>Ga0265327_10000115_pt1 | contig 173854 bp, 141 predicted proteins | sample 41621metaG_FD_202089 | JGI IMG/M metagenome (GOLD analysis project Ga0265327, IMG submission 202089) | Rhizosphere microbial communities from Carex aquatilis grown in University of Washington, Seatle, WA, United States - 4-16-21 metaG | ecosystem: Host-associated > Plants > Roots >...
TGATAGATACACCGGGCCACAGCGACTTTGGCGGTGAGGTTGAGCGTGTATTAAAAATGGCCGATGGCGTATTGCTTTTGGTTGACGCGTTTGAAGGCCCCATGCCCCAAACACGTTTTGTGCTGCAAAAGGCATTACAGCTAAATTTAAAACCTATTGTTGTTATTAATAAGGTTGATAAGCCAAACTGCCGCCCTGACGAAGTGCACGAAGCGGTATTTGAGCTTTTCTTTAACCTGGATGCTACAAACGAGCAGCTTGATTTTCCTACCTACTATGGTAGCGGCAAAAATGGCTGGTTTAATGATAGCCTAACCCAAAGTGAAGATATTACCCCATTATTAGATGGTGTTATAAAACACGTACCCCCACCGGTGGTAGCACAAGGCCCGCTGCAAATGCAGATAACATCGCTTGATTACTCTTCTTTCCTTGGCCGTATAGCCATCGGTAAAGTAGCCCGCGGTGTTATAAAGGAAAATCAGCCGATAGCCCTTATGCAGGCAGACGGTGTTATTAAAAGGGTGCGTGTAAAAGAACTGTACGTATTTGAAGGTATGGGCAAAAAGAAGGTTACCGAAGTAATTGCGGGTGACCTTTGTGCAGTAGTTGGCCTTGAAGATTTTAATATTGGCGACACCATTGCTGATGTTGATAATCCTGAAGCATTGCCGGTTATTAGTGTAGATGAGCCCACTATGAGCATGTTGTTCAGCATTAACAACTCACCGTTCTTTGGTAAAGACGGTAAGTTTGTTACCAGCCGCCACCTGCGTGACAGGCTGATGAAAGAAACAGAAAAGAACCTTGCATTGCGCGTTGAAGATACAGACGGGGCAGATAGCTTTTTAGTATATGGCCGCGGTATATTACACTTGGGCGTACTGGTTGAAACTATGCGCCGCGAAGGGTACGAACTTACAGTAGGCCAGCCACAGGTACTGGTAAAATACATTGATGGCAAAAAACACGAGCCGTACGAAACACTGGTGGTTGACGTGCCTGCTGATTACAGCGGCAAAGTAATTGACCTTGTTACACAGCGCAAAGGTGAAATGCATGTAATGGAGACTAAAGGCGAAATGCAGCACCTTGAATTTGAAATACCTTCAAGGGGGTTAATTGGTCTGCGTAGCCAGATGCTTACCAATACCGCCGGCGAAGCTGTAATGGCCCACCGCTTTATTGATTATAAACCTTGGAAGGGCCCGATACCCGGCCGTAACAATGGTGTGTTGATGAGCAAAAACCAGGCAGCAACAACCGCATATTCAATTGATAAATTACAGGACAGGGGTTCGTTCTTTGTTGATCCGGGCGAAGAAGTATATGTAGGCCAAATAATAGCCGAACATATTAAACCGGGCGACCTGATAGTAAACGCAACTGAAGGTAAAAAGCTTACCAACATGCGTGCCAGCGGTAGCGACGATTCAGTTCGTATCATCCCTAAAATACAGATGACACTGGAAGAGTGCATGGAGTATATTCAGCAGGATGAGTGTATTGAGGTTACACCTAAAAAAATACGCCTGCGTAAAGTAATACTTGACGAAGAAGAGCGTAAAAAAGTACAAAAAAGCATGAAGACTGAAAGTGTTGCATAATAGCTACACCGCTTAAAATAACTATCTTTTTTATAAAAGCCCTTGCCTATTGGCAGGGGCTTCGTATTTTGTTGCGGCAAAACCACTTGTTATTGCTGCATAAAATAACCCTTGCCAATGAGACAAAGGCTATTTTTTATTTTTTTTACCCTGCTTGTTGCCCCGTTTTTTGTTAAAGCCCAACTTAAAGAAATAAGGGCCATACAAAAACAACTGCCTGCCATAACAGACAGTATTGCCTACGTAGATGCAGCAAACAGGTTGGGCATGCTTTTTCATCTTAAAAGTATTGACAGTTGCCTGTACTATGTACAAAAAGCAAAGCCCGTGGCAGACAGGCTTAAATATGCTAAAGGCCAGGCGGGCGCGTTAAACAACCTTGCCATAGTGCACCTGCTTAAGCAAAATGTTTACCTGGCATCAAAATATTTCAATAATTCCCTTGACATATATCGTAAAATAAAGGATTCCTCAAATGAGTGCCAGTTAATGATGAACCTGGGTATTACCCTGCAAACAGATGGCAAGCAGGAAGAGGCCCGTAAGTATTTAACAGATGCATATTACCTGGGCAATAAACTTTTAAACGACTCAATTCTTTCCCTTGTTATATTAAACCTGGTAAGCGACACAGCAACCATTTCCAGTGATTCGGCAAGCGCGTTGCTAACAAAAGCAGAAAGCATTTCTGCAAAGTATAACGATTTCAGGTGCCTTGCAGTTATAACGCAAATACGCGGCGAGCGGCTAATAAAAGCAGGCAGCAGGGCCAGTGGTTTGCAGCTTATGCAAAAAGCGCTGCAGATGGGGAAAGACCTGGGAATTGAATATGAAAAAATAAGCGTTGACGAAGACCTTGGTGATATTTATATTGCCGGTGGAGATACCGTTAACGGGCTGTTTTATTATAAAGACGGGCTTGCAACTGCTGCTGCAAACGGATATCAAAGTTTCCAAATAGATTTTGCCCAAAAGCTGTACACTTTTTATGTGGGCAAAAACACTGCGGAAGCTGCCCGCTATGCTGATGTGCTTATAAACACCTACCGCGACTATCAACAGGCCGTGCAGCAATCTGGCATTGATTATATGGATTATTCCATTAAAACCGCAGAAATTGAAAACCTTAAAAGCAACAGCAGGGCTAACACGCTGGCCATTATTATATTGTCTATTCTTTCGGCGATTATAATAATACTGTTATTTTTTGCCATGCGGGCGCAAAAAGCAAAAAACAAATATGTAGAACTGCTAAAACAGCGTAACGACCAGGCCGGTAGCCGAAATGCGGAACTACAATATAAAAACGAGTTTAACAACAGGCTTATTTCATTGCTGGCGCATGATTTTAGGCAGCCCCTTGCCGCGGTAAAAGGAATGATGAGCCTTTTAAAAGAACCGGGAGCTTTATCAGAAACGGAAATGGGTTTATTGATAAACAAAATTGAAGTATCGTCTGACACATCGCTGGATATTTTTGACAACATACTGCTATGGATAAAGAAACAGGTTTCAGGTTTTGTGTACGAACCATGTAACATGCAGTTGAAAGAACTTGTTACCAATGCAGCAAAAACCTTGCATTATATAACCGATAAATTTAGTATTACTGTTGTTAATAATGTTGATGATGATACCACTGTTTTTGCTGATAAAGAAATGCTGCAATTTGTAAACCGCAACCTTATACATAATGCTATAAAGTTTTCGCCTAATGGTGCAAGCGTTATTGTTAGCGCCGTAAAAAGCAACAGGGAAATTATTGTTTCAGTAAAAGACGAAGGCAAGGGCATGACGAAAGAAAAGCTTGATTCGCTTTTTAATATATTCTCAAAAACGCAGTATACCAGCGATAAAGAAAAAGGCTCAGGTGTGGCATTAGTTATTTGCAGAGATTTTTTAGAACGTATGAATGGCCGCATTTGGGCCGAAAGCGAGCCTGGCAAAGGCGCAACATTTTTGTATGCACTGCCTGTTGTTGATTGATGGCGATATTGCAAAAAAATCCTGCACAGGTTTCGCCCACGCAGGATTTAGCTAATACAGAACAATAACCCCCTATTGCCGTTGTATTGCAACTTTAAATTGCCGCCTCAAAATTTATTAAAAAAGCATTTTAAAACCGCCTGTTTTAACAAGTGGGTTATTACGCTTAACAAGTGGTTTATTAGTGCTTATGCCAAATAGCCGTTTGGTAAAAGGCGCTGGTGCAGTAATCCTAATTTAATGCCTCTACTGATTTTTCCATTTCAATGCTGCTTATTTCTTTAAGGGCTGTAAAACCACCATTAATATTACGCAGGTTATGTATGCCTTCGCGTTTTAGTAATGAGCACGCAATAATGCTGCGGTACCCGCCGGCGCAGTGTACATAAAGGTTATCAGTGTCGTTTATGTTAGCCATGCTGCCGGGGTCGGTTAAAGCATCCAGGGGAATATTTACGGCTTCTTTTACGTGGTTATCGGCAAACTCAGCTTCTTTTCTAACGTCCACTATTATCATCCTTTCATCAAAAGGCAGGTCCATAGCTACTTCATCCGCATCCACGTCAATTATAATATCAATTTCTTCACCTGCTTTTTGCCAGGCTTCAAACCCACCCTTAAGGTAACCGCCAAAATGCTGAAAGCCCACGCGTGCAAGCCGCACCGCAGATTCTCTTTCCTGCCCTTCTTCAGTTACAAGAATGAGTGTTTTATCAAATGGCAATAAAGTACCCGCCCACTCAGCAAAACGGCCCTCGAGCCCTATGCTTACTGAACCAGGTACAAAGCCATGTATAAATGTTTGGGCATTGCGGGTGTCTAAAATAATCACGCCGTCCTTTTTAGCAAACGCTTTAAATTCAGGCACGCTTAACGCTTCCTGGCTTTTTTGCAATATACCTTCAAGGCTTTCGTAACCTTCTTTGTTTATTTTGGCATTAACGGGGAAGTATTGTGGTGGTGCGGTAATACCATCTGTAACCGCTTTTATAAATTCTTCCTTATCGGCAGCTTTTAGCGCGTAGTTGGTTTGCTTTTCTTCACCAACCGCACTTTGGGTTTGCGGGCCAAGGTTTTTGCCGCAACTGCTGCCCGGGCCATGGGCCGGGTACACAATAACATCATCTGCCAGCGGCATAATTTTGCTTTGCAGGCTTTCGTACAACATACCTGCAAGGTCAAACATGGTTAGGGTATTACCTTGCTGCGCAAGGTCGGGCCTGCCAACATCACCTACAAACAGGGTGTCGCCCGTAAAAACTGCGTAATCTTTATTCTGCCCGTCTTTTAACAGGTAGCATGCGCTTTCCAAAGTGTGGCCGGGGGTGTGTAATACCTCAAACGTAACAGCGCCCAGCTTAAACTGTTCGCCATCCTTTGCAACATAAACAGGAAAATCGGCTTTTGTTTCGGGGCCGTAAATGATAGGGGCACCGGTAGCTTTGCCAAGGTCAATGTGGCCGCTAACAAAGTCTGCATGAAAATGCGTTTCAAAAATATATTTTATCGTGGCATTACGTTCTTTGGCCAGTTGCAGGTATTCTTCAATATCCCGCATTGGGTCAACAATGGCAGCTTCACCATTACTTTCAATGTAATAGGCGGCTTCACTTAAACATCCTGTATATATCTGCTGAACGTGCATATCTCACATTTTCTGCAAAGATAAGCAAGGTTTAGGAGTAGTAGAACAGGTACGGCAGTGAGGGGTACTACTTTAAAAACTCTTCCACAAAGTGACTAACTTCTTTTACTCTTCCATAATTAATGGAGTAGTAAATAAACTTGCCTTCGCGTTTGGTACCCACTATACCGGCACGCCTTAAAATGGCTAAATGCTGGGAAGCTACTGATTGCTCAAGGCGCAGTTTAACATAAATCTCGGTTACGGTCATTTTCTGGTGTTCATCAAGCAGCTTAATAACCTGCTGGCGCAATTTGTGGTTTAACGCTCGCAGTATCATCGAAGCTTTTTTCATATGCAAGAAATCAATTCTTACACTTTCGTTGGTGTTTGCATCAGTTATGATTGCTATTTGGGCATGATTATTCATCTTCCTGTAAAATGTTTAACGAAAACAGGGATTGTTACCGGGTAAAATTATCGTAATTAAACAATTAACTACCAATGGAAAGGCCGAACGGGTTGATTTTAAAACAGATTTAATTTTTTTTGATGGGTTTATAGAATTCTTTAAGGTAAAATGGCTCACTATAAGCGAGGTCGGCAAAATTTGATGTGCTATAAGCCTTTTCAGCCAGCAAAACCATTTCGCCGAAAAAATAGGTTGCTTCGCCAAAAAACGCATTATGGTGTTTTATAATCTGTGCCTTGGTACTTCCGCTGCCTGAAAACAAAACCGGGGCTATTTCCAGTTGCACACCAAAACAATTTTCGTCAAGCACCAAGGCGGCCGGCGGCATAATAACTTCTAATTGAGCATTATATAAAGCTGTAAAAATCTCCATACGGCGGGCGTCAATCATGGGGCAAAACAGATGGTTCGCAGGCAACTCTAATTGATTTTTTTTGGTTTCCTGTATGCTTGCCCACGCCATTATTTCAAGGGTATTAAGCATTATTAATGGCTTTTGCAGGGCATAGCACAGCCCTTTTGCTGTGGCAAGCCCAACCCGTAAGCCGGTATAGCTACCCGGCCCCGAAGAAACAGCTACAGCATCAATATCGTGCAATTGGTAACCGCCATCTTCCATTACCTGTTTAATGGCAGGCTGTATAAACGATGCATGATTTTTTTGCTCGTGTGTTTGCTGCAAAGCAAGTATTTGCCCGTTTTTACTAAGGCAAACACCCGCCTGCTCAATAGCGGTATCTATGTTAAGCAATAATGCCATTGTTAAGCGCTTCCTTTTCCAGCAAAGAGGCAGCCTGGTAGCGGTTGCCGTATTGCTTTTGCAGTTTTTTTAGTAAAAAATATATGTTTTGCAACCCAATTTTTTGCGCCCATTCAAATGGGCCGTACGGGTAGTTGGTACCAAGCTTCATAGCTATGTCAATACCCTGCCTGGTGCTAATGCCATCTGCCAATCCAAAATAAGCCTCGTTAACTATCATACTTATAACGCGGGCAGCCACCATGCCCGGCTCGTCCGGCGCCCAAATGTACTGCCAGCCAAAGGCATTCAATATTTGTTCGGCACTGTTTTTAAAGCTATTGCTGGCAGTTGCTATTTCAATTACCGGCCTTTGTAAAAAGCCCGGCCATGCATTAAGCCTTATATAGTTATCACGGCCTATTTCTTTAGCTGCGCAGATAACAGCGTTTACAAATACGGGTTTGCCTGCTATAAAATCATCAGCCATAATAAAATCGTTATTAAACAGCAGGTCAAAATATGCATTGGCTTCAACACCAGCAAGCATCTCATCTGCCCCAAGCCAATGCACGGTTATGCCAGGCGCAATGCCTTTTGTTATAAATTCCTTCTTTTGTTCATCGCCCGCTTTTACTGCAATATGCATAACCGCTGTTTCAGTGGCAAAAATAGGTTGGATGAGTGAAGGAAATGGCAGTAATTTGTAAAAGTCAATCCTGAAGCTATGGTAGTTGAAATGGAATCTAAGCTTACACAAAGCGAATACGCGAAAGTTACTTTAAAACTCACTTATAAAAACATAGCAGTACAACTGTTTACTGCAGTGGGTGTAATATGCATGATTCTATTACTGTTACAATGGTTTGGGTTGAGGAAAATATTCGATACAGAAGCCCCTATGTTTCCATTTTTAATTGCTACAATAAATATACTTTTACCCTTTTCTGTGTTGGGATATGCCCAAAAACATTTTGCATCTAACTTAACATTGCAAAGGAGCTTCAAGTTTGTTTTTGATGATGAAAAAATCTCTTATTTCGCAGAAGGTGATCAAGGGCAGTTAAATTGGGAATATGTTATAAAATACTCATGCATAAATAATTTTTTGTTGATTTATATATCAAATGTTTCAGCGTATCTTATAAAAACAGATGAACTTTCTGACGAGCAACTTAATTTTATTAAATCAAAAATTAAACAACCGGAATATCATGCCAAAACAAATCATCAATACAACTAACGCACCTGCACCTATAGGCCCATATAACCAGGCTGTAAAAGCCGGTGGCTTTTTATTCATCAGTGGCCAGGTGCCCATAATACCTGCCACGGGCGACTTGGTTACCACAGGTATTAAGGACGAAGCCCACCAGGTTATGCAAAACCTAAAGGCTATTTTGGATGAAGCCAAACTTACGTTTGACCATATAGTTAAAACCACTATTTTTTTGACTGATATGAGCCTTTTTGCCGAGGTGAACGAAGTGTACGGCAGCTATTTTACAGGCGACCACCCCGCCCGTGAAACCGTTGCTGTTAAAGGCCTGCCCAAAGCCGTAAATGTTGAAATAAGCATGATAGCTGTAGTGGAGCTGTAAATGATTGAATCGCATAAACATGTAAACCCCAAACACAAAACAGACCTATTAACAGCATCTCCATTTACACTAGATGACGATAAATCAATTTTTAAATTCGCACAAAAAAGAGGGCTTACTTAATTTGTATTCGCCAGGGGCATTGTTTTTTACATATAGGTGCGCTAAGTGGTATATATAAAAAAGCCCCGCTTTTGGCGGAGCTTTTAATAAAAATTATTAAAGTTTCTTACAGCCTCTTTATCATAATATCCTTGTACCAAACATTATTACCATGGTCTTGAAGAGCAATGTGGCCTTTTTTAAAGGTGCCAAAGTCTGGCCATTGTTTAAACTTGCTGCCGGCTACCATTTTTTTCCAGTTGTCGTCCCACATGGTTGTTGTAACCACGTTAAGGCCGTTAAGGTAAAATTTAAGACTTCCGTTTTTAGAGATAATCTCGGCCGTGTTCCACTCGCCAACAGGTTTAACATTATCCGGACCCTGTATAAGGTCGTATAAATTACCTGCGCGGTGTTTTGGTATTTTACCATCCGGGTGTTTGTCGTTATCAAGCACCTGCATTTCAGGGCCGGTCATATAAGTATCTTCATACTTAGGGTTTTCGTTCACATAAAAAATAAGACCGCTGTTCCCGCCTTCTGAAATCTTCCACTGGTATTTTAAATCAAAGTTCTCAAACTCGTCATTGGTAACCAGGTCACCTCTGCCTTCTTTTGCTGAAGCATCAAGATGCAGTGTACCGTCTTCAACCTTCCAGCCTGCGCCGGGTGTTGTTTGTTTCCATGTGTGCCAGCCTGTGGTTGTTTTACCATCAAACAGGTGTACCCATGCATCGGCTTTTTTGTGTTTTTTGGCAGGCATAAAAGCAAACATTGCTGTAAGTAATACTGCCGTTAATACATATTTCATATGCAAGTTGGTTTACCGCTGCTTAGTATAATCAACGGAGTTAAAAAAACTGCGCTTACTATTTTGTTTTAAGCAGCAGAATGTATTTTACTATTTGTTTTGCCGAATCTACCGACAAATTTGCGTGTGCAGCCATTGGTGTTGCACCCCATACGCCGCTGCCACCTGCAATTATTTTGTTAGCAAGGTAGTTTAAAGCAGTATCGTTACCGGCATATTTATTGGCAACATCCTGGTAAGGAGGGCCAATTTTTTTACTGGAGATATCGTGGCAGGTAAAACAATCGGTGCTTTGGGCTATTGCCAGGCCTTTGGCATAATCAGGATTAGAGGATGGATCACTGGTTGCCGGCGCTGTTGTTGTTCCAGAAGAATCGCCACCTTTACCTGAACCGCTGCCGCCACCGCAGGCTGCTAAAATGCCCGCAAGGGCTAATACTGCTAAATACTTTTTCAAAACTGAAAATTTTTATGGTTAATAAAATACGCTATAAAGTTATTGCTATTAGTTAATACCTAAAACACTACGGTTAAAATTTTCATCGCTGCCCGTGTTCGCAAAGTCGTCAAAAGCCTTTTCTGTTACGCGGATGATGTTGTTTTTGATGAATACAGAACCTTCTTTTGCACCATCTTCAGGGTGTTTAAGGCAGCACTCCCACTCCATCACCGCCCAGCCTTTATAATCGTAAGCAGCCAGTTTGCTGAAAATAGATTTAAAATCAACCTGCCCATCACCCAGTGAACGGAAGCGCCCGGCGCGGTCAATCCAATTTTGATAACCGCCATATACACCTTGTTTGCCAGTTGGGTTAAATTCAGCATCCTTTACATGAAACATTTTTATTCGCTCGTGGTAATTATCAATGTATTCAAGATAATTAAGGCACTGCAATACAAAATGCGATGGATCATATAACAAACATGCCCTTGCATGGTTGTTCACCTTCTCCAAAAACATTTCATAGGTAACGCCATCGTGCAAGTCCTCACCGGGGTGAATCTCATAACAAAGATCCACGCCGTTTTCATCAAACACATTTAATATAGGTAGCCACCGGCTGGCAAGTTCGGTAAAGCCTGTTTCAACCAACCCTGCGGGCCGTTGGGGCCACGGATACATGGTGTGCCATAATAGCGCACCACTAAAAGTGGCGTGTGCGTTAAGGCCAAGGTTTTGGCTTGCTTTGGCAGCATATTTTAGTTGTTGAACCGCCCATTCAGTACGGGCTTTGCTGTTGCCATGCACTTCTTTAGGTGCAAAGCCATCAAACATTACATCGTAGGCGGGGTGCACTGCTACCAGCTGGCCCTGCAGATGCGTGCTTAATTCAGTTATTTGTAAGCCCGCGCCTTCAACTACGCCTTTAATTTCATCAGCATAGGTTTTGCTTTCTGCGGCTTTTTGCAGGTCAATGCAGCGCGCGTCCCAGGTAGGTATTTGCACGCCCACAAAACCAATGCTTTTTGCCCACTCACAAATACTTTTAAGATTATTGAACGGGGCTTCATCGCCCATAAACTGCGCTAAAAATATGCCCGGCCCTTTTACTGTTGTCATAACAAGTTAGTTGTAACCCCTTCCCCTAAAGGGGTGTTATAGACTTTGATTTTTTCAACTTAACAACGCATAAATTTTAAGATCTTACTAAAAAATGCGTTGCATCCCTTGCCCCCCTTTAGGGGGTTGGCGGTTTAAACTATATGCTCCGTCCACTTCTGCTCGCTTTTTGCAGAAGCAACAACGTTATCAATAAACGCCATGCCGCGTACACCTTCTTCAACCCTTGGATAGTCCAGCATTTCAGGGGTTGCTTCACCGCCTGAAATTTTAGCGCCAAGCGTTAAAGCAAAGTTGCGGTATATGTTGCCGAACGCTTCCAGGTAACCTTCCGGGTGGCCACCGGGGGTACGGCAGTTATGCGTGGCGAACGACGAAAGCCTGTCGCCATAGTTACCGCCGGCGCGCAATATTTGCGTAGGTTGGTCAAGCCACTTAACTAACAATGTATTAGGCTCATGCTGAGCCCACTCAACGCCGCCCTTTTCGCCGTATATGCGTATTTTAAGTGCATTCTCTTCGCCTGCGGCTACCTGGCTGGCCATTAACACACCGGCAGCGCCGTCCTCAAATTTTAATAATACGTTACCGTCATCATCCAGCGCACGGCCCTCAACCATAACATTAAGGTCAGCGCACAGGTGGGTTATTTTTAAACCAGTAGTATATTCAGCAAGGTGTGCAGCATGTGTACCAATATCGCCCATGCAACCGCTTTTGCCACTTTTTTTAGGGTCAGTTCTCCATGCAGCCTGCGCGTTGCCTTCGCGCTCGCTTAGTTTGCTAAGCCAGCCCTGGGGGTACTCAACCCAAACTTTTCTTATTTTACCAAGCGCACCTTGTTTTATCATTTGCTTAATTTGTTTAACCAGCGGGTAACCGCTATAGGTATGGGTTAAACACAACAGTAAACCTGTTTCTGCTACTTTTTGCTGTAACTGTTTCGCTTCGTCAATGGTAAACGTTATTGGTTTTTCAATCACAACGTTAAAACCATGCTCAAGCGCCATCATTGCGGGTGCAAAGTGTGCAAAGTTGGGTGTAACAATAGTTATAAAGTCAACACGCTTATCGGCAGGCAGTGCACTTTCTTTTGTTATCATCTCGTCGTAAGTAAGATAAGTTCTGTCTTCCGGAAGAAATAACAACTTGCCAGATTCTTTTGCAATTTCGGGATTGATGCTTAGTGCACCACAGCTTAATTCAATAAGGCCGTCCATATTGGCAGCAATGCGGTGAATGGCCCCTATGAAGGCGTCTTTTCCACCGCCAATCATACCCATTCTTAATTTTCTGTTTAGCATTTGTGTAATTTTTTTTATCGGTAAGCGGATTTAAAAGTAAAATATTTTACATTTACTTGCTGCTAACAAATAAATTATTTAATTATTTATTTGTTTTAGTAAACGAAACCGATTGCTGTTTTTGAGGAACAAATAAGCCGAAAGCCTTGCTGATAAAGCAAATGCTTGTCATATAGCCGGGAAAAAGTTGCCTGTTAAGTTTTAGAAAATTTTAAAAAAAGCGTGCAATTTTTTTTATTCTGTTATTTATACGCAATGAATAAGTTAAAAAGTAAAGATTTTTTTGTTGTCAAAAATACATTTAATACTTTAACCGCAAATTTCTAACGATTATGCCAGCATCTCCAGTGTCTATTAACCGTAACCAATTATTTGTTGCGAGTTGTTTATCCCTGTTAGTAACTTCCTTGTCTTTTGGTATCCGTGCAGGTATTATGTCAAGCCTTGGTGTGCAGTATAACCTTGACGCGCAACAATTGGCCACTATTACAGCCACCGCTTTTTGGGGCTTTCCCGTTGCCGTAATAGTGGGTGGTATTATAGTAGATATAATTGGTATGAAGAGGTTATTGCAGCTTGCATTTATTTTTCACCTGGGTGGTATTGCATTAACTGTTTTTGCGAGTGGGTTTATGAGTTTATTTCTTTCAACATTACTGATTGGTATAGCTAACGGTACGGTAGAAGCTTCCTGCAATCCGCTGGTGGCAACTATTTTTCCTGAGAATAAAACAACCAAGCTTAACCACTTTCACTTATGGTTTCCCGGTGGCATAGTGGTAGGTACCTTAATTGTTTATTTCCTAAATAAGCTTGGCGTAAGCTGGCAGGTTGAAGTTGGCCTTATGTTTATACCAACTATTATATATGGTATTCTTTTCAGCAGGCTTAAATTCCCGGTTACTGAAAGGGTGGCAAGTGGTGTTACTACAAGCCAGATGTACAAAGCGGTGTTTCTGTCGCCGTTATTTTGGTTTATGATAGTTTGTATGTTTGGTACAGCTATCACTGAATTATTTACCAACCAGTGGACAGATGTTATTTTTAAAAATGTTACTGATAATGCGTTGCTAATATTGACACTGGTAGCCAGCCTGCAGGTACTGGGCAGGGCATTTGCCGGACCGATAGTACATAAAATAAATACTACAGGAGTGTTGCTTATTTCTGCCATTCTATCAGCTTTAGGTATGTATATAATGGGGCATGTGCAGGGCTCCGGTATATGGGCGGGCGCAATTTGTTTTGGTTTGGGTGTAGCATTCTTTTGGCCATGTATGATTGGTTTTGTGGCAGAAAACCTACCGCGCACTGGTGCCGTAGGGCTTAACTTTATGGGTGGTGCAGGTATGTTTGCCGTATCTGTATATACAATCTTCATGGGCGGCTATTATGATAAGCTTATGCTTAATCATTTACCTGCAGGTGCGACACTAGGCACCTATCAATCTGCCGCTGCCGGTACCGACCTTGCAAAAGCGTATGGCGAAGCACGTGCCGCAACAGGCCCGGAAGTACTGAATGCAACCCTGATCATACCCGTTATTTTAATTGCTGCATTTATAGGGCTTTATATCTATATGAGATCTAAGCACACCCCACAAGTGTTGCCAACAGCACAGCCCGTAGCCAATGCGTATGATAATCTTTAAAAAATAAGTAATGTCTCAAAACAGAAGAACCGCTCTGAAAAACATAATGGCTGGCTCCGCAGCATTTGCTCTTGCTCCCGGGTTTGCCAATGCTAAATCTAAAAAAAATAAACCATTGAAATTTAAAGGCAACATCAACCATTCTGTATGCGGCTGGACGTACAGCTTTCTTTCAACGGAAGAACTGTGTAAGGTTGTAAATAACATCGGCTTCGGCGCTATTGACCTGATTGGCCCTAAAGACTGGCCTACGCTACAAAAATACGGCTTGTATAGCAGCATGTGTTATGTAGATGGCGATGTAAGCCTTACAAACGGGTTTAATACCCTGGCCTACCACGACAAACTGGTAAAACAGTATGAAGATGTAATACCTATAATGGTAAAGGCCGGCTATAAAGATGTTATTTGCTTTAGCGGCAGCCGCCGTGGCATGGATGATGAAACTGGGCTTAATAACTGTGTTACAGGCCTTAAGCGTTTTATAGGTTTGGCGGAAAAGAATGGTATTACAGTACAAATGGAGCTTTTGAACAGTAAAGTTGATCACCACGATTATATGTGCGATAACAGCAAATGGGGTGTTGAACTTTGTAAAAGGCTGGGTTCGCCAAACTTTAAGCTCTTGTATGATATTTACCACATGCAGATTGATGAAGGCGATGTAATACATACCATACGCGATAACCAGCAATACTTTGGTCACTACCATACAGGCGGCGTACCGGGCAGGCACGAAATTGATGAGTCGCAGGAGCTGTTTTATCCCGCCATAATGAAGGCTATTGTTGCCACAGGCTTTAAAGGGTATGTTGCGCAGGAGTTTATTCCCGCAGCAGAAGGCAACGATGCAAAAATAGCGTCGCTTAAAAAAGCGGTAGAAATATGTGATGTGTGATCCGGCGTGAAAAGTCAAACGTGAAAAGTGAAACGGTGTACTGCGTTGGCATATCAATACTCGTAAAGATGATAATTACTATTTTTCACTTTTGACATTTCATTTTTCACCAGGCCTTTCATAGTTAGCAACCCCGTTTCACGAAATACGAAGTAAAAATCTAAACGCTTTCAACAATGGCAGATAATACTTACGACGCAATCGTCATCGGTTCGGGCATCAGCGGCGGCTGGGCTGCAAAAGAACTTACTGAAAAAGGGTTAAAAACTATTATGCTGGAACGCGGCCGGTACATTGAGCATATAAAAGATTACCCCAATGCTACCAAAGCGCCCTGGGAATTTGCGCACCGTGGCACACGCACGCAGCAAATGATAGAAGATTATCCCGTACTTAAAAGGGACTACCCGTTAAGCGAAACAAACCTTGATTACTGGGCAAGCGATAAAGAAAGCCCGTATACTGAAATAAAGCGTTTTGACTGGTTTCGCGGCTACCACCTGGGCGGCCGTTCACTAATGTGGGGCAGGCAAAGCTACCGCTGGAGCGATTTTGATTTTGAAGCCAATGCTAAAGAAGGCATTGGTGTTGACTGGCCGGTACGCTATGCAGAAATTGCCCCATGGTACGACCATGTTGAAAAATTTGCCGGCATAAGCGGCAGCATTGAACACCTGCCGCAACTGCCTGACGGGCAATTTATGCCGCCAATGGATATGACCTGCGTTGAGAAAGATGTTGCTGCCCGCATTAAGGAGCATTATAAAGGCCAGCGTGCCATGATAATAGGCCGCAGCGCTAATATTACACGCCCTATACCTGAGCAAAACAGGCCCGGTTGCCAGTTTAGAAACAGGTGCGCCTTAGGTTGCCCTTTTGGCGGTTATTTTAGTACACAATCATCAACATTACCCATAGCGCTGGCAACAGGTAAATTAACTGTAAGGCCGTGGAGCATTGTTACCAAAATATTATACGATAAAAACACTAAAAAAGCTACGGGTGTTGAAGTGCTTGATGGTGAAACAAACAAAACATATACTTATAACGCTAAAATAATTTTCCTTAACGCCTCAACGTTAAACAGTGCGTGGATATTGATGCAAAGCGCTACTGATGTTTGGCCCGACGGCCTTGGCAGCAGCAGTGGCGAGCTTGGCCATAACATTATGGACCACCACCTTGGCGTGGGCGCATCGGGCACGGTTGAAGGCTACGAGGACAAATACTACTTTGGCCGCCGCGCAAACGGCGTGTATATACCACGTTACCGTAACCTGTTTGGCGATAAGCGCGAATACCTTCGCGGCTTTGGCTACCAGGGTGGCGGTGCACGGGGCGGTTATACACATTCAGCAGAGGAAGTATCTATTGGCGCTGACCTGAAAGATGCGCTGTCAGAGCCAGGCTCATGGACCATGAACATAGGCGGCTTTGGTGAAACACTGCCTTACCACGAAAACCGCGTGTATATTGATAAAGCCACTTACGGCACCAGGATGGAGTTGTTTAAAGACCCGGTAACAGGTAAAGACCTTGGCATGCGCCCTGTGGCTGATGCAAACGGTAAGCAAAAAGTTGATAAATGGGGATTACCTGTATTAGCTATGGATATTGAGTATAAGGATAATGAGAAGAAGATGCGGGTTGATATGCTGAACGATGCTAAAGAAATGCTGGAAGCCGCTGGTGTAAAAAATGTAAAAGGCCGCGATGGAGATGGTACCTTAGGCAGGGGAATACATGAAATGGGCAGCGCCCGTATGGGTAAAGACCCTAAAACATCTGTATTAAATAAGTTTAACCAGGTGTGGGATGCGCAAAATGTGTTTGTAACAGACGGTTCGTTTATGGCTTCTGCCAACTGCGTAAACCCATCGCTTAGCTACATGGCCTTTACTGCCCGCGCAGTTGACCATGCGGTTAGTGAGCTGAAGAAAAATAACTTATAAAACAAACCCCCTCCCTCCCTGAAGAGGGAACTTATAAGCAACGTATGTTTTAATTATACTGAACTAAATTTTTAACCAATTAAAAAAATCCTTCTTCATAAACGTCTCACTTTTTAAACTTAGGAATGTAAGAATTACAGTGCGAAGTTTATAAGTTCCCCCTTTAGGGGGCGGAGGGGGTTCCTGATTATGGCAGACAATATTTACGACGCAATTGTAGTTGGCTCGGGCATCAGCGGCGGCTGGGCGGCAAAAGAACTAACTGAAAAAGGGTTAAAGACCATCATGCTTGAAAGAGGTATGAACATAGACCCTAAAGACCCAAAGATTGGTTATACAGAAGCAACAAAGGAACCGTGGGACTACCCGCACCGTGGCGAACGTACCCAGCAGATGATAGCAGACTACCCTAAATTAAAAAGGGATTACCCGCTTAACGAGCGTAACCTTAGCTGGTGGGCAAGCGACAAAGATTCGCCATATACCGAAGTAAAACGTTTTGACTGGTTTCGTGGTTACCACGTGGGCGGCCGTTCATTAATGTGGGGCAGGCAAAGCTACCGCTGGAGTGATATGTACTTTGAAGAAAATGCAAAGCAGGGTATTGGTGTTGACTGGCCGGTGCGTTATGCTGATATTGAACCATGGTATGACTATGTTGAAAAAATAGCAGGCGTTAGCGGAAGCAAAGAAGGCCTGCCTGAGTTACCTGATAGCCAGTTTCTACCACCCATGGATATGAACTGCGTAGAAAAGGACCTTGCACCCCGCTTAAAAAAATTATACAGTGGTAACCGCAAAATGATCATTGGGCGTTGTGCGCACGCTACCATACCATTTAACAACAGGCAGTGTATGTACCGCGACAAATGCTGGTATGGCTGCCCGTTTGGGGGGTATTTCAGCACACAGTCTGTAACCTTACCCGCTGCCATGAAAACAGGAAAACTTACCCTGCGCCCTTGGAGCATTGTTACGAAAGTATTGTATGACAAAGACACTAAAAAAGCGAAAGGCGTTGAAGTGCTGGATGCAGAAACCAACCAAACGTACCAATACTTTGCGAAGGTTATCTTTTTAAATGCCTCAACGTTTAACAGCACCTGGATATTAATGAATTCTGCTACTGATATATGGCCTGATGGCCTTGGCAGCAGCAGCGGCGAGCTTGGCCACAATGTTATGGACCACCACCTTAATATATATGCCGGCGGCACCATTGAAGGGTATGAAGACAAATATTATTTTGGCCGCCGCGCCAATGGCATTTATATACCACGTTACCGTAACTTTTTTGGCGACAAGCGCGATTACCTGCGTGGCTTTGGCTACCAGGGCGGTGCAAGCCGCAGCCGTGGCGCTGCAAATGCCGGTGAAGAATATGCTATAGGTGCGCAGTTTAAAGATGCTTTAAGTGAAGCCGGAGAATGGAATTTTGGCATGGGTGGTTTTGGCGAAACATTACCTTATCACGAAAACAAGATAACCCTTGACAAGACCGTGAAAGACAAATGGGGCCTGCCGGTGCTATCTTTCGACGCGGAGCTTAAAGAAAACGAGCTTAAGATGCGTAAGGATATGCTGGAAGATGCTAAGGAAATGCTTACTGCTATTGGCGTTAAAAACGTACAGGGCGGTGACAGCAACCCTTACCTGGGCCGCGGCATACACGAAATGGGCACTGCCCGTATGGGTAAAGATCCCAAAACATCTGTATTAAACAAATGGAACCAGGTGTGGGATGCACAGAACGTGTTTATAACTGATGGCTCATTTATGGCGTCTGCAGCATGCCAAAATCCGTCATTAACCTATATGGCATTTACTGCCCGTGCGGCAGACCATGCTGTTAGCGAGCTGAAGAAGATGAATATATAGAACGGCGAGCCCCGGCCCCCTCTAAATCTCCCCCTTTAGGGGAGACTTTTGATGAGTGGCTTCCTGAATGTTTAGAACAAAAGCTTCGCGAAATATAAAATTAAGTTCATTTAAAAATACTCAGCCGGTTACAAAAGTCCCCCTCTAAAGGAGGGGGACTTAGGGGGAGGCCGGGGCATACATGGCAGGAGACACATTACATATCAACTCAGGCGGCGTTGCACAAAATACATTTGATGCTATTGTTATAGGCAGTGGCATTAGTGGTGGTTGGGCGGCTAAGGAGTTGTGCGAAAAAGGCCTTAAAACCCTTGTGCTTGAACGTGGCAGGGATGTTAAGCATTTAAAAGATTACCCCACTGCTACCATGGCACCGTGGGAATTTAAGCACCGCGGGCGTATTACAGCAGCAGACCTTGAAGCTAACCCGCTTATCTCAGAGGCGGCTGGGTATGATGAGGCAACAGAGCATTTTTTTATAAAAGACAGCGATCACCCATACGTACAGGAAAAGCCGTTTGAGTGGATACGTGGCTACCAGGTAGGCGGAAAGTCGCTTATATGGGGCCGTGCCTGTCCAAGATGGAGTACGTACGAATTTACCAACCCCGCAAAATATGGCTACGGTATTGAGTGGCCTATTGGTTACGAAGATGTGGCGCCATGGTATAGCCACGTTGAAGAGTTTGCAGGTATATGCGGTAACAATGACGGGCTTGAAGCAATGCCTGACGGCAACTACCTGCCCGCATTTGAATTTAACTGTGTTGAAAAAGAAGTAAAAAAAAGGCTAAGCGCCAAATACCCTGACAGGTATATGATACAGGGGCGTTGGGCGCAGCTCTCGCAACCAAAAGATATTCATTTACAACAAGGCAGAAGCCAGTGCCAGGCAAGGGATATGTGCATGCGCGGCTGCCCGTTTGGCGGATATTTTAGCAGTAACTCATCCACCTTACCATGGGCTGCTAAAACGGGTAACTTAACGGTAAGGCCGTTTTCAGTGGTTCATTCCATTATCTATGATGAGAAGAAGGGCAAAGCGGTTGGTGTGCGTATTATTGACACTCATACCAAACAGCAAACTGACTATTTTGCGCGCATTATCTTCAGCAATGCCTCTGCTTTAAACAGCAACCTTATACTGCTTAATTCAATCTCAAGCCGTTTTCCAAATGGCCTGGGCAACGATAACGGGCTTTTAGGCAAGTATGTATGTTTTCAAAATTACCGTGGTGCGGTGGGCGGCAGAATTGAAGGTTTCCAGGACACTTACTATTATGGCCGCAGGCCGTCTGAAAGTATGATGGCCAACTTCAGGAACATTAAAAGCCACGATATGGATTTTGTGGGCGGCTATATGGCTTTTATTGACATTAACCGCGACAGAGGGTTAAATGATCCGGCGCAACAAATAGGTGCTACATTTAAAGATAATTTATCTGAGGCCGGCGAATGGAGCATGTATATGTATATGCAGGGCGAAACCATACCTAAAGAAAGTAACGAGGTATACCTGAGCAAGGATAAGAAAGATCAATGGGGCATACCCTTGCTTACCATGAATGTTGGCTATGATGATAACGATGAAAAGATGCTGAAAGATTTTTTAACGCAGGGCCAGGAAATGCTTGATGCCGCGGGTGTTAAAGATATTTATACGCATGATAATAATTGGGCCCCGGGAAGGGATATACACGAAATGGGCGGCTGCCGAATGGGTAAAGACCCCAAAACATCGCTGTTGAATGGGTTTAACCAAATGCATAACTGCAAAAATGTTTTTGTTACCGATGGTGCCTGCATGGCAACCACCGGCAACCAAAGCCCCAGCATTTTGTATATGACATTAACAGCAAGGGCGGTAAACCATGCAGCAGAGGAAATGAAGAAGGGGAACCTGTAAAGCAACCCCCTCCGCCCCCTAAAGGGGGAACTTATAAGCAACGTTCTTAAGTAGAAACGGGATTTAACTTTAAAAGATATAGATCAGTCTTACTTATAAATTCAAAATATGAGTCTATTGGGAAGCATATATAATAGTTGCGCAACTTACAGTTCCCCCTTTAGGGGGCGGAGGGGGTTGCTATGACTAACACATACGATGCCATTGTTATTGGCAGTGGCATTAGTGGTGGCTGGGCCGCAAAGGAACTTTGCGACCATGGCCTTAAAACGCTTGTACTGGAACGCGGTAAAGATGTGGTGCACCTTAAAGATTACCCAACCGCTACAAAAGCGCCATGGGAGTTTGCGCACCGGGGCGATATACCCCATGCTGCGGAAGAAAACCCCATCGTGGCAAAGTGTTATGCCTACAGCGAAGCTTCCCAACACTTTTTTGTAAAGGACAAGGAACACCCTTATGTACAGGAGAAACCTTTTGACTGGATAAGGGGCTACCAGGTTGGCGGTAAATCACTACTGTGGGCACGGCAAACGCAGCGCTGGAGCAAATTTGACTTTGAAGGCCCGGCAAGAGATGGCTTTGGCGATTGGCCTATCCGCTATGAAGACCTTGCGCCCTGGTACAGCCATGTTGAACTGTTTGCCGGCATTAGCGGTAATAAAGACGGTGTCGAAACCCTGCCTGACGGCGAGTTTTTACCGGCATGGGAAATGAACTGCCCTGAGAAAGATGTGCAGCAAAAAATAATGGCTTCTTATAAAGACCGCTATGTTGTGCAGGGGCGTTGCGCACATCTTACAAAGCCTAACCCCATACACATACAGCAAGGCCGTAACCAGTGCCAGGCCCGCAGCCTGTGCGAGCGCGGTTGCCCCTTTGGCGGTTATTTTAGCAGCAATGCATCCACATTGCCGTGGGCTTTAAAAACGGGCAACCTAACTATTCAGCCGCACTCGGTTGTTCATTCTATCATTTATGATGAACAGAAAGGCAGGGCAACTGGCGTTAGGGTTGTACATGCTGACACAAAGCAAACAACAGACTATTTTGCCAAAATAATTTTTGTGAATGCCGCCTGTTTAAACAGCAACCTTATTCTGCTTAATTCAACAAGCAGGCGTTTTCCCAATGGCCTGGGCAACGACTATGATGTGTTGGGCAAGTATATGGCTTTTCATAACTACCGCGGCACATTATATGCGCCTTATGACGGGCCGCCCGATAAATATTATTACGGCAGAAGGCCTACACAGCCTATGATGCCCAATTTTAGAAATGTATATAAACAGGAAACCGATTTTCAGCGCGGGTATATGACGTTTTATGGCGTTGGCCGCGGCAGGGCTTACCCCAAAGATGGCGAACCTGAAATTGGAGGTTCTTTTAAAGATAGTTTAGGTGAAGCAGGTGATTGGTACATAAGTATGATGATGCAGGGCGAGACGGTGCCTAAAGCAACTAATCATGTACGCCTTAGCCCCGACAAAAAAGATGCGTGGGGTATACCGCAACTGGTAACATCAATTGACTATGATGACAACGATGTTAAGCTGATGAACGACTTTTTGGTGCAGGGGGCTGAAATGATGGAGAAGGCTGGTATAAAAAATATAAGCCATAACGACAGTAAGCAGGCACCGGGACTGGATATTCACGAAATGGGTGGCATACGCATGGGTAAAGACCCTAAAACAAGTATGCTTAATGGATGGAACCAGTTGCATGCGTGCAAAAATGTATTTGTTACAGATGGCAGCAGCATGCACAGTACCAGCACGCAAAACCCGTCGTTAACATATATGGCATTAACAGCAAGGGCGGCAAACTATGCGGTGGAACAGTTGAAGAAGGGCGAGATATGATTGCAGATTTTAGATTGCGGATTGCAGATTGTATTGATGGGACATAAGGTGAGTAGTTATAGCAGGTGACTTTTTTTAAGCTAACTAATGTTGAGTTTTAAAAGTGGGCAAAATTGAATTTGAACGGAACCATTAAATATTACGAAGCTCTTAGTTCCCCCTTTAGGGGATGGAGGGGGTTGTTGCGAAGGGGGTATTATGTTTGACGCAATCGTTATTGGCAGCGGCATTAGCGGCGGCTGGGCAGCAAAGGAGTTGTGTGAAAAAGGCCTGAAAACATTGGTTATTGAGCGCGGCAGAGATGTGCAGCACATAAAAGACTACCCAACAGCAACAAAAGCGCCGTGGGAGTTTGCACACAGGGGGCAGTTGAATAAAACATTAAAAGACGAAAACCCTATTGTTGGTAAATGTTACGCGTTTGATGAAGGGGCACAACACTTTTTTGTAAAAGATAAAGAGCACCCCTACATACAGGAAAAGCCTTTTGACTGGATAAGAGGTTACCAGGTTGGCGGTAAATCGCTCACATGGGGCAGGCAAACCCAGCGCTTTAGCAGGTTTGAGTTTGAAGCCCCTGCCCGCGATGGTTTTGCAATTGACTGGCCGATACGATATGAAGACCTTGCGCCATGGTACGGCTATGTTGAAAAGTTTGCGGGCATTAGCGGTAATAAAGACGGCCTGGAACACTTACCTGATGGTGAGTTTTTGCCGCCGTGGGATTTGAACTGTGTGGAGGAGCATGTGCAGCAAAGCGTTGCAAAAAACTATAAAGGCCGTTATGTTTTAAAGGGGCGCTGCGCGCATTTAACAGTGCCCACCGCGGTGCATATTAAACAGGGGCGCGGGCAATGCCAGGCAAGAAGTTTATGTGAGCGCGGTTGCACGTTTAGCGGGTATTTTAGCAGCAACTCAACCACCCTGCCCTGGGCAGCAAAAACGGGCAACTTAACTGTTAGGCCAAAATCAGTTGCAGAGAGTATTATTTATGACGGGCAAAAGGGTAAAGCAACCGGGGTAAGGGTTATAGATACGCAAACAAAAAAAGTAACTGAGTATTATGCAAGGGTAATTTTTGTAAATGCGGCCTGCCTTAATACAAACCTGCTGTTGTTAAACTCAACATCACGCAGGTTTCCCAATGGGTTGGGCAATGATAACGGGTTGATGGGCAGGTATATAGCGTTTCAAAATTACCGTGGCAGGGTAACAGGTACGGTAGAGGGTTTTAAGGACAGCTATTATTTTGGGCGAAGGCCAACGGAGGTTATTATGCCCACTTTTAGAAATGTACGCGGGCAGGAAGCAGGGCTTGACTTTCAGCGGGGGTATATGGTATTTATGGGCGCGTGGCGCAGCAGCCTTGATGACAGCAATAGTGCAACAGGCATTGGCGGTGAATATAAAAACAATATTAGCGAACCCGGAGGCTGGAACATTTATATGACCAACCAGGGCGAGACAATACCGAGGTATGAAAACCATGTGCGGTTAAGCAGTGATAAAAAAGATGAATGGGGCATACCTCAGTTAATAACGTCGGTTGGGTACACAGATAACGATGAAAAGCAGTTGAAAGATTTTACAGAGCAGGCAAGCGAAATGCTGGATAAAGCGGGTTGCAAAAACCTGCAGCAGTTTGACACAAAGCAATCGCCGGGCCTTGATATTCACGAAGTAGGTGGCGTAAGAATGGGCAAAGACCCTAAAACCAGCCTGCTTAATAAATTTAACCAGTTGCATGCATGTAAAAATGTATTTGTAACAGACGGGGCTTGTATGGTAAGCACAGGGTATCAAAACCCATCGCTAACATACATGGCTATTACGGCAAGGGCGGCTAACTATGCGGTAGAGCAGTTGAAGAAAGGCGGCCTTTAGCAAACCCCCTCCCCCTAAAGGGGGAACTTATGACACCGGATAAATTTTATAAAACAGGTATATAATTTTGAAAACATTAAAAAAAAACTTCTTCATTCGCTACAGTAGTGTAAATGCTGTAATAGATGAAATAACTTACTAGGCTTATAAATTCTCCTTTAGGGGGCGGAGGGGGTTACTATTAACTATTTCACAATAAAAAAACATATATTTATAAACTTTTTTAAATAACAACGATCATGAACAGAAGAGACGCGTTATCAAGAGTTGCCCTTATACTGGGCGGTACCATTATTGGTGCAGAAGCCTTTCTGTCAGGCTGTAAAAACTCAGCCGCTTTAAGCAAAGATTTTTCGCCGGCAAACATTGCCTTTTTAGATGAAGTGGGTGAAACCATTTTACCAAAAACGGACACGCCGGGCGCTAAAGATGCTAAAATTGGCGAGTTTATGAAGACAATTGTAACCGATTGTTATGAAAAGAAAGACCAGGATGCATTTATGGATGGCATCGGCAAACTGAATGATGCCAGCAAGAAAAAATTCAGCAAGGACTTTATGGACCTTGAGGCAACCCAAAAGCACGACCTGCTTGTTGACCTTGATAAAGAAGCGAAAGAATACAACAAAACAAGAAAGGATACTGACCCTAACCATTACTTTGCTATGATGAAGCAATTAACCGTGTGGGGGTACTTTACGAGCGAACCAGGTGCTACCAAGGCATTACGCTATGTAGCTGTGCCAGGCAAGTATGAAGGCTGCATACCTTACAAAAAAGGTGATAAAGCCTGGGCGCTGTAGTAGTTAAAGATTTTCAAAAGTTCACAAGTTCCGGTAGTTGTTGGTTTGTTATAACCCTTAAACTGCTGGAACTTGTGAACTTTGAAAACATTCAAGCATTTAAACTTATAATATAATCCGTTAGTACCATGAAACAGCAATACAGCAGGCGCAGCTTCCTGCAATCAACCGGTTTGGCCGCAGCCGGTGCGTTATTGGCCGGCAATGCCATGGCAGGCCACCCCGGCGTTAAACTGAAAAACTTCGGCCTGCAGCTTTGGACCGTAAAGGAAGATATGGCCAAAGACCCGAAAGGCACCTTGAAAGAAATAGCCAAATACGGGTATACTGAAATTGAAGGCTTTGAGGGCCAGAAGGGTATGTTTTGGGGCATGACACCCGCCGATTTTGAAAAATACACCCGTGAGGAGCTTGGCATAAAAATGATAAGCAGCCATTGTGGCTACAACATATTAAGCGGCCAGGAAAACAGTTTTGAAGGCAAGGCGGTACAGGCAGGTTCTATCGGCATGCCCTATCTTATTTGCCCTTACAAGGGCCCGCAAAAAAGCATTGACGACTTTAAGCGCATTGCCGACGAGTTTAATAAATGCGGCGCTATTGCCAAAAAGTACAATGTAACCTACGGTTACCACAACCACGACTATTCGTTTAAACCAATTGACGGCCAAATACCGTTAGATGTGCTGCTGGAAAATACAGACCACGATACTGTTGTATTTGAGCTGGACCTTTACTGGGCTATTACTGCCGGTATTGACGCCTACCATTATCTTGATAAATACAACAAACGCTTTAGGCTGGTGCATGTTAAAGACCGCAAAAAAGATGCTGCCCCAAGTGATACAGATGCGTCATGCGACCTGGGCACAGGCTCAATAAGCTGGGAGCCTTTATTGCACCATGCAAAATATAAAGGCGTACGTTATTTTATAGTGGAACAGGAGCGCTTTGATAACAGCACACCTTTGCAAAGCGCCGAGGTGGATGCGAAATATATGAAACCCCTTATTCCGAAGCTTTAATAAGGACATACCTGGAATAAAAAAGCGGCTGTTGACGGCCGCTTTTTTATTGTAATGCAGAGCTGAAGAAATAGTTTTTTACAAAAACGCCACTCTCTTTAAATCAATGGCTGATGGTGGCGTAACAACCAAAGGTATCATTTCAATTTGTGTGTCGCTGGTATCAAGTCCAAAGGCTTTCTTTTCGCTTTGGCCTAATTGTTTAAGTCCAAAGTATGCGTTTAAAATAAATCCCTCTCTAAGTGAAAACTCATTTTCAACCGATAGGAAACGGTCTATGATGACATAGCGAATATCGGGCGCAAGCTTATATTTCTGCTTAGCTTCGTATTTGCTTTCCTTTAAATGCAGTTCCCGCTTAGCCAGCATGTCGTCCATTACCATTTTAAAAAACAGGTTAATGCGGGTTTGTATTCTAAAGCCAAGTTTAAATTCAACACGTATCACCTTATCTTCTTCAAGTGCATGCAAGCTGTACTCCATTGTGTAGGGTTCGTCTGTACGTTCAATATGCACAAACCAATAAACATCAGCACGTTTGGGCTGCTTGCCAAAAATGGAATTGATAATTTTTTGCTCAACACTTTTTGCATTGTTGGCTTTTGTAAGAAATACTAAATGCGAGGCATATTTAGGTACTGCTTCATCGCTGCTTAATTCAGCCAGGGCGGGTATTTGTTCAGTAAGGCTTATAAAATTAAGAAAGCGGTTGGTTATTTTTCTTGCCTTAAACCAAACATACATTGTAAAAATTATTCCAAACTCAAATACCAAAAACATCCACCGCTGTTTTATTTTGGCAATGTTGGCGATAAAGAATGATGACTCAACTGAAACAAAAATAACCAGTATGCCCATTATTAATACCGGCGCCCATTTTTTTACAAACTTCATATAGTAGTACATCAGCATGGTCGTCATCAGCATTGCGATGGTGATAGAAAAACCATACGCGGCTTCCATATTTGACGACTCCTTAAAATATAACATTACTGCCAAACAGCCTATCCAAAGTATCCAGTTAATGCTGGGTATGTATATTTGGCCTTTTATGTTGGATGGAAACTTAATAGTGATCTTGGGCCAAAAGTTAAGGCTTACGGCTTCGCTTATTAATGTAAAGGAGCCGCTTATTAATGCCTGGCTGGCGATGATGGTTGCAAAGGTTGCTATAATAATGCCGGGCAGCAAAAACCAGTGTGGCATTAATTCGTAAAACGGGTTAAGGCCGTTAAGCTTACTTTTTCCACTTAATAAAATCCATGCGCCCTGGCCAAAATAATTGGCCAGCAACGATACTTTTACAAATATCCAGCTAACCTGTATGTTTTTTCTGCCGCAATGGCCAAGGTCTGAATAAAGGGCCTCAGCCCCGGTAGTGCATAGAAACACAGCACCCAATAACCAAAAGCCATTGGGATATTCGGTTAACAGCCTTATAGCATATACCGGGTTAAACGCTTTTAAAATTTGAGGAAACATAGCCACCTCGTGTATACCAAGCACCATTATCATAGTAAACCATACAAACATTATAGGGCCGAAAGAGCTGCCAACCACCTTGGTGCCAAACCGTTGAAAGAAGAACAACAGCGAGATAATTGCAATTACAATACCCACAGTTAACCCATTGCCAGGCACTATTGTGTTTTCAAGGCCATGTACGCCGTTAAGGCCTTCAACAGCAGATGCTACAGATATTGGTGGGGTTATAATGCCATCGGCCAGCAATGTACCCGCGCCAACAATGGCAGGAAAATACAGCCAATGCCTGTAACGCCTAACCAGTGCGAAGAGCGAAAATATGCCGCCTTCTCCCTTATTATCTGCCTGCAGGGTGAGGATAATATATTTAAATGTTGTTTGAAGAGTAAGCGTCCATACAACGCAGGAAATGCCGCCGTAAATAAGGTCATCAGCAATTGGGCGGTCGCCAACGATTGCTTTAAATACATACAACGGAGAAGTTCCAATGTCGCCAAAGATGATTCCAAGGGTGATGAGGATGCCGGCTGCAGAGACTTTTTTGAGGTGAGTGTTCATGTTTTTTAATGATTGAGTAAAAAAAATACCACCCTCCAATAAATTGCTTTACTGAAGCCAGGGTGGCAAGTCGTTTTGTGTTGAGGCTCAAAAATTAAAAAACCCGTAAACAGTACCCGGGAGGTTCAGGCCCGGCGTACTTCTAATTAAAAAAAACCACGTAAAATTATAATGAAACAGCATACGCGGCATATATTTTTAACCAACAAGCGTTCGTTTAAACCACAGTAAAATAGCGGCCGGTTTGCTGGTTACCGTTTCAAGTTGAAAAGGCATATTGCCATAATGAAAAATTATTTCGATCAGTGTAATAGCTAAGGCAATAGATTATAATTGCTAACCGATTGATCTATTTGAATATACAAATGTAAATACCCGGTATATAAATATATGGCACCTGTTTTGGCAAGGTGATTTTTTACAATTTATATTAACTACAGGTTACCGGTGTGTTGATGTATGCAAATTAAAAAAGACCATATAAAAGGAATAGCGTTAGTGGTAATTGCGTGGGCCTTAGCTATTTTTTTGGCCATAGGCACTTTTATAAAGATCAAAATACTACTCAATAAGTAAAATAATAAAATACAGAAGGGTTGTTTAAACTACGTTGAGTTTCACGCTGCAGATAAAGCATTTTGATAATAATTTTTTGCGTTATTATTCACTGCCTTTTCGCAACAAGCGTAATCTGTGCCCTTTGCATGGCCTCTTTTTGAAGTTGGCCAGGAAGCGTTAACCATGCGTTTTTGGTATCTGTTGATTGGCCTTCACCGTGCTGATATGGTGTATCAACAGCCTTTAAAAATTTGCTATCATTTTGTTGTCCATCTATTTCAGCCGGTATAGCAATTTCAGTATTAACTTTAGTTGCTTCGTTTGGTACTACCGTTACTTCTTTAGCTTTTGGAGGGATTACTACTTTTTGCCGGCGACTTTTAGCAGTGCGGGAGTGCAATTTTGAAGGCGTGCTGGAAGGAACTGCTATTTCAACTTTGTTTTGTAAAACACCAAATTTAAGAGCATGCAGAATCTCGTTTCGTAAGTCTTCGTTTTTTGTCATTTTTCATATTTTTTTACTATCGGGCAAAATAAAATCGTTAAACACATAAAAGCTGCAACCAGGATCAAACTATAGCTATAGCGTTGAAAACTTTTGATAGTGCAAGGAGCGCAGACTACAAGGGCTTTTAAAGATAACAAATTAATCTACCCCACAAAGGTTAATAATTTGCAGGTAGCAAGTAGTAACCTTTGTTATGTACCTTAATGACTATTGTCATAATACCAGCCAATTGCTGAATAAAAAGAGTTATGATGGTTATTGTTCGTAAACACGAATGCTTAACGCGTTTCTACGAAGAAGGGGGGTGACTAATGCCCCGCCGGAGAAAACAGTAAGATTGCGCAAAAGTTTATTTCCATGGGTTCCAAAAAATACATAATTGCCATTTAACGGCATCCGAACTTTTTATGAAACAACGATTACCGGCAAAGTGACGGTGATAGCTGCATAATGCCGTTACGCCTTATCAACCAAAAAGCAAAACACCTCCTTAGGGCCGTGCACACCAACAACAAGCGTTTTTTCAATATCGGCTGTGCGGCTGGGACCTGTTGCCAGGGTTATTATAGATGGCAACTTTTCGTACTTGTTTTTTACATGCAGCAAGCCATCTTTAATATCGTATTTAAGCTGGCTGGTATAGGCTATGCAAATATGCACAGGCGCGTAAACGCTGGTTGTTCGCCCGCTTTGCTGGGCGCTGCTCATAACTATGCTGCCGGTGCGCGCAACTAATGCTTCGCAGGTGGTAATGCTCGCATCGCAGTTTATAAGGTCGTTACTATAGGTAATGCCGAAGCCGGCAGCAGCCAGCATTTCTTTAACAGCGGTTTCGCGGCAATATACTTTGTCCCACTTACGCGCAGCCATTAGCTGGTTAAGCTGGTCAGCCAGTTCGGCTTCATTAATGCAGAAGGAAAATTTGCCCTGCAACTTTGTAAAGTTCTCGGCAAACTCAATTTCAGGCTCTTGCGTAGCAGGCTGAAAAACACTATCGTTACCTTCACTTTGGGGAAAAGGAACAGGCACTGGATTACTCAGTGCCTGCCTTATTTTTTTTAATATATTTTGCTTAGCGGGAGTTAATTTCATCACGCATCTATTTTATTAAAGCGGTTTGGCGGGATTGTTTATAATGCCCGGTACACTTTCTTCCGGCTTGTCAAAACCAGCCTCGTGGTGCTTATTGTCAACAGGCGGCTCGTTGGTAACATCCAGCAGTTTCTTTTCCTCGTAAGGGCGTTTGCCAATAAGCAATTCCACATCACTTTGAAACAGTACTTCCTTTGTTAACAGTTCTTTTGCCAGCTTTTCAACCTGCTCTTTCTTTTCGGTTAACAGCTTTAGTGTTCTTACATAAGCTTCATCAATTATACCCCTTACTTCCTCGTCTATAATCTTACCTGTTTCTTCGCTGTATGGTTTTGTAAAGGTATTTTCTGCGCTTGGGTCGTAAAAGCTTATGTTACCAACTTTCGCATTCATGCCGTACACGGTAACCATACTGTAAGCCATACGGGTTATTTGTTGCAGGTCGTTTGAAGCGCCTGTAGATATCTTACCAAAAAATATCTGCTCGCTCGCCCTGCCGCCCAACGTCATACATATCTGGTCCATCAACTGGTCGGTATTGTATAGGTATTGTTCTTTCGGGGTATACTGTGCGTAACCCAAAGCAGCAGTACCGCGTGGTACAATGGTTACTTTAAGCAGCGGGTAAGCATGCTCTAAAAACCAACCGCAAATTGCGTGGCCGGCTTCGTGGTAAGCAATTATTTCTTTTTCTTCAGGCAGAATGATCTTGTTCTTCTTTTCCAAACCACCAATTACACGATCTATTGCATCCTGAAAATCGCTCATATCCACTGCATCTTTGCCTTTACGGGCAGCTATTAATGCAGCTTCGTTACAAACGTTGGCAATATCTGCGCCGGCAAAGCCAGGCGTTTGTTCAGCCAGTTTGTGAATATCAAGCGTTTGAGATATTTTAATAGGCTTTAAATGCACTTTCAATATTGCTTCGCGGCCTTTAACATCGGGTTTGTCAATGCTTATTTGCCTGTCAAAACGACCTGGGCGCAATAACGCACTATCCAATACATCAGGCCTGTTTGTTGCAGCAAGAATAATAATGCCCGCATCGCCGGCAAAACCGTCCATTTCAACCAGCAACTGGTTAAGGGTATTCTCCCTTTCGTCGTTGCTCATTATAGCGTTACGGCCACGTGCACGGCCTATGGCATCAATTTCGTCAATAAAAATAATGCACGGTGCTTTTTCCCTTGCCTGCTTAAACAGGTCGCGTACACGGCTTGCGCCTACACCTACAAACAGTTCCACAAAGTCGCTGCCGCTCATGCTAAAGAAAGGCACCTGCGCCTCGCCCGCTACCGCTTTAGCCAATAATGTTTTACCGGTACCGGGAGGGCCCACCAATAATGCACCTTTAGGTATTTTACCACCTAACAGGGTATATTTTTTAGGGTTCTTTAAAAAGTCAACAATTTCCATTACCTCAACCTTGGCTTCATCAAGCCCGGCAACGTCGGCAAAGTTTATATTAACCCTTGTGCCTTTTTCAAATAACTGCGCTTTGCTTTTGCCAATGTTAAATATACCGCCCGGGCCGCCACCGCCTGCGGGGCCACCCATTTTGCGCATGAACAGGAATATCATTACCACAAACAGCAGTACAGTAACTAATATGTTTGCTGCAAAGCCATACCATTCGCCCTCTTTAATAATGTTCATCTCCGGCTTGGCTACGCCTGAAATATTATAGTCTTTACAATATTGGTCGTACCGTGTAGGCCAGGTTTTTGCATCAGAAACAGTAAATTCAAATACCGGGGTTTTTTCGTCAGCTATATAATTTGGGGGCAGCTTCTTTACATAAAAATCTTTCCGTTTCAGACTGTCAGATTTAATGTAAACCCTTACCAGGTCTTTATTGGTTACCAGGTCAACTTTAATAACATCGCCGGGTGCAAGCATGTTCTTAAAAAACTCCTGCTCGTTTACGCTACCTGTTTCGCTTGTTTTGTTTGCAAAAAACTGGTACCCTATAAGGCCAATAGCAATAAGGGCATATACCCAGTAAATATTAAACCGGGGTCCTTTTCTTAAGTTTTTATCATCGCCGCCTTTATCTGTAAGGTTGGGTCTTATATTTTTATCATCTTGTGCCATACTTGCTTACTTCACAATTGTTAAATGTTTTTTTAAATAAAAAGTTCAAAAAAATATAGCGGCATTTTAATTAACTGTCGTATTCTTCCAGTTCAGCATCGCTCCACATTTCCTCAAGCTTATAAAACTTACGGGTTTCGCTATGCATTATATGCACCACAATATTTACATAATCAATAATTATCCATTGCCTGCCCTGGTGGCCTTCGTGCTTATAGGGTGTTTCGCCACATTCATCCCTAACGGTGTCTTCAATAAAATCGCTGATGGCTTTAGTTTGCGTAGTATTTGTAGCTTCACAAATAACAAAAAAATCGGCAACTGCTTCGGGTATTTTGCGCAGGTCGAGAGCTACAATATTTTCTCCCTTTTTCTCGCGGATAGCCTTAATAATGCACTTGAAAATTTTAGAATTGCGGTTAAGCTTAACAACACTGGTTTTTTTACGCTCAGCCAAAACAGATAAAGGTGCCAATAATCAATCGAATTTATTTGTGATATAATTTAATTAAGCATTTGGGCCTGCTTAATTCAGCTAATTTTGCCAAAAATACTAATTCTTTTGTCACCTAACAGCATTATTCATCCGGTTGGGAAACCATTTATAGAATTATTATCGGTTGACAGCACCAACAACTATGCCATGGCGCAACTGCAAAACGGTGATGCACAGCATGGTACAGCATGGTTTGCCTATAGCCAAACCGCAGGCAAAGGCCAAAGGGGTAAGCAATGGCACACCCTGCCCGGGCAAAACATAACAATGTCTGTAGCATTAAATACCAATGGCTTAGCAGTTTCCGACCGTTTTTACCTTAGCGCCGCCGTAGCGCTGGCGGCGCACGATATTTTTGGCAAATATGCAGGTAGTGAAAGCTGTGTTAAATGGCCTAATGATATTTACTGGAATGACAGAAAGGCAGGTGGCATTTTAATGGAGAACATTATTCGTGGAAATAATTGGCAGTGGGCGGTAGCGGGCATAGGTATAAATATTAACCAAACCCAGTTTGGGGATAATACAGGCCGGGCAGTAAGCCTTAAACAAATTACCGGGAAGACATTTGATGTTATAGCCCTGGCTAAAGAACTGTGCGCCAGCATTGGCAGCCGGTTTAGCCTGTTGTTGCGGGACAAAGCAGCAGTGCTGAAGCAATACAATAAGACCTTGTATAAAAAGGATAAAACGGTTAGGCTAAAAAAAGACGCTATCGCTTTTGATGCAACCATAAAAGAAGTATTGCCCGATGGCCTGTTGCGTGTTGAGGGCGCCGCCTGGGATACTTTTAACTTTGGCGAGATTGAATGGGTAATATAAGAGCAGTTGACAGATGGGAGATGACAGTTGACAGTGGTGAAGAAAGTCAGTGGCCCAAGGAATCGGGCAATAAGTCATTAGGTCAGTAAGGAAGAAAGTTGAGGGAGAACGCAAGAACCAAAAACTTAAAACGGGCTTCCTGTCTACTTCCCGCTATTTGAATACGCTTGAATTGATTTTGAACACCTTTCTGTTTACTACTTCCGCAACTTTACTATAGCAATAATGTCCACCCCAAAAACCAGCTTGTATGAAGTTGCTCACTACCTTATTTGCATTACTTACCGTTGCGGCGCATGCACAAAACGCCGTGCCGTTTACATCGCCCCGCTGGAAAATTAAAGGCAGCGAGGCTATAACCGAAAACTTTCAAAACAAGCTATGCCTTAAGTTAACCGATGGCTCGGCAGTATTGAGCGATGCCAATTTTACCAATGGCATTATTGAGTTTGATATGGCGGTAACAAGGGAGCGTTATTTTCCCGGGTTGAGCTTTAGGGCGCTGGATAGTGCAAATGGCGAAGAATTTTACCTGCGACCCCACCAAAGCGGTAACCCTGATGCCATGCAGTATTACCCCGAATACTACGGCGACGGTGCATGGCAATTGTACTATGGCGATGGCTTTGGCAAGCCGCATGCCATACCTTTTGACCGGTGGTTTCATGTTAAGCTTTTGGTGAAAGATACCATGGCAGAAGTATACCTTGATGATGAACAGCAACCTGCGCTGTTTATTAAAAAACTGTACAGGCCAGTTGCAGCAGGCATGATAACGCTTGAAAACCCATGGCCCGTTGCTGCGCGATATGCCAACTTTAGCTACAGGGCTACAAACGATGTTGTATTGCAAAGCAAACCAAAACCACTGGAAGCGCTGCCTGCTAATGTGTTTACTGCCTGGCAGATTTCAAAACCCTTTGATGAAAAGCTGTTGCAGGGCAAATACCTTTTTAACAACCTGCATATTGATAGCCTTAAATGGCAAACTTTTACAACCGATGGCCGTGGCGTTGCCGACCTTGGCAAACTGGCACCCGTGCTGCCTGGTAAAAACACTGTTTTTGCCAGGCTGGTTATACATAGCGATAAAGCTGTTACCAAAAGGCTGCGCTTTGGCTTTTCTGACAGGGTGTACCTGTATTATGGCGGCAAACTGTTGTACTCTGGCAGTGATGTTTTTCTTTCGCGCGACTACCGTTTTTTGGGGACGATGGGATTGTATGATGCTGTTTATATTGACCTGCAAAAGGGAGATAACGAGGTATGGATGGCCATAGCAGAAGATTATGGCGGTTGGGGAGTAATGGCTATGCTGGAAGATTTGTAGCAAGGTAGTTTTGTGAAGGTAGTACAATAGGCCAGGCCGATAACCGTATCGGTTTGCTTTGTATATCCCGGATCCCATTAGCCGGCTGACCTTATGGGTAATGTGCCACTAAAGCAAACAGCATTAACAATGCTAAATTTGTTTTCTTCAGTTTTGTCCCTACCGTTTCTTCCTTTTTTTTACCACTTAAAATATGCTCCTGTAGTTTAACAGAAGATTAACCCGTTTTATGAAATACGAAGAACTTCGTTCAAATGGTTAAAACGGGGTTTCAGCGGCAAAAAACCATGTTTCGGCAGTTGGCCGTTAACAAATGCGTTTGAGGCCAAAATATATTGGTTACCAGCGGTGTATATATGCTTGTTACCGTTTGTACAGCGCTATACCTTAGCACTGCAAAAACAATAGATAACCAACAAAATATTTCGCTGTATGAAAAAGATAATAACACTCGCCACCGCATTATTTGTTTGCATTGCAATACTTAATGCTGAACCGGAAAGCAAGGTTCAAACAACATTTAATGCAATGTTTCCCAACGCAGGTAATGTAAAATGGCACCAGGATAAAAGCGGCTACCTTGTTAGCTTCACCCAATCCGGCTCAGCCGTTAAAATTGTTTACGACAGCAAGGGAAAATTTGTACAATCGCTGCGCTACTACAGTGAGAAGGATTTGCCCACCAACATACTGCTGGCTGTAAAAAACAAGTATAAAGACCAGGCTATTTATGGTGTTACTGAACGCACTACGGCCGATGAAGTATCGTACCATATTATAGTAAGCAACGGCAGCATGCCCGAAAGTATTGTTGCTTATACCAATGGCAGTGTAAAGAAAGATACACCTGTAACTGACGAAGACGCAGAATAGTGGTTTTAGAATAAACAAGCAGCACACAAATAACGCCAGTCATCGCTTCCCCTTTCATGTGCGCGGGAAGGCTTGACTGGCTTATTTATTATACCTGCATCCAGCACATTTTTACCCGCAAGCTTTTTTCGTGCTTCTATTATCATATCCTGCACAGGTAATTGCTGCATCCATTGTTGTTGCGGCGGTTCGTAGCCTATCTTGTCTTTTCGCCAAACAATATCGGCAGGCAGCAAAGGCTGCATAGCCTGCCGCAAAATCCACTTGGTAAAGCCGTTATGTATTTTATAGGTTGACGGCAATGAAAATATAAACTCAACCAGTGTATGGTCTAAAAAGGGCAACCGTACTTCGCGCGAGTGTGCCATACTGTTCCTGTCCGCATAACGCAGCAATTCGCCAAGGCCCACGTTAGACGTATTGTAATACAATATATCTTCCAGGGTATTAACTACCGGTTTTTGCAGGGTATCAATATTTTGATATTTATGCAGAAAGTCTTTGTTGATGGCGGTATTATTGTTTTGCTCATTCACTGCTTTTTTCTGTAACAGCGCTGCTGTTTTATTTGGCAGGTAAGCGGCAGCATAATTTTTAGCGCCCCATGTTTCAATAAAAAGGTTTTGCTGCAGCAACTTCTTTTCCTTTTTAAAAGCACCGGCATCTGTACGAAGCAGTTGTTGCAAAAACCAGTGCGTATATTTTTTATAGCCGCCTAATATTTCATCTGCCCCCTGGCCATCCAGCAAAACGGTAATATTATTTTCTTTAGCCAGCTTATATACCATAAACTGTGTAAGTACGCTGGCGCTTTGCAAAGGCTCTTCCTGGTGGTACATCAACAATTGAAAATTGTTTATCCAATCTTCGGCTGTTACTTCAACTGTGTGCTGGTGTAAATTAAAATGTGTTGCCACCTGCCTGCTGCATGCTGATTCGTCTTTTTCAAACCCGGGAAAAACAGCCGTAAAACATTCGTGTGTTAAGTGCGGCGCCTTTAAGCCACTACAGGCCGCCACAATAGCGCTGCTGTCAACACCACCGCTTAAACAGGTACCAATGCTTACATCGCTGCGCAGCCTCCTGGTTATAGAGGCAGAAAACAAATAATTGAAGCGCTCTATAGCCTCGTTTTCTTTGATGGGTTTAGGCTGACGATCACCCGAAATGGATGTTCCCCGGTCGATGGCTTCCAACTCATACCATTTCTTCATCTGCACTCTTCCTTCCTGCGGCTGCACTGTTAAGTAATGCCCGGCAGGCAGGCTGAGTATATCATTATAAAAAGTGGCCGTTTTTTTTAAGGGGTCCTGCACATAGCCCAGCGTAAGGTAATTAAGCATCATAGTGCCGTTAACATGCCCTGGTGCGCCTGCAGCCCATAAGGCTTTCATTTCGCTGGCGAACAGAAACTGAGCAAACCTGCCCCGCTGTTCATAAGGAGCGTGATAGTATAAAGGCTTCTCGCCAAAGCGGTCCCTTGCAAGTATTAGCTGTTGCTGTTTTTCATCCCACAAAGCAAATGCAAACATGCCGTCAACCTTGCGCAAAAAACGTATGCCCCAGCAATCAAATGCCGCTGGAATAACCTCGGTATCTGATGTTGTTGTAAAGGCGTAACCCTGTTTTTGTAATTCAGCTTTTAGTTCGAGATAATTGTATATCTCGCCATTAAATATAACGGTGTAATGAAGGTAATGAAAGGGCTGCGAGGCGCGCTGATGCAGATCAATTATGCTAAGCCTGCGGTGTGCCATGCCAACATTGCCGCCACTGTTAATCCAATAACCGGCGCTTTCGGGCCCGCGGTGCACCAACGTATCAGCCATGGCTGTAAGCCTTTGCTGCTGCACCAATGGCGCATGGGGTGATACTATTCCGGCAATTCCACACATAAGTTTACAAGTACGAGGTACGAAGTTAGAAGTACGGGGTGAAGCACCAAATAAAAACAAGTACCAAAGTCCAGGGCAGGTACGAGGTACGAAGTTAGATGTACGAGATGAAGCAATAAAGTTTAACACTATAACGAACGCATGTACTATGCACTGCCCTGGCCGGTCTTATGCCCGGCAGCCCTTGGGTTTACCTTACGCGGTCTTTTTCTACCAGCAGGGTAGTGGCTATTGCCACAACCGCATCACAAAAAATACAAGCCTTTTAAGCTGAAGGTTTTTTTCCGGCATATTTTAAAATTAACCAGTTACGCCAAATGTATTTGCAAAATGTGTTGCCAGTGTATGTAAACTGCCGGGCATTGCCGGCAGGTGTGCAAAAAAATTTTAAAAAAAGTTTGCAAAAACAGCGGACACTTTGCGGCTTTTTATATTTATAGATGAGGGCCCGCCACGGCGGACCAGTTTTGCCAGGTCCAAAGGACCCTTTGGAGATTTAAAAGATGAAACTGGTTTTAAGAAAAGTAGTTTTTTAAAGAAAATGCAGGTTTTAAATAGCAAATTAGATTTAAATAATTGTAAATCAATATATTATGTTCAAGTTGAACTGCATCCTTTTTCCTCCTTTTGCATCCTTAAATATGCACTGTTTGCGTTTTTAGGGTCTTGTGGTTTGGCGGGCGTTGTGAGAAAATATCAGCCGCGCAAGGTTCGGTAAAGGAATATTTCACTCAAAGGTTTGAAGGCACAAAGAGAAGGACGTTAAGTTTGTTGCAAAAAAGGATTTGAATTTTGGAAAGAAAAAGCATTGTAAAACGGATAAGGTACTGTAAATGAATCGAGTAGGTGTGCAAAACATTCCTCCTTTTTCCTCCTTTTGGATAAATTTCGGATGCAGAAAAGCGCAGCATTTGCAAGTTATGCGGCCTTTTGGACCTGGGATTTTTCTTTACCTGGCGGTTCTTTTCAGGCAAAAACTGTTTTCCAGCAATAGCTTAAAATCGTCGGGGTTGTTAATAATAACGTTGTGTTCCCGCAGGCTGTGCACAAATAAAATTTTGTTCTGTTTTATAGCATCGGTGGTTACGGCGGTTTCTTCAACAAGGTTAAAAGGCATGTGGTTTTGGTCAAGCTGTTTCATCATGGTGTCGCTCATTTCGTCGGTGCCGCCGCCTTTATTAGTAAACCAGTGTACAAAATGGTTGTGCTTGTTTTTTTGTATCCACGCCATGTATTTGTCTACCTCTGCATACAGGGCATCAAACAAAAACACTTCGCGTATGGTTAAGCCGCCATTTTGTAAAATGTTGGCAATAATACGGTATGCACCGCTGTGGCCGGCCAAAACAATATTGCCTGATGCTGCCTTGCGTGGTATTACGTTGCCCTGTTTTAGAGCCTCCATTACGTCTTTAACAAGGCTGGTAAATACGCCGGGGTTTTCCAGTTTACCGCCGTAACTGTCAGGGGCATTTTTTGCGGTTTCGGCCAGCACAAGTATAGCATTTGTGTTAGCTGCTTCAAGCTGGGCGGAAAGGCCGTAAAAGGTATTGGCGGCCTCAATATTATTATGCCAGCCGTGAAACCAAAATACAAGGTCAACCTTTTTACCGGGGGTAAAACCCGGTGGCACAATAATCATAACCGAGCTATCTGTGTAGTGTTCAGCCGCAGTGTACATAACACTGTCGTACAGGTGGCCATTGGCTCTTTTCTCATCAGGAAAGCTGGTGTAGGATGATGAGAGCCGTATTATTCTTTGCTGGGCAACTGCGGGCAGCATAAGGGCTAAACATAAAATTAATAAACCTGCAACACAAGGTTTCTGCATATAATAAACCGTTTGATAAGGTATTTGTACTTTTGTAACACTTGAAATTAGGACAAACCATGCAATTATACTGTAATTCTCTTACCCGGTACAGCCGTTTAAAAACGCGTGAAGTAAAGATAGGTGACCTGCTATTGGGCAATTTTAACCCAATCCGGCTGCAAACTATGACCACCACCGATACGATGGATACACTTGCCACGGTAGAGCAAAGCATACGCTGTATTGAGGCCGGGGCCGAGCTGGTGCGTATTACGGCGCCATCAAAAAAAGAGGCTGAGAACCTGTTGAACATAAAGAATGAGTTGCACAGAAGGGGTTATAAAACGCCGCTGGTAGCTGATATACATTTTACACCCAATGCTGCTGAAATTGCTGCACGTATAGTGGAGAAGGTGCGTGTTAACCCCGGCAATTATGTTGATAAAAAGAAGTTTGACTTTATTGAATATACTGACGCAGAGTACAACGATGAGATAGACCGCATTCGCCAACGCTTTACCCCATTGGTAAAAATTTGTAAGGAATATGGTACTGCCATGCGCATTGGTACCAACCACGGCAGCCTTAGCGACCGTATTATGAGCCGCTATGGCGATACACCGATGGGTATGGTTGAAAGTGCGATGGAGTTTTTGCGCGTGGCAAGGGGCGAAAGCTATCATAATATTGTGCTTAGCATGAAGAGCAGCAACCCACAGGTAATGGTACAGGCTTACCGGTTGCTGATACAACAAATGGACGCTGAGTTTGGCGAATGTTACCCATTACACCTGGGTGTTACGGAGGCAGGCGATGGCGAAGATGGCCGGGTAAAAAGCGCTGCGGGCATTGGCACCTTAATGGAAGATGGTATTGGCGATACCATTCGCGTATCGCTTACGGAAGACCCGGAGTTTGAAATACCTGTGTGCAGGGATATTGTAAAGAGGTATGAGGGCGGGAATCGTCAATCGTTAATCGTGAATGGTAAGCCGGCGGATGTTGAAGAAACACAACACGCTTCTCCCCCCCCTTTAGGGGCTGGGGGCATTAAGTATGATCCTTTTAATTACAAACGCCGTGAAACATTTGCAGTTGATAATATTGGCGGCAGCCATGTACCGGTTGTAGTGGCTGATTTTAGTAAGATAGAAAAGATAACCCCGGACCATCTTGAAAGCATTGGCTATACTTATAATGAAGCAACAGACAAATGGAGCATCAGCGATGCGGCGGCTGATTATATTTTTACGGGCAACCAACTGCTTGATTTTGCATTGCCTGGAACGCTTAAAGTGATTACCTACCCGGGCGCGTGGAATAATGCGGAAGAAAAAGGAAAGTACTTTCCTATTTATGAGGCAAAGGAGTTTATTGATACATGCAAAAACGATCTTGCACCAGGCGATATTTATTTTGTAATGGCCGGAAGCGAAACTTTACAGGGTAACGTGCTGGATGATCTGCTGGAAGTTATCACTGAAAAAGGCGTCGCCAATAAAGTAGTGCTATGCTTATATTCAGAAAATAAAAATGCCATGCAAAGCCTAAGGCAATTGTTTGGTGAGTTACTAAACAAAGGCAATAAAAATCCTGTTATCATCATCTGCGATAGCAACTGGGAAACAGCAGATGAACACCTTATACATTATAGTACTGAGTGTGGTGCGCTATTATTGGATGGCTTTGGCGATGGGGTTTGTTTAGGTATGAGCAAAACAAGCTACCAGCTTGCAGCAGACATGAATGCAAGCGGCAGAAACTATCTTAATAACGCCTCTCCGGAACAATTTATCAATAACACGGCATTCAGCATTTTACAGGCCGCCCGCACACGCATATCAAAAACGGAATACATTTCCTGCCCAAGCTGCGGCAGAACTTTATTTGACCTGCAGGAAACCACTGCTAAAATACGCAGCCGTACCAACCACCTTAAAGGGGTTAAAATAGCCATTATGGGCTGCATAGTGAATGGCCCCGGTGAAATGGCCGATGCCGACTTTGGCTATGTGGGCAGCGGTGTTGGCAAAATAACTTTATACAAGGGCAAAGAAGTGGTTAAACGCAATGTTGACAGCGCTATAGCTGTAGATGAACTGATAAACCTTTTAAAGGAAAGTGGGGCCTGGGTTGAAGAGTCGGTGCTGGCTTAGGGGGAAAGTTATTGAGTCATTAGTCAATAAGGCAAATACGAAGCTAAAACCCATGAACTATTCGTTATGAGCTATGCGCCGCTTCTTTAGCCATGAATTATGAACCATAAGCCATGAACCATGCTACGTATAGGCCTAATTTCAGATACACACCACCATTTAGACGATGCTGTTTTTAAGCATTTTGAGCATTGCGATGAAATATGGCATGCAGGCGATTTTGGCACTATTGCTATTGCTAAAAAGTTGCGCAACTTTAAACCATTGGTGGGCGTTTATGGCAATATTGACGGGCAGGATATACGCAGCGAATACCCTGAGGAAATTTTATTTACCCGCGAACAGGTTAAGGTTTACATGAAGCATATTGGCGGCTACCCGCCTAAATATACACCACAGGTTAAGCAGGTTATAATAAATGAGCACCCGCAACTTTTTATAAGCGGCCACTCGCACATTTTAAAAGTGATGTATGATGATAAACTGCAATGCCTGCACATGAACCCCGGCGCCGCCGGTTTACAAGGCTGGCATAAAGTGCAAACGCTTATTCGGTTTGTAATTGATGGTAAGGATATGAAGAATTGCGAAGTAATAGAACTTGCAAAAAAAGCCCAAAAGCCGGCAATATAAATAACCCGGCTTTTGGACCGAAGTCCTGCAATTTGGCGCTTATCTTTATTTGGTGCTTGCTACACCAGCTTCATATTTTCGGCATCCCAGTTCAATACCTTGCCCTGAAAATAACTTTCGTTGCAAAGCAGGCATGGCGCTGCTGCCCTAAAGGCAAATACAGGGTCTTCTACTATAGTTTTGCCCATACGCACGCCATCAAAAAAATGGGTAAAATGCTCCAGGTGTTCATCGTAGTTATCAGGTGCCTGAAAGGTTATGTCGGCAAGTTTTGGCCTTTGCTGGTCTTCTTTGCTCCACTTGCGGTTGTACTCTTCCACTATACGTTTTTGCATGGCTTCGGGATAGGTTGTAAACGAGTCCCATCCGCCATAGCCAGGCGCTTTGGCCATTTTATGGCGCTGTATAGTTAAAGTATCCCCTCCGGCTTCCATCACGCCCTCGGTGCCAACAAGCTTAACCTCGCCGCCGCCGCCGGTGCCGCTAACAAAGTTTACACGCAGCGATACCTGGAAGGCGCTGTGCTGGGGTGTTTCGGGGTATTCAAGAATAGCATTCATCACATCAGGTACGTCCCTGCCATCCTTCCAGTAAGTAAGGCCGCCCAGTGAAAATACTTTTGAAGGCCCTTTAGCGCTGGTTATATAATGCAACTGGGTTAACAGGTGCACAAACAGGTCGCCTGCAACACCGGTGCCCATTTCGCGGTAATTACGCCACCAGAAAAACTTCTTTTCGTCGTAGGCAGTCTTGTTCTTTGAAAGTTGCTGGTAACGCTCCCAATCAACGGTTTGGGCAGATGAATCAAGCGGCATGGTATATTCCCACGCGCCCAATGCATCCTGCCGGTCAAAATATGCCTCTACTGAATTTAGCTGGCCTATTGAACCTTTTTCAAACTCTTCTTTTGCTTTTGCCGATACGATGCTGCTCATGTGCTGGCTGCCAATTTGCATAACAGCCTTTGTTTGCTTTTGGGCATTTATCACATCCCATCCTTGCTCAATCTTGTGCACCATTGGCTTTTCGCTATACACAGCTTTGCCTTTATGCATTGCGTCAATACATATCTTGCTGTGCCAGTTATCGCTGGTAGCAACAATAACCGCATCTACATCTTTGCGGTCAAGTATGTCTTCGTAATGTTTGGTGGTAAATATATGCTGGCCGTATAGCTCTTTTGCCCTTTCAAGCCTGCCGGTATATAAATCGCAACAGGCAACCAGTTCAACAGCCGGTACTTTAAGGGCGGTATTGGTATCGTTATACCCCATAATACCCATGCCTATAGTAGCTATGCGCACTTTATCGTTGGCGCTTATTCTTTTACCGGCCTGCAGTATGCGTCTTTCGTGTTGTTCACGGGCTGCAAAACTTTGTAAAGATGCTGCGGTAAGCAATGTGGTTGAGGTACCTAACTGTTTTAAAAATTTACGGCGGCTTGATTGTGGCATAGCATATAGTTTGGTTGTTAAAGCCTGAAAATACGAAGAAGGTTTGAATGATGTGAGTTTTTGATTGTTTGAATGGTTTCCTTGGATATGAATAAAAAAACGGCTTGTGTTGCTACAAACCGTTGTAAGTATTTTCAGCTAAACTCAGTAATTCTTTGTTGCTTTAAGCCTGCGCAGTAGGGCCGCCAAAATTAAGGGGTATCTCAATTTGCTCAAGATCTTGTATTTTGCCATTGGCAGCTTCATAGCGCTGCACATTGTCTTCCAGTGCGCGCATAAAGCGTTTGGCATGCATGGGTGTAAATATAATGCGCGATTTTACCCTGCTTTTGGGTGTGCCTGGCATTACGTTTACAAAGTCAATAACAAACTCTGCGTGGCTATGGGTTATAATGGCAAGGTTAGCATAGCTGCCTTCGGCAACTTCTTCGCTAATCTCAATATTTAACTGGTTGGTTGGCTGTTGTTCTGCCATAAGTTTGGTTTAAAATTACTATTGCAATTATTGTGCAGTTAAGTATTCATCAATAACTCTTGCATTGCCGCCAAGGTCGCTGTATTCTGTTTTAAGATGTAATGTTCGTGTTGTGGAATTATATTCCTGTATATCTACTTTAAAAGATTCGCCATAGTACCCGGTTTCTGTGTTTTGCATAACATCGTTGGGCGCAACCGAAATGCCTTGTGTAGCGGGGTCGTAAGTAATAATGTATTGCCAGCCTGCTATATTAAGGTCTGAATAGCCAAGCAAAACTACGTTGGCAGATTGGGTAGTGGTAGTTTGAGTGGGCACAGTTGAAAGGTCAATTACTTCTGCTATGTCTCCATTTGAAACAGGCCCGTTATAATTTGTACGTGTGCCGGTTACGGTGTACCTGCCTGCAATGGCCGAGCCAACATTATTAAAATATATGGTTCCCAGGTCTGCACTTATTTGAAAGCCCTGTGCATTTTTAATTGAAACGGCCAGCATGTAGTTTTTTCTAAGGTCGGCTTTGCCGCTGTAAATTTTAATGGGCAGGCTTATTGACCTGGCGCCTGCGGTAAGCAAACCTGAAGAGGTATCAGTAAAAGTACTGTCGGCAAAAGTGTATAGCGAATCGGGCAATGCCTCAAAATTAGTCCCATTAGCTTGGTTATAGGCAATCCTGGCAGCATCATCAACACCAAGTGTTATCCTCACATCTTTGGTAAGAACGTAGGGAGAGGTTATGCCGGGGTTGGGGTATACTGTAACAGAATCAGGAGTTGTTAGGTCAAGCGATGCGTTAGCCAGGTTTAAAGCTCCGCCCTCTGTTATTGCAAAATAAGCGGTGCTATCAGCATTGTTGTGTACGCTGTCCTTAAAGCAGCCTGTCATAAAAAGGACGCCTGCCAATACAATTATCAAATTTTTCTTCATACTGCCTTGTAAAAAAATAATACCGCAAATAAAACTGAAAACAGCCACTATTTAGCCGTTTTTATCAAAAAGTTATCATAAAGATTTCTGCCAAATGCTTTACAAACCAAATTATTCGCTTATAAACACCCCTTTTGAGGTGCTGCCGCATCAGCGTATCAGCAACACATAGCCTTTTTTCATAATAGTTTTGCCTGCATAGTCTTTTCCCTGTGCCTGGTAAATATAGGTGCCTGCGGCAGCCTGTTTGCCTTTTATATTACCGTCCCAACCGGCAAGGTAGGTTTGGGTTTGGTATACAGTGTTGCCCCAGCGGTCAAATACCCTGAAGTAATCAAGCTTTTCAATACCTACAGGAAAAGGTGTTAATTTATCATTCCTGCCATCTCCGTTAGGGGTAAATGCTGATGGTATATAAATATCAGGGCCTTTGTAGTATACCAGGTGTACCGTATCATCCAGGCTGCAGCCATAAGAATTTTTTATTTCAACCGTATAGGTTATATCATTTGTGTTGGTAGCAACAGGGTTTGCAATAAACGGGTCGTCAAGCCCGCTGGCTGGTGTCCACAAATAGGTAGCTGCTGAATCAACATTGCCTGCATCAGCGTAAAGCTGGTAAGGTATGCCTGCTGTTAATACTGTGTCGTGTACCTGCAGGGGTAACGGCGATTTCCAAATGTTGATGTATTGGGTATCTTTTGCTTCGCAGCCTTTGGTGGTAGTTATATCCAGTACAGCTGAATAGGTTTGGTTGGGTACCGTAAATGTATATGTGGGGGTGCTTAATATTGAAGAGAATGATGTGCTGTCGTGCATGTTGGTAAATGTCCAGGTAAGGCTGTTTATCTGCCCGTTATCTGCTGTGGACCGGTTGGTGAATTTAATGGGTTTACCGGTGCAGGTGCTGCCCGTTATACTAAAATCAGCATGAACTGATGGGTACACGAGCAGCTTCATATAAGCGGTATCTGCGCAACGGTAGCCAGGCATAGTTATTAACCGAACATTATACGTGCCTGTATCATACGTATGCACAGGGTATCGTACCTGCGCTGTATCACCATCACCTAAATCCCACAAATACACGTTATTGTCCCAGTATACTGAGGCATGATATGGTGTTGTCAGGTCGGGTAAGGTTATAGTATTTGAGTCGCAGTTATTTATCAGCGGGGGAAGTATTGCCTGCGGTACCGGCAGCTTTGAGCAGTCAAAGGCCCTTAGCACAATATCTCTTGTATGTGGTGTTAGCGTTACTTTTTTACCATTTCTATATTCATCAACCGCAATAGTTACAAGGTAACTGCCGGTATCGTGCAACTGCCCCTGCATGTAACCCGTTTTGCTGTCAATGGTAACGTCAGCGCCCAGCGGGTTTGTTGCATTGTACTTAGGTTCGTTATATATTACCTGTTGCACATTGCCATCCGTTTGCATTTCTTCGCAGCAGTTGCCTACGCCTTCGGCATACCATATTTTGGATGCGGAAAAACTATAAGCCAGTGAATCCCCGTCAATATCTGTCGCGTTAAAAGTATGCGCAAAATTATTGTTCGTGCATACATACAATACAGTATCGTTATTATTATCAAACACCGGGCTGCTGTTATTAAGCCAGGTAAATCTTGAAGGAATATTTACCAGGTATAATATACTGTTATATACGTAACCTTCGCATGGGTAAATATGCGTTACCCCGCCGCAACCCCACTTACCCTGCAGGTCTGCCCCTTCAAAAGAGGAGAAATTTACTTTTTCTGTTGTGCGCATATTTTGATAAAAGTCGCGGCAGCAGTCACCGTAAAAAGCCGAATAACCTCCATGGTTAAATGGCAGCGCTATGTCTGCATAATAATAATAAACACGGTAACAGGGTGCAGAAGGAAAAGCAATGCAGGGGTCAGCTACGTGTACCTTATTTGAAGCTGAATCAATTTTCCAGGTTAAGATCTTCGGCTTGCCCGGGTTATCAAAATCGTTTATATACAGTTGGCCCAGGTCGGGCTCAAGGTACTGGCATTCAACCACCATTTTTAATGCAAAATGATAATAAACATTGGGTGAACCATCAGGGTTTGTTGCGGTTACAAGGCGATAGCTTAGCTCGCCAGCCCGCTGGTTGGCCGGCAGGTATGGAACTAGTTGCGCCCGGGCGCCTAAACCGCCCAAAGCAAGTAATAAAAACAGTATAAGCGTTTTCACGTGTTGTTTTTGTTGCTGTATTTAACTTTTTACCTTATAAGTAGTACATAACCTTTTTTACTTACGGGTTTGTTATTATAGTCTTTACCGCCTACCTCATATATATAGGTTCCGGCAGAAGCCTGTTTGCCTGCCACGTTTCCATCCCACCCGGCGAGGTATGTTTGCGTTTGATAAACTGTATTACCCCACCTGTCAAACACCCTGAAATAATCCAGCTTTTGTATACCTACCGGCACCGGCCTCAACACATCATTTGTTCCGTCACCATTGGGTGTAAAAGCCTGCGGCATATAAATATCGGGCCCCTTATAATACTTAATATGCACGGTATCGGTAATGCTGCACCCAAACTGGTTGCTTACCTGCACCTTATAAGTAATATCTTCTGTATTGGTTGCTATGGGGCTTGCAGAGAAAGGATCATCAAGCCCCGTTGAGGGCGACCATATATAAATGCTGCCTGTTGTATCGTAGCCTGAATTAGCATAAAGTTTGTATGGTACGCCCGCAGCCAGAACAGTATCATGCGATTGCAGTGGCAAAGGCGACTGACTTACATTAAGGTACTGCGTATCCTTTGCGTCGCAGCCTTTTGTTGTAGTTACATCTAAAATGGCCGCATAGGTTCTATCGGCCTGTGTAAAAGTATATAATGGGTTATTAAGTACGGACGTATATTCCGAGCTATCTTTTGTATTTACGAACGTCCATCTTACGGTGTTTATCGCACCGATATCTGTTGTTGACGTATTGGTAAATTTAACAGGTTGCCCGGTACAGCTGTTGCCGCTGATGATAAACGAAGGATGCACTGAAGGGTAAACCAGCAATTTGCTATAAGCAGTATCAGCACAACGGTAGCCTGCCATAGTTATTAACCGCAGGTTATAAGTGCCGGTATCGTAAGTATGCACCGGGTTACGAACGTGGGATGTATCGCCATCGCCCAAATCCCACAGGTAAGTATTATTGTCCCAATAAACTGATGGGTTGTAGGGGGTTGTTTTATTGGGTATTGTAAGCGTGGTTGAGTCGCAATCGTTTATCAACGGTGGCAGTATAGCCTGCGGCACCGGAAGCTTTGAGCAATCATACGCCTTTACTACCACATCCCTGGTATGGGGCAGTGATGTTACCAGCTTGCCAGCTCTATATTCATATACGCCTACGGTTAGCATGTAACTGCCCGTATCGGGCAACTGGCCGCTTACTGTACCAGTTTTGCTGTCAATATCAACTCCTTCACCCAGGGGCAGGGTGGCAGAATATGCAGGCCCGTTATAGGCGGCGTCAGGCGGAGCCGAGGTATGAATGGAAACCATGCCCTGCGAGCCATCTGTATAAAATATTTTGGAAGGAGCGAACGTGTATACCAGTGAATCGCCATCAGGATCATATGCTGAAAAAGTATGTGAAAACCTGGTGCCCGTACAAACGTAAAGCACTGTATCGCTATTGCTGTTAAATGCAGGGCTACTGTTTTTATTTACAACGCCGCGGGCAGGAATGGTAAACTGGTAAGCAATGCTGTTATAAATATAACCGCTGCCAGGCCTTACCGGGTCCATAGCGCTCCAGCTTGTTCCTAACTTTGCCCCCTCAAGTGGGGAAGCATTAAAAGTAGTACGCAGGTTTTGATAATCGTTTCTGCAACAATCGCCATAAAAAACCAGGTACCCACCATTATTAAAAGGTAAAGGCGCATCAATATAGTAGTAATAAATTCTGTAACATGGCGCAGATGAAAATGCAATGCAGGGGTCTGCCACGCTTACCTTGTTTGACGCAGAATCAAAGGCCCAGTCATAAGAGTATATCTTGTTTTCGCTGATATTGTGAACAAAAAGAGGTAATACACCAGGCGCCCCTGAACTGCACTCCACCACCATTTTAAGCACAAAATGATAATATACTGCACCCGGGTTATCGCTGCTTAGGTCGCCCATTAACTGGTAAGTTACTTCAGCCCCTTTTTGGTTATTTGCAGGCGCGGTTTGTGCCTCGCAAGTTAACACACCCAATATACATATAAAAAAAACAACACATTTTTTCACCTTGTAAATTTACTTGTTTCGGGGTACGGGCGTGTATGCAAGGCGGGGTATAAATGTTAAATATACGTCTTTAGGGCCACTAAAACTACAATTGGTCATATTCTCAACTAACGTATCCTTGTTACCTGGTAATCACTGCTATTTAACTAACGTTTTCAAAACCGTTATTATTGAATCTGCCCCAACATTTTTTGCGGCCAGCCGGCCATCCGGCGCTATTATAAAATTATACGGTATGCCGTTAAAACGCAGCTTTTTAAAAGCCTGCCCCTGCCACATTTTTTCGTCTATCAGTTGTGTCCAGTCGTAATGGTTGCGGTTTATTATGTTTAACCACTGGCCTTTTTGGTCATCAATGGCAATGCTCACCGCTTCAAATTTTTGTGTGGGCAGCACCAGCTTAGCCTGCTTTGCTGCTTCGTTATATTTGGCACATTCCGTACACAGGGTTGACCATATATTAACCAGCACATATTTCCCCTTAAGCGAGTAGGTAGAAAAATCAAGGCCTATATTGTCTGGCAGTATAAGCTCGTGTAACGTATCACCAATATTGTATGGTTTGGTAACGGCTTCAACATAGTCCAGTACCTCAGCAGCCAGCACCTGTACCACTGTATTAGTTTTAAAACGTGTTTTTGCACCTGTAATAAAATTTTTAAGCCCGGCAAAATCATTTCCAAAATCTACAGCATCGTATACAGCCATAAACGCTGCCGGGCTGTGCACGGTGTCGCCAAAATTTCTGTAGTTGGCAAAAAATACACGGTTTAGGCTATTAAATTTCTCAACGGAGTCTTTAATAGCGGCGTTGCCGCGCTGTGTTTTATTCATAACGTCAAGCCAGGCCTTAAGTGTACGCAACTGTTTTGCCAGGGCATACTGCACGTCCCTAAACTGCTTTAGCTGTAAGCTTGCAGGCGAGTTTTTTACATTAAACTTAAACGTTGAATAATTGTAATAAACCTCGGGGTTTTGGGTGTCGTTTACAAAGGGTAACCTTATGTTTGTTCCTTCAATAGTTACAAAATAAAGCCTTTCTTCACCTTTGGGCAGGTAAAATGTAAAAGTATCAAGGCCGGTTTGTACAACAGCGGAATCAAGCGAAACTGTTTGTTCCCCATTAAACCCTTCTTTCTGCACGTAGATTTTTTTGTGGTATGCCGCCTGTATGCTAACCAATACTTTGGTTTGGCCATCTCCGGGCTGCCTGGTTTTACAGGCCATATAAACAATGCAGTACACAAGGCATAAGCCAAAAAATCTTCTCATTACTTATTATAATTATCAGCCGAAGATACTCTTGCAAAATAAAAAGCTGCCGCAGGTGCGGCAGCTTTTTATTTTATACTTACTAAAAGCAGTATTATTTTCTTACCATTTTAAGGTACATCTGCCTTGTATATGTAGTTTGATCTGGTGCACTACCGCCACCAACATATCCCACATGTACCAGGAATGTCTGGGTGCCGTAGTTATAAGTATTGTTATACGTAGAGGATAACCATGGAGATTGCCCAGCCACGTTAGGTAATGCTGCATCGTAATTTGTACCGCTTGGATTATCAGCAGTCATAAAGCCTGATGAAGCAGGAGCAGAACCTTTTGCTGCATAAGAGTTTAAGGCCACTGTACCAGATCCAGCAGGCACTGTTGCGTTAAACAGGTAACCAGCACTACCTAAATCACCAAATGGGAAGGTAGAAGTGTACGGCCCTGCTGTAGCAATATGGAACGAAAGGTTATCGGCCCTTGGTGCAGACGGATGAAACACATAACCGGTAACATTATAGTCAGCATCAAACTGGTTTTTTACCTGAATGTTAAGCATCAGGTGGTTCCATTGTTCAATAGGCTGAGATGCAGTTGAAATTGTAACAGGCAGCACGTAACTCTGGGTAAGGTCAAGCTTGCTAAAATCAAAATGAACTACCATGCTGTCTATCCTTTTACCTGCAGGTATATTAACATCCCAGCTGCTTACTGTATACGCATCAGCGGGCATAAGTACATAAGATGTTCCGTTTGATGTGTTATAGTCGTCAAGAAAAGTTGCATCTACCGCCAAAGTTGCGGTAGTTGCCGTGCTAAGCGTAGTTGCCGAAGCAAGGTTCACTATTACAGGTATGCTTGGGCTTGCAGCCGTAGCATCGTATGCAAAGGGAACGGGGCCGTTGTTGTTAGATGCAGCCAGCGGAAGGTCAACTGAAGCCGAAATAGCTGAAAAATCAGTATAATATGCGCCGTTTTTCAAACAAGAGCTTAGTGAACCCAACAGCATTAAAGCACCAACACCCACAAAAATTCTATTCAATTTTATTTTTTTCATAATATTTTTTTTCCATTTAAAAAATGAAATTAATAAATCCGTTACAATTAAGGCATCCAGAATATTTTATTAACAAATGGATCGATCTTGTCACCACCAGCTGCAAGCCATGAACCCTGGTTATAAGTAGGCTCTTCAGATGGATAGTAGTAACGGTAAGGCATGTGCTTTGCTACAGATGTAGGAGATTTTGTGCCTGGAACATCAGGGTATCCTGTTCTTCTCCAGTCATTCCATCCTTCTTCATTTGTTGTGCTGTTTAAAGCTGCCCATTTTTGTGTAACGATAGCCGCAATTTGTGCTGCTGTTGTTGAAGGCCATGCAACATATTGGGTTTCCTGGTTTTCGTACTCAGTTGCAGCAGTAGCAGCATCAGGTACGCCAAGGTAATTGAAAGAAGCCAGTATACCAGCATCATAAAGCGCTTTTGCGTCGCCGGTAATATACCCGCGCACTACAGCTTCAGACTGTACAAAGTAGCTTTCAGCAGCCAACATCATTACAGCGCCCTGGTTTCCGGTTTTATTTTTAACAAGACCGGGCCCGATGCCTGAACCTTTAGTAGGCTGTGTAACTTGTATGCCCAGGTAATCGCCATAATAGTCGTCCTGGCTTGTTGACGGTGTGTAATAACTATCATCAACCGGTTGTGCGCCTATCGCGCTATATATATAGCCTAAACGCGGGTCGTTTGTGTTTTTATAAAAATCTATAGCAAAACCGCCAGCCCTTATGTAAAGGTATGTGCCATTTGTAGCGCCAGAAGTTGTTAATCCAAATGCCCCATAAAACGGTCCTTGTTGTGCAAGGCTGTAACCTGGGTTAACCAAAGCATCGTCAGTTAAATAACCATAAGAATTTGTTTTTGCTGCTTCAGTTTTGATATATGCCTGTTTAGCAGATACTTCAGACTGCTGTACAAGCAATTTAAGCTTAATGGTATTACCATATTGTAGCCATTTGGTCATATCGCCGCCAAACATTACATCATCATTTGTTGGTTTAACAACCGCACCGTTTGACAGGTTTGTGTTAAGGTCAGCCAGTGCAATATCAAGATGTGCAACCAGGCTGTCGTAAATGTCTGAACCTTTATCGTAGGTTGGGTAAAAATTACCTGCACCTTTTAAAGCCTGCGAATAAGGAACATCATTGTAATCGTCAACCAACCCTTTGTAACAAACGGCACTTAATATTTCAGCAATATCAGTATAGTTTGCAAGGCTTGCAGAGGCGCTTGCCTGCTGCTTTATAACATTAAGGTTGGTAAGTACGCCATAATAGTTGTCCCAGCTTTGGGGCCCTGTATTAGACATTACATACTCCTGTACGGTTTGGTTAAATGAATAACCACCTGAATAGTTCCAGTAACCAAGCCATGCACCCTGGCTTTGGTAAACACCGGCGCCATCTTTTATACCAACAAGATTGGTGATAGTGCCGGGTAGTACTAGCTGAACGCTGGCAGCATTGGTTGTTGGCGCGTTAGGGTTGTTCTGCAACTCGCTTAAGAACCCTTTTTTACAGCCAAACCCCGCCGCTATTGCCATTATAGATATATACATTAACTTTTTCATGCGCTAAATTTTATTATTCTGTGTTTAATAAGATAGTTTAGAAGGTTAAAGTAAGTACGCCTGTAAACTGTCTTGTTGGCGGTAATTGGTAATAAGTGTTATAACCGTAACCGTTTGAGTTGCTGTAGTTAAATTCAGGATCAGTAAAGTCATTTTCTTTCGGCCTGAACATAGCAACGTTATTGCACAGTAAGCTTAACCTAACGCCCTGAACAAACTTATATTGTTTAAAGTACTTGGTAAAGTCGTAAGTAAGGCTAACAGTCCTTATTTTCCAGAAAGAGCCATTTTCTACATAAGAAGTACCAGCTTTTCTGTATGGAGAGTATACCCAGAAACCAATGTTACCATCTTGTGTATAAACCTTTGTATTTTTCTCAAATTTACCGTCTGCAGTTTCAACAACTGAATTAGGATAAATGAAGTTTTGACGACCGTTTGTAGCGGTGTGCTCAGAAGCGCCTGTAAAGTCAAGGTTTTGCTCAGCATTGTTGTAGAATACAAAACCACCTTTATAATCGCCAATTACCTGTAAAGTAAGTTCTTTATAAGTAAATGTGCTGGTTAAACCAAGCTGGTATTTAGGTGTAGTGTTACCAACCGGTATATATGTGCTGTTAAGGCTTGGTAAACCCGTATTAGCATCAACTATTACGTGGCCCTGTGGATCGCGGTTTAAGTCCTGAACATACATTTGAGGGAAAGTATAACCTACGATAGCTTCGTTAAAGTTGCCGATACCGAAGAATTTAGTACCACCAAGCAGGTTGGTAATTTTTGTCTCCATGATAGAGAAGTTAGCAGCCAAATCCCACCTGAAACCGGTTTTTGTGTTTACAATCCTGTTCCATTTTACATCAAATTCCCAACCATGAGACTGTGATTCTGCTGCATTTACGTTTGCACTTGTATACCCTGTAGCGCTTGTTAAGCTAACACCAAACAACTGGTTTGAATTGTCATCGTGGTAGTAAGTAGCACCAACAGTTATCCTGTTTTTCAGGAAGCCTAACTCTATACCGCCTTCAGCTTCTACTGTTTTTTCAGGAACAAGACCCGGGTTATTATATGTACCGCTTAAAGAAAGTGAAGCAAGGCCACCATAAGGGTAACCACCTGCTACGTTAAAGGTGTTAACAGTAGAGTAAGAACCCAGAGTAATTTGACCTGTTTTACTGTAAGCGCCTCTTATTTTACCGTAAGATAACCAGCCAGGTAATTTTTTAATAATATCAGTAAATACAAAAGCTACGTCACCGCCATATACATCATAGCTGTTGTTGCCCGGGGCAAGCAATGAAGAATAGTCGCGGCGATAGTTAGCATGCAGGAAAAGGAAATCTTTATAATCCGCCGAAAGGTCAGCAAAACCACCTATCAGGCGTGATTCTGTAATACTCTGGCCTACACCCGGTATACCTGAACCGTAAGCTATGTTATACAGGTTGTTGATATAAAGGTTGCCATTGCTTTGTGTTTGTGTATTTGCGTACCTATCCCAAATTTGGTTACCAAGGATCAACCTTGTATCAAAGCTGCCAAATTTTTTCTGGAAGGTTAAGTTAACCTGTTGGTCAAGGCGTTTTTGGTAAACACTCTGGTCTGTAACAGAACCTGGTTTGTTACCACCAGCCTGGTAGTTACCTTCACCCCATGGGTCAGTATGTGCATAAGCATTAAACTGTACGCCGTTAACTGTTCCTTTGTAGGTTGTTGTAGTAAATAACGCGCCTAATGTATAGTTGGCAGTTAACCAGGGTGCAATTTTTAATTGCGCATTAATAGCACCCTGTAAGTTGTCTATTTTGCTAACCTGGCGTGAATTATCTACAGCCCAGTAAGGGTTTGCATAATATGCGTTATAATAGTTGCTTACGTTAGCAAATGAAGATGGGTTGTACCAATCTTTTAGCTGAGTAAGAGGAACGTTTGCAGGTGTATTAAGCAGGTTCCAGTAAACAGGAGTACCGTTAAAATCGCTGCCCACTGTGTTAACCAGTTTATGAGAGTAGTTAACTGTGTAGTCTATTGAGAAAATGCCATAAGTTCTTTTACCTGCAAAGCGAAGGTTAGCCCTTTCTGACATATCTTTTGGCATGGTACCTTTAACATTAGCATACTGAATGCCAACAAAGTTTGAGTTAAGGGCATCGCCTGAAGAAATAGAAGCATCAGTTTGATTAGTCCAGCCGGTTACAAAAAACTGCCTGCGGGGATCTGTTGCCTGTGCTTTAAAAGGTACTTTTAAAATGCTGCCATCTTCCAGCGGTGAACCTAAAATAGATTTATTTGGGTCGCCGTCAAAAGCGGGACCGTACTGCTGGTTTTCAAACGGAATGTAGTTAGTAAAACCAGTGTAAGGATCAGTTGAGTTAAATGCATAAGGTGTGCCGCCAAAGAAAACGCCTAACTCACCACCATAACCTGAATACTGCGTTTGCAGGGCAGGAAAGTAAGCTTCGTCTTCTTTTGTAACTGTTTGAGACAGAGAAATTCTTGGTTTACCATTTTTGCTGCCCCTTTTAGTAGTAACAACCAATACACCGTTGGTAGCTTCAGCACCATACAGTGCAGAAGCGCTGGCGCCTTTTAGAATTGATACGTTTTCAATATCCTCAGGGTTAATAGATGCAAGAAAATCGCTTCTAACAGCTATACCGTCCACAACCATCAATGCCTGGTTATCAGAACTTATGTGCCTTTCACCACGTAACTGAACGCGGATAGAAGGGTCAACACCATTATTAATGATGCTTATTTGCGCACCTGATACCTGGCCAATCAGGCCTTGTGCAAGGTTTACAGGTTTTGAAACATTAAGCTGGTCAGAGCTTACTGTAGCAACGCTGTAACCCAGGGATTTTGCTTCCCTTTTAATGCCCAGTGAAGTAACCACCACTGTGGACAGTTCCTTTGTCTCAAGTGTTAAGGCTACAGTAATGTTGTTGTCGGGGGTAACAGTAACTTCTTTAGGTGTTGCGCCTGTAGAGCTAACCACCAACACATCACCTGTTTTTGCTTTGATTGAAAATTTGCCGTCTGCATCTGCGGCGGTAGAAACTTTCGTTCCTTTAACTGTAACTGTAGCGAAACCCATTGCAGATCCATTGGCATCTGTTACTCTGCCGGAGACGGTACGGGTTTGAGCTATGGCTATCGTTACAGATAGCAGTAGCACAAGTAATAAACTTACAATTTTTCTCATGTGACTATAGTTTTTAAAAAAATTATGCGTGTAAATATAGTAGGTTCACTACAAATATTTAAAAAAATTTAACGCCCTGTTAATTTAACATTAACAAATAAGAAGACAAATGCATTAGTTGATTTGCTGCTTTGAGTTGGCTTTTTTTAATATTAATTTTTTTATAATATCTATCAGCCTATTAAACAAAATTTTATTTTACAATTTTTTACTAATCAAACAGCAGGAAAAGAGTTAAAAAATCTACATTAAATTTTTTTAATTTCTTAAATTTCATTCAATAAAATGTAGCTTGTCGGGCTTGTTTTAACGTTTTTGGCTGTTTTTGTATAGCTTCTTTAAAATATTTCAATAAATCGAAGCGTCAGTTTTTCGACCGTTTTTCATGAATAAAGCTTTGTATTTGCTATTATATAATAAGCAATACTTTTGCAGCATGTTACTATTAGACGGAAAAATAGCCTCACAGGCTGTAAAACAACATATTAAAGAAAAAGTAGAAGCGTTAACTGCTTCCGGGAAACGACGGCCACACTTGGCTGCCATACTGGTTGGCGATAATGGTGCAAGCGAAACCTATGTAGCCAGCAAAATTAAAACCTGTGCCGAAATTGGCTTTGAAAGTACCTTGGTTAGGCTGGAAAGTACAGCAGGGGAAGCCGAATTGCTGGAAAGAATAGCTGAATTGAACAACAACAGCACGGTTGACGGCATTTTGGTGCAGTTGCCGTTGCCTAAACAAATAAATGAGCAAAAGGTAATTGAAGCCATAGACCCTGCAAAAGACGTAGATGGGTTTCACCCCGTTAGTGTGGGAAAGCTGGTACAGGGGTTAAAAACCTTTATACCCGCTACGCCCTACGGCATTATGCTAATGCTTGAGCATTTTAATATTGATACAAAGGGCAAAAATGCTGTTGTGGTTGGCCGCAGCAATATTGTTGGCCGCCCCATGAGCATTTTGTTAAGCAGTAACAGCAAATACGGCAATTGTACTGTAACCATTTGCCACAGCCACACCAAAAACCTGGCAGAAGTTTGTCAAAGCGCTGATATTTTGGTGGCTGCCCTTGGCAGGCCTGAATTTGTTAAGGCTGATATGGTAAAAGAAGGCGCTATAATAATAGATGTTGGTATTACCCGCGTTGATGATGCAACCGCAAAAAAGGGTTTTCGCATAAAAGGGGATGTTGCGTTTGCCGAAGTAGCTGAAAAAGCATCGGCAATTACCCCGGTTCCAGGCGGGGTTGGCCTTATGACTATTGCCGGGCTTTTGCAAAATACACTGCAGGCGTACGAGGCAAGAAATGGTCAATAGGTCATTGGCCCGAAGTATCGGGCAAATAGTTATTAAGAGTGGCAGCTATTGCAGGTTTATCACAACCTGTTCTAAAGTAGCCCATTCGGACAATTGCCAATCTGCAATCTGTAATAAAAATGGTTGATCAAATTATTAGCATACCTGCTCTTCCGGTGATGGAGAGTTTCTACACTATACAGGGTGAAGGCTTTCACCAGGGGCGGGCGGCATACTTTATAAGGCTGGGTGGGTGCGATGTGGGTTGCTTTTGGTGCGATGTAAAGGACAGCTGGGATGCAGATAAGCACCCAAAACTGCAAATTAACGCGTTGGTAAGCGAGGTAAAACAAACTCAGGCTGAAATAGTGGTGATAACCGGTGGTGAGCCACTGATGCATAATCTTAATGAATTTACTGCCGCTTTACAGCAGGCCGGCTTAAAAACTCATATTGAAACATCCGGTTCATCACCGCTTAGCGGCAGTTGGGACTGGATTTGCCTTTCACCCAAAAAATTTAAAGAGCCATTGGCCGGGGTTATAGCGGCCGCTAATGAGCTAAAGGTTATTGTTTACAACAAGTCGGATTTTGAGTGGGCTGAAAAATATGCTGTCCAGGTACCCTCCACCTGCAAACTATACCTGCAGCCTGAATGGAGCAAGGCCAACATTGTTACCCCCCTGCTTATTGATTACATTAAAGCTAACCCCCGCTGGGAATTAAGCCTGCAGATACATAAATATATTAATGTGCCTTAATATGGCTCGAATATTTATATAACTACCGGTTGTTAGCCTGGCTATTAATGTTTTTCCATTCATTACACAACCGTTTGCACAAGCGGGCATTACCTGCTGCTTATATATTTACACTTTAATTAATAGTTATTAAACGTTTGCCGGCATAAAGCTATATTATCATCATTTACTTTCGGCTTACCATATTTTAAACCAGCTTACTTACTATGCCTTACAAAATGCAAGCCCCGTTAAAAAGTATTCTAACAGCTATATTGCTGGTAGCGGCGCTAAACCTTTTTGCCCAAAAGGTAGTTTTTGTAATTGCTGATGGCATACCGGCAGATGTTATTGAAAAACTTGAAACGCCAAATATTAAAGCCATTGCAGCTAAAGGTGCCTATATGCGTGCGCATGTTGGGGGAGATAAAGGCACTTATTCTGAAACGCTAACTATTTCGGCTGTGGGTTACAACAGCTTGTTAACAGGCACGTGGGTAAACAAGCACAATGTGTGGGATAATGATATAAAGGCCCCTAACTATAATTACCCAACTATTTTCAGGTTGCTAAAAAACCAATACCCCGATAAAAAGATCGCCTGTTACAGTAGCTGGCTTGATAACCGAACTAAACTTATTGGTGATGGCCTAACACAAACGAACAATATACATGTTGATTACCACGCTGATGGTTTTGAACTGGATACAGTAAAATTTCCCCATCACAGCGAAGAATACATGCACCATATTGATGAAGCAGTTGTTGATAATGCTACAGCAGGCATAAAAAATGAAGCGCCAGACCTTAGCTGGGTGTACCTTGAATATACTGATGATATGGGCCATGCACATGGCGACAGCCGTCAAATGTACGATGCGGTGCAAATGATGGATGCACAGGTGGGCAGGCTTTGGCAGGCTATAACATACCGGCAACAGAAGTTTAATGAAAAATGGCTGATAGTTATTACAACCGACCATGGCAGGGACGAAAAGGCCGGCCATAACCATGGCGGCCAAACACCACGCCAGCGTACCACATGGATGGTAACTAATGCGGTTATAAACGATTATGCCAACTATAACCAGCCAGGTATTGTTGATATATTGCCCACCATTGCAAGGTTTATGCATATTACCATACCTGCTGATGTAAACCGTGAACTTGACGGGATACCTTTTACAGGGCCGGTTTCGGTAGCAAAACCTGAGCTTAATTTTATACAAGGCCATCTTGATGTTACCTGGCAAAATATTAACCCTGACGGTGAAGTAAAAATATGGCTGGCCACAACAAATAATGCAAAAACCGGCGGTAAAGACGACTACAAATTAGTGGCCACAGTACCCGCAACCGCCAGGCACGCCAGCATAGATGTTACCAACCTGCAAAGCGATATATATAAAGTTGTTTTAGAAGGTAAGTTTAACACGGTGAACAGATGGTGGGTAACAGCAGGTGCCAAATAAACGGCGTACTATTGCAGAAGCTTATCAATATCCTGGGCATAAGCCGCACCAACCGGCAGTTCTATTTTTTTTATCCAAACACTATTTTTGTCAATTTTGGTAATATGTTTTTTACCAACTATGTAACTGCGGTGTATGCGTACAAAATTGCTTTGGGGCAACAGCGTTTCAACTTCTGCCATAGTAAGGCGGCTGGTAATTTTTTTATCCTCAAGTACAAACTGCATGTAGTTCCCGTTGCTTTCTACAAATAAAATATCCTGTGGCTCAATACGTATTTGTTCAGCACCACTTTTTATAAAAATGGGCTTCGCAATGGTAGTATTATTGTTTCCATTATTTTTAAGTGTGAACTGCTCGCAGGCTTTATTACAAGCCTTTAAAAACCGTGACTGCGAAAAAGGCTTAAGCAAATAATCAATGGCATCCAGTTCAAAACTTTGCACAGCATGCTCACTATAGGCAGTAGTGAATATTACCATGGGCGGCCTTGGTATTGACTTTAAAAAATCAATGCCTGAAATATCGGGCATTTTAATATCAAGAAAGATCAAGTCAACTTTATGTTGCTGCAAATAGCTAATTGCTTCAAATGCATTGGTAAAGCCGGCTGCCACATTAACAAAGTTAATTTTGGCAGCCAGCGCCTTAATAATATCCAGTGCAACAGGCTCATCATCTATTGCAATTGCGGTAAGCATCTACTATTTAATTTTTTTGGCATAACGCGCCATCCCGTTCTGCAAAATTTTAATCCCCAATACTTTCCCTTCCTTATCTACATCAATACTCACTTCTGTTTCCTCATCACGCTGGTCATAAAAATGTGTATTGTCTATCGCCAGCATTACAGATGTTGGGCCCGGCTGCGTTCCGTGGTATGGCTGCGCTATTAGCTTGCCACCACCTACGGTTATCACAACTGTTAAATGCATTTCTTCAATTTCATAAGTCCCCGTATCTTTATTAAGTACATTGTTGCTTAACGCAACAGGCTCTCTTTTAACCGGTATGATATACGGCTTGTTATACAATACGGCCAGCAATTTATCAGTAAGGTGCATTACGTCAAAAGTACTTCCGCTTTTATTACTCAACAATACAATGCACACATCATCATCAGTAATTCTGGCAAAGTTACTGCCAAAGCCATCAATTGAACCACTATGCGAAACCATCTTTTTGCCGAATACTGAATCAATTTGCCAGCCAAACCCATAATTATGTATAGCACATGGTGTGTATGCCTCATCCATCAACTGCTTACTCACTACTTTATATGCCTGCAGGCCACGGTGCCATTTATACATATCCTGAACAGTTGAGTAGATAGAGCCCGCACCAAATGGCACTGTTGAATCTGTAATATTCGCTTTTTGCTTTAGCGTATCATTCAATACATCATACCCAACTGCTTTTTCTGTGCTTATAAGGTGGGTAAAGTCAAACCCGCTGCTATTCATGTTAAGAGGAGTGAATATAAAAGTACGCACCGCCTGCCAGTAGCTCATGCCACTTACCTTTCCAATAATATACCCCAGCATAACATAACCGCTGTTGCTATAATGCCAGTCTGTGCCCGGCGCAAAATCGGGCTTTAGCGTTTTAAGGTAAGGCACCATGCGCTTTTCATCTGTTTCTGTAATGCCTGAATCTGTTTCCGTAAAGTTGTGCAGCCCCGATGTATGTGTAAGTAAGTGCTGAATAGTGATGCTGTCACCATTGGGAAAACCTGCATAGTACTTACTAAGCTTATCCGTCAATGCCATTTTCTTTAACTCCACCAATTTTAAAATAACCGTAGCCGTAAACTGCTTGGTAACCGAGGCTATTTGAAAACGCGTATTTTCATCGTTCGTAGTGTTCGCCTCATCATTTTTAATACCATAGCCTTTTTGCAATAAAATTTTGCCTTGCCTTGCAACAAGTGCAGAACCGTTAAACCTGCCGAGGTTTGCATAGGCGGTTATCATCTCATCCAGCTTACGCGCTGTTGAGTCCTGTGCAAAAACTGCATAACTTAAAACAAGCGCTGTAAAAATGGTAATTAGCTTTTTCATTATTGTAAGTATTTTTTTGATGTTTGTATTGTTGTAATATTATCGGCAGCTTATTTTGCCTGCTTCAGTTCATTCAGCTTGTTTCTTATTTCCGGGTCATCCCTTAGCGTGAGCGATTGTTCATAATATGTTACGGCCATTTGTTCATCACCTTTAATGGTATAATAGCGCCCCATATCTGCATAAGCATGCGCGCTTTTGGGATAGTTGTTCAAGTTCATTTGTAAAAAATAAAATGCGCGGTCAAATTGCTTCATGTCGGTAAGCTGGTGGCAAACCACACTTACAAATTGTTCGGGCGGCGATACAGTGTACCCCATTTGCTTGCTTAGCCGTTTATAATGCTCACCAATAATGGTGTCTTTTTTATAGGATGGATTGAAGAACTCACCATAAGGCATATTAAAGCCGTAAAATGTAAACAGGGATGGAAGGCCGTCGTATTCAGATGGCAGCGTTACACCACCGTGATCATAGTCCTTATAATACTTCCATACATAACGCAACCCATTATTTTTATTGTTATTTAAATAGTGGCCAAGCTGCATGATGGAGCGGATGTGCAGGGTTATAAAATTAGTATCAAGTTTTGCCATTTGTGTATCCATGCCAGCGGGCATAGTGTTAGCCATGGCAAGAAACAGGGAACGGCCTGTAAACTTATCTTGTTGTAATACCTGCTTTGATTGTTTCAGCAGTTGCTGGTTACTCCAAAACATACTTGGGTCACTTGCCAGGTAGGCATTAAATAACCGGGTGTGATTTATAAGTATGTGCATGGCCGTTAACCCGCCAAACGAGTGGCCAATTATTACACGGTAAGGCGCAGTTGGGTAGCTTGAATCAATATACGGTATAAGCTCTTTCTCCATAAATGATATAAAATTTTCACCCCCGCCTGTATGGGAGGCGGAAAAACTGTCCAGCATAGGCGCATGCATATCCCGCGTTGGTGTAAGGTCGCGGTTGCGGTCTGTATTGGGTATGCCAATCAATATCACTTGCGGGAAGCCGGTGTTGCCAATACCGCCGCCCATCTGTCTCAACATAACACCAACAGTAGCAAAGCTTGCTTCATCTCCATCCAGCATGTACACAACGGGGTAATGCTGCGGGTAAAATATGCCATCCGGCGAGGTTGTATCAGGCATGCTAACCCATACCTTTCTTTGTTCATGCAAAATGTTTGAATACACACTGTCCAGGTTACCTATTGTAATGGTTGTTTTTGTTTGGGCATGTGCGTGCAGGTTAATTAAACATAACAACCAGTATGTAATTTGTTTCATATAATAATTTATTTGAGTGGGAGAAATATGTGGGGGTTAGAATTGAATGTATAATAACGACGTAAACTCTTTTCCATCACCTTCAGCGCTAAAGGCATACCTGTTAGGGTATAACAAAGCAAGCCTGCTAGAAACGTTTTGCAATCCAACACCGCTTTTATCTTTTTCGGTATCGCTCTCCTGTTTAGTATGCATACTGTTGTTTACCGTAAACCTTATACTTTTAGCATCACAGGCAAGCTGTATTTTTATCCATGATGGTTCAACCAGGCTAATACCATGTTTAAAGGCGTTCTCCACCAGCGGTATCAGCAGCATGGGCGCTATGCTGTGGTTGCAGCCATCGCCGTTAATGTTTGTTTCGATGTTTATGTTGGGGGATTGTTGTATACGCAGCTTTTGCAGTGTAATATAATTTTGCATATACTCAACTTCCCTGCTTAGCAATATAAAGTCGCGGTTATTTTCGTGCAGCATAAAACGCATCATGTCGCCCAGCATTTGTATTCCTTCAGCAGTACGCGTACTGCCTTCCTGCAGCGCCGTACCATATAGAGTGTTGAGTGTATTGAATAAGAAATGAGGATTAATTTGCGAGCGTAAAAACTGCATGTCGGCTTTAGACTTATTTAAAGCTTGCTCCATCCCCCGCACCTGTAATATTTTATCTTTACGCTGCTGGTATACTACCCATGAAACCGGTGTAACAACAAATAATTGAAAAAGCCATCCCCCAATAAAAAAAGCGCCTGGCCCGCCAGGCCCAACTAACCCTGCCCGCTGAAAAAACATAACGGGAACTGCCCCTATAGCAGTAACCAATAGCAGTCTCCCAACAATTTTTGATTTTAAGAACGGAGCCTCACCTTTTAGGGGAAACAACCAGTATATATTAATTAAAGCAACTGTTATAGCTGCAGGTATAACAAAAAAATACATTACGACTGTTGATTGCCCCATAAACACGGGCATCACCGGCGTAGAAAAAATGATTAACACTGGAAGCACCGAAAGATATATAACCGTAAGTAGTGTAACCTGGTTACTAACTAACACCCTAAAGGCCGCGCGGCCACCGTTGTGCTCAATAAAATAAATAGTTACCTCGCGAAACAACGCATATACAAGATAGACGCACACAAAAAACAAGGTAATATCAAAACCACCAAAAGTATTGAATGTGGGTTGGGGGTGTGGGGGAAGAATGCTGCTGATAATATTTACCATGCCCTTGTCAGGAAAACCTTCCGTACAGTAATAAGCTGCAAAATTGCTTACAGGCCCAAGCAGGTAGATGATAACAAGAAATTGCAGGCCAAGCCAGGCATATTTAAGCAAACTTATGCCAAAGTTTTTCGGCTGAACATTACCACGTTCCAACAAAATGACCGGCCGTTGCAGCGGCCTGCTCAATTTTGCAATAACAAACTTGTTTAACCATATATAACAACCGTACTGAATTAATAGTGTAATAGCCTGCAGCAGTAAAATATTTTGATAAAACCTAAAATTTTCTGAGAAAGGCACAGGCGAAACTAGCAGGCGCAATACACTATGTATAGTTGCTATGCCTGCAACTATTGTTACCAGTATAAACTCATGCTGCCGCCACTTAACCTTTGCCATGCCCTAATTTTTAGCAAGATTAAGCCACAATAAAACGTAACTTTTAGCAATGGGATGAATATGCCATTATATGGGACGGAATAGAGACGAACTTAGCCGGTTTGCTCTTTCCGCAGGCTGTAGTTTACCAAATATACACCCGCCACCGTAATAAGTGAGCCGATAAGCAGGTTTATGGTAAGCGCCTCATGCAAAAGTGCAGCACCTACCAATATGGCAATAATAGGGTTTATATATGCATATAACGATGCAATGGCCGCAGGCAAATGCCGCAATGTATAAATAAAAGCAATAAAAGTACCTATTGAGCCGGCTATGGATAAGAAACTTATATCTTCCCAAACGGCGGCGGGTATGCGGCTAAACGCAATATTATTACCCGTAACAACGGCCAAAATAAATATCATAATACTGGCTAAAAACATTTGCCAGCCAAGGGCATAATAAGGGTTCATACCCAGCTTATTTTGTGCAATAAGCAGGCTGCCCAGGCTCCAGGCCAGTACCCCAATAAAACAAATAACAATACCAAATATGTAACCAGGGGGATGCGGCCCAAACGCATTTTGGTACAATACAAATACAACGCCCATTATGCCCACCAGCAGGCCTGCGTAGGTAAGCTTGTTGCTGTCTTTCTTTTTAAATATAAACAGGTTTAGCAGCACCATACAAATAGGGTTTAAGGCGCTGATAAGCGCACCAAGGCCACCTGATATATAATGTACCGCCCATGTACCAAGGCCGTTATTAAGAAAAAACATAAAAAAGCCCACCATAAGCAGCCATTTAAACTGCCGCCAGGTGGGCAGCTTAGCGCCTTTAATTAAAAAGAACCCCAGCACCAGCACACCTGCCAAAAACTGGCGCAGGTACGACACCTCTAAGCCCGGTATTTTTTGTGCTCCGTAGCGGCTGCCTATCCAGGTAGTACCCCACACTAGGCAGGTAACGGCCAGGCAGAAGTAGGCTAGTTTTTTATTACCGGGCTTGTTCAATTATCGTTTTGTTCTTTGGTATTTCAAAATGTAATGCGGCCACATGAGTGGATACTATTTTTTTGGCGACTGACAAAAATGTGACCCTTTTGCCAAATTGGATCCTGTAGCCTGTTGTAAGATAAGGAGCGTGATTGAACATTTCTTCTATTTTGCCAATTGAAGCATTTTTATAAACAAATGGGTCGATAGGATAATTAATGTCATTATAATAAGTTGTAAGGACCTCACTTCCGCTTGAAAAATAAATTTTTGCAGCCACTGCCTCAACGTCATGGTTCAAAATTTTAAAGGAAGTATCTTTCCTTATACCAAGAAATACGGAATTATCCTCTTTGGTAACATTTGTAGTATATATAGTGTCGCTGTCATTAAATATGTAGTAAAATTTAAGTGAGTCTGGCCTGTAAACTTCCCTTCGCAGTATGATATTATTTGAATCTGTAAACTCCCTGGAAAAGAAGCCACCTTTACCAAGGTAGGTAAAACAGCCTACGCCAAACATTTCTTTTAAACGTGATGAATGGGCTGTATCTGTGCCATCATAACTATTGCTAAACTCTACAAAACCTTCAAAATACTTGCTTTTTATTTCATGCTTTAGCCCAGGCTGTTTACAGCAACATAAAGTTGCCGCAAACCATATAAGGGTTAAGTATTTTATCACAATTGTCTAATGTTTAAAATGGCGCAGGCCGGTAATTACCATTGCCAGGTTATGCTGCACACAATATTCAATACTGTCTTTATCGCGAATGCTGCCGCCGGGTTGTATAATAGCTGTTATACCTTCTGCATGCGCCATTTGAACACTATCATTAAAAGGGAAGAAGGCATCACTTGCCAGTACAGCGCCGTTAAGGTCAACATTAAATTGTTTGGCTTTATCAATACTTTGGCGCACACTATCAATACGGCTTGTTTGCCCACAACCTTTGCCCACCAATTGTTTATTCTTCACCAAAACAATGGCATTACTTTTTAAATGCTTACATACAATGTTAGCAAATATTAAGTCAGCTTTCTCGGCAGCGGTCGTTTCGCGGCCTCCTACTTCTTTCCATTCAGCATAGTTGCCGGCATCTACATCCTGTACCAGTGTGCCATTTAGAACAGATTTAAACTGGTGCTTTTGCTTAGCTTTTTGCGGATGCAATAGCAGCAGTATACGGTTCTTTTTACTTTTTAAAATGGGCATGGCATCTTCGCTAAAAGAAGGTGCTATCAACACTTCAAAAAATATTTCGCTTATTGCCTCAGCAGTATCTTTATCAATAGCGGCATTGCAAACCAGCACGCCGCCAAAGGCGCTTTCCGGGTCGCCGGCAAGGCCCGCATCCCAGCACTCTTTTATGGTTGGCCTGCTGGCAACACCGCAAACATTGGTGTGCTTAATAACAGCAAAAGTGGCATCAGCGGCACCGCCCTGGTCTGATTCAGAGGAAGGAAATTCACTTATCAACTGTATAGCAGCATCCACATCAACAAGGTTATTGTAACTAAGCTCTTTACCATGCAGTTGGCTAAATGCCCCGCTTAGGTCACCATAAAAAACTGCGTGCTGATGCGGGTTTTCGCCATAGCGCAGGCTTTGCTGCGTATTAAGCGGGTGTATAATGGTACCATTAAAATAGTTGTTAATGGCAATATCGTAGTTCATCACAACTTCAAAAGCTTTGGCAGCATATTCTTTACGCTGCCCAATAGTGGTATGGCCGTTTTGTGTTTGTAATAGTTCAACCAGGCTTGCGTAGCTGTGTTTGGCGGCTATTACCACAAGGTCTTTAAAGTTTTTGGCCGCAGCGCGTATCATGCTGGGGCCGCCTATATCAATCTTTTCTATTATCAGCTTTTCTTCACTGGTAGTTTTCAGTGTTTCTTCAAACGGGTACAGGTCAACAATCACCAGGTCAATCTCCGGAATATTGTATTCCTTCATCTCCTGCACATCTTGTTCATTATCCCTGCGGCCCAAAATGCCACCGAATATTGAAGGGTGCAACGTTTTTACGCGCCCGCCAAGAATGGAAGGGTAAGTGGTAAGGCTTTCAACCGGAACACAGGTAATACCCAGGTCTTCAATAAATTTTTGGGTACCGCCGGTTGAATAAATGGTAACGCCCAGTTTGTCAAGTTCGGCAACAATGGGTTCCAGGCCATCTTTGTAAAAAACAGAGATAAGTGCAGATTGAATTTTTTTTTGCATTTGGTGTGCTCTTTAAACTATAAGTCCAGTTGAAAAGCGCCGCTTTCCTGTACTGAATGAAAGCGCAAATGTAGGCTGTCGCAATCTTTTTTCCATCGGCGTATTTTCCACATGGGGTTACTGCTGTCAAAAACCAGCTTTTTAAAGGCAAAGGCTTTTTGTACATCAAATATGGTGCATTTGGGATTTTTAGACAGAACAATAACATCTACCGGCGTTTTTTCAACAACGTTATTAAAGCTAAAGCTACTGTCGAGGAAGAGTATTTTGGTGCGGTTAACCGCAATACAACTGCTTTTTATGTTTGGTTGAATAGACGCATCAGTTGAAGCCGAAACACCGTTCATTATCCTGCATGGCTTAAGGTTATAGCGTTGCAGCTTATCATCCTGCAATAAAATGCTGTCGCCAATAAAATGATAGCTACTGCCCTGCATAATATCAATGGCTGTTTGGTGAGGCACATTATACACCACCAACTTTTGGGTGTGGTAAATATTAATATACCTAATACCCGTATAAGCAATAAGCACGCTTAAAAATAGCATGGCAGCAATAAAGCCTTTTGAGGCCTTTTGCAGCAACCAATAACACGCAGCCAATATAAAGGCATACAGCAATATGGTTTGCGCAACATCAGCATAAATATTATCCCATAAGACAAAAGGAAGGTTACTAATATGCTGAATAAAACCATCAAGCGCAACAAGCATATAATAAACAGCAACGCCAATCCATTTTGCAAGAAAGGGAATAAATATTACTAAAATCAATGCCAGTTCGCCATACAAGATGAATTCAGAGAGCGGCACGGCAATTAAATTAGCAATAAGAAACGTAGCGGGAAATTGATGAAAATAAAGCAATATTACCGGAAGGGTAAGTATTTGCGCAGCTATGCTTACCGCTGTTGCCTTCCAAACAATACCTAAAAGCTTATTTTTTACATAAAACCAGTTATAAACGGGTTTATAAAAGGCAACAATGCTTAGCACGGCCGAATAAGACAGCATAAAGCCGGCATCCCACAAATAAAAAGGGTTATATACCAACAAAATAAAGGCAGAAGCAGCTAAAGTGTTGTAGGTACCTGCTTTTCTATCTATTACCTTGCCCAGCGCAACTACAGTAAACATTACGGCGGCACGGGTTATAGATGGTGCGGCGCCTGCCAAAAGACTAAATAACCATAGTACAGTTATTACAACAATTGCTTCTATAATGCGGTTTGCTTTATTAGCCGGAAGCCTGCTGAAAATAGCCAGCAATAAAAGATATATCATGCCCAGGTGCATGCCGCTTATAGCAATAATATGCACTACCCCTGTGTTGGTATAAGCCTGTACAAGGTCAGGATCCAGTTTATCGCGATAACCTATTAACAAGGCTTCGGCTACCGCCTGCTCCTTTTCGCCCGGGATGGTTTTTTGTAATGACGCAATGGTTGCATCCCGTAAGTTATACAAGGCCTGCTGCACACTGTTTGCCCCATCCGAGAAAATATTGGTGTACTGCCCGGGGTAGACAAACGACTGGTAACCAATATCGTGAAACAGGCAGTATTGTTTGTAATCAAATGCACCGGGGTTACCGCTGTTCTTTATAGGCTGAAGATCTGCATGCAATATTATTTGGCTGCCATATTGCAACTTTGGATTTTGTTTGCCTTTATAAAAATAAAGCAATACATCGCCGGTAGTTTTTTTCCATACACCACCCTGTTGTATTGCAGTAACGGTTGCAAGGGCTTTGTATGAGTTGGGTTTATCAACCAGCGGTTCGTCAATAGTAACCAGCACCTGTTGTTTAAGATGATAATAATTGCCAATGTACTGCGGGTTATTGCGAATGTCTTTTACATAAACAGCTATGCTGCCAGTTATACCAACCAGCAGCAACACTACCAAACCCCTTACCCATTGAATATTAAATGTAACCGATGCAGGCAGCAGCGCGAACAGGCCGGTAGCTAAGGCAGTACAACAGAGAACAACAAGCAATGCCGCGATAGTAAATTGTAAATACCATTGCAGCAATATGCCGGCTATTAAAGCAGCCACCAGGCGAACAAAAGGGTATTTTTTTAATTGAATGGCAGCAGCGTAAGGCATTGGCTGTTAAAAAATTAGGTTGAAAGTAATAATTATTATTGCGTTTTATCCATATTGGCTTTTACCCAGTTTTCAAGCTTTCCCTGGTCCATTGCGTGTATGGCGCTAAGCACAAACCTGTTTTTTTGTATTTTTCCGCCCAGTTTATATAACATTATTACACCTTTTACACCCGCCAGGTTGCCGTTAAAACTGGATGTATCGTAATTGTTCTGTAATGCGTTACGTGTGTAACCGGCCATAAACATCATTAACAGGTCAGGGTTTTTATCGCACAGCTTACCAATAAAATCTGCATTTACATTTACGTTTACAGTGCTGCTGCCCGTTACCCATTGCATTAAAAATGTGTTGGCCTGTTTGCGTTTGGCATCATCATTACCAACAGGTGTAACCTCCAGCCAGTTGGCTGTTGCGATAATGTCACTCTCGTATTTTATATAGTCTTCTTTACCATGCAATTGCACATTTTGGGGAACCGTATACTGTTGGCAAAAACCGCAGTTTAAAATGGCAACGCAAAACAATAAAAGTAATATGCTTTTAAAAAACATTGTTTTCAATTGGGGTAAGTAAATGTAAGAAAAAATCTGTAGCAAGTAGCGGCCACCTGTTATTGCATTTATAACTGCCCGTATAAAACACATCTTAACTTGTTATGTCCTCACTTTTAAAAATTAAAGAACGTTATTTTCTAAAAATTGAGGATGGCAGGTTATCACTGCTTTTAGCTATCGCCACAAGGCTCTTAGCCAAACTATCGGGCAACGCTATTCCGTTTTTATAACGCAGGCTATCGGTATAATAATATACTGCTGTACCATCTACAATTTTTACTGGCGTTTTATTGTAGTAATAGAATATAATGGCGGTTACGCCATTATTGCTGTTATTATACACAAACTTTTTTACCTCGGCGGCAGGCTTTGCATAGTAACAATATCCATCGCCTGCAAAGTTTTCTCCGTCATTGGTAAATTCAACATGGGCTTTAAGCAAGGTTGTATTAGCGTCTATTTTTTTACAAATAGCATTGATAGCTACTATGCTTTGCTTAAATGGAGCAGGAGTATCTTTTTGCGCGGCTACAAACAATGGCAATACTATTAATAAAAAAAGGCATGCTTTTACCATGCCTAAATATACTAATTCAGTCACAGGTTCACGTCCCGCAACTAATAGTGCTGGCCAAAAAACATCCTTATTCAATCCAATCTAAAATCCGCAATCGCCAATCTGCAATAAGGTTATTTGCTCAAATACATACTCTTCTCTTTATACAGCGTCCTAAAGTAAGGGTCGCGCAGGTCTTTAATAAAACGTATTGCCTCACCGGTGCTCTTCATTTCAGGGCCCAGCTCTTTATTAACATTAGGGAATTTATTAAAGCTAAACACCGGCTCTTTAATAGCAAAGCCGTCCATCTTTTTCTCCATGGTAAAGTCTTTAAGCTTTGCAGCGCCAAGCATTACTTTGGTAGCTATGTTTAAATAAGGTATCTGGTAAGCTTTTGCAATAAAAGGCGTGGTACGGCTGGCGCGCGGGTTAGCCTCAATTACAAACACTTTATCATTCTTAATTGCAAACTGTATGTTTATAAGGCCGCGAATGTCAAGTGCACGGGCAATTTTTTCAGCGTAAAATTCCATGGTGGTAACCACCAGCGGGGTAAGGTTAAATGCAGGCAAAACTGCATTACTGTCGCCGCTGTGTATGCCTGCAGGTTCAATATGCTCCATCACACCCATTACATGAAAATCGTCGCCATCAAAAATGCCGTCTATCTCCGCTTCCTGGCAACGGTCAAGAAAGTGGTCTATCAAAATCTTGTTATCAGGTATATGTTTCAGCAGGCTTACTACGGCTTTTTCAAGTTCATCATCATTAATTACAATACGCATGCGCTGGCCGCCAAGTACATAGCTGGGGCGGACCAGCACCGGGAATCCAACCTTTTGCGCAACTTCAATAGCCTCGTCAGCAGTAAAAGCGGTGCCATATTCAGGGTAAGGTATCTTAAGTTCCTTCAGCATATCGCTAAACCGGCCGCGGTCTTCGGCAATATCCATATTGTCGAAAGAAGTGCCTATAATAGGTATACCTTTTTTGGTTAGCTTCCTGGCCAGCTTAAGCGCCGTTTGGCCACCCAGTTGCACAATTACGCCATCGGGTTTTTCCAGTTCTATAATCTCCCACAAATGTTCCCAGTAAACCGGTTCAAAATACAGCTTGTCGGCCATATCAAAATCAGTACTAACTGTTTCGGGGTTACAATTAACCATTATTGCCTCGTAACCGCACTCTTTTATAGCTAAAAGGCCATGCACACAGCAATAATCAAACTCAATACCCTGCCCAATGCGGTTAGGGCCGCTGCCTAAAACAATGATCTTTTTTTTCTTGGACGGAATAGACTCGTTGGAAGAAAGTGTGGTAGTATTCATTATTATATTCTGCAAATTCGGCAAAATTAACTTCTTATAATGGTTGAACAAAACTAAATCTCAGTTAATCTTGATATTTTTGGCGAATGCTGTAAACCATTGCTGTATGCTGCGCGTCAAAATATGTACAATTAATAGTGATTATGAGAATGTTACGGAATTTGTTGCTGACCGGCTGTGTATTAATAATGCACTGTTTTACCGCCAATGCGCAGGAAAAAATGCTGAAGGGAGTTGTTTTAGATAAACAAAGCGATGAACCTATACCTTTTGCCTCGGCAGTGTTTAAAATAAGTGGCAGGGGCGTTTTAACGGACTCACTTGGCAGGTTTGAATTTAGGCTATCTGCATGGCCCGCAGGCGATACACTTGAATTTAGCAGTGTAGGCTACAAGTTGCTTGATGTAGCATTTGTTTTTAATAAAGACTCAGTTACCCATACGTTTTACCTTGAAGTGCTGCCCCCGCAGCACGAGGCGATCGTTAGAACCAAGTACAATCGCGCCCTGTGGTTTTGGCGCAAAATAATGGCACACAAGCCGCAAAACGACAGGCGCAAGTTTAATAACTACAGCTACGAGATATACAATAAACTGGAGGCGGATATTGATAAGGTGGATAAAGAAAAACTTGGGAAGGTGAAAATTTTAAAACCTTTCAATTTTATTCTTAGTTATGTTGACAGCACCAGTGAAAAAGACCCTTTTTTACCTGTATACCTTATAGAAACCCTTAGCGACTATTATTACCAAAAAAATCCAACCCGCACCCGAGAAGTTATAAAGGCCAGTATTACCAACGGCATTGATAACGAAAGCATTATGAAGCAGTTGGGTGGCACTTACCAAAATGTAAATGTTTACGATAACACCATACCGGTTTTTAATAAAGACTTTGTAAGCCCTTTTAACACTAATGCAGACAATTTTTACAATTTTCACCTGCTTGATACCCAATACCTTAATAAAAAACGCCTGGTGCATTTTAGCTTCACAGCCAAACACATAGGCCAAAGCACGTTTGAGGGTGATTGCTGGGTACATGATACCACATTTGCCATTCAAAAAATTACGCTGCGCCCGTCGCTGGATGCCAATATTAATTTTATCACTGGTATGTCAATCATCCAGGAGTATAAGCTGATAAACGATACTACCTGGTTTTTATACAAGGATAAATTTGTTGCAGACCTTAGCCCGTTAGGTGCAAAGTCGCACATCGCCTTTAAGGGGCGAAAAACAGCCACCTACCGAAATATCGTAATAAACGACAGTTCTGTGGCGCGTGAGCTTGCAAAAAGCAAACCGCCTGAAGATATTATTGTAAAGCCGGATACAGACAATCTGCCCGATTCATTCTGGCAGGCGCACCGGCATGAGCCATTGAATAAGGATGAGCTTACCGTTTACAAGGTGCTTGACACGCTTGAGAAAAACAAAACCTATATACACGCCCGCAACATTATTAATTTTTTGGGTACCGGCGTAAAAGATATTGGCAATTTTAGAATAGGGCCTTACGATTACTGGATATCAGGTAACCATTGGGAAGGTACTCGCTTTAGGTTTGACCTTAGCACCAATAAAGATTTTGACAAACATTGGTACCTGCATGCCTATGGGGCATACGGAACCAAGGACAAGGCTTTTAAAGAAGAGGCGGAGGTTGAATATGAATTTACCCGTAAACCGTGGACGTATGTAAAGCTTAGTTACAAGAACGACCTTGATAACGGGCAAACTTATTACGACCAGTTAGGCAGCGATAACATATTTGGCTTTTTCTTTCGTAAGCCGGGCGTTCCTTATAAATATCAGCGTATTGAACAGAAAAAGTTTGAATATTATGGCGAGACTAATAATGGCTTTGGCATTGGCGTTACTGCCGCCAGCAGGCAATATACGCCATTGCTTAACCTGCCTTCGGCAGCCTACTTTACAGTAAAAGGGGGTGAAGCGCTAAACAATTTTGAAACCGGCCTGCGGCTGCGGTACGCTTACGAAGAACATACCGTATCCGAAAATTTTGACCGCTTTAGCCTTGGCAGCGAAATTCCCATATTCGAGCTCAAATATACACACGGCTTTTCTGGGGTGCTTAACAGCAGTTATACTTATAATAAGCTTGACTTTACTATAAGTGATTTTACCAATATATCTCCCTATGGCACGTTGTATTACAATGTGTTTGCGGGCAAAATATTTGGCAATAAGGCGCTGCCTTACCCATTACTTGATATACAGCCGGGCAATGAGTGGCATTATTACAGCCAGTTTTCATTTAACCTGATGAACCGTTTTGAATACCTTACCGACCAGTATGCAGGTTTTAACATTGAACATAATATAGGCAGCGGCCTGTTTCGCTTTACAAAACTTACCCGCAAATTAAAACTGCGCCAGCTTTGGACGGCAAAAGGCGTAATTGGCAACCTTAGCGATGCCAACAGGCAACTTAACTTTGTGGGCAATTACCCTTTCAATTCGCTTAACGGCAAAATGTACCTTGAGTTGGGCACTGGTGTTGACAATATATTTAAGCTATTCAGGATAGATTTTGTATGGCGCGTATTACCACAACCCCTGCCGGCTGACATTGCACAGCGATTTGGGGTATTTTTTGGTTTCAGGTTATCTTTATAGGTTATCATGTGTTTTTATAACACAGATGTTATAAATTTGTGCTGCACTTCTCCATCTTAAAAATTGCTGAAATACAGGGTGTTGATATTAATTGTTTTTAACGTTAATGCTCATCTTTTACCTGTTTAATAAAATAGCCTTAAAAATAAACACACCGGGTTGCGGTGTTTGTTATTGAATAATTTTGTACCCTCTGAATACAGTGTTAAGCGAATATATTATTAAGCATTAAACAGAGAAATATATCTTATGATAGCCGCTCCCATACCTGCCAACGAGCAGAAAAGGTTACAGGAATTATACAATCTTGAATTACTAGATAGCCCTTACGAAGAAGAGTTTGATGAGATAGTGCGTATTGCATCAAAAATTTGCAACGCTCCTATGTCGGTTGTAACCTTGCTTGACTCTCAACGGCAATGGTTTAAAGCAAAAGTAGGCGACCTGGCGCATGAAACATCACGCGATGTTTCTTTTTGCGGACATGCCATAATGGGCGACGGAGTAATGGAGATACCGGATGCAATGGATGATGAGCGCTTTTTTGACAACCCGCTAGTTACCGACGCACCTAAAATTAGGTTTTACGCGGGCATGCCATTAATAACACAACGGGGTTATAAAATAGGCACCTTGTGTGTTATTGATACCGTGCCGCGCAACCTTGACGAAGGCCAGCTTGAAAGCCTGGAAACGTTAGCCAAACAGGTGATGCGTATTATAGAATTAAGGGTAAGGGTAAAGGAACTTGATGAACTTACAAACGTAAAAAACAAGATCATTTCTATTATAGGGCACGATGTACGCAACCCCCTTGCATCAGTAAAAAATATATTACAGATGAAAGAGATGGGTTATATAAAAGGGCCTGATGAAGAAAAGTTTTTAAAAATGGCCAGCGAGCAGGTTGATAATACTATAAGCATGGTTAGCAACCTTGCAGAATGGGGGCGGTTGAACCTTACCGGCCACAGCAGTGAAATAAAGCCATTGCCCCTGCGTTCAATTACCGAAGAATGTATAAAAGGCCTTGCACTAAATATTGATGCAAAAGGCAACACATTAAAAAATGAAACAACCGAAACCATATATACAAAAATTGACGAAAACAGCTTAAGTTTTATACTGCGTAACCTTATAACCAATGCCAACAAGTTTACTGATAACGGCAGCATTGTTATAAAAAATAACAGGCAAACTATAAGCATTTGCGATACCGGAATTGGTATGACAAAAGCACAGATCGACTCGCTACGCACGCAGGGGCAGGTAACCTCAACTGCGGGCACAAGCAACGAAGGCGGCACCGGCCTCGGCCTTATGCTGATAAAGGATTTTTTACGCAAGATTAAAAGCGAGATGTTTATTGACAGCGAGGTTGATAAGGGTACGTGTATACATATAAAGTTGTAAGAAAAGCTGCCAAGACATATTTTATTATTAGCGACTTTGATAACTTTATTAGATGAAAACCCTCATACCCTTTGTATGTACTTTCTTTATGTGCCGTACAATGGCGCAAAACCAGGCAACTATTGATTCCGTTAATAGTGTTATCGGACCGAAATATACATATGTTACTGATACTTCCCTTTCATACCTTACAGGTAAACTTATTGAAGTTGACCTTGACGGCGACAATAAAAATGAAATACTGCTTGTTGCAACAATAGCTGGTGAAGAAGAAAGCAATCAAAAAGTATTTGTTCTTGCCAGGAAAAATAATGGCCTTGGTATTATTGACAGCTCAATGGAGTTACAAACATACGGCTATCCATTACGTATAAACATATTAGCCTCAACAATAAGTTTTTCGCAGCGTTTTGCACACGGTTTTAGTAAAACGGACTATGCTTTTAATAAAAAGCAGGGCCATTTCCAGGTATCTAAGACATCTTTAATTTATTCGGAAAAAAATCCGGTAGGTAGGGGTACATTGCACAGGTTAACCAGAATTACGATGTTAAAACCCAAACGTTAACCTGGGATGTTGACGTTAGTGGCGAGAACATATCCGGTAAAAGGCACAAAGTGCTTCATAAGGCATTACCCGCTGGTTCGTCACTGCTGCTTTCCCAAACAGACAGCCCCCAGGAGCCTGTTGATGTTTTTATTAGCAAAGGGCCATTGTTTGAGGAAATGATGAAACCCTAAGTATCGCCCCGGTTTTTTCCTTAAGCCCCTTTTTCTTTTACCTTCTTCCTCAACCTTATATTTAGCAATTCAACAGCGAATGAGAATGCCATGGCAAAGTATATATAACCCTTTTCAATGTGGCTGCCATGTATGGGTTCAAGGCCTTCAAAAAACAGGCTGAACCCTACCATCAATAAAAATGACAGCGCCAGCATTTTAAGCGATGGATATTTATGTATGAATCCTGATATCTTTTCTGAGAAAAAGAACATTAGTATCATGGCTATCACCACAGCAATCATCATTACTTCAACATGGTTGGCAAGGCCAACGGCAGTAATAATACTGTCGAATGAAAAAACGGTATCGACCAATATTATTTGCACTATCAGCGATGCAAATGAAGCGCTTTTTGCTTTAATACCATCTGCCTCGCTGTCCATATCAAATTTCTCATGAATTTCAGATACTGTTTTGTACAGCAAAAACAAACCACCCGCAAACATTATAATGTTGCGCAGCGTAAAGCCTATATGTTTACTTTTAAAATCAAAACCAAATAGCTCTTTGTTACCGTGTGTAACAAGTGTAGTTAATAAAAGCAGCAAACCCACGCGAATGCTTATACCTGCAAACATCCATACTCTTCTTGCAACAAGCCGTTGTTTTGCATCGGGCATTTTGCCCATTATTATTGAAACAAATATTACATTATCAATACCCAACACAATTTCAAGTATAGTTAATGTAAAAAGGCTTACTAATGAATCGAATGAGAAGAGTTGTGTCATGTAGCTATTTTATAACGGTTGGTTTTTAACCAGTTGTTTGCAAATGTTTTTTACAATACCGGGGCCTTCGTAAATAAAGCCCGTCCATACCTGCACCAGTGCAGCGCCTACATTTAACTTATCCTGCGCATCAGCGCCGGTAAATATACCCCCGCTCGCAATTAAAGGTATTTGGCCTTTTAACCGGTTGCACAGGTAAGTTACTACTTCTGTTGAGTGCTCTTTCAACGGTAAGCCACTTAATCCGCCCGCGCCAATTTCATCACTTTTAAGTTTTGAAGTTTTGCTCAACTTTGTTCTGTCAATAGTGGTATTGGTTGCTACCAGGCCATCCAGCTTTACTTCAAATGCAAGGTCAACTATATCATCAAGCTGGCTGTTGGTAAGGTCCGGAGCAATTTTAAGCAGCAACGGCTTTTTGATTGCCTTACCGTAATTTATATTTTGCAGTTGAGATAATATTTTTCGCAGGCTGTCTTTTTCCTGCAACTCGCGCAAACCTGGTGTATTGGGGCTGCTAACGTTTACAACAAAGTAATCAACACAATCAAACAGGCCGTTAAAGCACATTTCATAATCCTTCCAGGCATCTTCGTTAGGTGTTACCTTGTTTTTGCCAATGTTACCACCAATGATCATTCGATCGTGGGTTATGGAGTTAGCTGCCTCACCACTTTTCACTTTTGACTTTTCACTTTTCACCAATCTCTCTCTCAATCTCGTCGCCACCACTTCCACTCCGTCATTGTTAAAGCCCATGCGGTTTATCAATGCCCTGTCCTCTTTCAGCCTGAACAATCTTGGCCTGTCATTACCCACCTGCGGTTTAGGTGTAACAGTTCCTACTTCAACAAAACCAAAACCCAGCATTTCAAGCTCATTTAAAAACAGGCCGTTTTTATCAAAACCGGCGCCCAGCCCAACCGGGTTTTTAAAATGCAGCCCAAAAACATCTTTGCCCAGGGAAGGATGGTTATATTGAAAAGATGACTTAATTATATTTTTTATACCCGGTATTTTGCCACCCAATTTAAGATTGTTCATGGCGAAATAGTGCACGTCTTCTGCGTCAAAAGCAAAAAGTATATTGCGTATGAGGGGATAAAACATGCGGCAAAAGTAATGAAAGTACTAAGCAGGAAAAGCACTAAATAAAACAAAGTACCAAGGTCTAATCGAAAGCGTGTTTAAGTATTAGTATTAATTTGGACTTTGGGATTTTTCTTCATTTGGGCTTTATTTTTTGTCTTTTGTACGGTACCTTCCACAGCATTAGTTGCATAAACAACTTTTTACTAACTTTGGAACTATATAAAACAGGTTGCCATGCAGGAAGCTTATATTGTTGCCGGTTACCGCACTGCGGTAGGTAAAAGCAAAAGAGGTGGTTTAAGGTTTTTTCGCCCGGATGACCTTGCGGTTGAAGTTATTAAGGGGCTAACCGCATCTATACCCCAGCTTGATGTTAAGCGAGTTGATGATGTTATTGTAGGTAATGCCGTGCCCGAAGCCGAGCAGGGCCTTCAGTTTGGGCGCATAATAGCTGCACGTGCCCTGGGTATTGAAGTGGCAGGTATTACCATTAACCGTTATTGCGCCAGCGGGCTTGAGGCCATTGCCACAGCTACTGCCAAAATACGCACCGGCATGGCTGAATGCATTGTTGCCGGCGGTACCGAAAGCATGAGCCTTGTACCAACCGCCGGCTGGAAAACTGTACCTGCCTACAGCATTGCCAAAGATGAACCTGACTATTACCTAAGCATGGGCCTTACCGCCGAAGCTGTAGCCAAAGAGTTTAAGGTAAGCCGCGAAGACCAGGATGCTTTTGCAACCGCCAGCCACCAAAAAGCTGCTAACGCCATACAGAACGGTTATTTTAAAAGCGGCATTTTACCAATAACGGTTGAACAGGTGTATGTTGACGAAAAGAGTAAACGCAAGTTAAAGAGCTATATTGTTGATACCGATGAGGGCGTTCGCGCCGATACAACTACAGAAGTGTTGGCAAAACTTAAACCTGCTTTTGCCCAGGGTGGCTGTGTTACGGCGGGCAACTCAAGCCAAACCAGCGATGGAGCAGCTTTTGTAATTGTGATGAGTGAACGCATGGTGAACGAACTTGGCTTAAAACCAATTGGCAGGTTGGTTAACTGCGCCAGCGCCGGTGTGCATCCGCGCATTATGGGCATTGGGCCTGTAGCGGCTGTACCCAAAGTGCTTAAGCAGGCGAACATGAACCTTGCCGATATTGACCTGGTAGAACTAAACGAGGCGTTTGCATCACAATCGCTGGCCGTAATAAGGGAACTTGGTTTTAACCCTGACATTGTAAATATTAATGGCGGCGCTATTGCGCTGGGGCATCCACTGGGTTGCACCGGGTGCAAACTGACTGTGCAACTACTGAACGATATGAAACGCCTTAACAAAAAGTATGGTATGGTTACAGCTTGTGTTGGCGGCGGTCAGGGCATTGCAGGGATTATTGAAAACATAAATTAAGGCGGGCTAATACTTAATATTTTGACGGCAATAAATTTCATGTTGCGGCATGAGTTTCGTCATTATTTACCGTAAATGCTTTTGTATTTTTACACATCAACAAGTAGTTTATGAAGAACATAATAGTGCCTACAGATTTTTCGGACGCTGCAAAGAACGCCGCCATATTTGCTGCACAATTTGCTGCCCAGGTACATGCTGCCAAAATTGTTTTGTACAATGCTTACATGCAACCCATTGCTACCGATGCAAACATGACACCAATTGAATTAATTGACTTTGATGAACTTAAAACTATAAGCAATACAGGGCTTGACCGCTTTAAAGCTTTCTTGCAGCCTTATACCACAGGTATTGAAATTGAAACCTTTAACGAATATGCCACTTTACAGGACGGCCTTGCCGATGTGTGTAAAACCTACAACGCAGATGCTGTTGTTATGGGTGTTACAGGCAGTGGTGCCATTGACGAAGTGTTGATTGGCAGTAATGCCGTTAGTGTAGCAAAGCATTCAACACTACCCGTAATTGTTGTGCCGCCAGGCGCAACATTTAGTAATATTAAAAACGTAGTGCTTGCCTGTGATTTTAAAAAGGTTGTTGAAACGACACCAGTCGACCCCTTAAAGCGCTTGCTTGATGAAACAAAAGCAAAACTTTTTGTGCTGAATATTGACCATAACTCAAAGAACTTTACCGCCGATACATCGTTTGAAAGCCTGATGCTCGACACTTTACTGCAAGGCTATAACCCTGAGTATAATTTTATTGACAATACAGATTTTGTTGAAGCCATTAACAGCTTTGCTGTTGATAAAAGCATTGACCTTATTGTTACCATACCCAAAAAACATGGCTTTTTTGAAGGTCTGTTTAAACGAAGCCACACCAGGCAATTAGCCTTTCATAGCCATATACCTCTGATGGTGTTACATGATTGATTTCAGATTCCCCTATAGCGGATTGCAGATTTAATTGAAGCGAATATGATGCAAGTGAATTGATAGAACCCGGATCACCAGGGTTTTCAAGATGAACGCAAATGTCGCGTTATCAACATTACTTCCTCCAATACCGTTTTAGTTCATCCTCCGCAATTCAACCTGTAATCGTTTTACAATCGAATCACTGTAAATTCAGTGCGCCTGTTTTTGCTTCGTCCTTTTTCAGTGGCATTATCCGCTACAGGTTTTGAGGCGCCATAACCTTTGGATGTTATCCTGTCTGCGCCAATGCCTTTGCTTATAAGATAATCTGCCACGGCTTTTGCCCGGCTGGTGGAGAGTTTAAGATTATCGGCATCATTACCAATGTTATCTGTGTGCCCGCTTATTTGTATTTGCACGGTTGGGTTATCGGCCATCAGTTGCAGTAGCTTATCCAATTCGGTAAGGCTTACCGGTTTTAACTGGTAGCTGTTAAGGTCAAACTGAATATTTTTTAGTGCAACGGTTGTATTTACGGCAATAGGCTGTAACTGTATGTTTTTAATATAGGTACTGTCCGGCGCTTTATCTTTTAACCTGAACACATCGCTATAAAACAGGTAGCCTTTACGGTTTACGGTAAACGTGTAATCCTTGCCCGTAGGCAGCGTCATAAAGTAAAACCCGGTTTCATCTGTTTGTAGTTTTGTAACCGCCTGTTGGGTTGAGTCTTCCGTAAGCTCAACCGAACAAGGTATGTACTTGCCTGTTGTTGCATCTGTTACATAGCCCTGTACGTAAAAGGTACGTGCAGGCCTTACTTCAGGCTGTAATTGAAACTTATACAGGTCAAGCCCGCCACGGGTATCTGCGCGGTCGCTGGCATAGTAAGCTGTAATACCATCGCTGGCTACAAACAGGCTGCCTTCATTTTCAACTGTATTTATCGGGTAGCCAAGGTTTTCAGGCGTGCCCCAGATATTGCCTGTTTTACGGCTAACATACAGGTCGCTGTTGCCATACCCCGGCAAACCATTTGACGTAAAGAACAACGTTTGGTTATCTGCATGTATAAAGGGCGCTAACTCATCGCCTTTGGTGTTAATGCCAGGGCCCATGTTTTCAGCAGGCGTCCATGAGCCATTGGCTTTTCGGTGGCTTACATAAAGGTCTGCCCCGCCATAACCACCGGGCCTTGTACTGCTAAAATACAGTGTATTTTTATCAGGGCTAAGGCTGGGTGAGCTTTCCCAAAACTCGCTGTTAATGCTGTAACCCATATTTACCGGCTCGCTCCACCCCGTGGGGGTGTTATAGCTTATAAACAGGTCAAAGTCGCCATCACCCTTTCCGGGAAAGTTGCCCGCAAATATCAGCCATTCTCCATCCTGCGAAATATTTATAGCGCCTTTCGATGGTTCAACATTTATACTGCCGTCAATTATTTTAGCTGTGTTATAAGTGCCGTTGGGTTGCAACTTGCTTTCAATAAAGTCTTCCCTAATGCCATCGCCGCGGCGGGTAAACACAAATGTGCTGTCGTCAATAGTAAAGCTGGGGTAGTACTCATCATTTTTACTGTTAATACTGTCACCCATGTTTACAGGCGTAAAGGTGTAACTACCTGCCGGGTGCTTTTTAGCATAGTCAACCGCAAATTGGTAACACTGCTGCCGGTATAAGCCACTTTTACGGCTGTTATCATTAAGGTTGGGGACAGACAGAAAAATATTAGTGGCTGTCAATGCAGCATCAAACCTGCCTAATGCAGCAAGGTTTATTGAATAGGGCAGTTCGTAGTATTTAAAATACACACTGTCTTTAGCGCGTGCCTGCTCATAGTAGTCAATACTTTTTTGATAATTCTTCATCTCACCATACACACCTGCCATACTAAGGTAAGCATCCACAAAATTGGGGTCGTACTGTATGGCCTTGCCTAACAGCGGAATCGCGTCTTTTATCAATCCATCGCGCAATTGCAGCATGGCTTTATCGTACGCTTCCTGTGCCTTTTTATTGGTTGGCGGTGGGTCAGCCTGTGAATATGCATTAACGCCCACCAGGGCAAATAATATAACGATGACGGTTTTCATGTAAAAGCAAGGTCGCAAAAAGCGTGCAATACGGTTGTTAAAGTTAAACATTGCCAATACAACGGTTTTGGGTGAGGGATATTGTTGCCACGCAACAACGTAAATAAACCACGGAGTACACGAGGTTGAAGAGGCACGGAGCAACAAACAGCCTTTCCATAATTTACCCGCAAACCTGGTTTAGGCATACACAGTTTTTTCTTTGAATTTTTGGATTCTGCCTTAACTGGTGCCCGCTGTTTTTTGCACTTTGGTGTTTTATTTCTATTTGGTACTTTTCTTCTTGCACCATCTGCACGGCATCCCAAGCGAGTGACACTCCAGGGGAGTCCTTCGGACAACGAGGACGAGTTAAGGGCTACAGCCCGTTGACAAAAGCTATCCTCTTATCAAAGCCCCATCTTTATATATAGGCAGCACATCGGCAATGTTTTCGGTAACACAGTATTCAAGGTCTTTCTCCAGCCCGTACGATGCAAGCCTGTGCCAGTGGGTGGTTTTTTGTATAAACCTGTACATGTCGTTTTTGTGCAGCAGGTACATATCTTCGGCCATAAGGCTACTGTCGCAATGTATGGTAAAGTGCTGTTTAATACCGTTTATAACCGCGCCGGCAAACAGGGTGTCTTCCAGGTTAAAACGGTCTTTCCATGCGCTGCAGCCCAATATTACATTTTTGCCTTTGGCTATAAGGTGCGCACAAACCGAAGCCAGGTTGGGAAACGAGCCCGTTATAACCTCATCAGCCCCTTTTTCAAGCGCCATGTGCAGCAACTTGGTGCCGTTGGTGGTGGTAAGTACCAGTGTTTTGCCCTGTATAAAGCTGCGCGGGTACTCGGCAGGCGAATTACCATACTGCAGCCCCGGAATAATTTTACCATCCCGCTCTCCTGCTGTAATGGCCTGAAGCTTATTGCCGATGGCCTTACAATCGTCAACATTTGCAACGGGAATAACCTTTTCCGCGCCGTTATACAGTGCCGTAGTAATGGTGCTGGTAGCACGAAAAACATCAATTATAACTACTATGCTGTTGGCAACATCGTAAAGGTCTAACAACCGCGGCGAGAGCAGGGTATGTATTACAGGCTTTTGGCTCATGGGGTGCAAATATAAGGCTAACAGTAAAAATGTGTTGTGATTAGGTAGTTTACCTTATTTTTGCTGCCCCAAAAGGGCAAATACCAAAATAAAAGTCCAAAGTTCAATTGGAAATTTATTTATTGACTCCGTAGCTCAGTTGGTAGAGCTATTGACTCTTAATCAATAGGTCCAGGGTTCGAGTCCCTGCGGGGTCACGCTTTAAAAGCCGCCGAAAGGTGGCTTTTTTATTTGCTTTGGCCCAGTTGGCACATAGGCTTCAGTCTAACCTTTCGTAAATTCATTTTCGGGGGCAACTTCTTTACGTTCTGTTCACTATGCAGCAAAAAGGCGCTCAATTTGGGTGCAAACGTCCAAAGGACTCCTTTGGAGGAGGAAAAAGCCCGAGGGGCTCCTTTGGAGGAGGAATGTGTTTTGCTAATAAATAATTGATTTTTAACAAACTACGCAACAATCTGCTCAAAAACGAGCAATAATTCAAATCTGTAGTTGCCTTGTTAACGAAGTTAAGAAATTAAAGCCTGGTATGCAAAAAAGTAAACAGCCGCCCGGTTTTACACCAGGCGGCTGTATAAACTAGTTTGCTTTATCTCTTTAAATACCCGCTATAAGCGGGGTTATTATTAGCCTCCGTAGGCAAAGCCATACGGAGAGCGGCGGCAGCGTTTGTATTGGCAAGCTAAGAGCGGGGGTAACCGGTTCAACTTTATCGTAACAATATGTATTACAAATAAAAGCAGCCAACTTGGCTTTTACAAAAAAAATGTATAAAATCTGTGGATTTTTTTTCAAACGCCAGTCATCGTGTTGCTTTTATTCGGTGAACATAACAAAAGCTTAGGAGCAGATCAAAATTTGAATTATTAAACCTTTTTCTCAAATAATTTGACGTACATGATTACTATCAATTTGGCTAAAATGTTATGAATGTAATTCTTATAGTTATTGGGAAAATAGTTTTTAAATTCATTATTCGCCATTTAGTTGTTCATCCATAAATAAGCACCCATGCTTAAAATGAACATTGTTAAAACCAATAAACAAATCATTTTTATGGATAAAATCTTATGGTGTTTTAGTGAAATTATTCTGCTGCCCCCAGTCACGGGATAACCCAATAGCAGTAGTGTTGAAAAAACAAACATCAGCGTTAAACCAAAATTGTAGAAAGGCATTGGTAGTTTTACAATTGCATCTAGAATTACATATATAACGGCTGGAATATTAAACACACCGAACAATATGTAGCCAACTATTTTTCGCTTGATAACTAGAATAACAGAAAAGACATTAACTAAATAGTATAATAAAAATATATACTTTGGTACCCAATGGATATGAAACGTATTCGTGTAATATAGATTGTTAGAATAAGCTAGATTCTTAAGCAGGAAATCGTAAAATTCATATGATAAACATACAAACTGAATAAATGCGAAAAGAGAACTATATTTTAGTTTAACCGTCATGAATTTTAATTTTAAGTTACAACCGAAAGAAAGAATTTTCAAAAAAAACCTAAATCCCTAGCCTTGTTAATAATCTTTAGAGATTCGAAAAATTATTTAGGTGTTGCATCTTTATCACTATCCAGTTGTATTGGTTGACCAAATGTAGTTACGAAATACGGGACAGACATCTCGGCAATTTTAAATCTAAAATGAAATTCACCCAATTGTAATGCGAGCATATTTTCCCACCAAACGGCTCTAATCTCAGAGTATTCACGTTGTGTTTTGAACTCTGCTTTGTTGGGGTCAAGCTTGTTAAGGTCAGCAGGCCTATCACCAAATATAATTTTTTTATCACGTTGTACAAAGTCAGCCAAATGTCCTAATTCATGTATTAATGTATAATAGGAGGTCTCTAGTGAACCATCTAATTTAAATGTTTCTCGCGTATAACTTGTTGTATAGGTACCATCCCCTACGGCCTTTGTTCTACAACCATCAATTCTAGTGCTTTGAAATAATCCTTTTGATTCACTTATTTTAACCTGTACGCCAGATAAATCAAGAAAAGCTAAAAGTCTTGACCCAATTTCCGTTTTTGCGATAATATTTATATCTTGGTCAAAGCCTTTTTTAAACTCATCTGATTGATCGTCATCAACTTTAATATTCTTGAAATCTCTCGCTCCATTGTGAATCTCCTTATCCCTAGAATCTATTCTCCCCCTATCCAATTCTTCAGCCTTTTGTTCATCTTGATCTTGATAGGCTTCACTTGTCCCTACAGTTCCATTTGCAATGTTATCAAAATCCCCCTTTATCCAAGAATTATCAGTAGCTTCCATACCATCCGGATCAATAAATAGCATTGAATTGTCTTTAGCATATACATAAGGGCTAAATCTTCTGCTTTTGTCCGCCAGGGGGTCAATATTAAACCATCTGCCTAATTGGGGGTCGTAGTTCCTTGCTCCATAATCGTACATTTCAAGCCCGCTTCCATCAGTAAACTCCTTATGTTGTAACTCTTTGCCATTGTACTTGTATTTATCTTCAAGTTTTCCGGCAGCCTGTGAACTTATACCTGATTGAACCAATCCGAACGGATAGTAGTTATCTGTTTCCAGCAGCGGCCCCCTGGTATCGATCACCTGCAAATTATCAAAGAACACATCGTAGTTACTCTCGTTACTGCAATATACATAAAGGTAGCCGCCTTGCGCAATATTAACTGATGGTGTATGGTTTTTTACATTGTCGCCTGTTGTACTTACTAAATCAAACCCGCTGCTTACCGGTTTAAACTGCTCATCAAATAATATCCAGTTTATGTAGGCCCTTGGGGTACTGCCAGTACTGGCTTTCGCCGTGTCCAACATATATTTTAACGCATTCACTTCAGGTGTGCTGCCGTTTATAGCGGCTGCTATAGTGCCTGCGTTGCCTTTACCGGCATTTATAACACCACCTGTGCCTGCAAATGCTGTAACAAAATTTGTTAAGGCAGTGCTTATGGGGTAGCCATTGTTTACTGTACCGCTGTTGTGCCAAAAGCTTTTGCCATAAATGTTTACAGCATCGCCCGCCATCACCTTCAGCGTTATGCCTAATCCTGTTTTATCGCCTGTTGCGCCGTTTAACTTATACACTATCTTACTGGTAGCAGTGTGGAATACAAGGCGTTATTGGTAACCCGTTATGTGTCCTGCTTATCGCCCCAACAAAACAGTCGCCCGGCTTACACCAGGCGGCTGTATAAAATATGTGGCTTTTGTTTTTCAAATTCCAGTCATAGACTGGCTTTTATTATAAATCCTAAGAGCGCTTTGCTAACTCTTAGGATAGCAGCATGGCTTTTTATTTACTGAACACTACGAATATCTGGGTACGCAAAGCCATACGAAGAGTGGTGACAGCTTTTGTTTTGACATGCTACCGAGAGCAAGGGGGTTTGATGTTGATTCTTCTTTGTTCATCAAAAAAGTTAACCCAACACGCAAAAAGAAACACGCTTAAACTTATTGCACCCTATCCTATAAAAACCACTTTTTACTTAAAAAATTTTTACTTAACACACCACACAGGCTATACCCGCATAGCATTACCATAAACAAAACAGCCGCCTGGCTTTTACACCAAACGGCTGTATATAACATTTTGCTTTAGTGTTTTAAGTACCCGCCAAGAGGCTGGCTTTTATCTTAAGTCTGTAGCCGCAGGCAACAGACAGCGGCTACACGCTACGGTTAGCAGGGGAAGGTAAATCGCCCAAATTGCGCTCTCATTAATATTCTAATAATTTTATACAATTTTCAACAAAATGTAATGTACTGTCTTCTCCTTTATCAATAGCAGTTTTTTCTAACTCAATCCTGTTAAATTCTAATATTTCTAACGCCTTTTTTTTAATCTCGAGGGGAATTGACCTAACTAAATCTTCAATAATCCCAAATGCCATTAACCTCGCTTCATATTCGTATTTACAAATAATTTCAATTAATAGAAGAAAATATTCTGGTGAAATTAGATTTCTCAGTGCAAAGACGAGAGTACCCTTATCATTATTACTTTTATCGTCTATCTTTTCAAAAATAAATGGTACGGCTTCCGAAAAATTTACATCGGAAAAAATCAATGCTATGCGATTTCTAATCAGTGAATTTTTTGTAACCTTAAAAAATCTTAGTAATTCTTCTTTGTCGTCTGTTACAAGATTTTCTAAGTTCATTTGTGCTATTGCCTTGAATAATTCCGTTTTCATGTGTAAAATAATATTTCATTTAAAAAAGATATGCCTTGCAGAGCAATCAGCATTCAAACAAAATTTCAATCTAAAAATCAAACATCTAACATTGCTTTTGAATTTAGTAAGAGAAATTTTTGACAACAACTATGGTGAAGCACCTGCTAGGATTAACGAGGTTCCACCTGTTTCAGGGGCTGCTATTACCGCTGCTGTCCATTTGAGACCTTCCCATACCCCCCAAGCGATTGCGACTCCAATGCCAGTTTTGGTAGCAACCTCAACTGTTTTGACGACAGGCTTGCCCCATTGTTCCCAAGTTTCATATCCTTCCCTTAGTTCTTCTGGAGTTGCATCTCTGCCAGGATGAACATCTGGCTTCCATTCTTTATGATACCAGTTTTGAAAGTCCTTAGGATATTGTTTGATTTCCCGATCTCTATTTTGTTGAGAGCCTCCTCTGAGTTTATCTTCTTCGGCTTTTTTATCTTCTTTTTGTTTATCCTTTTTTTCACCTCCTTGCTTACCTTCAATATATTTAGGCCCTTTATCAAGCAGGTCACTATTTTGTAAATCATGATGTTTTTGATCGGCATCAAGAAAATTATCATCTTTTGGCCTGCCACCCTTAAAATAAGGATTATCAAAAATACTCGGCTCGTGCTCATTCCCCTGGGGCTTGTCTTCGACGAAGCGCTTTCTATCATAAGCCTCTGCATTAGCCATTCCATCTGGGTCTATAAAGCGAAGCGAGTTATCGTAAGCATAAACATAAGGACTCCATCTCCTACTTTCATCTGCTAATGGATCAATATTGAACCATCTCCCTATTTGTGGGTCATAATTTCTCGCACCGTAGTCGTATTCTTCCAGCCCGCTTCCATCGCTAAACTCCTTATGCTGTAACTCTTTACCGTTATAAAGCATTTTATTCTCCAACTTACCCGCAGACTTACTGCTTATCCCGCTCTGCACTAACCCAAACGGATAATAATTATCCGTCTCCAGTAAAGGTCCCCTTGTATCAATCACCTGCAAATTATCAAAGAACACATTGTAGTTACTTTCGTTACTGCAATATACATAAAGGTAACCACCTTTGCTAACCTGCTACTTAGCCATGAAATACTGTTATGCTTTTGTGTAGCCTGCCCCAAATTCATTGTCGGGGTCACTCCCTTGTACTTTCTGCTTATTGTGCAGCAAAACAGCCCGCAATTTGGAATGCACGGGGAGGAATAAGGAGGAATACCATCACAATCTATTCTATTCATTTACAGTGTATTATTCATTTTAGAATTCCTTTCCGTTCCTAAATTCAAATCCATTTTGCTGCAAGCCTGGCGTTCTTTTTCTTATGCCTTCGCCCTTTCGCGTGAAATTTTCCCTGCCGGCAACTGCCTGCCGCGAAGCTGATATTTTCCCGCAAAGCTCTCCCAATTGCAAAAGCCTAAAATGCAAACAATTTTGGTGCACGGGTCCAAAGGACTCCTTCGGAGGAGGAATAAGGAGGAATAAGGAGGAATGTTTTGCACGCCTGCTTTTGCTCTAAATAATTAATTATTAACATATTAGTTCGTCTTAAGCTTTAAAAAGCCGCTTTTCGTTTCCAAATTCATACTAACTTTCAAATTAAGAAAATCTCCTTAATAACCCGTTCATTTACGCACGCTTCTCATAAAGTCCCTCTTTAGGGCCATTTGGGGGGTTCACTCCCTTTATATTATAAATATAAAAATTCCGCTTTCGTCATCATGTTTTTGGAAATTTATTTTTGCACATCGCAAAACAGCTGGCAATCAGCCATACAAATCTGTTGCACAGGTTGGTGGGATTTCTAGCATGTAAATTAAACATGGGTGTATTATTAAATTTTGAATCGCCAGCGATTACCGATTTCTTAGCATGGATTGCCGTTGAGGGCGCCGTATTCACCCAAAGGCCCCTGCAGCATGGCCAAACGGCATTAAGTTTAATACACCAGCCGCAACGGATAATGCTTACGCCGCTATGCTTATTCGCCCGGCATTTAGGCGTGTTGCATTGCCGCATTATTCCCGCACCTTTCATTCAAAGGCTTGTTAGCTTCCAACTGCAAAATGCCGCTTCATGGCCAGCGGGTAGTCAGCCAGGGCTATTTCGGGCGCAGCAATTTCAGGGTGCCATAATTTTTCCCATTCAAAGCTATAGTAGCCTTTGTAGCCATCTTTATTTAACAGGTCTATTGCCTCAAAAATGGGTACATCTCCCTTGCCTAACAGCTCATAGCCAAGCTTACCTTCAGGCAGCAGTTTAGCGTCTTTAATATGTGTGTGGCGAATGTATTTTTTTAAGGTGTTATACACCATTGCCGGTGGCTCCTGTGTTATTACCCACATGTTGGCTACATCCCACACCAGGCCTGTGTGCGGGCCTGCAGCTTTCAGCATCACTTTTTCAATATCTGCTGTATGCACCAGGTCGCCGTGCGTTTCCATCAACACGGTTACGCTGGTATTTTTTGCATAGTCGCCAAGCTCAATAAGCCCATTGGTTATAAGTGCAAGCGTTGCCTCTTTGTCCTGCGCTTTAGGCAAGTTGTTGGGAAACACGCGAACGTAAGGGCAGCCTGTTTGCTGCGCCAAATCAATAAAATGTTTAGCTTCATCCAGGTTCTTTTTTCTTTCTGCCACATCAGCTATATGCAGGTTACAGGACGAGCCAAGATCAACTAATTGCAACCCTTTTTGCTTAAGCTGGCTAATGGTGGCTTTTATATTTTCCGCACTGCTAAATTCCATGCATTTGGTTAAATCAAGCTCACGTTTAATACCCCGTAGCTCAATGCCTGTATAACCATGTGTTGCGGCAAAGTTTACTATCCCGTCAAAACCCCAGTCAGGGCAACCCAGCGATGAAAAACTTAATTTAGGTGCATTTTTTCGGCCTGCAAAACCCTGTCCAATAACAAACAGCGACACACATGCTGCAGATGAACCGATAAAATTTCTGCGGGATAACTGGCCCATACACAAAATTTTAGACAGTAAGTTACAGATTAATATTACAGTAAACCGGTGATGACAATGATTTTACGAATTGGCAGGCTATCATATTGGATAAGGCGCTTTTTATTTATTCTTACACCCAGGTTAATTAAACCTGCATGATAATAAAATTATTACTGCTTTCTATATGGTATGCTGTTACAGCGTATAAAATCCTTCCGTTGGCGGGTCATTCCAACAGAAATTTTATAGCCCTATTACGATCTAACCTTTATCTGTGGATTTTGAAATTGATTTACGAGCGATTTACAATATCAACTTCTTGGGGTGATTGGTTTGTTACTTCTTTCTCAACAAATCTTTTCAGCAACTCAAGTGCAACGTTCCAGTAAAAAACAAAATGCCTGTAAATAGCTTCAGTTGCAAAGTTGCTTGCTCTAAAGGTTAACAGGCACGCACCATCCTGTTGCTGTAGTTCAAATTCAAGTTTTGCATAATTTTCTTCGCTTTCGTCTAATCTTGAAAGCGAGCTTAAATGTGTATAGGTAAGTGCGCTGCCTGGCTTAAACTGCAATACTTTGCCTGTGTTTATAAAACCTGTTTTATACCAATCGCCTTTTATAGTAATACTACCGCCTACCTTCCAGTCAGTAATAATTTCAATACCGGTTTCTGACATCCATTTATTCATTAATGCAGGTATTGTTAATGCGTTCCATACTGTTTCCGCCGCAGCGTGTATGGTGATAGATTTATCAAAAATTTGAAGTGGTGCTTTACTATCGCTCATATAACAACATTTAACTTAGTCAGGTAACAACCTGGCGCATTTGCAAAAGTTTTATCAACAGGTTAGTGTAGTAATGGTTTTTGATGTTAGGGATGGCATTTTTCCTTCAAGGTACCATCCCTGCCAAATAGCGTTAAAAATAAAGAACATAAAAACTCAACACAAAAGCCCGCTATACTTTAACAGTTTCTAATGCATTTCGTAACACACTTATAATGGCATCGCAATGTCCTTTGTCAATAACCAGGGCTGGCCGCATGGTAATTACGTTGCCTTCTATTATTTTAAAAGCAACACCGTTTTGCATGCAGTGGTACATAATTGCTTCGGCTTCTTTTACTGCCCTCTCTTTGGTTTGCCTGTTCGTTACCAGGTCAATACCAATATGCAGCCCTTTGCCTGCCACGTGGCCTATTATAGGGTATGCTTCTTGTAAGGCAGCTAACTGCCCTAAAAGGTAATCGCCCAAAACCGCTGAGTTTTCTACCAGCTTGTTATCTTCAATATATTCAATAGTCGCAAGGCCGGCGGTACAACATAAAGGGTTTTTCTCATGGGTAAAATGGCCAATGCTGCGGTGCTGCAATACATTATACTCGTCCTTTGTTACTATGCCCGCAAAAGGCATAAGACCGCCGCCTAAAGTTTTACCTAACACAAGTACATCGGGCGTAACAAAATGCTCACTCGCAAACATTTTACCGGTCCGGCCAAAACCTTCAATAATCTCGTCAAAAATAAGCAGCATATCATATTGCCTGCAAAGGGCCTGCACTTCCTGCCAGTAATGCAGAGATGGCACCACCGGCGTGGCCGATATGGGCTCGCCAATCACAGCCGCCACATCCGGGTGGCGCTGTAATATTATTTTAAGCTGGCGCAGGTATTCCGCATCAATATCCTCCGTATTGGTAAGCCGCCACGGGTTGCGGTAATAATTGGGAAACTCCACGTGAAAAGCGCCCGGCACCATAGGCCCGTTACCAGTGCTAAAATGTTCCTCGCCGCCAACCGCCGCACTTTGAAAACCGGTACCGTGGTACGAGTCCCAAAACGATAATGTTTTCCACTTGCCGGTAACCTGTTTAGCAAGCATAACGGCCATTTCAATTGCCTCAGAGCCGCCGGGGCAAAAAAGCACACGGCTTAAACCCCCGGGCGTTATTTCTACCAATTTGTTAGCCAGGGCAATAGCAGGCTTGTTGGTGTAGCGCCTCGGCGTAAAAGCCAGTGAACTTTGCAGTTGGTCTATTACCTTTTGTATAACATAAGGGTTGCTAAAGCCCGCATTGTGCACACCATTACCATGCAGGTCAATATAAGCTTTGCCCTGCATATCGTATATGTACGCGCCTTCTGTTTTGCTAAGGGCATTCATTACAGGTGTAGAAAGTGCCTGGTGCATAAATACTGCCGCATCCCCGGCTATCAGCGCTTTGGTAGCATCGTCAAGATTTACGTAGTAGGCCTGCCTTAACGCAGATTGGTTTACATCGCCCTGCTCAAGAGATACGTTTTGGTGCATGGTAGTTTGTATGGTTCAACCGCAAAATAAAACCGGCGGTTTGTATTTGCTAATTATCTTTTGGTAACCGGTGTTTTTTATTCAACACCAACATGGTTGGCTGGCTTCTGCCTTTTATAACCAGCTAAATCTTTTTATCTTACTTTTAACCTGCTTTACAATTATTACAAACAGGTTATAGTTTATGCAGGCGCTTACACCCCATGTTTTTCCCAAATTTTACACTATACAGTTTTTACGGTTTGTGGCTGCTTTGTTTGTTATGTTTTTTCATTTAAATATAATGGGTTCGGGTTATAAAGGCGTTGATGTTTTTTTTGTTATCAGCGGGTTTGTAATGTACTATTCCACGCTGATTGTTACACACAAAAGTGTACAAATATTTTTATTAAACCGGTTAACCAAAATATATATACTCTACTGGCTGGTATTGCTTGCATGGTATTTTGTTAAACCTTTTAAAATTAGCGGTGCATTTTTAGGTGCATTCCTTTTAATCCCAGGACATTTTCCTTATATAAAAGTTAGCTGGAGCCTTAGTTACGAACTATATTTTTATTTTGCCTTCGCTGCCATTGTTTATTTAATTACGCGAAAAATAAGGCTAATTTTCATTGCTTTTTTTTTCATATCCTCTGTTGTTACTTTTTTACAATTTACCACATTTAGCCTACAGGGATCGCTGTTCAATTTCCTGCTCGGAGAAAATTTCTGGGAATTTCTTTTGGGTATATTCTGCTGTATACTGGCAACCAAAGTTTCGGTTAATTACAGGCTGGCCATTATTTGTTGTGCAGTTGTTGGCATAGTTATAACCATTGTAAGTGTACCCTATGCTACTACCTTGGGGCACGTTGTATATGGGCCGTTAGCGTTCCTGCTGGTGTTTTTTATAGTTGAGTATGAAAAAAAAGCAGTCTTGAACAAGTACTTTATAAAGGCAGTAACAACACTCGGCGACGCATCGTATGCAATTTACCTGGTCGCCCCATTAATAGCCGACATTATCTTCCCGGTGCATTTGCCTGGTAAATTACTTACTATGGCTGCGGCTATAGCAATCTCCATTATTGTTAACAGGTATATTGAAACACCTTTGCTGGTAAACGGCAGAAGGCTGGTAAGGATGTTAATAAAGAAATAGGCGGCAGATAACCCAAAAAAATACGAATACACAAACCACTTAACGCCGTTCACATATTCGTATTTTATTCTAAACGTAAATGTAAAATAAAGCACGCTGCCTATACCCTTAGGGCAGGTATTGTCGGTCAGTTATTACGCCTTATTACTATGCTTTAATACCTTGGCTTCAAGATAAAATATTATTTCTTCAGCAATATTTTTTGCCTGGTCGCCTACACGCTCCAATTTACGTATTGTTGACAGTGCGTACAGCGACGCGTCAATATCTTTAGGAAAGTTTTCTAAATAGCCTATTATAAGCTCGTTGGCCTGCTTATTAATGGCGTCCAGCACCTCGTCCTTTTTAAACACACCTCTTGCAACCGTAGTGTCTTCGTTTACAAAGGCATTTTCGGTGTCTTCCAGCATTATCATTGCCTCGTTATACATCTCCGTTAATTTGGTAGCGGCAAGCAACTCAGCGCTAAGCGCATGTTCGGTACTCAGCACATATTTTGCAATGCCTTCTGCTATATCGCCAATCCTTTCAAGGTTGCTGTTTATTTTTAAAACGGCAAGCAAAAAGCGCAGGTCAATTGCTACGGGGCTGTACAATGCAAACATGTTTTCGCAGTCACGGTCTATTTTAAGCTCGCTGCCGTTAACACGTTTTTCTTTTAATATTACTTCGCGTGCAAGGTCTTTATCAAATTCAAGCAAAGCGGTTCTTGCCTTTACAAGTTGGCTGTTAACAAGGCTCCACATGTTTTTAACCTCTTCCTTCAAAAGATTTATTTCGGTTTCTAACTGGGTCATTTATATCTCTTTAAAAATTTTTTGTAATAATTTTTCTAACTAAACCTGCCCGTAATATAGTTCTGCGTACGGCTGTCGCTCGGGTTGGTAAACATTTTTTTTGTGTCATCATACTCCACCAGTTCGCCCATATAAAAAAACGCTGTACGGTCGCTAACGCGTGCGGCCTGCTGCATATTGTGTGTTACAATAATTAGCGTAAGTGTCTTTTTAAGGTCAAACAGCAACTCTTCTACGCTTGATGTTGATATTGGGTCAAGTGCTGATGTTGGCTCATCCAGCAGCAGTACTTCAGGCTCCATAGCTATTGAGCGCGCAATGCACAAACGCTGTTGCTGGCCGCCTGAAAGAAAAGTGCCTTTTTTATGCAGGCTGTCTTTTACTTCTTTCCATAACGCCGCCTTGGTAAGCGATTTTTCCACTATTTCATCTTTCTCTGCCTTGGGCAGTTTAAGGCCGTTAAGCTTGTAACCTGCAATTACGTTATCATAAATACTAAGGTTAGGAAAAGGGTTAGGCCTTTGAAACACCATGCCTATTTTAAGGCGGGCAAAAATGGGATGCATTTGGTAAATGTCCTCATCGTGTATCATCATTTTGCCATCGCTGTGTGCGCCGGCAATAAGTTCGTGCATGCGGTTAATGCAGCGCAGGTATGTTGTTTTACCGCAGCCGCTGGGCCCCATTACGGCAATTACGTTGTTTTGCGGAATTTCAATATTTACATTCTTTACAACGTGGTTAGTGCCAAAGTACGCATTAAAATTTGTGCTGGTTATAATTGTACGTTCCATCGTCTTGTTGCTAGTTTAGTTACAATGTTTAAAGTTAGTACGCTTACCAAAAGAATAAGTGAAGCGCCCCACGCAAGGTCGTGCAGTTCGTTTTGGGCATCGGTTGCGTATTTGTATATCACCACGGGTAATGTTGCCGTAGGTTTTGTAATGTTTACATTAAAAAACGAGTTGCCCAGCGCGGTAAATATTAACGGTGCGGTCTCCCCGGCTATTCTTGCTATTGACAGAATAACTCCTGAAAGTATGCCGCTTATGCCGCAGGGCACCAGTATTCTTAATATTACTTTATTATAAGGCAGCCCAAGCGCAAGGCCCGCTTCTTTTAACGAAGGCGGCAACAGGTTTAATGTTTCCTCGGTGCTGCGTATTACAATGGGCAGCATCATAATGCCCAGTGCAATACTGCCTGCATAGGCGCTAAAGCCACCCGTGGGCTTTACTATCCACAAGTAAGCTATCATGCCTATAACAATACTTGGCACGGCCTGCAGCACATCAACGCAAAGGCGGCTCCAGTATGCCAGGCGGCCTTTTTTGTTCTCGCTTAAATACACGCCGCATAATATACCTATTGGTATAGCAATAATGGACGACATTAATACTATTATAATACTGCCTACCAGCGCGTTAGCAATGCCACCGCCTTTTTCGCCTGCGGGCTTGGGTATTTTGGTTATAAAGTCCCAGTTTATTTGGGTAATACCCTGCTTAAAAATGTAACCTATTATAACCGCAAGCGGCACAGCTACTAAAAATGCAAAAAATATTACCAGGCCTTTGTAAATTCCGCTTTTACCAAGCCTGTATTTTACTCTAACGTTATATTTATTATTCATGGGTAAAGCGTTTTATTATGCTTTTGCCTATCATGTTTATAGCCACTGTTACTAAAAATAGCACAAGGCCAAGCTCAACAAGGGCTGATGTGTATACGGTATGGTCTGCCTCAGCAAACTCGTTGGCTATTACACTTGCCATGGTATGCCCAAGGGAGAAGATGCCTTTTGGCAGTATTGGCGAGTTGCCAATAACCATTGTTACTGCCATGGTTTCGCCAAGTGCACGCCCAAGCGAAAGTAGTACACCTGCTGCCAGGCCAGATTTGGTATATGGTATCACCACGCTTTTTATTACCTCATATCGGGTAGCGCCCAATGCATAAGCGCCTTCTTTTAAAGCTGAAGGCACCATTTTTATCAACTCCCTGCCCATTGATGCAGCGTAAGGAATGATCATAATAGCGAGTATGATGGAGGAAGTGAAAATGCCCGTACCGTATGGATCAACGTTGTACGGATCAACTACGTCTACATTAGCATGCATGTTTGCAGATATGGTAGTGCCGGCGCCGGCATCAAAATATTTTTTTCTTGCAGCATCGGTTATATAAACTACTGCTATGTCTAATGCCGTAGTAGTGTCTTTTTTATTAAACTCCAGGCTGTCTGCCATGCCCGAAGTATTAATTATAAGTAGCGCCGCGGCAGCGTCTTTCACATATATACGCGCTTCAGCCTGTTTAATGCTGTCGTTAACAACGGTTGCTATTGCTTTCCCCTTATTAGCTGTTACTATGGGGCCAATATCGTATATAAAAGGATGGCCTTGCTTTACTGAATCAGGTAAAGGTGAATTTTCCTGCATTACAGATGTCATGGTACTGTCATCAATACTTGCAGAACCTGAATAAGCAAGAGGTAAATAATCTTTATTCAACACTAAAGAATCACCTTTTATTACCAGCGCATTATCGGCTGGTTTTAAAGCCCTGTATTCACCTATCTTTTTAGCATTCCATGCATTTTCCATTTTTTGTACAGCAGGAACTAAAATTAAAAAGCCCCAAAAACCGTATATAACGGAAGGAACAGCGGCAATAAGGTCAACTATGTTTTTTAATAAGTTTGAAAGCCAGCCCTTGGGATTGAACTCCCCAAGATAAACGGCAATGGCGTAAGAAAAGGGCATAGCAATAATAAGGGCGATGAAAGATGTAAGCAGGGTACCCACAATAAATGGCAGGGCGCCATAAATGTTATTAACAGGGTCCCAGGTTTTGCCCCACAAATATTTAATACCTAATGCCTTTAAGGACGGAATTGATTCTACAATAAGCGTTAACAATATACCCACTACCAATATAACCATTACCAGTGCAATAATTACCAGGGAACGCCGGAAAAAATTTTCCCTGCGTATAGGCCCCTGGCCACCGGCTTTAAACTTTGTTTTTCTTGATGATTCCATATCCTTAATTATACAATTTACCCGCAGCCATTATTAATAACTGCGGGCAAGTGTTATTGAGTACGATTGCTATTGTTATTTAAGCTATAACTTATCACTTGTTATTTTAAAATGGCTTTGCCACCGTAAGTAGCAGATTTTAAAATTTTCTCAGCAACTTTTACAGCTTCTTTTGAAAGTGGTGCATAATATAGTGCCTGGCAATATTGCTGGCCTTCATGAATGTTCCACCACAACAGTTTTAACAATTGCTGTGCTTTTGCTGCGCTGCGGCTGTTATAGTTTTGCTCCTGGTAAATAACTACCCATGTAAAACCTGCAATAGGGTAACCGTCAGCAGCATCAGTGTTAGTAATGAATATTTTTGAATCTGCAGGTAAAGCAACATTACCTGCGGCTGTTACTGAAGCAATTGAAGGCGTAATAAATTTGCCTTTTTTGTTTTTTATCTGTGCATATTCCATTTTATTGTTCAATGCATAAATAAGCTCAACATAACCAATAGCGCCCGGTGTTTGTTTTACAAGGCCGGCAACACCTTCATTACCTTTGCCGCCTACACCTACAGGCCAGTTTACTGCGCTGCCGGTACCAACTTTGGTATGCCATTCAGGGCTTACTTTATCAAGGTAGTTGGTAAAAATGTTTGAAGTACCGCTGCCATCTGAACGGTGAGCAATCAATACAGGTACCGCCGGAATAGCAACACCTTTATTAAGGCCGGCTATTCTTGAGTCGTTCCATTTGGTTATTTTACCCAAAAACATATCAGCAACAACATCAGGGGTAAGTTTAAGGCTTGTTGTAACGCCAGGCAGGTTGTATGTTAATACTACTGCGCCTGAAGCCTGTGGAATATGTATAACTGGCGCGCTAACTTTACCAAGCTGCTCTGCGTTCATCGGTGCATCAGATGCGCCAAAGTCAACAGTTTTGTTGGTAAGCTGCTGTATACCACCGCCAGAACCTATTGACTGGTAGTTTACCTGTACACCAAATTTTGTATTATACTCAGCATACATTTTGGTAAACAATGGGTTGACGAACGAGCTGCCGGCACCTAACAAAGTTTTGTCGTCTTGTGCAGAAGCCTTTTGCTGTATACCTGTTACCGCTGCTGTTATAATAGCCGCAGTAACAAAGTTTTTCTTAATTGAGCCGATCAAATTTTTCATATTTTTTTATTTATTTCCGGGTTTGATATTTAAGTAACTACCGGGTTTAGTTTTTAATGTTATGTTACTGTTACCCGGTAGTTAATGTATAGTATATATTATTTACCAAACACATAGTAAAAAGTAGCCCTGTACACAAGGTCGTGGCCTTTTGTACTGCCTGCAAGCTGTGAGTTGTATGAGTTATACCAAACGTTAGGCTCAATGTGTACGCCTTTAGCAGGCATAAAGTCTAAACCGGCAGTAACAAATACCTGCTTGTAAGTTTCATCACCGCTTGCCGTTGTACCCGTTGTATAAGAGTTGTCGTTATAGTTGCCGGTATTTTCAACATATTTAGTGTATGTGCTATTGTTAACCTTATTGTTAGGGTTGTAAGCATCAACACGTCCAAAAAATCTCAATTTGCTTTTTATAATGTCGCCATGCACAAAGAATGATATACCGCTTGCAGCAGTGCTTAAAGTATCAACACCACCTGCAGCTTTAGAAGCGAAATCATCATTTTTAAGATTATTTACAAAAGCTTCTACACCAACAGTAAAGCCTGTGCCCGGGTCCATGCCTTTGTCGCTGGCTGCACTGTTATAAGCAATAAAGCCTTTCAGCATCTGGCGGCTGTGGTGCCAGGTGCTTGTCCAGTTAAGCCTTTCATAGTCAGCATATAAGTCAATAACTAAATGCTTATGGCCAAAGTAGCCGTATACATCACCGTAAAACCATTTAAAGTTATCGCCTTCTGGTTTTGCGCTGCTGCCGTTGCCAACCATCACGTCATATCCAAAGTTTTTGGTAGCAGGGTCAAAAACACCTTGCAGGGCTACACCCATGTCGTAACTTGGTGTACGGCGTATGTCTGTAATAGTTCTTTCAACTGAACGGTAGCTCCATATTCTTTCTGACATCAGAGGGAAAGATGGTGTAGAAACCTGGCCAATAACCAGGTCGGTACCTTTCCAAATGCCTTTAAAACGTATGTTCATTAACTTAACGTAGAAAGATAACTTGTTATTAAGCAATTCATCACCGCTGGCCGCGCTTGATGAAACAGGGTTGCCTGCAGGAAAATTATCTTCTGCAGCCAATAATAATTCGGCAGATATTTTTTTGGTGATGTTGTAATCATAACCAAGATAAATACGGCGGAACTGGAAAGTGCTGCGGTTGGTAGGTATACCAGTGTACTGGTTACTGCCGCCGCGGTTTAATATGTCACTATGCGCTTTGTAAGCATAATCGCCAAAAGCGTAGCCCCAAATTCTGCCTGAATTGGCTGAACCGGCTTTAAATGCGCTGTCGCTGTTCCAAAGGTACTGGGCTTTGACGCCATTAACGGAGAATGCAAGAACGAAGACAATAGTTGAGAGAAGCAGTAGTTTTCCTGTAGTAGTTTTACTTGTCATATTTTAGGGATTATTTCAGACCGCAAAGGACGTGGTAGGCTATTAATGCAATGTTACCGCAATGTTACCTTAATGTTAACAACCCCCTATTTTGGAATACGATATTTTGTAGTATGTAATTAAATTGTAATTAATTAATATTTTATTATCAAATACTTACATAGCATAAATTTAAATTTATTGGTATTACCGTTATACTGCTATTTTTGTTCAAAATATTACGCATGGGCTTTAACTTAGGGCGCATCTTCCTTCCAAAAAACAAGATCTTTTATGAGTTGTTTGAAGATGTGGTTGCAACGGTGAACGAAATGGCCAACCTTTTAAAAGTTGTTGTTAATGAACCCGATTTTGACAGGCGCGCCACTTTAATTAAGCAGGTTGAAGACCTTGAGCACAAAAATGACGAGCACACCCACCAGATATTTACCGAGTTAGGCAGAAATTTTATTACCCCGTTTGACAGGGAAGATATTCACTTGCTGGCATCTGCCCTTGATGATATTGCAGACTATATTTATTCTTCTGCTAAAAAAATAAATTTTTACCGCGTTAACCCTAACGATATTGGCATTCGCAAAATTGCCGACCTAATTGTTGAAGGCTCTGTACAAATTAAAAATGCTGTTGGCGAACTGCGTAATATGAAAGATATGCGCAAAATAACCGATGCACTGGTAAAAGTGAACAGTATTGAAAACCAGGCCGACGATATTTTTGATATGAGCGTTGAACGCCTTTTTGAAACCGAACCTGATGCAAAAGAGGTGATGAAGAAAAGGGAAATATACCACGCCATGGAAACAGCTACTGATATGTGCGAAGATGCTGCCAACGTAATTGAGTCAATTATTATAAAATACGCATAGGCAATACCGCCTGCGCTAACAGCTAATAGAACTTATGCCAATTTTATTAATAGTAATTATAGGCCTTGCTATAATATTTGACTATATAAATGGTTTTCACGACGCAGCCAATTCAATAGCCACCATAGTTTCTACAAAGGTGCTTACACCTTTGCAGGCCGTAGCCTGGGCGGCTTTTTTTAATTTTATGGCTTATTTTATTTTTAAGGAGCACAGCGTGGCAGATACCGTGGCAAAAACAGTGCATAAGGAATTTATTACCTTGCCCGTAATACTATCTGGCGTTATAGCAGCCATTTGCTGGAACCTTTTTACCTGGTGGTACGGCATACCCTCATCATCATCCCATACTCTTATCGGCGGGTTTGCCGGCGCAGCCATTGCACACGCAGGTTTTGGCAGCATTGACGCCGCCAGCATTTATAAAACGCTGATATTTATAGTGCTTGCCCCTTTAATAGGTATGCTTATTGGTATGTTGATTACTGTTATTACCATACAAAAAAGCTATTGGGTACGCACCCTTGTTACAGCGGGCATTGTAGTGGCATGCGTGCTTTTTGTGCCTTTTAAAAAGCCAACGCCAAAAGAATTCTCGCTTTTTGGGCTGGGTTTTGAGCCGGTTATGCTTCTGGTGCTGGGTACTTTTTTTGTTGTGGCCTATACTATTAATTACATAAAGGGAGAAAATGCTTACCGCACGGGCAATATGTTTAAAAAGCTGCAACTGGTATCTTCAGCTGCATTAAGCCTTGGCCATGGTGGCAGCGATGCGCAAAAGGTTATGGGTATAATAGCCGCAGCTTTCGTGGCTACCGGCAGGTACCCCGATGCAAAAGTTGCCCTGCACGACCTTTACTGGGTACCACTGGTTTGTTATACCGCCATTAGCCTTGGCACCTTAAGCGGCGGCTGGAAAATAGTTAAAACAATGGGCACACGTATAACCAAGGTAACCCCGCTGGAAGGCGTTTGTGCTGAAACTGCCGGTGCCATTACCTTGTTTACTGCAGCTAATATGGGGGCGCCGGTTAGTACCACACATACCATTACAGGTTCAATTATAGGGGTAGGCGCTACCAGGCGTTTAAGTGCAGTACGCTGGGGGGTTACCGTTAACCTTATATGGGCATGGATACTTACCATACCCGTTAGCGGCCTGCTCGCAGCAGGTATCTACGCAATCTTTTCCTTGTTTGCAAAATAGTTTCACCACATAATGCTGAAATCGAGCTAAGGCTAAACACCCGCCATAGGCGGGCCTTCCGCATATATCCTTTCTCCGATCTTCGCGTCACCCCACTACACTTGTGGAGAGGGGCCGGGGGTGAGGGGCCCTCATTCCGCCCTTAAGCTCTTCACCGGGTTGGTAAGCGCTGCCCTAACTGTTTGAAAACTTATTGTAACCACTGCTATCAGCGCCGCGGTAATACCTGCAGCAGCAAACATCCACCAGTGCATGCTTATCCTGTATTCATATCCCTGCAGCCATTCATACATCAGCCAGCCAGCAATTGGAAAAGATAACAGGCATGATACACCTACCAGTTGCAAAAAATCTTTTGACAATAGCACAGACAGACCGGTAACACTCGCGCCCAGCACCTTGCGTATGCCTATTTCTTTAAAGCGCCGTTCCGCTGTATAAGCAGCCAGTCCAAACAGCCCCAGGCATGAGATAGTAATAGCCAGCAATGCAAATACACTGGCCACTTTGCCCATTTGCGCCTCACTTTCAAACATTTGGTTAAACTCATCATCAACAAAACGGTATTGCAATGGGTAGGCCGGGTTGTCTTTTTTCATTACAGTCTCTATTTTGTCCAATACTTCACTCAAATTTCCGGTGGGTTTTATTTTTGCATATAACAGGTTGCCATAGGTTATAGGTTTATAATATAATATTTGCGGCATCGGCGCTGCGTCAAAAACGCCGCCATATACATAATCATCTATCACACCTACAACAGTAGTATTCTCAAACTTTCCCTCATCTATGCCGCGCGGCGACTGAATTATTTTTCCTACGGCGCTGCCCTTACCCAGCAAGTTGGCCATTGACTTATTTATAAGTATATTGGATGTGCCCGGCATATCGGCTGAGGTAAAATCTCTGCCCTGTATAATATGCATGCCGTATGTTGATACAAATTCAGGTGTTACACTCCTGAACGAAATGCCTGTTTGCGTTCCCTTTGCTTTACCCTGCCAGCTAAAACGATCATCCGTATCACCTCCGCCAATCATTACATGGGTGCTCATGGCGGCATTTTGTATAGTGCCTGTCGCCAGCAGGTGCTCTTTAATAGTAGTAAAGGCCGCTGTAACATCGTGCTGCATATCAATTTCAACCAGCATGTCTTTATTAAAACCCAGTTCCCTGTTTTTTATATGCTGCACCTGCAGGTAAATAACCATGGTGGCAATAATAAAAATAACCGATACGGTAAATTGCAGCACAATAAGCCCCTTGCGCACAAAAGCCGCACCGCCTGTTTTTATATTCAGCCCCTTTAATACGGCAATAGGGTTAAATGACGACAGGTATAAAGCAGGATAGCTGCCTGCCACCAGGCCGCACACTGTAATAATAACAATAAACGCAGCTATATGCACCGGCTTGGCTAACTGCAATACCAGTTGGGCTTGCATCAATTGGTTAAAAGCAGGCAAGGCCAGCAACATAATAATAATGGCCAACACGCCCGCCATTGCAGATACTGCCAGGGCTTCGGCAATAAAACGCCATACAAGCCGTGGGCGGCTGCTACCCAACACTTTACGTATACCCGTTTCCCTTGCGTATTTGGTACTGCGCGCGGTTGAAAGGTTCATAAAATTTATGCAGGCAATTAGCAAAATAACCCAGGCTATTGCGCTAAGCATGTGCACCTGTTGTATTTTGCCGCCGCCGGTCGGCTTACCGTTGGCAAAGTCTCCATGCAGGTGCCATTGGCTCATGGGGAAAAGAAGTGCGTGTACCTGTTGCTTAGGGTTTTTGCTGCCAATAAAATTGTACAATTTCTTGTTTATCGCTTCCACATTGGCTGTGGGGCTAAGTTCAACGTACGTAAACGGGCCATACCCTTCCCATACAGTAGTATCTTCATCCACACCGTACTCTTCTTTCAACTGGGCGACAGATACTGCAAAAGGCGCAAGCCACTCCGCCTGCAGCGACGAGTTTTCAGGAAAATCGCTTATAACGCCTGTCACAACAAAATCGTGCCTGTTATCCATGCGCACGGTTTTGCCCACCACGTTATCATCATTTCCAAAAAATTTCTTTGCTGTTTTTTGTGTAATCACCAATGAATACAACTGTTTAAACGCGGTATTTGCATTGCCTTCGGTAAACTTAATGGTGAACATTTTAAAAAGCGATGCATCTGCAAATTTGCCCGTTGCATAAACTTTATTATTGCCTGCATTAAATAATACTTTTTGCCCTTCGTCGGAAAAACGACAGGTGTTTATAACACCCGGTATCTCCCGCTGCATAGCACGGCCCATTGGCCGCAGCGACGACCAGTTGGTAAAAATGTCGCCGCCATAATTTTGGTTGGCTACCAGTGCGTACAGGTTATCTTTTTTAACATTTGCATCATCAAAGGTTTTCTCATTTTCAACCCATAAAAAAATAAGCCCTGCGCAGGCAATACCTACTGCAAGGCCAAAAATGTTAAGCGCGCTAAAGGCTTTGTTCTTCCAAACATGGCGAAAAGCGGTTTTAAAGTAGTTTTTAAACATGCGGCATGGTTTAATACTCTTTGGTACGCTAAAAACAGGCAATAGTTACAAAGCAGCCGCAATTAAATTAGTGTTGGCCGCCTTTCGGCGCAACCTGGTATTTATAATTTAATACCCGCTTATACCTTAGTTTTTATTTATTTTGCACAACATTTAATAACTCATGCATAAAATATTAGTAACAGGCGGTTGTGGTTATATAGGCTCGCATACGGTTGTTGACCTTATTGAGAATGGGTTTGAAGTGGTAAGTATTGACGACAACTCCCGTTCCACCACCTATTTGCTGGATGGTATTGAAAAAATTACAGGTAAAAAAGTAAAGAATTATAAGGTTGACCTGAAGAACTTTGACGAAACACGTGCTGTTTTCCAGGAAAATGAAGATATAAGCGGCGTTATTCACTTCGCGGCTTTCAAGGCCGTTGGCGAATCGGTAGCCAAACCCCTGGAATATTACGAAAACAACAATTTTAGCCTGGTTAACCTGCTAAAATGTGTAAAGGAGTTTGCCATTCCTCATTTTGTATTTTCGTCTTCCTGCACAGTGTATGGCAATCCTGATGTAGTACCTGTTACTGAACAATCGCCCGAGAAAATAGCCGAATCACCTTATGGCGCTACTAAACAGATGGGCGAACGAATAATTAAAGACTTTACATACGCCACCCCAGGCACGTCGGCTATTTTGCTGCGGTACTTTAACCCGGTGGGCGCTCATTCTTCTATATTAATTGGTGAGCTGCCTTTAGGCAGGCCTCAAAACCTGGTACCGGCCATTACACAAACTGCCATAGGCAAGCTGCCGCAAATGCAGGTATATGGCGGAGATTACCCTACAAGGGATGGCAGTTGTGTGCGCGACTATATACATGTGTCAGACATTGCACATGCCCACACACTGGCAGTTGAATACCTGCTTAATAAAAAGAACAAGACACAGTGCGATATTTTTAACCTGGGCTCAGGCAACGGTGTTACCGTTTTTGAAGCAATACAGGCATTTGAAAAAGTAAGTGGTACAAAACTTAACTATAACGTTGCCGGCCGCCGGCCCGGGGATGTAGTGGCTATTTATGCAAATAACAACTTTGCCGTGCAAACGCTTGGGTGGAACATACAGTTTGGCCTTGATGATATGATGCGCACTGCATGGCAATGGGAGCTTAAGATAAAAGAAGATGAGGAATTGATAGCCAAACAAAAGCATACGCTTAATTAATTTTATACACTGCCTTATTAACAGGCATAACTAGCTTTTATAAATTCTTAAAAAACTAACCGTTACATGGTAAAAGATATACAGGTTTTAAATGAAAAGGAAACAAGGGCAGGATTTGGTGAAGGTATTTACGAGGTAGGCAAAAAACACAGCAACGCCATAGTATTAACTGCAGACCTTGCAGGATCGTTTAAGCTGGGGCCTTTTATAAAAGATTTCCCTGATCGTTTTATCGAGGTGGGTATTGCCGAAGCAAACATGATGGGTATTGCCGCTGGTTTAACCATTGGCGGTAAAATACCTTTTACTACAACATTTGCCAACTTTAGTACCGGCCGTGTGTACGACCAAATACGCCAAAGTATTGCTTACAGTGGTAAAAATGTAAAAATATGCGCCAGCCACGCCGGCTTAACCCTGGGTGAAGATGGCGCTACCCACCAAATATTGGAAGATATTGGTATGATGAGGATGCTGCCCGGTATGACTGTAGTAGTGCCCTGCGATTTTAACCAAACCAAGGCAGCCACACTTGCGGTTGCTGAATATAACGGCCCTGTGTACCTACGCTTTGGCAGGCCCAAATGGCCCAATTTTACCAAAGAAGACGGCAGCGATTTTGTAATTGGCAAGGCACAGGTATTGAATGAGGGGACTGACATTACTATTTTCGCCTGCGGGCACCTGGTATGGAAGGCTATTGAGGCTGGAAAAATACTGGAAGAAAAAGGTTACAGTGTTGAGCTGATAAATGTGCATACTATTAAGCCGCTTGATACAGAAGCCATTATTAAATCTATCACCAAAACAAAATGTGCTGTTACCTGCGAGGAGCATAACATTTATGGTGGCCTGGGCGATAGCATCGCACAGGTTGCTGCACGCAACTTCCCTATACCTATTGAGTATGTTGGTACGAAGGACACTTTTGGCGAAAGCGGCACACCTGACCAGTTGTTGAAAAAATATGGCCTCGATTCTCCCGACATAGTTGCTGCCGCCGAAAAAGTGATAGCAAGAAAAGGATAATACTTTTTTGAACAATATGTAAACAGGCGCTTTAAAAAGGCGCTTGTTTTGTTTTTGTAAAGCTTTGTAAGAATAATACAGTAGCGCCGCGTGGACCCTTTGGCACTTATCCGCAGACATCAGCCCCCGGAACGTGCCGTATCAATAGTAAGGCATGTGTGCATCAATAAATTTCTGCTCAACATTATTCCAGTTGTTAACCACTTTGTTGCGGTCTGTTACAATGCCTTTAACGGATTGCATGGCAGTTTCATATGCTTTGTTTACATCCGCCAGCGCGGTTTTATACCCGTCATCGTCTTCTTTTGTACGGCTGTTTTTTGGCTTTGCGTTATAAGATGCTTCTATTTTGGCGAAGTTTTCCTGCTTCAGCAAAAAGTCCGAAATTTTGGTTAACTCGGTCTTGCCTTCTTTTTTAAAAAAAGTCAACGCCTGTTTGCAAGTGCCTATCATAGTTACATCGTTGTCAAAGCCACCTAACGAATCAAGCACTGCAAAACCGTCATCTGCATATTTAAGCAGGGCGCTTCGTGCCTGCTCGGTTTTTGTAATATTTTTCTTGGATATGGCGTCCATTACCTGGCTTTCCTGCCGGGCGCATTTAAAAAATAACAGGTATACTTTGTTACGGTACGTATGCGGGTCAAAGCACATGGCAATGGTTTCGCAATATATGTTTCCCATGTACTGCACCATGCTGTAAGGGTTTTGCAGTACGTTGGTTATCTTTCTTTTAAAAGTCAAAACCTTCTTTTTCCTGTATAATGCTTCAGCAGAATCAGTATATTTTTTTTGCAGAACGGGTGTCAGGGTTTTGTAGTTTGCAGGCATATTCCCAGCCATGTCCTCCAGCATATCAAGCTTAAATATTTTATACAGCTTTTGCTGCGCGGCGGTGGTGTTGGCAGGGTAGCTGGTATCTTCAGCCACAGTATACTTCTCGGCCAGGCTTACGTTAAATGGCTTAGCACAAACAATAGCCGAGAGCGAGTCAAGCTGCTTCAGACGCTGCTGGTATATGGCTGTAAGCAGGTTTAAAAAATCAGTATTTTTTTGCTTTATCTCATCATCAATAACTGTTGCATATGCGGCCAGCTTTGTAATATCATCTTTGGTAAAATACACTTTGTTTTAATCAAGGCGGTGCAGCATTTGGTTATATACATCAACAGAAAAGCTATCGTTCATACTTCTTGGCGCTACATGAAATTTGGCCACCATACGGGTTAGTACAAATGCTTCACCGGCAATTTTTGAAGGCGTTTGGGCAAAAACAAAAAGGGTATACAGGCAATAAGGGTTGCAAAAACATATTTCAGCTAAAAATAAGGGTAAAATAAATATGGGGTTTTGTGGCAGATTAAAATTAGATGAAAGTTGTATTAATATTCAAGGTCGTGCCATAAGCACCGTCAGTAACCACAAAAACACCCGCGCTTAAATTGAACACGCTTAACTATTATAACAATAGTAACTTTGCCGTAAAATATAGTAGTTTGATAGAAAAGAAATTAAAAATTAGCACAGAAGAAAAAGCGGTGCTGGTGGGGTTGATACAGAAGGAACAGACCGATGCGCAGGTGCAGGAATACATGGATGAACTTGCCTTTTTGGCTGAGACGGCAGGCGCCATTACCTCAAAGCGGTTTATACAAAAAATGCAGCACCCGGATAGCCGCACATTTGTTGGCAAGGGCAAGCTGGAAGAAATTAGGGAATATGTGCAAAACAAGGGAATTGATGTAGCCATATTTGATGATGAACTTACCGGCAGCCAAATAAGTAATATACAGGATGAGCTTAAGATAAAGGTGATTGACCGCAGCGACCTTATTTTAGACATATTTGCCAGCCGGGCACGCACAGCGCAGGCCAAGGTACAAGTTGAACTTGCACAGTACCAATATATATTGCCGCGCCTTAAAGGTATGTGGAAGCACCTGGAAAGGCAAGGGGGCGGGATTGGCAGCAGGGGGCCTGGTGAAACGGAAATTGAAACTGACCGCCGTATTGTTAAAGATAAAATTAGCCTGTTACGCAAAAGGCTTGCGGAGATTGACAAGCAAATGTTTACGCAGCGTAAAGACAGGGGCGAGTTTATTCGCGTATCGTTGGTGGGCTATACCAATGTGGGCAAAAGCACGCTGATGAACCTGCTTAGCAAGAGCGAGGTATTTGCTGAAAATAAATTGTTTGCAACGCTGGATACTACCACCCGTAAAGTGGTGTTTGAAAATACCCCTTTTTTGCTAAGCGACACGGTTGGGTTTATACGTAAACTGCCGCATCACCTTGTTGAAAGCTTTAAAAGCACGCTGGATGAAGTGCGCGAAGCAGATATTTTACTGCATGTGGTAGATGTTAGCCACCCGCAATATGAAGAACAGATAGGTGTAGTTAATAAAACATTGCAGGAGCTAAATGCGTTCGACAAACCCATTTTAATGGTGCTGAACAAAATGGACCTGTACGAAGAAAAGAATTTTGATGCCTGGCTGGAAGCGGACGTGCGTAAAGAAATATTACGTGAGCTGCGCGAGAAATGGGAAGAAGCAACCGATGGCAATTGCATATTTGTATCTGCCACCGAGCGCATGAATATTGATGCCTTGCGAACATTTGTTTTACAAAAAGTGCGCGAAATATACCAGGTGCGCTACCCGTATAAATCGGTTAATTTTTATTAATGCTGTTTTGAATGAGTAAGATCACCTGGCACAAAATAGCTGGTAACATAAACGAGCTAACTTTTAATGAAAGCGGCCTGTTGTCAACACAGGTGAACGGTAAAAAAATAACGCTGGCCAAAGTGCAGGATGATGTAAAGGCCTGCGCATATAAATGCCCGCATTCAGGCGGTATATTGTCAGAAGGGTTTATTGACGCTGCCGGCAATATTGTTTGCCCTCTGCACCGTTATAAATTTAGTTTACAAAATGGCCGCAACGTAACAGGTGAAGGGTACTACCTTAAAACACATCCGGTTGAAGTTAGGGAAGATGGCATTTATATTGGTTTTGAAGATAAAGGCTTGTTTGGGTGGTTGTAATGTGTTTTTTTGCTGTTTAATAGGTTACAGGCAGATGCAGGCAGCAGTTTATCTCAATAAACTGCATATCAATCGCCATATCTCTGCCTTGCAAGGCATGCAAGGTATTTACACGATTACAGGTGAACCGAAACTACAAAACCCACCATACGGCGGGTTTTTACAATATCATTATTATGGAGCTTGGCAATCAATTATTTTTTTTACCAACTACCAATACTGCAATGCCGCCAATAACAGCTACAACGCCGGCATAAATGGGCCAGCCGATGGAGTGGTCTTCTTTTTTATCAATTTGTATAGGGCCGGCATCAACTACCTTTTTGGTAGTAGTAAAATTTACCTGGGTAAATACCATCATTAGTATGCCTGCAATAATTAATAATACACCTAAAATTTTCATGGGGTGTTTGTTTAGTTTATTTATTTAACGTCGGAAAATATTTTTTCAATGGTGTGCATAAAACCACTTACCGGCCCTTCCATTTTATTGGTACGGTCATCCATAGTTTCATCATCCAGTAATTTGCCCATTTGTAATGAGGCAGGCAGGTAATGCAAAATATTATCTCTTTGCCCCTTCATAAAACTACCAACTGCCGCAGGGGTGGGGTTTTTTACCTCGGTATGTAATACCTGTAAAACTGTAACAGCTATTTGCTGCATACTTTGCCTTGCCTCGCCAGTGGTAACCTTGGCATACGTTGCAATTGACTGCACGGCCCTGTCGGCATTCTCACCAAAAAGCGACGGCAGGTAGTCTGTGGAATTTCGTACCCTCATTATGTCATCAACATCTCCCGGCGTTTTTGACTTTTTATATACGGCGGCCAAAACAGCAGGTATAGCGGCTTGTGCAATTGCTGATGCAGGGCTGGTAAACACCTCGGTGGTTAGTGGCTCCTGCGTATTGGGGTCTATCTTTTGTAAAGGCTCATACCCCATTTTTTTCTGTACTTCTTCTACTATATTAATTGCCATAAAATAGTCTTTAGACTTTATTTATGGAAATTATCATGCCAAAGGATTGCAGATTCACCATTGTGCCAAAGCCATCGCTTTGGGGCAGATCGCAGATTGGATGGAAGCGGATGTCAAAAAAAGAAAAATGGAACGCAGATTTCTGGTATATTCAGGATAATCGCAGATAAGAAATCTGCGTTAATCATGACAATCCTAAAAATCTGCGCTCCACATATACGCTTCGCTCAAAATCTAAAATCCGAAATCTGCAATTACAAACTCATCATCTCTTTAAACTTAACTGTTTGCCTGCGGCTTACTTCAATTTTTTCGCCCCCCTTCAGCTCAACCAGCAGGCCGCCGTTAAAATAAGGTTCAATTTTTTCAATCCAGCGCAGGTTGATAATATGTTTACGGTTGGCGCGGAAAAACATCCGGTCGTCAAGCCTTTCTTCCAGCGCGTTTAAAGACTTTAATATCAATGGCTTATTAGTGCTAAAAAATACTTTTGCGTAGTTGCCTACACTTTCAAACAGGCGAATTTCGCCCAGCTTTACAAACCAGCAGCGCTCACCATCTTTTACAAACACCTGGTCTGCTTCTGTAAGCGGGCCGCGGTTTACACCGTTTAAACCGGCGCTTTCTTTACTTATTTCGTATTGCAGTTTGTGTACTGCGTCGGCAAGGCGCTTAGGCTCAATAGGTTTCAGCAGGTAGTCAAGGGCATTTACCTCAAACGCTTTAAGGGCATAGTCGTCGTAAGCGGTAGTAAATATTACGTGCGGGGCTTTTTCCAGTTCTGCCAGCAGGTCAAAGCCGGTTTTACCGGGCATTTGTATATCTAAAAAAATAAGGTCGGGGTTTTGCAACTCAATCTTTTCAATACCCTCATCTACATTAGTGGCTTCATCAATCACCTCAATATCGCCAAACTCCTGCAACAGTTTTTTTAGCTCATTCCGCGCAAGGCGTTCATCATCAACAATAATAGCTTTAATTGGCATATATCTTCAAGTTTAAAGTTTCGAGTTCAAAGTTTAAAGTTTGATGAATAGCAGTCTCCATTTTGCAGTCTCTTTCAGCCTTCGCTTCAAAAACTTTAAACTAATATAAAACTAATTTATGTTAACCGGTATAATCACTTTTGCCTGTACCATGTTACCATTTACGTTCTTTATCTCAAAACCGGCCTGGTTACCAAACAGCAGCCTCAGCCTGTTTTGCGTACTGGCAATACCAAACCCATCGCTGTTAACGGGGCCATCCAAATGGCCGGTATTTTGCACAACCAACTCGTGATGGTCATCCTTAAAATCGCTTATTATCTTAATCAACCCGCCGTCAACCTGTTTGCTAATGCCATGCTTAATAGCATTTTCCACCAGTGTTTGCAGCATCATGGGCGGCACCTGCTGGTCAAGCGTATCTTCATCAATCTCATACTCAATTTGCAGGCGGTCTTCAAAGCGAATATGTTCCAAACCCAAATAGTCTTTCACCAGGCCAAGTTCCCTTTCTAAAGGTGCTGTTTCCAGTTTTTCTGCCTGCATGCTGCTGCGCAGTATATTGCTAAGCTCGGTAATGGCTGTGCGTGCCCTGCCCGGGTTTTCATCAACTAAAGCACGAATACTGTTAAGCGCATTAAAAATAAAATGGGGGTTTATGTGCGATTTTATGGTTTTAAGCTGCAACTCCTTCACCAGGCTTTCAAGGTGCACTTTGTCAAGTTCGGTTTTGCGGCTTGCTTCAATATAATGCCATATATAGTAAATGGCCGTCCACAAAATAATAATAACTCCATCATAAAAAAACTCACTTAAAAAGCGGCGTGAGAATGATTTTATATCGGGATCAAACAGTTTAAACAGTTCCACTAAAATACTAACAGAAAAACTGTACAGCAGGTTGGTAAAAATAACCCATACAAAAAGCTCAACCCAGGTTTTGCCCTGCAAAGGCGGCAACATTTTGCGGTTATGTATAATACGGCGTAAAAGGTGTGTTACCGCAATACCCAGCACAATCCATAAAACAATGCGCTTGGTAAACATGGGCAGTTGGGCAGAAAGGCCGGCATCAAAAACGATAGCCAGGAAAAAAAACGACAGGCCATAAAAAGTCCAGCCAATTACCTGGCACAGCCAATATGCAGAAACCTTTTTTTTCATGGTAAATACAAATGTAAAATTATTATATGCCACAGCCGCCCCTCATGTGATTAATGGCAAATACGGCTTCTGTTTGGTTTAAATGTAAGGCAAAATTGCTAAAAAGGCTTTAAATAAACCTTTTGGACGCCTGTACGTATGTATTAACAGCGGCAAATTTGCTACTTTTACATTATAAACTGCGCTAATGGATATAACACCCGGGCCTCTTTTGCAATCAATAAACTCACCTGTAGACCTGAAAAAACTAAGCAGGGAGCAACTGCATAAGGTTTGTGATGAATTAAGGCAATACATTATTGACGTAGTTAGCGTACACGGGGGCCATTTTGCGGCCAGCCTTGGTGTGGTTGAACTTAGCGTGGCTCTGCACTATACTTATAATACCCCTTATGACCAGCTTGTGTGGGATGTAGGCCACCAGGCTTACGGGCATAAAATACTTACCGGCCGCAGGGATAATTTTGCCACCAACCGCAAATACGGCGGGTTAAGCGGTTTTCCTAAAAGAAGCGAGAGCGAGTACGATACTTTTGGCGTTGGGCATTCATCTACCTCAATTTCTGCGGCTCTGGGTATGGCTATTGCGGCAAAATACAAGGGGGAAGATAGAAAGAGTGTCGCAATTATTGGCGATGGCAGCATGACGGCGGGCATGGCGTTTGAAGCTATGAACCACGCAGGGGTTGCCGATGCAGACATGCTGGTTATTTTAAACGACAACTGCATGAGCATTGACCCCAACGTGGGCGCGCTAAAAGAATACCTTACTGATATTACTACCAGCCATACCTATAACAAAATGCGCAACGAGGTTTGGAACGTGTTAGGCAAACTGCCTGTTGGCAAAAATTTTAGCCGCAGCATGGCCAGCAAGTTTGAAGCAGGCGTAAAAGGCATGGTTAATAAAAGCAGCAACCTGTTTGAGGCGCTTAAGTTCAGGTATTTTGGCCCTATTGACGGCCACAACATTACCAAGCTGGTGGAAACGCTTAAAGACCTGCGCGATATACCGGGCCCCAAGCTATTACATATTATTACGGTTAAAGGCAAAGGTTACAGCCTGGCGGAGAAAGACCAAACCAAATGGCATGCGCCGGGCCTTTTTGATAAGGTAAGCGGTGAGATCTACAAAAAAACTTACACCAGCCCCCAGCCGCCTAAGTACCAGGACGTATTTGGGCATACCATTATTGAGCTGGCGGAGCAGAATGAAAAGATATTTGGTATTACCCCTGCTATGCCCAGCGGCAGCTCGCTTAAGTTTATGATGGAAAAAATGCCAAAACGTGCGCTTGACGTAGGTATTTGCGAGCAACATGCAGTAACGCTTAGCGCCGGCCTTGCCACCCAGGGGTTGCGGGTGTTCTGCAATATTTACTCAAGCTTTATGCAACGTGCTTTTGACCAGGCTGTGCATGATGTGGCTATTCAAAAGCTGCCGGTGGTGCTTTGCCTCGACAGGGCAGGTCTTGTGGGCGAAGACGGCCCCACACACCATGGTGCCTACGATATACCATATTTCCGCTGCATACCTAACATGATCATCAGCGCACCGATGAACGAGCAGGAACTGCGTAACCTGATGTACACTGCACAGCTTGAAAGCCAGCAGTTACCATTTGTAATACGCTACCCGCGTGGCGAAGGTGTAATGCCTGAATGGAGAACACCTTTGCAGGAGTTACCAATTGGCAAGGGCAGGAAAATTAAAGATGGCCGTGATGTTGCCATTTTAAGCATAGGCCACCCGGGCAATTTTGTTACTGCCGCTATACGCGAGCTGCGCACTGAAGGGCTTGACCCTGCGCATTACGATATGCGCTTTGTTAAGCCTTTGGATGAAGAACTATTACACGAGGTTTTTGCCAAATACAACAAAATTATTACGGTTGAAGATGGTACCATAGTAGGCGGCTTTGGTAGCGCAGTACTTGAGTTTATGGCCCTGCATAATTACAATGCCGAAGTGCAGATGCTTGGCATACCCGACCGTATTGTAGAGCACGGCACCTTAAAAGAACTGCATAAAGAATGTGGTTATGATGCTACAGGCATTGCTCAAAAGGTGAGGGAAATAACTACAGCGAACACAACCTCTTCAAACTCGCCTAAAGGTGAGGGTAAGCATGCAGAAACCCATGAATATGCGAAAGGTATGTTTGAATAGTTAATGTCAGATATATGTTATTGAGCCCCGGAAAGTTGTTGAACGCTTCCGGGGTTTTTATTTGGAACTTCTCAGACCATTTCTATGTTTTTCTACACCTCAAAAAATCGTCTTACTGTTACTTCTAATCATTTTCCCCTTTTAGAGAAGTTAGAAGGGCCTGGTACTATCCTTTTTCATTGCATCCCCACCCATGGCGGTATCTGTATTAACGCTGGTACTTTGGTGGCCTGGCTTATGGTTATCCACGCCATAGTAATGCGGGTGGCTGCATGCAGCGTAAATCATGGCGCCTGCGGCCACCAATATCATTACAAATTTTTTCATAGTTATCATGCAAATACACGCAACAATAACGGTGCCAGCCACCGGCTTACCGCGCATGCTTTGCCGCAACGGCTGTTTACCCGGTGATCATACTAATCTTATGGCCTGCACTACATTTTGTTACAATCTTGTTGATTAGTTGTTGCGCTTGCACCACATATGGGATTTAATCAGAATGAGGGTTTCACAACATAACTCGCTTATACGTCAATATCCTGCCAGCTATTAATATTATCCAGGCCGGCCATTTGCCCTATCATATTATAAATTTCTTTTGCTGTTCTACCCTGCGAGCGCAGGTGTTGTATGGACATGCTGCCTGCAGATTTTGACAGCTTGCTGCCGTCCACACCTGTAAACAGCGGGTGATGGTGAAAAGCTATATTGTCAAAAGCCGGCAGGTGCAGCTTTTGCGCCAGTACGTGTTGCGCAAGGGTGCTGTCCCAAAGGTCTTCGCCGCGCACTACAAGGTCAACATTAAAATGCAGGTCATCAATAACACTGGCAAGCTGGTATGCCGGGTAGCCATCTTTTTTATTAACCACAAAATACTGCATGGCCGGTGGCAGGGCTGCAATTATAGCACCCTGAAGGGTACGTATGCTTACAGGCACTAAGGGTTGTGTATTAAGCCGCCAGTTATGCCCTTCAAAAGACAGGTGGCCCTGCAGGCAGGTGGCAGGATAAGCGGTGTGTGGCAATAGCGTGCGGCGGCTGCAATGGCAGGCAAATACCAAACCATCATCCTTTAACTGTTGCAATGCACGTTTGTACAATGGCATACGCTGCTGCTGTCCCCAGGTACGCTCAACATCCTTTATGTTACGTGGCCCCTCATGCCAGGGAATGTTTAAAAATTGCAGGGTATCAAAAATATCCTGCACATAAGCTTTGTTTACCCGCTGATGATCAAGGTCGTCAATACGCAACAATATGCCTGCGTTGTACTTATATGCCATTGCAGCTGTAAGTGCAAAATTGTATACATTGCCCAGGTGCAGGTAACCAGTAGGCGTAGGCGCTATGCGTGTTTTAGTAAAATGGGGTACTAAGGAAGACATTTATTCCCCCAGGTCTTTATCAATCTCTTTAATAATTTGTTTGGCTAATGCAGTGGCTCCTTTATAACTCTTTTGAATATTGTCTGCAAACTGCAGGTTTAAACGCAACAGCACTTTAAACCTGGAACTAAGAAGAATTTCTTTATCAGATTTACTTATATTGTCAATGGCATAATCAGTTGTTTTTACCATTAACTGGTTATAGCTTTTTTCCAGTTCCAGCAGCGTTACGGTGGCTTCCTGGTTATATTCCAAAATAAGCTTTTTCAGCTTCTTATTTTCTATAAGGCTTATTTTACCGCTTGATTTAAACCCTTCATAGTCACCCTGGTAGCTTGTGCGTATAATTTGATTGGTATTAATTTGTATGGTAGTTTTGGCTTGGTTAAAACTGTCAATAACATGATCGGTAATATTTTGCAAAGAGTTAAATCCTTCAATGGCGCTGTTTAACTTTGCGGTCTCGCCTGTCAAATTTTCAATGTCTTTGTTCAGATCATCTTTAAGATCAGCTAAAAACTCTTTTACTTCCTTTTGTTGCTCCCTATGTTCGTACCAGCCATGCAGGCCTATAGAAAGTGTAACGGCAAATACAATAATTAAAACCTCAACGGCAACTTCTTTCAGCTTTTCGGCAAATGACTGTTTGGTGTTTTTAACTGCCTTATAAATTCTTTTGGTGTGCTTGGCTATTTCGTCTTCCATACAATGCCGTTTGCTTCAAAATTGCGAAAAAATATTGAAACTTTTAGCGTGTACCTCAAGACACCCATAACTGTCAACCGGTAATAAATAGAAACACGGGTCATCAACAGCATTTGAGCCTCTATCGGTACTTCGTTTTAATGTATTTGTAAGACTAAATAGAACCGTGGAATGCAAACCAAAATTGAAAACGGCTACTGTATATCAATTGTTGCCCACTGCACAATCTCTGTAAAATACCTTACCATGTTTACTCTTTCGCGGCCGATAGGTATTAAATACCTGTTGGCACCAAGCCGCTGCCTGTAAGTTGTAAAAAAGTAATTTGATCCAACAGGGTTATCGCTTATTTGTTGTTTACTCAGTACTTCACCGTTGGCAGACACAAGCGCCTTGGCCAATACCAATCCCGATGGTTTGCTTACATCATCATAGTCACTGGTATCTTTTATGTTTATATTTTTTGGCCCATCATTATAAATAAGCAGCAGGTTGTTTTTAAAAGGCATTACAATAACACCTGCAGGGTCTGCTTCCGGTATACTTCTGTATACTATACCAATGTTATAATTGCTGTTCTTTACAAAAAAATTGATGATGGGTCCTGTATAGGTTTTGGATATCGTGTAACCTTTACTGGTTTCGCCACTAACTGCAAATACCGGCGTGCCGCTAAAGGCGAGTGTGCCGTCTTCCATATCATTACATACAAAGTCAACTCGCCTAACAGTTATAGTGCCTTTCTGCTTTTCTGCAAAACCCATTTTTTTCATTCGTTCACGTACGTGTTGCGGGTATGCATAGAAATCAGGCTTACCAAATTTAAGAGTAGGTGTATTAAAGGTGGTAACCATTAAGCCCTCATCCAAAAAATCTCCATAATAATTAGCATATACATAAAGGGTTGCATTGTCAGCAGATTTGTGAAAAGAAAGTACGTTGGCTTCCCACAATGCATTGCCACTGGTAAAATCAACGTAGGCTTCTTTATTACCTGCCGTTTGCGCCAGTATGCCTCTTTTATTTACCTTATCAAGTGTATAAGTGTAGCTAAAGTAATTGTTGCCATTATCATCAATATAAGCGTTGTTCACTTTAAAATCAGGATACTTAACTTTTACTACTGAAGTGCGTGACTGCACCACATCAAACTTGTTATTTATAACACAGCTAAATATTTCCGGAGTATTACCACTTTGGCAAAGCAATAGTTTACCTTGTTCAGGGGAGGGCCATATTTTAAGGCTATTATTATTAATTGAGTTGATCATACCAAAAAAACCGGTATTTTTTTCAGTAATATTATAAAGCTCTTTGGTGGTTTGTTCTGCAAGCGCGCCAGGGTCAATGGCCGTCATCAGCAACTTTATAATATGGCCTTCCTGTACCTGGTAATAAAAAACTACCAATTGGTTATCGTATATAACCATATGACCGGGAAATGGCCCAAACTCTTTTCCATTTCCCACGGTATATTTCGCCACTTCCTTCATTTCACTATCGTACTTATGTACTATAATGGCGTATTTTATTTTTTCAAGCTTTGCTGTGTAAGCCAGTTGCATACCCTTATAATCAAGCTCCATCATGTAAAAAAAATCCCCTAACTTATACATAGATTCGTTCAGGGTTGATCCAGGGTCCTTTAACGCAAATTCTTTTGATAAGGTAATGGTTACATTTTGGGCGTGCATTGCAATAGCTGCCAGTAACAGGCAGGGGAATAGGATTTTTTTCATACGCACTAAAAGTATACTATTTTTTGTTTTTAAGCAACACAAACATAAATTTTAGTCCTGTTTATTTCCTTCAGCAGCCTGTAGAAGATTTTGTATCAACACCTCAAACACTTTTAATAACTCGCTATCAGTTATTTCGCCTTGCTCCCCTACTTTGGTGCGTACAAATGGTACAAGTAATTCGCAATGCAGTGGTATAACTGCTCCAAGCGCTTTAAATGTTAGTAATAATGACGCATGTGCATTGTTGCCTACCGATGATGCAGTAACCACTGCAGCAGGTTTAGTATTAAAGCTTCCGGCAAATACCGTCCAGTCAAGCGCGTTTTTTAACACACCCGGCACACCGAAAGCATACTCGGGCGAGCACACAATTACGGCGTCTGCCTGTTGTACAGCAGTGCGAAAAATATTAAAAGTTTCTGCGGGGTTGTCATTGTCAAGCACAGGATTAAAATGGGGCAGTGCATCAATGCCGTTGTATATAGTATAGGTAACATTCGCAGGCAACATGCCGCCCAACTTATGCAGAATATGCATATTCGACGAATTATCTCTAAGGCTGCCACAAACAGCAAGTATTTGCATACAATTTTACTTATTTGTTAAAGCGGCAAAGTTAGCAGGGTTTGTAGCAACTGTATATGCTAAAAAATAAATTAAAATAATGGCAATGCCGTTTTGCGGTATTGCCATTATTTTATAAGCCGGGCACAGAATTTTTCCCGCGAAACGAAAAATTAAGGTCTATAACAACAGGTTAGTAAGCTTAAGTACCCGGCGGCAAATAAAGAACCCTCCAGTCACCATAGTTATCCAACTCGAGCTCACCAAAACTCTCGGTAAAATCATTAAAATTTTGCGTGTAGGCAACGCCGTTGTTCGTTGGGTTAAAATCAATCTCATCACTGTCAAATGTGGTATTAATGTCCCACGGGTTCAATATGTCAATGGTCGTTCCCGCAGGCGTCAGGTCTCCATGAATTCCTTTCACAATAATGGCATGCGATGGCGCGCCAATTATTGTTACCCAAAGCGGGCCGTATTGGCTAAGCCAATCATACCATTGCTGCGGGGTTTCGTATAAGCTTGCATTACTGGGCAATGGAATGTCAACAAAGCCAAAATGGTCCTTAACAGCTTCCAGCATATCCCAACCATAGCTGGTACGCAGGCTTTGGCCTACTTCATTAGCTAGCGTTTCAGGATCAATAGATTGCTGGCGCCTAAAGCTTACAAGCATCGTCATAGATGCTGCCCAGCAGCTTAATTTGTCTGGTTGTGGTGTTAACACAACATCGTATGCAACATCAGGCATAAGTTTATTTTTTTGAAAGTGATCAAATTTTAATTGTTTGTTTAATCCTCCGTTGTATAACTAACGGTAGTGTCAGCTGCTTAGTAGTGCGACAGGCATAGCAGTTTCTGGGTGTCGTGGTTTAAACAAAATTCTGCTCATGATCAGTTTTTTCATATTATTAATTTGGTGTTTGTTATAAGTGATTAACTTGTATTAACATCAAGTTTTCTTTTTAAAAAATTTTAAACAGGAATAATATCTGGCGAAATAAATATTAGCGGATTTGTCCCGAAGTTTATTTGTTGATCTCCGGTTTCTTTCATTGTATCATCGTTAAAATAAAATTGAACAGTATAGTCCATTACTTTATTTTCTGGTTTGGCCAAATCATCGTTTAGTGGTAATGTAATATCAAATTCAGGATGGTCGCTAAACACACCATTTTCCGGAAACATAGTAATAAGCAACTGACCTATATTTACAATCATTATTCTTGCATTCACCACGATCTTTTGAAGATTATGAATTACAGGATTAATATTTGTGCTAATTGCAATAGATTGTTTTAAATAACTTGCACAAATACGAGATTCAGTTAGGTTATCATCAACATTTTCCTGTATAATATAATCTGCTTCAACGTCACTAAATAACGAAGATTGTGATATAATGCCATCATCTCTTATGCCTGCCTGTTCAAATGGAATTGCTGCTTGTTGATTAGAATTTAAAACAAGAGGGGTGGCCAGGATACCATCAATAAACCCCGGCTTATTGCTGTTGTAGAATATTAATTTGCTAATATTTATTGTTAAGGGTGAATTATTATTGATGACTACATTTTTATTTACCTTATCCAGTAAGCAAGTAAGCACATTACCGGTGGTATTATGAAAGCAGAGGGTAATAGTGCTATCTACGTTTAGTTTTTCATCTAAGGAAAATGTAATTTTTCTTATATATCCTGCAGGCGATTTTAACGTTGCAGGAATAAGGCTTCCCGCCTTTGCAAGGTCAAGGGGATCGCTTAATATAAATCTTAGATTATACCCTCGTTCGCTTGCGGAGTATAATGACCCTTCATCTGCATCCGCATCAAATAAATTGCTTGGTGAAAGCTTAAAGTTTAAATTTCCCGGAAATTTTAGTACGGGAAATAATTTGCCGTCGGCTGTTGTTGGGCAAAAGGTTAACAGTAGCTGTTCCAGCTTTGTAATGCTGTAAGAATTCAATGCGGGTTTTACATAAAAATTCAGTACTATAATATTTTCTTTTTGTGATTCGTTGCCTTCATCAGGATTAAGCATAGCTATTATATCGACTGAAGGGCGAAAATTGTTTGTATCGTCTCTGTCAATGTAATACTGAGCGGGAATTACATAAAAAAATTCGGGCTGTATACACGATTGAAAAACGCGTAGGTAATTAAAACTGGTATTAATTTCTCTAAATATGTTGCCGCCTGCAGCCTCGGCAGTCCATGGAGGAAGGCAACCGACCACGGATACAGTATTGCCTTTTTTAAGGTTATATAATGTCCCATTCTGCGTATTACATGGTACGCTTATTTTAACAATATTACTTGTATAAGGCATGTTTTGCCTAACAAAGTTATTATTACTTGTTACAATACCGGGTATTACTGTAAAAGCATCAAATTCTCCGTATAAAAAAACCTGGGCAAAGTTACCCTCGCTATTGGGATCAGCAACATTTCTATATGCCAATTGTACTGTAGAAAAATCTTCATTATCCTCAAATTCAAAAACAGCCATTCCATCACCCATTAATTTACCGGCAATATTTATACTTTTAGCATTTTTCTCATAACTAATAACCAGGCTTGCTGAACTAAGATTAACGGGTATTTTATTAAGGGAGAAATTAGGAAGGCTTTTTAGCGAGTCAAAATATTGCTGCCGGTCCGGCATAATAACTTCTGAAAAACCAATATTTAAAGTACATTTGAACAGCTCATTATTTTTGCTGTCAAAAGAGTTTTGCGAACAAATATTGAAGAAATTTTCTGATGGAAATGTGAATTGATATTCAGGTAAATACCAAAACATATTTACAGTTGACCTGTCATTAAAAACATTAAAGTTGGTATTGACAACAAATACAGGCAGGTTTACAGGTATAAAAACAGGCCTAATAGGAATAGAACGTATTGCGATCAACCGCTGCGTAAAAACATTTGTATTCAGTTTTTCCTGAACCGTAACCTCGGCATCCTGCTTTCTTATAATAACATTACTGGCAGGTGGCCTAATTAAAACTGACGAAGTTGCCCTTGCTGCTATAAATTGAACGTTCGGCATTTTAGAAAATTTAAATTCCAAGTGATTGACCACTTCAAAATGGTTATCGTAACAAAGCATCTTTTAAAAACTAACTAAACCGCTTAAACAATAAAATGATTTCTAAAATATAGCAATATGATTTGATATACAAAACATAAGTTGAATGATCATGCAAGGTAAGCGGCAACTTTATCCTGCAATTCGGCAGGCACATCGGGAACTGAAACCATTAACGTACCACTGCCTGTTCTTTTAATTATCGGCCCAGTCCACCTTAAGGCAGGCTTGGGAAAAGTTCCTTTTATTACAACCTCAACCTGGTAATTCCAGTTAATTGCACCATCAGTTTGGCTGGTAATGGCAAGATATTCCTGATCTAACGAAGCATTAGCCTTATTAAATGAAATTGGTTTGGGCTGCTGATTATCTTTTGTAATAGTTACAATCACTTCAATTTTTTCAGAAGGCAGATCTGTGTCCAGCCGTATCGGTTTAATACGAAGTGTGCCTAAAGTGTTTGCCGAAATAACAACTATATGGTCATTTGTCTCTTCTTCAACAACCACCGGATCTGTTACCTCTACACGTGGATCCTCGCTGTAGTGCACTGTTTTTTTAACCTTTATTGTATTAGTATCCGTTCCGTCGGCACCGTCATTTCTTGCAAAATCAACAATAAAAAAACTGTCTTTGTTTGTAATATCCCATATCATCGATTTTAGATCAGGTGATTTTGGGGCAGAAAGATTAGCCATGCAAAACCCGGATACTTTTGTTACATAATTACCTTTTGAATCGGGATAGGATATTTCAAGGTCAATTTGATTTATCGGATCACCAGTTTTACCGTCGGCTGAGGGCCAATAAACATTGGGTTTGCTCGCAACAACATGAACTTTGGTAAATGCCTCATCAAGATGAACAGTTTGAAAGTATTTAGAGACATTTTTTGGATCGTTTCCCATTAAGTTAGCTAAACCGGACATATCCGCCTGAATTGGATTATATTCCAAATAAGTCTCGCTGATGTCTTGCGTAAAATGCATGCTTTCATTAACTATATCCTTTTCAAATTTCATTGCAAGACTAACGCCGCTTCCGCCTGACAAAAAGCCGAACAGTCCACCGCCCCCGGTATCAGCGGCTTTTGCTTCATCGGGTTTTGGAGGCGTTACTGTTAGCATAGTTTGAGACAGCCAGTCTTGTATTTTTTCGTACACTTTATCTGTTTGCGCCTGGTAGGCTTTTTGTTGATCGGGCGTTAATACCATACCATTCATGGTAATACTGTAAGTTAATGCGCCTTGTTTTTCAAGGTCACTGTATGCAGCTTGCAGATCAGCCTGGGCCCAAAGAAATTTTGCTTTTAATTGAGCTGAGAAATAAGTGAAGACCATATTAAAATCAGCGTGTATTTCTGCATGAAATGCATCCATATAAAAGCAATGCTGCAGACGGTTACTAACAAAAATTGGGCTTGATGCACCTTTAAAGGCCTGTTGGAGTATGGCAGCCGGGTATTGTCCTAACATTATTGTATAGGCATTTTCCCCTACAGGGTTTGTAGTACCCGTTGCAATTACATTTCCTTTGTCATCTTTAATTGATGTGTCATAATTTGTCCCTTCAACCTGGCACAACCATGGATCATCGCCATTAGCTGGTTTTATTGCGCCGGCGTTTGATAAATTTGACACAGCACACAGGTCGCTTACAATGGGCACAACCCCAAGCTCAGGATCAGGCATGCCGTTTGCCATTCTCCATCTGCTATCAGTTGAATACTTTGCATCGTTAATACAATTGGCTTTTAATTGTGTCAGTGCGTTCTCTATAACATCATCGGGAATTTTAAAAGTGGAAGTAAATGCCAGTACACCACCTGCAACTTCTGTTTGTGCGCCGGGCGAATCTATACTGTCATCTGCGGTTAAAACTCCTTCAAATTTTATGAAGCTGAATTTATACGTGCCGTCAGCATATTGTGCCATCCTTGGCGCATCTGGTTTATAGTAAAAATGCATCGGCTTTCCTGCATCCCTAAGCTCATTATTAAAATAGTCGGGATAAATTTGCAACTGGTAGCTTTGCCCATCTTTTTGATGGGTTACTAACATAAAATTAGGTTCCCAAACGGGACCTAGTGCGTTTCCTTGAAACTTGTACGCCATGGGTGTAAATTTTAAATTTTATCCCTATTCTTTTTCGCAGAACAGGGTTTGGCGTCCATCGTTATATGTAAGATGGAATTGCGTTTACGAATGGTATCGTCCGGCACGTGTAGTAAACACATGGTTATAAAACAAATGGCTAAGTGCTGCTAAACACTGGCTTACAGATAAGGCACAACAAACCAAACAAGCTTATTATTTCAGACACTAAAAAACGGCAAATACTGATTCAAAAGGAATGAACTAACACTACGCTGCAGGTAGTGTAATAAAGAGGGATGATAGCTGATGAATACAATCAAAATAGCACTTTAAACAGTATACTTATGGCTTACCGATCAACAACTGTAACAAAGATGGAATGTGATGTATCGATAGTAAGGTAAAACTTATTTTGCAAAAATCCAAGAACTATTTTTGTTTTTTAAATAATTATGTGGTTTGCATGCAAATAATTGATGGTATAAAAAGCAGCTGAGAATTGCAGAAGCAAGCAATAATTTCTATAAATGGTTGTGTTTGATTTTCTTCCCAATCAACCGGTTTTTACTAATTAACCCCACCGAACTGGCCCCTTGAACAAATGACTTACTGACTTTGCTTACAGCTTCTCTCCCTTAGTTGCTTTATCCTTCAATTGTAAAAACCATTGCCTGGTGGCGTCAGCAAAGAACGGCAGCAGGTCTTCGGGGTATTTGTTCCCGGCGGTTTGGATAAGCTGCAAAGCTTCATCGGTAAGGCCGTTGCGCGAGAGGTTGATGGCTGCAGTAGTATAGGCAAACCGGTAGTTGTTTAACACCTGTATGTTATCGCGGTTATTAAGGTAGGTGGTTAATTCTGACGACACTACCGGCAACCTTTTAAGCCTTGAAGCAAGTTCAATATCACTGGTGGCATCTTTTACGGGCGACAGCTTATAAGTAAGCCCTTTACATTGCAGGTAATCGTTTAAAAACAACTTCATATTATCCGGCACATCGCCGGCAAAATATACCGGTTTGGTAAAGGCAATGTTTTGCAAAATGTCAAGCAATAGCTGGTCGCTGCGCAAAAGGAAACCATTTTGCGAAGGTTTTAATTTCCAGTGTATGGATGTATCTCCGTAAGCAGCATAGCGGTTAGGTATAGTAGCATCGGTAGCATCCCAGCGCATGGCCTTTATTTTTGCCAGTTCTTCTGGTGAATAATTAAATGTTACGTTGTTTTTTGTTTGCAGCCAGTTGGGGTACCACTGTGTGTTAAGCAGGTTAAGGTCAATGCAGGTAACATCGGGGCGGTAACGCTCAACCAATTGCAGGTACAGCAGGTAGTAGGTGTACATATCACCTGTGGTAAACAGGTAGCCACCGCGGCCGCATTCATCAAGTACCTGGCGAAAATAATTGGTTACAGTACGGTTAATACCACCGCGCTGCACAGCCTGTTTAAGGCACCATTCCGCGGAGTCGCGGTTATTGTTATATGCGTAATACAATGCCTGCGCGCCCCAAGCTGCAAGCAGTTTTGTATGCGGGTCAAGCAGTAAAATATCACCTGTATATTTATCGCTGCTTAGTGCAAGGCAGTTTTCAAAAGCAAGGCTGGTATTGCTTGTTAATGATAATTGGGAGTTTATGATGGTTTCGCCGTCTTTATGGTTATACCTGTCAAGCACACAGCCATAGTAATACCATGCCTCCGCATTTTGCGGCTGGCTTTTTACCACATCTTCAAGCATTTTGCCTGCAGCTATATAATCAGGTTGTTCGCCGGTACGTATCTTCTTCATTTCATCCTTAGCCCTGCCCAATAGTTTGTCAGTGTCTGTTTGCGCCAACAAACAGGCAGGAATAATAAAAAAACATACTATGGTAATAATGCGCATCATACAGTAATATAGTACAATTTATTGATCAAACTTTCTTCAACGCTGTGTACTTCTTGGTCATGCTTACTCAAACTCGTAGCCAATATCATGCCTGTAGTACATACCGTTAAAGTAAATACCATCAAGCACTGCTTTTGAGCTTTTTGCCGCTTCGGTAATATTTTCGCCCCATGATGATACTGCCAGCACCCTTCCGCCGTTCGTTAACACATCCCCATCTACCGGCTTTGTACCGGCATGAAAGATAATAGTATTATCATTATTACCGGCGCTATTTAACCCTGCAATAACAAAGCCTTTTTCATAATCGCCCGGGTAGCCGCCGCTAACCGCTACAATGGTGGTGCATGCCTTAGGGCTAAAGCCAACTTCAACATCTTTCAAGGTGCCATTATGCACCGTTAAAAACAGTTCAACAATATCATTTTCAAGCCTCGGCATTACTACTTCGGTTTCCGGGTCGCCCATACGGCAATTGTATTCAATCACCATGGGTTCGCCATTTACCTTTATTAACCCAAAAAATACAAAACCATTATACACTATACCTTCTGCGGCAAAACCGTTAATGGTTGGTTTTATAACGCTATCTTCCACTTTTTGCATAAAAGCCGCATCAGCAAAAGGCACCGGGCTAACACAGCCCATACCGCCGGTGTTGGGGCCGGTATCGCCAATACCTATACGTTTATAGTCTTTGGCGTGGCCTATTATCTTATAGTCTTTGCCGTTGGTTAGTACAAATACGCTTATTTCAATACCATCTAAAAACTGCTCTATCACCACCCGGCTGCTGGCATCGCCAAACTGGCGGTTAACAATCATTTCTTCAAACACCTGCAACGCCTCTTCATGGGTGGCAGCTATCACCACACCTTTGCCCGCCGCCAGGCCGTCTGCCTTTAATACAATGGGCAGGCTGTGTTGGGCAATGTATTGCTTGCCTTCCTCAAAATTAGTATCGTCAAACTCAGCATAGGATGCAGTGGGGATATTATGCCGTTGCATAAACTTTTTGCTGAAAGCCTTGCTGCCTTCCAGTTGCGCGCCGTTGGCTGAAGGGCCAATTACTTTAACGTGCTGCAAGGCCGGGTCGTTCACATAAAAATCGTATACCCCTTTTACCAGCGGTTCCTCTGGGCCAACCACTACCATATCAATGGCGTTTGCCAGGCAAAAAGCTTTTTGAGCGTCAAAATCATTAACACCAAAGGGCAGGTTGGCGCCGCATTGTGCCGTGCCGGCGTTACCTGGCGCTATATACAATTGTGAGCATAGGCTGCTTTGCATCATTTTCCATGCAAGGGCATGTTCGCGGCCACCCGAGCCTAAAAGAAGGATATTCATACAAATTTTTATAAAGTTGGGCGAAAATAAGCGTGGTTTACCAATAAAAGTTTTGTATTTGGAATTTCTGTGTATTTTGAGACGCCAATAAGTACTTTTTTCTCTATTCCAACAAAACCAACTATGCAGGAAACTACCAGGCCGTCCGGGCACCCTAAAGGACTGTATATACTGTTTGCCACCGAAATGTGGGAGCGCTTTAATTTTTACGGCATGCGCAGCATATTATCGTTGTACATGGTAAATGCATTGCTGTTTAATAAGGAGTTTACATCAAGCGTGTATGGCGGTTATTTAAGCCTGGTATACCTGTCACCGCTGTTAGGGGGTTTTATTGCAGACCGTTACTGGGGCAACCGCCGCAGTATTATAACCGGCGGGTTGGTAATGGCGGCTGGCGAAGGGGTACTGTTTTTCTCTGGCACATGGTACCAATCACTGCCGCATGTGTCGCTATTTTTATTTTTTACGGGGTTGGGGTTGATGATAACGGGCAATGGATTTTTTAAGCCCAATATATCATCACTGGTAGGGCAATTATACCCTAAAAGCGATACCCGTAAAGATGCTGCTTACACCATATTTTACATGGGCATTAATACAGGAGGCGCCCTGGGGCCTTTAATATGTGGACTTGTAGGTGACCGTGACGGCCACCCGGAAATGTATCGCTGGGCGTTTTTAGCGGGTGGTATTGGTATGTTGATAAGCGTGGTTGTACAACTGCTTTTTCAGCGTAAGTACGTGGTTGACCCGGATAAAAAACCATTGGGCGAAGTACCCGTTAACGCGCCAAAGCCGCTGCTGTCGCCATTTATTGTGCTTATCGGCGTGGTACTGCTTGGGGTAGTTTTTACCAGCCTGTTATACAATGATGCGAAATATAACTTTTTGTTTTGGCTGCTTAGCGCCTGTTTTATAGCAGTGCCCACCATTATTTTTTTAGATAAGAACCTGAGTAAAATTGAGAAGGATAAAGTGATAGTAATTTTCACCGTTTGCTTTTTTGTAATATTCTTTTGGGCGGCGTTTGAGCAGGCAGGTGCTTCACTTACCTTTTTTGCATCAGAGCAAACACAAAGGCACGTTGACTGGTTGCATATACCTGTTTGGTTAATTGCTGTTATATCTGCGTTGCTGCTTTATTATATTGTGGTATTGTTTCGTAAAGCGCAGAAAAATCTTGCATCGGGCTTCGACCGAAATTTACGTCTTACCGTAAACGGGCTGCTGTTTTTGTTTGGCGCAGCGTTAATAATATTAAATGTATACCTGTTTAGCACAGGCCAAAAAGAGATAAGCAGCGATGATATACCTACAAGCTGGTTCCAGTCGCTAAACTCTGCCTTTGTAGTGTCGTTTGCAGCGGTGTTTGCGTGGATGTGGCTAAAGATGGGCAAAAAACAACCTGCCTCAACTACCAAACTGGCAATAGGCTTGTTTATGCTGGGCATGGGCTATTTATGGATAGCTTATGGAGTTGATAATGTATCTGCCGGTGTTAAGGTAAGCATGATATGGCTGGTGGGTATGTACGCCCTTCACACTATGGGCGAGCTTTGTTTGTCGCCAATTGGTATGTCGCTGGTTAACAGGCTGTCGCCGCTTAAATACTCCTCTCTGCTGATGGGTATATGGTTTACCGCCAATGGTTTTGGTAATAAGCTGGCTGGTGTTATGAGTACGCTGTACCCGCCGGGTGCTGCGGAAGTTAAGGCTGCAAACGACAATCATATTGACCTAGCACCAATATTGGCTGCTAAAGCCGCACCACCCGCTGATATGGCCGCGAAGCTTGATGCGCTTAAAATTCCGTACAAGTTTAAAACCTTCCTGGGTTACCATATTGACAACCTGCACGACTTTTTTATGCTGTTTGTATTTATGGCAGTAATAGCATCTATACTGTTATTTATGCTAAGCAAAAAACTGCAAAAGATGGAGCATAATGACATAGATGTGTTGCCACACCTTACCAACTCAAACGGGTAAGCCTCACTTTGCAGGCAAACCCGAAGTATAAATATCAAGGCATTGCCGGTAATAAGCTTCGGCTGAAAAGTGGTTATTAAAAGCAAGCTGAAGTTTTTGCTGAAGCGCTCCTTTATCAGCCGCATGCAGGCGCTGTATCTTTTGTACCCATTCATCTGTATCAAATGAAAGCGCGATACAATCGCTTAATTCAGTTTTGATTGAAGTAATTACCTCGCCGGTATTGTATGCGAGAAAAGGCAGGCTTTGCGCCATATATTCAATTACGGCCAACGGGCCTGATTCGGATGGTGATGTGTGCAGGCCAATATCAAACTTTGGTAATAGCTTCTGCACATTGTCGGCATCGTGAATAAAGGTAATGGATGATGAAGTGCCAGTCTCTGCTATTACCTGCTGAAGCATATTGTAATAATCCTGCTGGTACGGTTTGCCTATAATAGTAAGATGGTATAAAGAAGCTGTGGCATTTAGCCGCTGCAATAACTGTATACCAAATTCAATATTCTTCTCCCTTCGAAAATTTGATACCAGCACTATTTGAATAGTGCCTGTTTGTTTTTTTTCAACAAGTGGTACGTTTTGCCTTACTATAATGTTTTGCAGGGTAAAAACCTTGTTGGCAGGCACGCCAACCTTAGCCGTCGCCCAGTCGCTTATATTGGCCGCGGTTGAAATAAATATAGTTTTAGGCAGAATATATTTATGCCAAAATGTTGGTTGCTGTTGTGCCCTGAAGCCAAAATGCTCATGGTAGAAAACAGGACGGTTAAAGCCAAACAGCATTTTAGCCAGCCACAGGTAGCGCAGGTTGTAAAAGGAGTGTACATGCACTACATTAAAACCCTGCAGCTGTTTAAGCAGGCGGTGCATAACAACGGGGTTGTATTTAAAACCACGTTGCATATTAAGTTGCTCAATGCCCGGCAACAACTGTTCTGCCAGCGGGCCTTTTTCAACCAGCGTTATTACTCTAACCCTGTGTCCGTGCTGAAAAAAAATATTGGCCAGGGTTACCAGCATACGCTCAGCGCCGCCCGTATCTAGCTTATCAATTATATGCACAATGCTGCAAAGTGGTATGTTGGTTGTGTTATTCAGCCGGTTTGTTTAATGCAAAGAAAATGAAAAGAATGGTTATCATGATTCCAAATGCACAACAGCCAATGGTGGCAAGCATAAAATGCCCTACAGCTTATTTTTCCATAAACGCATATAAAGCCTTATCATAATTATGATACTGGCGATAAACCAAATGTAAAAAATAATATTGCCGATGGACAAGTGACCATGAATAAAAGCAAGGTCGTACATAATACCTATGGTAGAGTTGATGCTAAGCCATAAAATACCAATGCCCAGTGAGAGCGAGATACGTTGCAAAAACTCTTTTACTTCTGGTTCCATACCGGCGGTTATAGTATGTAAAGTTAGCTATTTAACCAGCAAACCCGCAAATTGCAGGCTATCTCCGCCAAAAACATTAAAGTCCACTTTCGTGGTAATGCCGTTTACTTTGCCACCATCGTTGTGTTGCCAAAATAGCCAGTCGCGCTTTACTTTAGGCTTGTCCTTGCTTATAAAATGAGCCACCCATAGCGGGTAATCCTGGTAATCCTTACCAAGGTAGTTGTTGTAAAAATCCTCAAAAGTGTAAATAATAGGTTTTACTTTAAGCGTAGTTTCTACTGTTTGCAACCACTCGTTAATACGCATGCGCATAACGGCGGGGTTAACACCATAAAGGTCTTCAATATCCAGCACAGGCGGCAGGTCGCCCGGTTCTAATTTTACGGTATTTATAAAATTAAGCGCCTGTTGTTTTCCGCTTTTGGTGGCTAAAAAATAGTGATAGGCGCCGCGTGCCAGGCCTGCTTCTTTGCTCGCCTGCCAGTTATGTTTAAATTGTTTATCGGCATCTTTAAGGCCTTCGGTAGCTTTTATAAAAGCAAATTTTAGCTGCACGTCCTGCACTTTCATTTGCTTAACTGACGGCCAAAAAATATATTCCTGGTAGCTGCTTACATCAATACCGTGTATAGTATAACCCAAAGGAACCGGTATGCCGAATGCAGGGTACACCGCAAATTTTGCTTTATGCTCTTCCTTCCATTGCCGCCAAAACATATAGGCGCTATAGCCGGCCAGCAACAGTACAGGCACTACAACAAAAAGCCATGACCAGCTTCTTCTCTTTTTCTGCTTTTGTTTTTTTGAGGGCATTTTTTTGTTTATAAAAGGGTTTCAAAGTTCACGGGTTCCAGAAGTTTCGGAAGCGGGCCTATCCTTTGGAACTCGCGAACTTCGTAAACTTCAGGAACCTTATTTCACTATCCTTTTTACCTCATGTACATCACCGGCATCAATTTTTACAAAATATAAACCGGCAGGTAAATATAAAGGTAAAGAAGCCTGCAATAATGCATCAGCACCGGTTATGTTAAACGTTTGCTGTAAAATTTTCTGGCCAATAGTATTATACAGCATTACCTGCCATTTTTGCTGTGCGGGGTTTTTTATACTGATGAATAACTGGTATTTAAACGGGTTGGGGTAAACAGTAATATCGTTAACCGTAGTTGTTGCCGGCGCAAGTTTTATACTGGTATTGTTTTTACTTAACAGTTGTTTGGCGGCATCAATCAAAACTGTGTCGGCGGTAAAGCCAATATCTAAAGAAGTTTGAAGATTGTTAACGCTATCGTTAACAATAAAAGTTTTGCTTTGGGTTGCGTTTTTAAATGTTATTACAAGCGGTACTTTAAAAAAAGCCACTGACTTGTCAGATGTTGTTTGATTTATATTAACCGTAGCATAGTTATTAATATTTTGCTGCCAGGTAACGTTAAATGAAGGAAAGCCTTGTCCATAATACCATTGGTTAAAAAAATAGGTAAGGTCTGTATGGCCGGTTGCTTCAAGATGCTGTTTAAGGTCATTAACCCTTGCAAACGAGTATTGCAGCCGGGGGTCGTTTAAATAATTTTGTAAGCCATTAAAAAAGGCGCTGTCACCCAAAACCCAGCGCAGCATTCGCACCACGTAAGCGCCTTTGGCATAGGTTAAGCGGGTATCAAAAACCCTGTCGCTGTTGGTAGTATCATCAACCCACACCGATCCGCTGGGTTTTGAAGTAGCGACAGTGAGGTCATAGTTAACAAATGGCTGATAATAGCCTGAATCACTTCTCTCCGTGTACACAAAATCGGCAAAGTATTCGGCGAAGCCTTCGTTAAGCCATATATCCTGCCAGCTGCCGCAGGTAACTTTATCGCCAAACCACTGGTGGGCCAACTCATGCGACGTGAGGTTTGAATTTGGTGAAGTAACAAACGAATTGGTTTGATGTTCCATTCCTCCGCCAAAACCAAACTGTGTTTGACCGTATTGTTCTTTATTAAAAGGGTAGCTGCCAAGGCAGTTATAAAACACCTGCATGGCGTTAACCAGCAGGTAGTCGTATTGTTGAAAAAGAGCTTGCGACTCAGGGTACACATACATTCTAAACGGCAATGTAGTATTGCCAAGCTGCATAGGTTGAGAAAACACATTGTAATTGGTTACCGCAAAAGCAACCAGGTAGCTGGCAATGGGGTAGCGGTGCTTGTAAAAAGTTGTGGTAGTTGTGTCAACTGTTATTTCGCTTTGCAGCAAACCGTTTGAAGTAGATCTATATTGCGCCGGGTGAACAATGTACACATCAATACTGTCTGCCTTGTCATCAAGTCCGTTTCGGCAGGGCCACCAGTCTTTAGCGCCGTAAGGCTCACTTAGCGTCCATATAATTGGAACACCATTGTGTGTTGATTGTACAAAAGCTGCGTTATCTGTCGGCGGCTTGCCATGATAATAAATTACGGTGCTGCCGGTATCGCCGGCATTGTAAGGCCCGGGTAATGTAAGTGTAAGGCTCTCGTCCGCTGACTGAAGAAAATTTATTGGCTGCCCGTTAGCCAATACACTGTCAACAGTAAGAAGGTGAGTGAGGTCAAACACTATTGTATTAGTTGGCCTGGTAATGTTGAAGCGGGCGGTTACTTTGCCTGTGATGGAATACACTGCAGGGTTAACCCACCAAACACATTCGTAATAATGTACTTTAAAATTATCTGATGCAACACTGGTTTGCTGCATATTAACCTGGCTGGAGAAAAGCTGTTTTTCCTTACCTGCAATTTGCAATAATGGCGGGTATTGCGCTTTTAGCTTTGCAGCGGTTACAACTATAAGCAACAATATAACCCATCTCATTACCATGTACGCAAAGTTCTAAAATGCTTCTTTAGCATTCAAAATATTTTATGGCATCACCTCAAATAAAAAAAACTGGGTTCTCTCCAGTATATTAAAATTATTGTCTGCAACCATTACTAATGTTTTATGGCCATTAGGTAGTGTTGGGCCAAACGTCATGCCTTCAACATTGTCAATAAACCTGCCGAGTGTATCCATATTCAACAACAATTGCTTACCTGCAATATTTGCAGCCGGTGTTTTTTGTAATGACGCAACATCCTGAATATTTGATGCGTTGCTTACATCAGCCATATATATTTTAATGGTGCAGGCCATTCTGCCTGTTGAAAAAGCGCGCTCCATCACCAGCAAATGGTTTGCATCAAGCGCAAGTATATCAGGTATGCCATTTATCATAAAACCATTCGGGGTTATAGGCGCATGCGGGATAGGGTCAGGATGATACGCATATTGGGCCACTAATTTTTTTGTAGTGGTACTATATTTTAAAATTCGTATCCATGTAGCAGTGTCTTTTAAACCTGCGCGCGGACCATCTTCATACAAAGGTTCCTCAACATTTACAAACAGGGTTTTATAATTATCGGCAAACGTCAGTCCCTCAAAAACGCCGTTTTGCCTCGGGCCATTTTCTGTTGCATGCATGTGCAGTTGAACAGGTAGCGGAAAAGTATCTTTATAATTGCCTGCCGTATCAATAACTGTAATGGCCGGGTCTTCCAGCGTATCGCCTCGGTTTACAATGCGCTCACCCTCACTGCTCCATATAAAACGTTTTGTAATAGGGTTATAACGCATCGCTTCCGGGTCTGGTGTATGAAAGGCATCTTTTGCATGGTTTGGGTAAGTGCTTCCATCCTTCTGCTTTAAAAAAGTAACGTTGGTAAAATAAACACTGTCAATACCCTTGCTGCTTATTTTTACCTTAGCCGTATAAAACCTGGATGGATTAATGGCCGATCGGTCATCGCTTATAAGATAATATTCTTTTTTAACCGGGTTGTAATCAATGCCCGAAAGGCCACCAACTGTGGTATTATTATAATGCAGGTTAAAGCGCACATCGTACTCACCCAATAATTTTAAGCTGCCTATTTGCGCATATATTGTGCTGTTTAATAAAGTAGTAACCAGTAAAAGCTTAATTGTACGTTTTGCCAATAATATAGTGGTGTTCATACAGCAAAATTGCTGAAAGAAATGGAAAACAATCTGTCTATTTTTGTTAAGTCCGGGCGAATACTATAAATAAAAATCCCGGGATTTAACACCACCGGGATTTAGTTATAATAAAATCGGATATACAGTAATTACATAATGCCAGCCAGGTACACGGCCAGCTTATTAATAGCCGCCGCATCAAGGTTAATTTGCTCCTGCGCTTCTTTCCAGTTGCGCTGCTCAATGGCTTCCCGAATGCCGGGCAGCGTTTTAACACCATAACCTGTATAGAACCCGGGGGCATACAGTGCATGCTTATACCATGGCCTGCGCGGCAACCCATTTAGTAAAAGCAATTGTTGTTCGGCCTCATATAGTTTAATATTCAACGCTTCGTTATTGCCACCAGCCTTAACGGCATTGGCGCAAACAACTGACAATGAATCAGTGCTTTTTTGTAAAGCAGCAAGCGCATTTTGCAGTGGCGAAAAATCAAGGTATGGTACTGCATCTTTTGCAGCGGGCACTATAAATGTTTTTAACGGGTCGGCGGCAAGTTTGTAATCGCCTGAAGTGATCAATTGGTTTTCAACCTCGGTATTATCGCGGGTTTGCTGTAACAAGTTCATCAATTCGGTTACGTACCCGTTAACGGCTTTGTACAGGTCTTTAAACTCAAAGGGTAATACATCAGCGTCAGCCATACGCAAGGCCACGCGGCCTGCTGTTTGCGATAATGCCACACCATAATGAAAACCTGAATCTTTAAAGCGCCTGTAATCGTCATAAGAGTCATAAATTGAATGGTACTCACCACCAGGGTCTTCACCGCCATAGCCAATATCAAGAGACGGAAGGCCAAGATGTTGAAGGAATGAGGAAAAGTCTGAACCGGAACCCAACGCGCCAAGGGTAATGCCCCTCCTGTTAAGGGCTTCTTTTTTAGCTGCCGCAGAACCGGCACGTACAGCATCGCCAGCCCTGTCCCTGTCAAAAACAGTTACGTTGGTTTGCGGGTCAATTACGGTTTTAGCCACTTCGTCAACCATCACAGTTAATGCATGTGAGCCGCCGGCACCCATAAAGCCGCGGCCATTACCATCTGAGTTTATATATACAACACATTTCTTCTGCAGTTCGTCACCATGTTGTTCAGCCCATTCGGTTGAACCTAATAGGCCGGGTTCTTCACCATCCCAGGCACAATATACCAAAGAGCGTTTTGGCCTCCAGCCATTCTTTACCATCGCGCCGATTGATTTTGCTTCTTCCAGCAAAGCTGCCTGGCCACTTATAGGGTCGCCTGCACCATTTACCCATGCGTCGTGGTGGTTGCCCCTTATCACCCATTCATCAGGGTAATCGCTTCCCTTTATCATACCAATTACATCGTAACATGGTACCAGTTTCCAGTCGAACTCAAGCTTTAAATGTACAGTTGCTTTGCCGGGCCCCACATGGTAGGTAATAGGCAGCGAACCTGCCCAGCTGCCTGGGGCAACGGGGCCATCAAGCGCTGCCAGTAAAGGCTGTGCATCATGATAGCTTATAGGCAATACAGGTATTTTTAATATAGTTGCTGCATCTTCCCTTTTTAAACGGGTGGCATTTTCTGTAGCGCCTGTACCGGGTGTAAGCGGGTCGCCGGGATAAATAACCATATCCATTACAGAACCTCTTTGTACGCCGTACTCATTTTTAAATGCCCCTTTAGGGTACACATCGCCAGCTGAATAGCCATCATCGGCAGGGTCTGAATAAATTATGCAGCCAATGGCGCCATGCTCATAAGCCACTTTAGGCTTAATGCCACGCCAGCTACGGCCATACTTTGCTATAACTATTTTGCCTTTTACATCAATACCCAATTTTGCCAGTTGCTCATAATCATCGGGCAGGCCGTAGTTTACAAATACCAACTGGCCGGTTACATCGCCATCCGCACTCCATGCATTGTAAGTAGGCAATTGGCCTTCCTGGCCAGACGTTGCATCTTCTTTTAACACAGGCTCTTTCAGCAATGCCCTATACACTGTTGGCGACGTAAGTTCAAGCACACGTGTTTTGGGTGTGGGAAAAAGCACATTAAACGTTTCAATATGCGCATCAAAGCCATAGCTTTTCATTTTTGCCAAAATATTTCCGGCAACCTCTTTACTGCCAGCTGAGCCAACATTATGCGGCTTTGAAGCAAGCTCCTTAATAGTGCCACCAATATTATCAGCACTAAGGTTTGCGTCAAATTGTTTTTCCGCGGCTAATTGTTTTTGTGCAGATTCAGGCGTAAAGCCTGCAATTTTTGTTTGTGCAATAGTTTGGATGTGCATTGCAACAATTGTTACAATACAGCCGGCCAGGATTTTTCTCATAATGATTATATACTTATTAATTAGGTGCCTTTAATATCAACATGCAACAGGTGCTGCAATGTTTCTTTTATTAATGTGGTGTTTTTTTCATTCATCAGCAACAGCGGAATACGCAGTAACGTGTAACGCTTTTTATTTTTGGTGTGCAGTATAAATTTTGTACCGCCCCCCTTGCCCCGCCGCACATGCAGGTTTACGTGGTCAACATCTTTTATAGCAACATTTATTTCTTTTACACCTGTTATGGTTTTTTGTACCATAAATATGTTGCCTGCTGCAATTTTAACTTCTGTAATATACGAACGAAAAAATAAAATAAAAATTAGAATGCCGCTAACTGCAAGGTATAGGTAATTAAAGCCCATTGGCACCTGTGTTGCTGATTCCTGCAATATATACCACACCAGTAAAAAAATGGCGATAGGCACCGCACGAAAAACTACAAACAACATACGCTCCCTTGCATCGCTAAGCTTAAGGTGCAACGTATCCGGCGTGTCGGCCAGCTCCTCGTATGGTTGATAAATATTCATTGAATTATGCAGTTGTAAATATACGATTTTCAAGGGAAATTATTTTGAAGGAACGGTATACGACAAGCAGTTTACTCCCCTTTAGGGGTGGCGGCTCTCAACTCACTTCTTTTTGGCTCGGGCACAGCTTCATATTCGTACGGGCAGTGTTTGCAGCCGTTGCCGCAGCAATAGCCACGATGCAGCAGGTACTTTTCGGTTAACACCATTAGGCCGGCTTCATTAAAGTAATAATCTATATTTTCAATCAGCGTATTGCTCACGAAACATTTCTTTTAAGGCATCATCTTTATCTGCATCAAGAGTATCACTTAGCTTAAAACACAGGTAATGCACTTTATTGCTTCCGGCAATATCAAGTGACTCATAGTGCGTTTTTATTTGCAGCTCAGGCGAAACAGATGCAGTTGCATGAATATCGTCTTTATCTTCTAACAGCTCAAGGTTGTATAATTGTATAACCGCTTTGGTAAATCCATATAATACGGGGCTGTCGGTTTTTAGATGCACCAACCCACCGGCCTGTAAAAACTGTTTATATAAACGAAGAAACTTTGGGTGCGTGAGCCGCTTTTTTATTTTGGAGAGGCGTAACTGCGGGTCGGGGAAAGTTATCCATATTTCCTGCACTTCATCCTTTGCAAAATATTCGGTTACCCTGTCCATTTGTGTACGTAAAAAAGCCACATTATCTAAACCTTCCTGCAGTGCCGTTTTAGCGCCTTTCCAAATGCGGTTACCTTTTACATCAACACCAATAAAATTGCGCTGCGGGTACATTCTTCCAAGCCCAACAGCATACTCGCCCTTACCACAGGCAAGTTCTAATGTTAAAGGGTTATTGTTTTTAAAAAATGTGTGCCAGCCACCCTGCATATCTTTTGGGTATTGCAGCACATTGGTAAAAGTTTCAATTTCAGCAAAACGAACTAATTTTTTTTGCGCCATAATCCGCAAATGTAAATAGAGTTTGTATATGGTAAGCAGTTGCGCCGTAACCTGGTTAACCCTGCGTTTTAAATGACAACATTAACTGGCTGCCAACACTGCTATTGTTTGCGCCTTCAAGTATATCCAGGCCATACTTTACATCTTTAGCAGGGGTGCCGCTGTAGGTACCGAATATCCAATCCCAAAAAGGGAAAATATTACCATAGTTGGTATCAGTTTCCGGGCGCTTATAGTGGTGGTGCACTTTGTGCATGTTGGGTGATACGATCACAAAACTTAAGCTTTTATCTAACCAGCGCGGTAAGCTTATGTTGGCATGATTGAACTGTGATAATAAAACAGACAGCGACTGGTACAACATTACCAGCCACATGGGCGAACCGCACACCATTACAGCCAGTACGGCAAACACTGCCCTGAAAACGCTTTCAACCGGGTGGTGCCGGTTTGCGGTAGTAGTATCAACATATTGGTCTGCATGGTGTATAATGTGAAAGCGCCACATCCATTTTACTTTATGCTGAATAAGGTGTATAAGGTAAGCGCCAACCAGGTCAAGCACCAATAAACCCACCACCAGCTGGCCCCAAAAGGGTAGATAAACCCATTGCAGCAGACCAAATGAATGGGCAGTGGCCCACCTGCTTGCCAGTACAATAAGTATGGCAAAAGCAAAATTTACAACAATGGTGGTGATGGTAAAAAATATATTAACACCTGCATGTTTCCATTTGTTATAGCTGTGGTTGAACAGTGGAAATGCGCTTTCAACCAGCCAAAATAAAGCAATGCCACCTGCCAGTATTAATGCGCGGTATGACGAGGGGATGGTTTCAAACCCGAGAATGAATTTTTGAAACATCGTGATCAACTTTGGTTAGTTCAAGGTACGAACAAATTGCAGATTCCCCGATTGCGGATTGCAGATTTTGACCGAAGCGAGTTTGATTACAGGTTGGCGATTGCAAATTTTAGATTGGGATTTATGAGCAATTGAAGGAACGCAGATAACCAGGATATTCACGACGAACGCCGATAAAAAATCCGCATCAATCGCGGCAGCCTTTCCTATCTGCATTCAATTATTCGTTGCTAACCAATCTGGGAATCCGAAATTGTAAGATCAATTCCGTTTGTCCAAGCCCCAGGTAAGTTTTGTGCGGAGCGTTGAGAGAAAGTTATTTTCATTAAGCAGTAACAGGTTCATTTTAAATTTTTCCTTGCGTACAGCCAATTGCACATTTTTATCAACAATTTCCCTGCGGGCATCCAGCACACAAATAAACTGCTCGCTGCGGCCCTCAATCTCAAATGATATAATATTATTATCAGGCACCACTATCGACCTTACATTAAGGTTGTGAGGCGCAACAGGAGTAATAACAAAGCTGGATGATTCAGGAAAAACAATTGGCCCCCCGCAGCTCATGTTATAGCCAGTAGAGCCTGTTGGCGTTGATACAATTAACCCATCAGCCCAATAAGAATTTAAAAATTCGCCGTTAAGGTAGGTGTGAATTTTTATCATGGGCGATATGTCGCGCTTGTGGATGGCAAATTCATTTAGCCCGAAAGGCGTCTCACCAAACAGGGCGGGGTCGGCATCAAGGTGTATCAGCGACCTTTTGTCCATCATATATGTTCTGTTAACCAGGGCATCAACTGCGGTTGTTAATTCTTCTTTACTTATAGAAGCCAAAAAACCCAGCCGTCCAAAATTAATACCCAGTACAGGTATATTTTTATCGCGCACAAGGGTTACAGTGTCTAATATAGTACCATCACCGCCAAGGCTTACCAGGCAGTCAACTGAAGTATCAAGGTCATGTGAGCCTGTAAAAAAATCTATACTGGTATTGTTGCGCAGGCTAAGGTCGTACTCAGCAAGCGGCGCGTACAACAATATTCTTATATCGTGTTTCTGCAGTTCAGCCAATAAAATGGCAAGCTGGCTTTTTATATCATCCCCAATTCCCCGGCTATAGATCGCAATTTTCATGTAAGGTTATTTATTAATAAAACCGGCGTTATAAAACAACTATCAGCAAGATAAATTAAAAGTCGGCTTGTACATGAAAAAATAATCCCCGGCCGCCCAGTTGGTTGAAACTGTACTCAAATTTAAATACAGCATCGTATAGCGATACAATGTCAAGCCCTGCACCCCAGGTGTGTAATAATTTATTATTAAGCAATGATGTGCCCGGGTTGGTGTTATAACCATAACCGGCGTCGCCAAAAACTTTCAGGTAAAACTTAAACGGTACAGGCGCAAGGTCTTTCTTTTTAAGTTTCGGTTTTAAAACAACCGAAAATACCTGCTTACGTTCTGTAGCCCGCACAACACCGCCGGCAACCCCATCAACCACATAATACTCAAGGCCGCGTAAAAAAATATCTCCATAACCAAATAGCTGCTGGTTGTAAAAGGGCTGGTTGAAGGGAACACGCACAAGGCCTGCTGCCTGGAACTGAATGTTGGTTTTACCAATAAAGGGGTGGCTAAACGACGAGTGAAATTCCAGCTGCGTCATTTGCATTTGTTTGGTAAAGCCACGCTGCAACAGGTAAAAATCGGCTGCAACACCATTTAACGGGTAAGCAATATTATCAACCCCAAAATACTGTAAGGTGTACGACACTTCGGGGAATGACAGTTTTCGCGCGCCATAAGCAAAATAATTAGGGTTAAGCTTTGCAGCACTGTCGCTTATTTCCTCGTACACATACGAAACCTTGAACGCATGCCGGGTTCTTACAGCAGGCCGGTACAAATAGCTTGCCTCAGCGCGAATTTCTTTTGACGAATACTTATCGTTATCTTTAAAAAACGCCTGCTTGCTCAACAACGACCCGTAATTCATTTCATGCTGTTCTGAGTAAAGCAGCCTTACATCATAGCCACTTTTTAAGGCCCTGTCGGCAAATGGCTGTATATAACGCAGGTCAACCTGGTGGTTGTAGCCGGTTATCAAAAAAACATTCAGCATGTCGTTTCTGCCGCTAACGTTATTTTGCATAAATTTTAAACCGTAGTTTACCCTTTTAAAGCTATGGTTTTCTTTTACCCACCACTGGTTAAAGTTTCTGTCAACAAGCTTAAAATAAGGCAAAGGAAAAAGGTACCACCGCTCCTTTACATCAACTTTAATAAAAACCAGCTCGCCTGCCTGGCTAACCACATACACATCAACATAAACAAACAGGCTGGTGTTTATTATTTGCTCTTTAGCCAGCTCAATTTTTGCCTCAAGGTCTTTCTTTAAAATATAATCGCCCTGTTTAAAAGGTATTTCCCGTTCAATAATATAAGGCTTTGTTTTTTTATTGCCTGCAATGGCAATATCGGCAACAAGCAATAAGGGAGAGCTTACAGAAGTATCAAAAGCGTTTGGCTGTGGTAAACGCGGTTTTGTTGTATCCAACTGGGCAGCAGAACACACATACATAGCGCAACATATACATAGCATTAGCTGCCTGCAAAAAAAGTTCATCAGGTTATTACAGTTGGACTGGTGAGTAGTAAAAATAGGGTTTTACGCCCCTCTTTTACTTTTATACGTATAATTTTAACAATCGCATCAAATTAAGAGAAAGATATTCCACAATTAAACCCTAAAATGCGGGTAGGGCAGTTGTGGCCGCATGCCGAACTTGTTCCTGAGCGGGACAAGTTAACTCCTTACCTGTACCCAAAACATTTGCCTGTTTACTTTTTTTCCAAAAATATCTCGGCCATCATGCAGCGCACGCTGCCGCCGCCAATGGTTTCAATAGTAGTGATGTCAATGGGAAGCAGGTTGGTATGTATTTTCAAAATGTCTTTTTGTTCTTTGGTTAATGCCTTATGTGCAACCTTGCTAAGTATTGTATATTTATCTCCCTTGCTATTTTTTACCTGCAACATATTACCCGCGTAGGCATGTACCTGCTGCAGGGTGATAGGCACAATTTCGTGCCCGGTTGATATAAGCAGCTGTGAGACGGCTATACGCTCAATTTCATCAGTTATTGATTCAAGGCAAACTACTGCATAAGTGTCGCCAATGTGCATAATAACATTGGTGTGGTACACCTCAACACCGTTCTCATCTTTTGAATAAAAGGTTATTGCACGGTAGCCGTGCGCATGAGCAAATTTTTCCAGCACCGCCCTGTTGGTACGCGGTGAAAGACAGGCATAAATAAGCTTATGCTCATGATCAATTATCATGCTGCCGGTACCTTCCAAAAAAAGGCTTTCGGCCTCATATTCGCTCCAGTCTTCCACGTCGCGCGTTTTGTATTGCTGCACCAGTGTTTGCAGCATATCGTCCCGCTTTTCAATACGCCTGTTAGGTGCATACATCGGAAACACCGCCAGCGTGCCATCCTGCAAAGTACAAAACCAGTTATTGGGAAATATTGCATCAGGCTTAACAGGCTTTGTGGTATCCTGCACTACAATAACCTCAATCTTTTTTTTGCGCAAAGCTTCTACAAATGCGTCGAACTCTTTTTCTGCTTTTTGCTGTACTTCTTTTTGCGTTAAAGTTGTTTTTGACTGAAAAACATTGTTGGCCGCGGTTTCTGCATTATACCCAAATGCAGCGGGCCGTATCATTAATATGGTTGATGAAAGCTGGCTCATAGTACTTTAGATTTTTTCGCGCAGCAAAGGCATGCTCATGCAATGTGCACCACCTCTTGCCCTTGATAATTCAGCCGAAGGTAACAGTATAAGTGTGTTTTTAACCCCGGCCGGTGTTAATTCTTTGCTTTCAAATTTTTTAAACAAATCAGATGCGCGTATAATGGAAAAGCCCTTTGCCTGAAACCCTTTAAATGTTTCATCATTGCGGTCATATCCAACTACCACTCCATCTTTCAATGCCAGCAGGTTACAACTATCCGTCCACTGCTCGCGCTCGTCGTATGGAAAAACGTTGTTGCCGCTGTAAATAATTTTTACTTCATCTTCAGGCACGCCATAATCTTCAATGCTAATATTACGCAACAACCCTTCAAGGCCCCTTATAACATAACTAACATCCTGCCTGTAATTTTTACTGGCATCATATACATCTTTAACAGGTTTATAAAAACGCAGTATTTCAGCGGTTTCATAATCTGCTGCAACCTTTTTATCAAAAAAATTAAGGTAGTATGGGTGCTGCAACTGGTTTTTTTCATGCATTACCTGTTCACTCATTTTACCAAACAGTACCCAGGTATCTTTTCGCACATGCGTAAAAACCGTATCAATATGCATTATAGCGCGCGACTTGGGTATTTTTATAACGCTTATTTTTTCAATGCCCGTTTTGCTATTACGAAAAACAGCGTGTATAATTTCATCAATGGCACTTGGTGTAGTGCGCTCACTGCAGCCTATCAGCAAATGGCTGGGGGCTATCATCATAACATCGCCGCCTTCAACTGATGTTTTATAGTACGCCTGCTCCTTTTCATCCAATAGAAAAAAGTCGCTTGATTCTGATATTTCTATAACTTTTTCCTGGTTGCCGTCAAACAGCAGGTAAAACGAAATAAATTTCATCAGCAGCGATTCGCGCTCTCTTGCTGCAGTAGCGGCATTGCTTAATAAAATATGGTCATTTATAACAATGCTTATATCCCTGGTAAAAATAAAATTGGGCAATGGTGCAAATACAAATTCGCTTGTTTTGCCGTCGGCAGATTTCAACACGCCTGTTATAAGCACATTGGCAAGTTTTGCAGCGTCCTCAATGGCATCAAGCTTACGTTCGGTGGCAAAACTTACGCCCTCCCATGCGCAAACAGCTGCGATCATGCGGCGGCGTATGTTTGGTTTTTGCAGCACTTCAAATAATAGTTGCTGCACATCAAGCACCTTATCGCTGTTAAAGTAAGCAGGGTGTCCGGGTTTATAGCAGTCTGGCTGTGGTTTATCTTTTTGTTGTCGCTCGCACTCGTTTATGTAATCAATCTTTTCGGAGTCAAGAAAATACAGCAGCAGCTTTATATACTCATTATATTCCCGCCGCATTTGGTTTATGTGCACAGTGTCATCATACAACCATTCTTTAAACTTACTGGGTACCACTTTGCCTATACCACCATCAGGGCTATGTATAAGCAGTCGCTTTAAAGTACCTATTTCTGATGTTACATTAATCAAATTATTAGTTAGCATACATTAGTAATGTACCGCAAAGCAACAAAACTTAATGCAAACAAGCTAATATACAGGCTATAATAATGAAGCGGCTTCGCGGTTTGTGGGATGTTGTGTTTTCCAATTCTACAATAGCAACATTCCGTCAGAATTTGAATGCTTTAACTATTGAAGGAATGTAACCATACAATAAAACTGATAAATCAGTAAAATCCAATTAATCAATAGTTCAGCAATCACCCGTTCATCTAACGGCTCAATCCGGCCTTTGGGGCCTTGGTGGCAACACCAAACTATCAGCCGGGTATTTAGCTTTTATGGTATCCCTTATTGAATTGCACCAGCTATATAGTTTTTGCTTTTCCTCATCAGTTAACTTGGCATCCTTATGTATCCACAGGTAGGAATCTAATGGCATATCGCCTTCTTTTACTTCTTTAATACAATCATCCATGCTCTTGTATTGGCGCGCAATTTTACTACTGCCAAAATCGCTGAAGTTTAAATGCCTTTTACCTTCCTGCACATGATTGTTAAGCCACCATGCAACAGGTTGTATGTTATTATACCACGGGTATTCTGTATTGTTACTGTGGCAATCGGTACAGGCTTTTTTTAAAATAACATTTACATCGGCAGGTATATCCCCGTATACTTTTGCAATGTCGGTTGGCAATACTTCAGTTGACTGGTTTTTTTTAGGATGAAAAAACTGTATTATTACCAGGACGGCAACAGTAAACAAAGCAATTTTTTTCCATGTTTTCATTACGTAATGATTGAAGGCGTTATTGTGTTATGCAGCAGCGATAGCAAGATACGGTAAATAAATGTTGATAAAAAAACCCGGTGCCTTAAACGCACCGGGTTTATATTAACAACAAAACATGTAAATCAGTAAAATTTCCTTAATCACTGGGTTATCAATATATCCCCTGTCATCTCCTTCGGCACCGGCAAGCCCATTACTGTTAGTATAGTTGGCGCAAGGTCGCCCAGTTTACCCGGCTTAATAGTTCCCTTCCAATCTTTATCAATAATAAAAAACGGAACAAGGTTAAGCGTATGTGCAGTGTTGGGGCTGCCGTCCTCATTTATCATAAAGTCTGCATTGCCATGGTCTGCAGTTAAAAATATGGTGTAACCATGTTGCAAGGCAGCAGTAACCACGCGGTTAACGCATGCGTCTACAGTTTCAACTGCTTTTATAACTGCCGGCCAAACACCTGTATGGCCCACCATGTCGGCATTGGCGTAGTTTAGGCAAATAAAATCAGCCGTTTCGTTTTCTATTTCGGGCACCAGTTTATCAGTAAGTTCTTTGGCGCTCATTTCAGGCTGCAAGTCGTAGGTTGCCACTTTGGGGGATTGCGCCAATATCCTGCTCTCTCCTTCAAAAGGCTGTTCCCTGCCACCGCTAAAGAAGAAGGTTACATGCGGGTACTTCTCGGTTTCAGCAATACGTATTTGCTTTTTGCCGTTGGCGGCCAGTACTTCACCAAGCGTATTGTTAAGGTTATCTGTTTCAAAAATTACGTGTACATCTTTAAACGTTTTGTCGTAGTCCGTCATCGTAGTATAATGCAGCTTAAGCGTATGCATGCCAAGGTCTGCATGGTCTTCCTGGGTAAGTACATGGGTAATTTCGCGGCAACGGTCTGTTCTAAAGTTAAAGCATATAACAGCATCGCCATCTTTAATAGTAGCAAGTGGCTGTTGGGCTTCATCAACTATAACAGTTGGTTTTATAAATTCATCTGTAACATCGGCAGTATACGATTGTTCAATGGCTGCAAGCGCATCTGTGGCTTTAGCTCCTTCGCCTTTTACCAGCGCATCATAAGCAAGCTTAACGCGTTCCCAACGTTTATCCCTGTCCATTGCATAGTAACGGCCGCTTACACTGGCAATTTTCCCAGCTGAATTAATTAAATAACCCTGCAGGTCGGTAACATAGCCCAGCCCGCTTTTAGGGTCAGTATCACGCCCATCAGTAAATGCGTGTATATACACTTCGTTTAATCCTTCGGTTTTGCACACATCGCATATAGCTTTTAAATGCCTTGTATGGCTGTGTACGCCGCCATCGCTTACCAGGCCCAGCAAATGCAATGGCTTGTTATTGGTTTTGGCGTAGTTTATACTGGCGAGTAACTGTTCATTTTTTGCAAAGCTGCCGTCGCGCACGGCTACATTAATACGCTGCAGCTCCTGGTACACAATGCGGCCTGCACCCAGGTTAAGGTGGCCCACTTCGCTGTTACCCATCTGTCCATCAGGCAGGCCTACGGCCTCGCCGCAGGTAACCAGCGTGGTGTTGGGATAAGCATTGTATAACGAACTAACAAACGGCACATTGGCATTTTGTATGGCATCAGCCGATTTTACTTTACCAAGGCCCCATCCATCCATAATTATCAATATAACTTTCTTTGCTTTCATGCCATAAAGCTACGTTAATTTATGTTTTTGCGGCCTTACCGGGCATGTTAACATTAAACTTTGGTGTATTTTGCAGTGTCATATATGCAGGATAATAATTAAAAAAATGAAAAAACTTTTACTTATAGCTGGTTTAGCAATATCATTATCAACCTTTGCACAGGCGGGTAGTAATGATGATGTTGTTAATGCGCTTAAAAAGGTTGACATAACCAGTTTTAACAGCTATTTTGACGACAAGGTTGATGTAAAACTACCCGATAAAGACGAGGCTAAGGCTATAGACAAAGCCGCTGCCGGCACAACTGTTAAAGACTTTTTTGACAAGAACGCCGTAAAAGGTTTTGAACTTACCAGCCAGCGTGCTATGGGCGGTACCATGTACATGACCGGTAAATTAACCGGCGGTGCAAAACCGTATAATATTACCGTTATGATGAGACAGAAAGATAATAAGGCTTACATAATTACTGTACGCGTTAACTAATAATATTTCGCCATATGCTTTATCCCGCTTCCTGCAAAGGAGCGGGATTTTTTTGCCTTCATGTATGCACAAATAAAATATCTTTATTGCCCTTCAATGTAATATATATGAAAAAAGCCGCCATTGTGTTAGCAGCGTTATTAATGTCTTCCTTATCCTTCTCACAATCTTATACGCCCACCGCTTCAAACCTTGCAGAACGCAAATGGTTTGCTGATGCAAAGTTTGGGTTGTTTATACACTGGGGCCCTTTTAGTATACCGGGCAGTGGCGAGTGGGTAATGAACGACAGGAACATTACCGTTAAAAACTATACACGGCTGATGCATTTTTTTAACCCCACTGAGTTTAATGCACAGCAATGGGTTGCTATGGCCAAAGGAGCAGGCATGAAGTATATTACGCTTATTACACGCCACCACGATGGTTTTAGCATGTGGGATACTAAATACAGCGATTTTAATATAATGAACTCACCCTACCATAAGGACATTGTGAAAATGATGGCTGACGAGTGCCCCAAGCAGGGCATAAAGCTGTTTTTGTATTACTCGCTATTGGACTGGCGCCGCGATGATTACCAGTACTGGACAGGCCGCACCGGACAAGGCACCGGCAGAACCGTACACGGCAAATGGGAAGACTACATACAGTTTATGAAGAACCAGTTAACCGAATTGCTTACCAACTACGGTGAAATTGGCGGTATCTGGTTTGACGGCTATTGGGATCAAACGAACCCCGAAGGTGCAGCAGATCGCACCCCAAGGCTTGATTGGCACCTGGAAGAAATTTATGCGCATATACACAAGCTGCAACCGAAATGCTTAGTTGGTAACAACCACCACTTAACACCTTTTGCGGGCGAAGATTTTCAAATGTTTGAACGCGACCTGCCGGGTGAAAATAATTCGGGCCTGAGCTTTCAAAAACCATCAGAACAAATGCCCCTTGAAACGTGTGAAACAATTAATGGAAGCTGGGGTTTTAATATTACTGATACCAGCTACAAAACACACGAACAATTAATACATTACCTGGTTAAAGCAGGCGGCCTGGGCGCAAATTTTTTATTGAACATAGGGCCAATGCCAAACGGCGAAGTGCAACCTGAATTTAAAGAGCGCCTGGCGTATATGGGCACATGGTTAAAAACCTACGGCGAAAGTATTTATAATACCAAGGCGGGTTACTTGCGCCCGCAGGCCTGGGGCTGCCTTACACAAAGGGGCAATAAAGTTTTTGTGCATGTTTTTGCAAAAGATGGTGCACCTGTTACGCTTACAGGCTTTCCATACAAAAGCATTGCAAAAGCGTACCTGCTTAAAAACGGGGCGGCAACAAAAACAGAGCTAAACAATGGCACCCTTAAGTTAACGCCAGCCGCACGTAATACCGATGAGCCAGACGAAGTAATTGTACTTGAGGTAAACAGTTAAATACGTTATTGTTGAAGGTGAATGTGTTATGTTTAGACAAACAATTTGCTTTCAAAAAAATGAGTTATTATATCGGATAAAAGTTGTGTTATCAAACAACGTCATTCAATATTTTATGTAATATTGGCGCATGATCTTAAAAGTTAGCGGGATTTTTATTCTTGCATTTATCGTGGGTTATGCTGCCGGCGGTATTGCGGTAAAAATAAGGGCTGCTTCTAAGAAAAAGAAGGAAGCCAATAACCCGCCTCCCCTCGAAAAAAGCAGGGCAGAAAAGCTCAATTAAAATTTACCCCCTGTAAACTAATTTGCTTTCTCATGCCTACTACAGTTAACGCGATAAAAGAATAAATATTCTATTATTTTGTTAACTGTTTTTATTTTACACCCATGATAATCGTTATACAGTGTAAAGATAAAGTTGGCCTTGTGGCTGCCATAGCCGGTGTGCTTGCAGCAGGTGAAGTTAACATAGTGTCAATGCGGGAGCATGTAGACGTGGCGGAAGAACGCTTTTTTGCCCGGCTGCAGGTACAAAAGCATGTTGATGCTGAAGCGTTGCAGCAAAGGCTTGCAGCAGTGTTGCCGGCTGGCGCACAGGTGCACGTTAACCCGCTGCCTGAAAAAAAACTGGCTGTGCTTGTTACCAAAGAATACCATTGCTTAAGCGATATATTAATACGTAACCACTTTAAAACCCTCGGCGCATCTGTTGAATGTGTGGCGGGCAACCATGCCGGCCTTGAGGATATTTGCCGCCGCTTTGAAATACCTTTTCATTTTGTTAGCCATGAAGGCAAAACGAAAGAAGCATTTGAAGAAGAACTGCAGGCCTGTATACAGCAATACAGCTTTGACTACATAGCACTTGCAAAATTTATGCGCGTGTTGTCGCCGCAATTTATAGCGGCGTTTCCCGGGCAGATCATCAACATTCATCATTCCTTTCTTCCTGCATTTATTGGCGCCAATCCCTACAAAAAAGCATTTGAGCGCGGTGTTAAGCTAATAGGTGCAACCGCGCATTTTGTTACCAACGATTTGGATGAGGGCCCTATTATTGCGCAACAAATAATACCGGTAAGCCACAGCTACACAGCCGCTGATATGATGCGTGCCGGCAAGGAAATTGAAACTGCCGTATTTGCCAAAGCTCTTCAGCTTGTCTTTGAAGACAGGGTATTTGTATACAAGAACAAAACGGTGGTTTTTGAATAGTGATACCCTATTTTGTATTGCAAGAAAGTTTCGCGGAGTAACATCTTTCAAAAATTATTACCCGCTGCATTAAGGCATTAACACCGCTTATTCAATACTTAGTTAAAATCAATTTTACTTCTTCACCAATCGTACATACTTTTAGCAAAAACCTGTAAGTATGTATTTAGCCAATGCTTCGCGCTATGCCAATATGCAGTACCGCCGTTGCGGTAACAGTGGCTTAAAGTTGCCGGCAGTTTCATTAGGCCTGTGGCACAACTTTGGCCATGTTGACGTGCTGGAAAACAGCCGTAGTATTCTTCGCCTTGCTTTCGATAACGGCGTCACACATTTTGACCTTGCCAATAATTATGGCCCGCCACCCGGAAGTGCCGAGGAAAACTTTGGCCGTATACTGCGCGAAGATTTTAGAAGCTATCGCGACCAGCTAATTATAAGCACTAAAGCCGGCTATTATATGTGGGAGGGCCCTTACGGTGAGTGGGGCAGCAAAAAATACCTGGTAAGCAGCCTTGACCAAAGCTTAAAACGCATGGGGCTTGACTATGTTGATATATTCTACCACCACCGGCCAGACCCCGATACGCCGCTTGAAGAAACCATGGCTGCACTTGACCTGCTCGTTCGCCAGGGCAAAGCCTTGTACGTAGGCATAAGCAACTACCAGGCGGATGAAGCCGCAAAAGCCATTAAAATACTTAAACAACTTGGCACACCATGCCTTATACACCAGCCAAAGTACAGCATGTTTGTACGTTGGGTTGAAGATGGCCTAATGGATGTGCTGGGCAACGAAGGTGTTGGTTGTATACCTTTCTCACCCCTGGCACAGGGGCTGCTAACCAACAAATACCTTAAAGGCATTCCTGCGGACAGCCGTGCTGCAAAGCCGCATGGTTTTTTACAGGAAGAAGAAGTAAGCGAAGAAAAAGTAGCCAAAATTCAGCAGCTAAACACGCTTGCGCAGCAACGTGGCCAAACGCTGGCACAAATGGCGCTGGCCTGGGTTCTGAAGGATGAAAGGATAACATCTGTACTGATTGGCGTAAGCAAAACCGAGCAATTAACCGACTGCCTTCACAGCCTTGATAATCTTGCCTTTAGTAGTGAAGAGCTGGAAAAGATTGAAGGAATTTTAAAGTAAGCAATAGAGTTCATGGCTCATAGTTCGTGGTTCATAGCTTTGCAGAAGTTGATCATGAAAAGCTATCAATCATTAACCTGTTTTATTCTTTTCGGCCTTGAAGGTTTTCAAAAACTTTCAAGGTCTTTTTATACATTCAAGGAAATCTGTCACATCCAGCCGTGAACCCGCTTTACCTACCTCACCTGGTTGCAGGCCTTGCATACGCCGCTAACCAGTACGTTTATCTGGCGGCTTTTAAAGCCTTCGGGCAACTGCACTACGGGTACGCTTACCTGTTCAATGCAGGTGGTAGTATCACATTTATCGCACACAAAATGTATGTGGTTATCATGGTGGTTCCCCTGTGCGCAGGCTTCTTTGCACAATGCGTACCTGATAGAGTTGTCGGCTGTGGGTATGGAATGTATAATACCCTTTTCAACAAAGGTTTGCAACGTGCGGTAAATTGTAACACGGTCAAATTGCTCACCCGATAGTTTTTCTATATCGGCATGCGCCAGGGCGCCACTTGAGCCGTTAAAAAATTCCAGTATCTTTTTACGGCTGTCTGTAACACTTAATTGGTTTCGCCTTAATATTTCTGCTACTGCGTTGTCCATAACAATTTATTTTAATATGCAGGGGTTGATGCTTCCTGTTTTTCGCGTAAAAGGGTTTTTATGTCGGCCTGCAATTGTTTTAGTTCGTCCAGTTTAAGCCCGTCGTACACCTGCCCGCGCACATGCCCACTTTTGTCAACCAGTGCAAAAAATTGGGTGTGCAAAAACTGGTCGTTTATATTAACCACAGCATTTTTCGGGTCATCAAGCAGGTAACTGTTACGTGCCGCCTTGTATAAGCTATCTTTTCTGCCCGTAAGAAATACCCATTTGTTTTCGTCCACGTGCAACTTATCAGCATACTTTTTTAAAACAATGGCTGAATCTGTTTCAGGGTCGCAGGTGTGGCTCACTATCATAAAATCGGGCTCATCTTTAAACACATCATATACCTGCTTTTGCATATTATTATTCATACGCGGGCAAATACCCTTGCAGGTAGTAAAAAAATAGTTAACCACGCAAACCTTGCCCAGCATGTCTTTCTCTGTAAAGGGTTTGCCATCCTGCGTTGTAAAAGTAAAAGGCTGTACGTTACTTAGTACGGGTGATTTCGTTTTAAAATTGCTGACAAGGGTGGCATAGGTATCTCCCTTAAAAAAGTCGCCCGGGCCTCTTACATCGCCCAGCACAACAATTAAAAATACAACTACCAGCACAAAAAAGAAAATACTGTAGTATACCAACTTTTTTTTACGCATAGCCCAGTTTGTGGTGCAAAGTTAATCAGCATTTGGGCTAATATAACAATTAACAGTTTGCTTAACTTTTATTTTGCAACATAATTGCAAATATTATTACATTTGCACCATTGTTGCAAAAAATGAAGAAAAAGGTTAATTGGGACGCGTTAGGCATATTTGTTTCGGTGGCATGCGCCATACATTGCGCTTTGCTGCCTATATTTTTAAGCACCCTGCCACTATTAGGTGTTAATATTATTCACAACCAGTTTTTTGAAGTGGCCATGATAGCCATTGCATTTGCCGTTGGCGCCCAGGCATTATACCATGGCTTTAAAAAGCATCATCGTAATATTTTACCCTTTGCCTTATTTGCAACAGGTATGTTTTGCCTGTTTGCCAAGCAGGTGTGGCATAATGTTGAGTTAGTGTTCCTTGTGCCCGCGGTTATACTGATTGTTTCCGCTCATTTTATTAACTATAGGCAGTGCCGGGTTGGGCATTAGATTTTGTCTTATGTAATCTTCGTTAAAGATTGCTACGGTTTTTAGCTATACATATGCCAATTAAAATGGCTTGTAATGATGGGTTATACATTGTCTTCAATCCTCGCCACCCAACAAATCTTGCCAAAACTTGGCCGCCGTGGCGGGTCCTCCTTCAGACAATACGCCCACTACGCCAAACTATAGCTCATATTACCGTCCTTCTCATCTTTCAACTGTATGCCAATAGTAGCCAGTTCATTACGAATCTTATCACTGGTCATATAGTCTCTTTTAGCACGCGCATCTTTACGAATATTTATTAGCAGTTGCAGCACACCATCCAGTTTATTATCGTTGGTTTCCTGCTCATCCCTCAAGCCAAATATATCTTCCAGATATACTTTCATCTTGTTTTTCAATGTCTCAAGTGTTCTTCCGCTTACTGCAGATACTGCAATATGCTTGTCTTTAATGCTGTTTATAACAGGCACCAGCTCAAATATATTGGCAAGCACTTTGGCAGTGCTAAAATCATCGTTCATGTATTCGTCAAACTCGGCAAGCAGCGTGTTCACTTTCTTGTCAAGCTCTGCATCTCCGGCCACATCGTACTTTGTACTTCCAACTTCCAGCTTACTCAAATTGCTGTAGGCTTCCCACAAACGTTTTAATCCACGTTCTGATGCCTGCAGGGCTTCGTTACTAAAATCGAGCGTTGACCGGTAGTGTGTTTGCAGTATAAAAAACCTGATGACCATGGGTGAATAAGCCTGCTGCAATTCGGGATGATTGCCGCTAAACAGCTCCGTAAGTTTTATAACGTTGTTATAGCTTTTACCCATTTTTTTACCGTTAATGGTAATCATGTTATTGTGCAGCCAGTAACGTGCAGGGGTAATATGATTGCAAACAGTGCTTTGTGCAATTTCGCATTCATGGTGCGGAAACTGAAGGTCCATGCCACCACCGTGTATATCAAACTGGCTGCCCAGGTATTTGCTGCTCATCGCACTGCACTCAATGTGCCAGCCGGGAAAGCCTTCTCCCCACGGGCTTTTCCAGCGCATAATATGCTCTGGCGGTGCATTCTTCCACAAAGCAAAATCTGCTTTTGTTCTTTTTTCTTCCTGGTTGTCAAGTTCACGGGTGGTTTCCAGCATTTCATCCAACACCCTGCCACTTAAAATGCCATAAGGCAATCCCAATTTTGAAAAGTCAGTATTATATTTCTCTACATCAAAATACACCGATCCGTTTGAAACATACGCATAACCGTCTGCAATTATCTTCTCAATCATGTTTATCTGCTCCACAATATGCCCCGTTGCAGTGGGTTCAATTACAGGGTCAAGATTATTAAACTGGCGCATGGCCCAGTGAAAAAGGTTGGTATATTTTTGTACCAGCTCCATAGGCTCCATCCTTTCCAGTGCAGCCTTTTTACTTATTTTGTCTTCCGCTTCGCGGCCCTCTTCTTCAAAATGGCCGGCATCGGTTATATTACGCACATAACGCACACGGTAGCCCAGGTGCATAAGGTAACGGTAAATAATATCAAACGTTATAAAGGGGCGGGCATGGCCCAAATGGCTTTCGCCGCTAACAGTTGGGCCGCACACATACATACCCACCACGTTTTTTATAATAGTTTCAAACACTTCTTTTTTACGGGTTAAAGAATTATATACTTTAAGCTGTGACATGGAGATACAAAATTTTTAGTTGGTGTTGATTGAGTAAAACTTATGATACGAACAAAGGAGATAAAGCGCTGTGTTAATCAACAGCAGCAACAACAACAGCAATATGTGTATAAAGGCTTCATTGGGTTACAAATATATTTCATTTTTTCAAACTTACATCACTAACCAGCATAATGTGGTCGCTCAGGTCTTCATCCACCATATCAAACTGTTGAACAGTAAAATGCTTGTCAGGCATTATATGGTCAATACGCAGGGCTGGCGCCAGTGAGTTGTAAGTACTGCCCACGCCAAAGCCTTTTAGCAAAAATGCATCCTGACGTTGGCCACGAATGTGAAAATAGGTGTACGACCCGGGCACATCATTAAAATCTCCGCACATTATATTGGGCAGCGTGCAACTGTCAAGCTCAGTACGTACAACATCAGCCTGCTTGCCACGCATTATAAAAGACTGCCGCATTTTTTGAAAAATGTTTTTTGATGCTGCCAGCGTTTCATCGCTCTCCTGTTTAATCTTATCAATATTAGTGTAATCCTGTTTATTAAACCTGAACGATTGCAGGTGCGATGTGTAGATGCGTACGGTGTCAGTGCCATCAAGCAGGTCGGTATATATAAGGCTTTCGGGCCTGCCGGGGTATTGTATGCGCCCGCTGTCAATTATAGGCAGCTTTGAGAAAATAATGCTGCCATACTGGTAAAACCCGTTTTCCTTATTAACGTCTTTTGAAAAATAGTAGTAAGGGTAAATAGCCGTAAAAAGCCCTATATTATCAGCATCGCCGCCGCGCGTGGTTGAGTGGTTAAATTCCTGCAGGCAAACCACATCTGCCTGTTCTTTTAAAATAACTTCAGCAACCTCAAGCCGGTTATGCCTTTTTTTGTCGACATTATTACTAAGCCCGTACATATTACCAACGTTCCACGAAATTATTCTTACGCTGGCGGCCGCCTTTTTTGCTACAAATTTCCCTCCCGGGTGAAAAGCAAACAGTACGCTAAGTTGCTTATAGCCGGCGCCCAAAATTAACAGGGGCAGTAACGCCCATTTGGGTTTTATAATAAGCCAGAAGAAAACCGAGAAAACCAGCAATATAATTAAGGAAGGAAGCCCAAGGCTTAAAAAACCAAATATGGGCCAGTTTGCAGTACTTATAAAAGGGGCGAGGCAGGCAAGCAGGTATACCGCACAAATAACTATGTTTAACCCTATAAAAAAGCGTTTAATAAATGTGCGTACCATATTGCCTGCTTTAAACCCCGGAATTATAGTAAAATTCCATAGGCTTAAATGTAGGCTTTAAAACTGAACGCCCAATGTTAAGCTCATGGATTTATTCTTCGAATTTATGTTGGGTGCGCTGTTATTGTATGCAATGTTGGCTAAACCCTGCTCGTAGCTTAGTGCAAGGCGCAATTTCCAGTATTTTATGCCAATTGTTCCAGTAGCGCCAAAATCAAACTTTTGCATGTTAACAAAGGTCTCAGCCTGCACAAATGTGCTGGTAGGGTTGCCCCATATAATTTTGTCGTTCCCGTTAATTGAACCCTCGCTGCCAAGCTGGCCTGATGTACCGGCATAACTCGTTTTGCCGCCAATGCCTTTTGCTATATAACCACCCAAACCCGCAAAAAGCTTAAAGCCTTTGTCAAGTTTATAAGTATACTCAAGCCCTACCGGTATTTGCAGGTACGATGGCCTTGAAGTAGAAAATACATGGTAATAGGGGGTATCCGCATACACGCGGCTGCCCTTCATACTAAGGCGCAACCCTACCTGCAACGACAGGTTTTTAATTAAAGGCCAATCCCCTGCAAGCCCAATATTAAACCCGGTTACTTGCTTTGCCTGTGTAAAAGTGGTGCCCGCAGTTTGGGGGTTTGAGAAAATTGACCAGTTTGAACCTGCTGATATAATAATAGAAAAGGGGTCAAGCTCTTCCTTAGGTTTTGCTTTTACCTGTGCGTTAACCGATGATGCAACCAGTACTATAAGTAGAGAAAAGATCAGAAATTTTTTCATGAGCAATTACATTAAAAAACAATTTGCAGGCGAATATCAATAAAATGATGTGTTAATAAAGTTAAAATGAACAGGTTACCGCAAATTTCTTCAAAAGTATTGATTGATTGCATGCAACCGAAGTTTATTACTGTGCAATTTGCATATTACCTGATAAATCCTCTTAGCCAGAAAAAAAAGCTGCTTTTAATCCTTAATTTTTGCCGGTTTGGCACGAAATAGGTACAAAATGGGAGGAAAAAGGAGGAAAAATTTACAGGGTTAAAAATTGTCTATTTTGTTAATTTTCAATCGATTAATGCATTCCTATCTCTGAACTTTCACAAAAAATGTCAACAAATTCACCTTCCTGTGGCTGATTATAACCACATCAAGTCGAATATAAAACCATTACAGGGCTTTTCCGAAAAGCCAGCTCGTTTTTTTGCTACGGCGGCGCTTGGCTACTTTCCCGAACCTTCAACCTGTGCACCACATATTTTTCAAATAATGCAGTAGTCACCAGGCGTCTTTCAAAACCAACCCTGAAAAAAGCCTGCTTTTTGTCGGTCCGCCCCGCCAACGGTGAAGAAACAGGTGCACCGGGAGGAAAAAGGAGGAAAGTTTTGCATGTCTATCAAAAATCCATCATATTGATCTCCAACTGATTAACTCAATCCTACAGTTGCAAAACTGCAAAAATTGTCATCACATTCATTTAACCGGCTTACCCGTAACTACATCAGTTCAAATATAAAAAAATTACGGGGGGTTTCCTAAAACTTAGCTGGTTTTTTTGGCACCGGCAGCGCTTCAGCTATTTTCCCCTATCTTCAACCTGTGCCACAGCATTTTTCAAATAATGCGTTATTCCGCAGGCGCCTTTTAAAAAACAAAGGGGCTGTTTTTGGGCTAATTGTTATCTTACTGGCATTTTTGGTGGCGGTGTTTTGTTATTTCATTTCACCCGATAACAGCCCCAACGCCAACCGGATTATACCGGAAATTGCCAACCACAAGCCGGGGTTTACCATTAATTTTTTGCGCGTAGACAAAATGATTGGTCCCGACGACAACAATATATTCAAAACCTTGCTGTACGGTAAAAAAGACTTTTTTGACTACATACCCATAACCACTTACAATATTAAGGGCGACAGCATGGTTGCAATGAAATACGTGGATGAAGGCGTGACTGAAAGGGCAGTCTTTAGCTTTAAAAAAATAGCATATCATTTTACTGAAAAAACTAATATAATACATCAAACCTTTTGGCTGGGTACAGATAAGTTCGGCCGCGATATTTTAAGCAGGCTAATTATAGGTACCCGGGTTAGCCTGAGTGTTGGTTTAATAACCGTTATTATTTCGCTAACACTGGGTATTATGCTCGGGGCGCTTGCCGGTTATTTTAACGGCTGGGTTGACGATGTAATTATGTGGCTTATAAATGTAATATGGAGCATACCCACACTTTTATTGGTTTTTGCCGTTACCCTTTTACTTGGCAAAGGGTTTTGGCAGGTATTTATAGCCGTAGGGCTTACCATGTGGGTAAACGTGGCAAGGCTGGTACGCGGGCAGGTGCTTGCCGTAAGGGAACTGGAGTATGTTGAAGCTACCCGCGCCTTAGGCTACAGCCACACCCGCACCATATTTTTACACATTCTGCCCAACATTTTAGGCCCGGTAATGGTTATAGCTGCCAGTAATTTTGCCAGCGCCATAGTAATTGAAGCGGGCTTAAGCTTTCTTGGCGTTGGTGTACAGCCGCCCATGCCGAGCTGGGGGCTTATGATAAAAGAAAACTACAACTTTATAATTACCAATAACCCCATGTTGGCGCTTGAGCCGGGTATCGCCATTATGTTATTGGTACTTGCTTTTAATTTATTGGGTAATGGATTACGGGATGCGTTGAATGTGAAGGGTTAGTGGCGGGTGAGTAATAAACGGCTGTCTACAAAGAGTGAGAAGAAATTAAAAGATCCATCAACGGAGAAGGAGTAGCCCAGGGCCTCGCCTGGAGGAGGCAACCCGCACGCAGATATAGTTCTAAACAACATTTAAATCCCTAAAGTCCCTTTAATTACCGCCGGCTCTTATTCGCCCTTGAACACGGGCTTCCTCTTTTCCAAAAACGCAGCAACGCCTTCTTTAAAATCATAAGTGGCGGCAGCCTGTTGCTGCAGCTTGTCTTCCAGCAATAACTGCTCTTCAATAGTATTGGTGGCTGAGTAATTTAAGGCATGTTTGGTAAGCGCCAGGCCTTTGGTAGGCATAGAGGCTAATGTAGCAGCAATGGCTTTCGCCTCGTCTATAAATACATCATCCGCAAAAACTTTGTACACCATGCCAATTTTTTCCGCTTCGGTGGCAGTAACCTTATCGCCCAGCATCATAAAGGCAGCAGCCTTTTGGCGGCCAACCAGCCGCGGCAAAATAAAAGTGCCGCCACTGTCAGGTATCAACCCAATTTTGCTAAACGCCTGTATAAACGATGCTGACTGTGCTGCTACCGCAATATCGCAGTTTAAGGCAATGTTAGCGCCGGCGCCGGCCGCCACGCCATTAACCGCTGCCACTACAGGTTTCGGCATATTACGCAGGCGTGTAACTATTGGGTTATAATATTCACTTAGTATTTTTTGCATGCCGGGGCTACTAGGGCCTACCACCTCTTCAAGGTCCTGGCCTGCACTAAAGGCTTTGCCGGTACCGGTTATAAAAACGCACCTTACTTCGGGCCGGCTGGCGCATTCGTCAAGTGTTAACTGCAACAGCAATGCCATTTCGCCAACAAACGAGTTTAGTTTTGCAGGCCTGTTTAAGGTAATAAAGCCAACACCATTTTCAACAGTAAATAAAATGGAAGACATACAACAAATATTAGAATGTAAAATTATACCCTCAATGGCATTTAAAATAATCAAAAGGCTCGTGGCAATCCTTGCAGCGGTATAAAGCCTTGCAGGCTGTTGAGCCAAAGCGGCTTATAATGGTGGTGTGGTGCGACCCGCATTGCGGGCATTGCACAGCCTCCTCTTCCTGGAAGGCATCAATACTGCAAACTATTTGCTGCGGGTTTGGTGGGGCAATACCGTAAGCTTTTAGCTTTTGCCTGCCTGCTTCGGTTAACCATTCCGTTGTCCAAGCAGGCGATAAAGTGGTTTGTATGGTTATATGTTTAAAGCCTGCTTCAAGCAAAGCCATCCGTATGCTAATGTTTATTACTTCAGTGGCCGGGCAGCCGGTATAAGTTGGCGTAACAATTACTGTAACTGTTTCTTCATCCTGCACTTCCACCTTTCTTATAATGCCAAGGTCAACAACACTTAATACCGGTACTTCGGGGTCCATTACCGTTTCCAGTATTTGCCAAACGGCTGCATTATTTACAGGCTGCGTTTCAGTCATTACCGGTTGTTTTTTGCGTACGTGTATTTTCTAAAAAAATTATTGTCAACATTTATAAGCCATAAGGTAGTATCCCTGTGTTTGTTATCATTGCCTGGCAGCGAACCAAGCACAGCCACCTGCGCGGCACCCGCCCAGCGCGCACCCATAAATTGCATGCCCGGCCCAAAAAACATAAGCCGGCTGGCCTGCCGGGTTTTTATGTTGTACAAGGCTATTTCAAAATCAACATCGCCACCCTCTAAATAAAGCTGCCCGTTTTTATCTTTTTTTATTTCCGCCCCGTACGATCCCGGGTCGAGTATATACGCACTGTCTGGTGATACTTGCAAAAAAGCTTTATGTGTTGTTACAAATGCTGTTGTAAAGGTATCTTTTAATGGCAACAGGCTGTCTGCCTGCCAAAAATCGTTTAATGCAAAGTTAGTCCATCTTATGCTGTCGTTATTCAGCGCTTTGCTTATCCAAACATTTGTTTTGTTTTTAAACAGGTAAGCGTAATCTGCTGAATCAATATCATGCACCAATTGTAAAGAATCAGCGACAGACAAATTTTTTGAGATAGTAAGTATAGAATCTTTCACAATCTTTTTTTCAGCATGCTTATCGTTTTTGCAGGCTGTTATTAATGCCGCTAATATGATAAACATTGCCAATATGCTGTATAAACGCTTAATTTTAGTATTACCAGTTACCATACGCGCTACGGGTGTGTTTATTTGCAAACAGTACATTTGCCATACAAAAATCGCCAAAAAACATGCAACTTTCTGTTAATGATTACATAGGCTTTGCAGGTGTATGTATTTTGCTTATTGCCTTTTTATTAAACCTTGCAGGCAAACTGCAGAAAGATAGCCTGGTGTATATATTAATGAACATTATTGGCGCAGGCCTTGCCTGCCTTGCATCGTACCTTATACATTATATACCTTTTGTAGTTTTAGAAGGCACGTGGACAGTTGTTTCAATTGGTGCGCTTGTAAATTACTTTTTCGCTAAAGAAGAATAGCTGTAACCGCCAGCCGTTAAACATACTTTAATAAAAACATACGCGTTTAAATGTTTACCATTTGCAATTGTATCTTTACAAACTTATTTTGAACTAATATGAGTAATCCTTCAGGGTGGCGGCTAAAAATGATCACTGTTTCATTTGTTGCCGTAACGCTCGCTATAAATTGTAATAACACAACCCCGCAAAACAGCACCGCAAAAGATAGTACCGGTACTGCTAAAGACAGCACCACAGCTGCTACACCACAGCCGGGCGAAGCGGTTGATACAGCAAAAAAGCCGGTAAAGTTTGTAAGCACGCCCATAGCAATTGATACCAACAAACGTTATATATTTTTAACTTTTGACGATGGCCCCCAGCCGCCCGGCAGTACAAACTGTTTCAACATCTTTAGGCAGGTGGGTGTAAAGGCCAGCTTTTTTACCATTGCCGACCATGTTATAGGTAAAGAAAGAGAAAACCTTATTGATACTATTCGCAATAGTTACCCGCAATACCTGCTTACCAACCACAGTAAGTCGCACGCGTTTAACGACAGGTATCAATATTTTTATCATCACCCCGAAGCAGCTTTCCAGGATTTTGTTGCCTGCCAGCAAAAGCTGCATGTGCCGTTTAAAATTGTAAGGCTGCCGGGTAACAGTGCATGGGTAAGGCAGGGCGAGGTAAAGGCCGCGCCGCTGGTTAAGCCCGTTTGCCTGTTGCTTGACTCTGCCGGGTACAATGTTATTGGGTGGGATGAGGAATGGGGCTTTAAAACCGTTAACCACGAAAGTGTGCCCGTGCAGGGGGCCTTAACCATGGCAAGGATGATCGATCGCGATTTTACCGAACAACACCTTCACTCACATAATATGCTGGTGCTGCTGGCGCACGACCGCATGTTTGCGCACCCCAATTATGCCGACAGCCTTTACAAATGCCTTACCATACTTAAAAAAGACCCGCGGTATGTGTTTGAAACCATTGACCACTACCCCGGTATAAAGCGCGGCAATAATTAACTTTACGTAATAACGTATTTACAGTATTTTTATATTCTAAATTAAAATTACTTTATGGCATTTTTTCAATCAGGCAACCCCACTCTCTCTCAAAAAATATTTGATAAGAGCCGTACCATTGAAGGGCAGATGAACGGAACAATGACGGTTAGGGGCACCATTAACAAATTTGGATTTTTACTATTTATGGTTGTTGCAGGGGCTGCATATACATGGCATTTATTTTATACCGGCAACCCCAGCGCTATGTATACTTACATTTTGATTGGTGTTTTCGGAGGTATGGCTACAGGTATTGCTATCGCAATAAAACCTAATTGGGCAAAGTTTTTAGCTCCGGCATATGGTGTTCTTCAGGGGTTTTTTGTTGGGGCCGTATCAGCTGTACTTAACCAGGCTTTTGCAAAAAGCTATCCGGGTTTAGTAATGCAGGCGGTTGCCTTAACATTTGCCGTTGCATTTGCGATGTTTCTATTATATAATTTCCGTATTATTAAACCTACGCAAAGGCTAAAAAGTATTGTAATTACGGGTACTTTGGGTATTGCTATATTTTACTTTATTGATGTTATATTATTTTATGTATTTCATATAGATATACCACTTACAAGCTGGAGTAATCACAGTGTGATCGCTATCGGCTTTTCATTATTGGTTATTTGCCTTGCTTCATTGAATTTAATACTTGATTTTGAAAGAATTGAAGTTGGCGCAGATATGGGCGCACCTAAACAAATGGAATGGTATGGTGCTTTTGGCCTGTTGGTTACCTTAGTATGGCTGTATATCGAAATTCTTAAGCTGTTAAGCCGTTTTGCCAACAGCAGAAATTAGTTTGTTTACTAATAAAAAGCAAAAAGCCGCCCAGTACATTGAGCGGCTTTTTTGTTGGCTTTGGCCCAACACTTCGGGGAAGGGTTCTTTTGATAACAAGCATAAGGTTGAGTTTGATAAACCACTGTAGTAATCGTTCAGCCTAATCTGTCAAATAAGAAAAATGCTGGTCAGAAATCCCCGATAAAACCTCCATATACTAAAAACTTTTGCCATATTGCCTTATTAAATATTATTATGGCTACCAGGTACATTACACAATACGCGCTAAACGGGCTTACGCAACAACAGTTTACCATGCTTATTTATGAAGTTTGCTTAAAGCTTAGGTGGCAAATGACGGTTGAGGGCGGTAATATTGTATTAATAACACCGCGCAGCGCAGCCAGCTATGGCGAGAAGATTATAATAACGGTTGAAGCTGATACCGCCACTATTGAAAGCAGGCACAAACAATGGCAATTAGGCGGCAAGAAAAAGAATGCTAAAAACCTGGAAGATATTACCGCCTGGCTAAATGAGCTAAGCACCCAATATACCCCCGAACAGCTTGAAGAAAAATACACTGCAGCTTACCAGGCGCAGGAAGCTTATAAAAAAGATTTTGAGGAAAGAAAACAAGCCGGCAGCCTTACCGCCGCTGAAAAAATATCGTACAGGCTGGGCGGGCACTATGTAACGTATACGTTGATGGCTGTTAACGTGGCCATTTTTATTTTGATGGTTTTAAGCGGCGCGGGTTTCATAACTTTTGATGTTGAGGCATTGTTTAAATGGGGCGGTAATGTAAAAAGCCTTACAACTAACGGTGAATGGTATCGCCTTTTAACAAGCACCTTTATTCACGGTGGGCTTATACATGTAGCCTTTAACATGTACGCCCTATTTTACATTGGGCTTTATTTAGAACCGTTGCTGGGCAGGTGGCGTTACCTTACTGTTTACCTTGCCTGTGGCATATTTGCCAGCCTTACCAGTGTATGGTGGAGCGATGACAGGATAAGCGTGGGTGCTTCGGGCGCTATATTTGGCTTATATGGTGTTTTTCTTGCTTTGCTTACTACAGATTTTATTGATAAAAATATGCGAAAGGCTATGCTGCAAAGCATAGGTGTGTTTGTAGTATTTAATCTTGTGTACGGCATGAAGGCCGGTATCGATAATTCAGCACATGTAGGGGGCCTTGTTAGCGGTGCTGTGTTTGGGTATATATATTACTTTTTCTTTTTACGGTCAAAAGACAATTTACCGATATCTATTATTCTTACTATTGTTATAACAGCCGCTGCGGTTATAGTAGTGCTGCCACGCGTAAAAGACGATTCAGTACGGGCGGCCAATACAATTGAACGATATATACCCCAGCAGGACAAGGCGCTTGCGCCTGTTAACAACCTCCGGGATTCTGATTTAAGCAGTGATGTTGCAAAACAGTTAACTGATATTTCAATGCCAATATGGGTGGGCTGGCAAAAGTCACTTGATTCTTCGAAAGATGAAAATATGTCAAAAGCCTTTCGGCCAATTATAGATGCGTACAGGCAATATGTTGATTTGCGGGTAAAAGAAACTGAACTCCTAATTAAAAAGCACTCTGAACATACTTATATATACGACAGTACAATAGCAGGTGTTAGGGCGGAAATTGATAAAGTAGTCACCACCATAAATAAGCATAAATAATTACAAATATTTCGCTGCTCTTTCTAAATCTTCGGGGGTGTCAATTTCAACGCCCATATAATCAACAATTACCATTTTAAGCGGTATGCCATTTTCAAGGTATCGCAGGCATTCAATTTTCTCGGCACTCTCCAGCGGCGTCATAGGCCATGATGTAAAGTTCATTAACGCCTGCTTGCGAAAAGCGTATACACCAATATGCTCGTAGTAAATGCTGGCTATCTCTTTATTGCGCGGGTAGGGTATAATTGAACGGCTAAAAAATAAAGAGTTACTGTTTTTATCAACGGCTACTTTTACATAATTGGGGTCGGCAATAAACTGTTCTTCCTTTAACACCTGCATAAGGCTGGCAACCTGTATCTTTTCATCGCTGTCGCCTTCAAAAACATTCAGCAGCTTTTGCAGCGGTTCTTTCTTTACAAAAGGCTCATCACCCTGCACGTTTACTACTATATCAATATCCATATCAGCAACAGCTTCGGCAATACGGTCGCTACCGCTTTCATGCTGTTTTTTACTCATCACGGCCCGGCCGCCATTACTGGTTATTTCATCATAAATAACAGCGCTGTCTGTAGCAACTATAACATCGTCAAACAAACCGGTAGCAAACGTATTATCATACGTATGGCGTATTACTGTTTTGTTACCAAGCATTTGCATAAGCTTTGCGGGAAAACGCGATGCTGCATAACGTGCCGGTATAAGCGCTGCTTTTTTCATGGGTGCAAATATAAGAAGTAGTTAACAGGTGGGTTAATGCCTGTTTAATTTTCCAACTATTCAAATAAACATATCAACTGATAAAATCTATGGCTTATACTTACTGATGAAGCTGATGATGGAAACCCCTATAAGTTCATATCAGCCAATAAAACAAACATCCGTTCATCATTGATAAAAAAATATCCCCCGGCATAACCAGGGGATATTTGTACGAAGAACAGAAAGTAAGAATGTATATATAATGGTTAAGTATTAACCAAGAAAACCTGCTTTCTTTAATGTTTTTGTGCCTTCGCCTATTTTATAACCATTTTGGTATATCTGTATTTTATAAGCGCCTTCCATGTATTTGCCATTGTCTGGTTTCCAGTCAAAGCTTACCGGTAATGCCTGGCCTGTTGTATAACTTGCAGATACCTGTTTGGTAAATACTTTATCCCCTTCATCACGTGTGGTAAATGAGCCGCTGCCGTTTGATGGCATAGTTATAGGCCTTCCGTCAGGGCCGGTTAAACAAACATACAAGTCTTTATTTCCGCTTGGTGCAATCCTGTTTTCGTCAAGCTGGAATGATATACGGAAAAGGTCTGCCCTTTTAGCTTTTTCTGTTACAACTTCTTTACCGCTATGCTTAACTTCAATAGCTGTAATGTTAATGCCTGATGCATGTAAGGTTGAACCAATATCTTCAACATGTGCTTTTTCTGCGGCAGTGCTGGCAAGGTTCTGCTCAACAACAGTTTTTTGTGCAGTTAAAGTATCTTTTTCAGTAGTAAGCTGCTGGTTGCTGGCTGTTAACTGTTGATTTTGCTGTTTAAGCTGCGCTATCTGTGCGCTTAAATCAGTTATCTGAGAGTTTAACTGCGCTATCATCGAAGTAGCCTTTTTAAGGTCAGCATTCTTCTTTGATAATTCTGCATGAATATCTTCTTTCAGTTTATCAATGTTTTTCTGCCTTTCAGAAAGCTGGCCCTTCAGTTGTGTGTTACTGCCTGTAAGCGAATCCATACGGGCTAAAGCGTTGTTGTAGTCTGCCTGTATAGCGTTACGTGCAGAGTCAACATTGGAATATTGTGTTGTAAGGGTAGCAATTTTTTGAGAAGACTGGTTTTTATCCCAAATAATATAGCCCCATGTGCCTAGTAATAAAACAATTAAGATGGCATAAATGATGGTGCGGTTGTCTTTGGGCCGCTGTGGCTGCTGTGGATTTTCAGCAGACGGATAGTTTGTGTAACTCATACAAATTGAATTTTCTGTTTTTAAATTGTTTTAATTTGTGGTATGCTTAACGCTTTAGCCTTAGGGGATATTTTTCTATTGGATATAGAAACCGTACCCCAGTTTTCGTCGTTCCAACAACTGCCAGATGACTGGAAATTGCTCTGGAGCGAGAAACTTTCCAAAACCATGCCAGAAAACATTTCACCTGCTGACGGGTATACTTTACGCGCAGGCATACTTGCTGAGTTCGGTAAAATAATATGCATATCAACCGGGTACTTTTTTGAGAATGCAGATAAAGAAATTTGTCTTAAGGTTAAAAGTATTTCGGGGCACGATGAAAAGGCTTTGCTTGAACAGTTTATACAAATAAACACTAAATTTTTCCAGTTTAAAAAACAATTTCAATACGCAGGCCATAACATACGCGAGTTTGATATACCCTATATATGCAGGCGTATGCTTATTAACCAGGTGCCGTTGCCGGAATACCTTTACTACCACGGCGCCAAGCCATGGGAGATAAACATGGTTGATACCATGCAATGCTGGAAGTTTGGCGATTACAAAAACTTTATAAGCCTTAACCTTTTAGCCAGTGTGCTTAACGTGCCCACCAGTAAAACTGATATGGATGGCAGTATGGTACAAACGGTATACTATGAAGAAAACAACCTACCGCGCATTGTTACCTACTGCGAGAAAGATGTTACGGTAGTTGCCAACGTACTGCTGCGTTTTAAGAACATGGATATATTAAAAGAAGAAAACATATTTGTGGTGGAATGAGGATTGATGGAACGCAGGTTTTTTAAAGATTTACAGGATGTTTAAGTGCAAGTATCAGCGGTTAACTTGAAGCCCAAAAACTAAAAACTTTAAACTGCTTACTTCGCGTTATCCTTAAAATCCATTCCATCTACGTTCCATTTTACCCTCCTTTAAAATTTCATTAAAAAAATTACTTTTACTTTTGCACCCTTAAATAAACACAGGATATGATTGACAGAAGCATTGAACCACCTATACATGATGCGGTTGACTTTGATATACAGCTAAAGCCCTACCGTCATTTTATTTTAGACAACGGTGTTAACGTTTATGCCGTTGACGGCGGCGCCGAAGAAGTAGTTATGATTGAATGGGTGTTTTACGCAGGTAACTGGTACGAGCAAAAAAATATTGTTGCCGCTACCGTAAACCACCTGTTAAAAAATGGCACAACAACAAGAACAGCATTTGGTATAAATGAGCACTTTGAATTTTATGGTGCTTATTTAAACCGCAGTTGCTATAACGAAACAGCAACCCTTACGCTGCACAGCCTTAGCAAACATTTGCCGCAACTGCTGCCGGTAATGGCTGAGCTGCTTACCGACAGTATTTTTCCTGAAAAGGAACTGGCTATATATAAGCAAAACCAAAAGCAAAGGCTGGCGGTTAATCTTAAGAAATGTGACTTTGTAGCCACCCGCCTTATTGACGAATACCTGTATGGCATTAACCACCCGTACGGTAAATACAGCAGCGCCGAAGCGTATGATGCATTGCAGCAGGATGAACTGCTGGCATTTTATAAGCACCACTATACCCACGGTAAAGGCATGCTGTTTGTTGCCGGAAAACTGCCTGCGGATATTGACCAGCAGCTTAACAGCGCATTTGGGCAACTGCCTGTAAATAAAACATCTTTGCAGGACGTGCACCACCCGCTGCAACTGGCCGCACAAAAAAAATATAACATTATTAATGATGCTAATGGTGTGCAGGGCGCTATACGTATGGGCAGGCCTTTCCCTAACAGGCACCACCCCGACTTTACAAAAACGCAGGTGTTAAATAATATATTCGGCGGGTATTTTGGCAGCAGGCTTATGAGCAATATTCGTGAAGATAAAGGCTATACTTACGGCATACACAGCCACCTGCAAAACCATATACACGAAAGCGCCTGGCTTATAGGCACAGAAGCAGGCCGGGATGTGTGCGCTGCAACTATTGAAGAGGTGTATAAGGAAATGAAAATATTGCGCGACACCCCTGTTGATGAAGAAGAATTGCACCTTGTGCGTAACTTTATGATGGGCAGTATACTTGGCGACCTTGACGGGCCGTTTCAAATAATAGCAAGGTGGAAGAATTATATATTGAATAATTTATCGGGCGAGTATTTTTATAAAGCGCTGGAAACAATAAGAACGGTAAGTGCTGAAGAACTACAGCAGCTTGCTAACAAATACCTTAACCCGGAGGATTTTTACGAACTTACAGTAGTGTAGCTGAGGAAAAGTTGATTAGTAAGGGAGCCGTTGATTAGTTAATTGGTAAGCATAATACAACAGAATGTTATTGATAAACTAATAAACCGGGCTTACTGGCTTTTACTAATCAACTTTTCTTCGACTAATCAACTAAACAACATGCGTTTTATAGGTAAAATATTAATAACTGCCGCCGCCGCATTAATAGCAGCGCGGTTACTGCCCGGCGTAAGCATTAACAGCAGCTGGACCGCTATTATACTAGCGCTGGTGCTGGCCTTTTTGAATGGCATTGTAAGGCCGTTGCTTATTTTATTTACCATACCCATTACCGTACTTACGTTAGGGTTGTTTTTACTTATTATAAATGTTGTTATTGTTAAATGGGCCGCTACTATTGTAACCGGCTTTCATGTACAAAATAACTGGGCAGCGTTGTGGTTTAGCCTGTTGCTGTCGTTTATTGTATATGCTATGGAAAAGATAATAGGCAAGCCGGCAGATGAAAAAAATAATGGTCGTTAACTACAAAGCACCCAATAAAACAAAATACCAAAGGCCAAAATAGCCGCCAATAAAACAAACCCCAAGGCAAGGGATTATCTTCAGCAATTGGCTTTGCCAATAATAAAAATAAAACCCTGCTGCACTTAAGCAACAGGGTTAAATGCCAATCACTGCCTCTGTCAACTGTCATCAGCTAACTGTCAACAGATGTTTTATTCTCCTTCAATACTGCTGTCTTCCCTTAGCCGCCTTTTGTTCATGTGTGTTTTAGGTTTATCGCCGCACATACGTACAATTTTTGGTGTAAAGCTACCCAGCACATCAACCAGGTTTTTTTGGCTTTGCATAACTACCTCAATATCCTTGTAAGCAAAAGGCGCTTCATCAAGGCCGCCGCCAATAAGCTTTACATCATGCTTTTGCAGCGCTTCACGCAATGCGTTATGGGTAATGCTGTTTAAAGCGGCAGTACGGCTCATTTTACGCCCCGCACCATGCGATGCAGAGTTTATTGAAGCCAGCTGCCCTTTACCTTTTACAATAAAGCCGGGCGCCGTCATGCTGCCGGGTATAATACCCAACACATCTTTACCGGCAGGCGTTGCGCCTTTACGGTGCACAATAACCTCTTTACCATCATACATTTCCTTCCAGGCAAAATTGTGGTGGTTCTCCACCATTTTTAATGGCTGGCGACCCAACTGCTTTACAATGGTGGCATGTATAACATGGTGGCATGCCGATGCGTAGTCGCCCGCAAGGTTCATGGCCAGCCAGTATTCCATACCTTCCTCTTCATTTAAGTCAAGCCAGGCAAGGTTAGCAGCTTCCTGTGGCAGGCGGCGCTTTTCCTTCGCAATTTTCGTGTAGTGCGCGGCAATGTTTGCACCCAGCGCACGGGAGCCGGAGTGTGTTAGTAAACCTACATAGGTACCTGCTTCTACGCCTAATATGGCATCTTTTTCTGCAAGCTCTACTATACCAAATTCGGCAAAGTGGTTTCCGCTGCCAGATGTACCTAACTGCTTCCAGGCTTTGCCGTGCAGGCCTTTAAGCAATGGTATTTCCGCAAACTCCTTACGCTCCAGCACCGCATCATCAGCAGGTGTTGGCAAGGTAGCACCGCTGCCAAACACTGTAGCTTCAATCAGCTCGCGCGTAAAGTATTTTTCCTTACCGTTTAAGTCTTTCACATCAATATCAAAAATGCTCAGGCACATACGGCAACCAATATCCACGCCCACACCGTAAGGTATTACTGCACTATGTGTTGCCAATACACCACCAATAGGCAGGCCGTAGCCGCTGTGCGCATCGGGCATTAAAGCACCGGCCACTGCCACAGGCAATTTAGCCGCAATGTACATTTGATGCATCGCGCTTTGTTCAATATGCTCGCTGCCAAACACGTTAAAATCAACACCTGCTTTATTAAGCATCAGTTCTGCACCTTCAGTAAGTTCCTTTCGCATTAGCGCCTCAGCTATTTTACCCAGCGTTTCATCACTGGTATATTGCGCCGGTTGTTCCAAAATACTTTTCAATACACCCAACGCATCCTCCTGCGTTGAATGTTTGTAATGCTTCTCCATTACATTAATCGCTACGCTAATCACCGGCCCCTCAGGGTACCCGATGTTGCGTATATCTTTTCCTCGTAATTGTAGTTTCATAATACCCTTTAATACTAAACCGCTATCAAGATATTTAATTTATCCAATAGAAATTGCATAAAGATTTCATTTTGCTGTTTTCGTTTGCAATTTCTTTAAGAGCCTTTTCAAGATGGTCTTCCATGTGTTCTATT
>Ga0265327_10000116_pt1 | contig 173745 bp, 156 predicted proteins | sample 41621metaG_FD_202089 | JGI IMG/M metagenome (GOLD analysis project Ga0265327, IMG submission 202089) | Rhizosphere microbial communities from Carex aquatilis grown in University of Washington, Seatle, WA, United States - 4-16-21 metaG | ecosystem: Host-associated > Plants > Roots >...
GGCTCCTTTACGCCGAAAATCCGCTGGCTCTATTACGCCGGAATTTGAGTGGCTCCATTACGCCGAAATTCTACTGGCTCCATTATGCCGGAATCGAATTGGCTCCATAGTGCCGAAAGTTCACAGCAGTGCCGGATGGAGCGTTCCCGATGCAAGTGAGGATAACAATTGGTGGGCAAAGTGTGACAATAATGATTTCAGAGCGTGAGCAATAGAGAGTCTCGTTGTTCTTATTTGTGTGCACACGGTAAAGTTTCGAGCGGACACTCCAGATCGCAGTTTTCTCCAGAATCGCCAGCGTCCGCAGTGGCCGAACAACGGGTATTCACAAGTACCGTCCTGCAGGAGCTGAGGGGGATAGCGCCAATTTACCAAGTTCCCCATCCCGGGATGAGCAATTTAAAACAATCGGCAAGATTTTCGGCACCCGAAGGGGGGCCGGTGCTCTCATTTATACGCAGGCGGGGGCGGAGCATGATTCGCGGTTCTTGATTTTCAACCGACAACTTGCATAGTTGCATGCAGTCGTTTTGAAACTTCATTTGGACAAGCGCAACTTCCCATGCTTTAATTCTGCCCGTTCTGGCCCGGACTCCCCAGGAAAACAACACGAACATGAGCGAACGCAAGCAGTTTTTCCCCGGACAAGTTGTCGATGCCGGATGGAACCGGTGGGATTGGGCTTTGCTTCCCATGGTTCTGGCGGTGCTGGTTTTGCTGGCTTACGGCGGCGGACAGATGGCCCGTCCCTACCAATTGGGCGAGACGCTTTCAATCTCTCTCGATCCCGCATCCTTGCCTTATTACTTGCTGCGCACCACGCTGCGCATGTTTATTGCGCTCGGTGCTTCCATCGTATTCAGTTGTGTTTTTGCGGTTTTGGCAACGCGGTACCGGGCAGCGGAAAAAGTGCTGGTTCCCATGCTGGATATTCTTCAGTCCATTCCGATTCTCGGTTTTTTGTCGATCACGGTTACCGCTTTCATCGCTTTGTTCCCGGGGAATTTGCTGGGCGTCGAATGTGCCGCGATTTTTGCCATCTTCACGTCACAGGCTTGGAACATGGCTTTCAGCGCCTATCAGGGATTTCGTAGCGTTCCGGCAGAACTCAAGGAAGCCGCCAGTGTATTCAAACTTTCGGCCTGGCAGCGATTCTGGCGTCTGGAACTCCCCTTCGCGACACCGGGCTTGCTCTGGAATATGATGATGTCGATGTCGGGCGGATGGTTTTTCGTGGTTGCGTCGGAGGCCATCTCCGTCTCGAACCAGAACATCAAGCTGCCCGGTATCGGTTCCTATATTGCGCTGGCGATCGAACAGCGTGATCTGCAAGCGATCGGGTGGGCTATCGGTGCCATGTTGATCGCTGTGATGCTGTATGACCAGCTGTTTTTCAGGCCGCTGTTGGCCTGGGCGGACAAATTTCGCTTTGAAGAGTCCGGCAGTGAAACGGCGCAGGATTCCTGGTTGTTGAACTGGTTGCGCCGGACTGATCGCATGCAGGGCATCGCCGTGGCGCTTGGCAGGTTGCTGGAGCGCTCGTTTTCCTCGTTTCGGCTGCGTTACGATGGTACGTCCATACGGGCGCAACCCAGGACGGTTTCAACGATGCCGGAACGAATTTGGGATGCCGTTATTGCGGCCGTTGTGTTTTATGCTGTCTGGATACTGATTCGTTTTATTCATACCGAAGTGGGGTGGAGTGAAGTCGGACGAGTATTCGTGCTGGGTTTTTATACCATGTTCCGTGTGATTACCCTGATTGCGTTGGCGGCGCTGGTATGGATTCCGGTCGGCGTTTGGATAGGAATGAATCCGCGCTTGGCCGAACGCGCGCAGGCGACGCTGCAATTTCTGGCGGCTTTCCCCGCAAATTTGATGTTCCCCGTCGCGGTATTTCTGATCGTTCGATTTAGTCTTAATCCGGATATATGGCTGTCCCCCCTGATGATACTCGGTACGCAGTGGTACATCCTGTTCAATGTGATAGCCGGGGCTGCCACGGTGCCGACGGAGTTGCGTTATGCGGCACAGAATCTCGGCCTGAGCGGTTCGCTCAAGTGGCGGCGCTACTTGCTGCCGGCCATATTTCCCAGTTTCGTGACCGGGGCCATCACCGCCTCGGGCGGTTCATGGAACGCCAGCATTGTTGCAGAATACGTGACCTGGGGGGATACCACCTTAAAAGCCCATGGGCTCGGCAGCTATATTGCCGAGATGACCGCAATCGGCGATTTCCCCCGCATTGCCCTGGGGATAGGTGTCATGTGTATTTTTGTAATGGGATTTAATCATTTTGTCTGGCGGCGGTTGTATCGAATGGCCGATAATCGCCTGCACTTTTGAGGAAACGCAATGGCTACTCCTATCGTTCAACTGAATGCCGTGGGCAAATCTTTCCGCTCAGCAGATGGTACTGCCCGGGCCGTGCTTGACGGTGTCGACTTTACTCTCAATGAAGGGGAGATCGTTGCGTTGCTGGGGCAATCCGGGTCGGGCAAGTCCACGATGTTGCGCATCATGGCCGGGCTGATTGCCGCCGACAGCGGGCAGGTTCTTTACCGGGGGCTTCCGCTGTACGGGCCGGCCAATGGTATCAGCATGGTGTTTCAGTCCTTTGCATTATTCCCCTGGCTCACCGTGCAAAAGAACGTGGAGCTGGGATTGGAGGCCAAAGGCATGCCCCCGGACGAAAGAGTTCGCCGCGCAGAAGCCGCCATCGATCTGATCGGCTTGTCCGGATTTGAAGGGGCGTTGCCACGGGAATTGTCCGGTGGTATGCGCCAGCGGGTGGGTATCGCGCGGGCTTTGGTCATGGAGCCTGACGTGCTTTTGATGGACGAGGCTTTCTCGGCACTTGATGTGCTTACCGGGGAAAATTTGCGCGAAGATATACTGGAGTTGTGGGAATCCGGAAAAATTCCAACCAAGGCCATACTGGTGGTTTCGCACAACATCGAGGAAGCGGTCATGATGGCTGATCGCGTGCTGGTATTTGCCAGTGATCCGGGGCGCGTGCGTGATGAATTGCCCATAACGCTTGCTCGTCCCAGAGAGGTTGAGAGTTCGGAAGTACGCGGGCTGATCGACAAAGTATACGGGCTGATGACAGCGGGGGCCGCACGTTCCGGTCGCGTAACCGGGAAGGAAGTCAAATTGCAATTGGGCGACCGCTTGCCCGAAGCGGAAATTTCCCGCATGGAAGGTATCCTGGAGTTGCTCGCGGATGAGCCGTATTCGGGGCGCGCGGACTTGCCCAAACTGGCGGAAGAAACGGAACTGGGGGATCGTGAACTGCTGGATGTATCCCGGGCGCTGACGCTGCTGGGTTTTGCCCATCTCGACCACGGCGACATCATCCTCACACAGTTGGGCAAAGAATACGCACTCGCAAGCAATCCCGCCCGAAAAGAAATATTCAGCCGGCAATTGCTGGAAAACGTCCCTTTGATTGCTTATATCCGCCAGGGGTTGGTGCAAGATCCGTCCGGCGATTTGCACGAGGATATGTTTATCAGGCTGCTGCGCTTTACTCTGGACGAGGGTGATGCCTTATCCGCCTTGCGCGTTGCCATTGAGTGGGGGCGCTATGGCGATTTGTTCGAGTACGATTTTAATACCGGCGTTCTGAATATACCGAGGGATGAAGAAGCGGTTGCAGAGTGAGGCCGCGCCCGCAATAATTTGCACGGGCAGAATTTGCGTCTGAGCGGCAGGGCAGAGGATGATGGCCTAGGGTATTTCTCCCCAGGGTTTCATCAGCGTTTGCGGTACGCCGAGATGGTCGAGTATTCGCGCCACAACAAAATCCACTATGTCCTGCACGTTTTGCGGGTGATGATAAAAACCCGGATTGGGCGGCAGAATGACTGCGCCTGCATGCGACAACCTCAGCATGTTTTCAAGATGAATTGCCGAAAATGGCGTTTCGCGCGGCACCAGAATCAAAGTGCGTTTTTCCTTGAGCATGACATCGGCGGCCCGCGCTATGAGGTCATCGCTTAGCCCCGCAGCAACGGAGGCCAACGTTCCCATGGTGCAGGGGCAGATTACCATGGCATCGCCGGGATTGGAGCCGGAGGCCATCGGCGCGAACCAGTCGTCGCGACCGTAGACATGCAGTTCGCCGCTGAAATCGCCCAGGCGTTCGGTCAGAACTTTGGCCGCATCCTGCGGCCGACCGGGAAGCGTGAAATCCAGTTCCTGTTTGGCGACGATCTGGGCTGCCTGCGAATACACCAGATGGACGCGCTGCCCGCTTTGTAACAGACATTCGAGCAAGCGCATGGCGTAGGGCAGGCCGGATGCGCCGGTGATGGCGAGGGTGATGGTTTTCATGCCGGTTCCGGTTGTGTTTGGGGCGGCTGCAAATAATGTGCCGCAATCAGACCGTTCACGGTGCCGAACAGCAGCGCCGCAACAGCAAAAACGGGCACGAGGTAGAGTAATCCGGTGTGCGGGATGAGCCAGAAATATACCAGCAGCAACTGCCCTGTTATATGGGCGAAGGCGGCAAAAATGCTATGCGTGACGGGGCCGAACCAGCGCTTGGGCAAGTGCCGGCTCGCCGCGAGAACGGCGAGACTGCACACCGCGCCACCGAGGCTCAGGAAAAATCCGGGGGCCAGAAAGTTGCCCATCAGCAGGCCCCCTGCCATCACGCGCAATAGCGACACCCAGGCTGCCGCCTGCCAACCGTAACGTTCCAGTACGATAAGGGTGACGATGTTGGACAAACCCGGTTTGACACCCGGCAAAGGGGAGGGAATAGCCGCTTCCAGCACCGACAATCCAAGAGCGAGCGCGGCCATACGGGCGATGTGGTGATCCCCGGCGGTAGTGCCAAGTGTGATTATCGGCGACCGGGTTTTGAGAAGAGCAATGGATTTCCCTTGTCCCTTGTCCCTTCCCCCTTGTACTTGAGTTTCAGTAGTTGAGGCTGTCATAGCGTTTGTTGCCGCCATTCAGTTCGACGCTAACCTGATTGGGCAGGCAGATAGAGACTTCGCCCGCCTGTTTCAGCCAGCCTTGGCGTACGCAGTATTGGCGCGGACTGGGGTCTGCGGCGATGCGCGCCTGACGGTTATGGATTGCAATCCGGCTGAGGCCGAGCGGGCCGGGAACTTCGATAATCTGGTCGCGCGACAGGGGAACTTCGCGGAATATTTTTCCACCGCTGCGGATGATCGCTTTGTCCGCCATCCCCCCTTGCCACACCGTGGCGGCAAGCCATAACGTGAGCGATAGGCCGCACAGGAGCGTGATCCAGTCGCCGATTTTAATGTATCCGATGGAAAGGCGCATGGTATAGGGAAGCTCCCACTAGCTTGCGCCAAGTTCGCGGTGACGCAGAAGGACTTGTTGTTGTGACTCGAAATGATGTGCCAGTTTTTCGGCAAGATACACCGAGCGGTGTTGCCCTCCGGTGCAGCCTATTGCGACGGTGAGATAGCTGCGGTTGTCGGCGAGAAAACAGGGTAGCCAGTCTTCTATAAAGGTTCGAATATCCCCGTACATTTTTTGCACGAAAGGAATGTTGTCGAGGTACTCCCCCACCGGCGCATCGCGTCCGGTCAGCGGTCGCAGCAGCGGATCGTAATGCGGGTTGGGCAAGCAGCGAACATCAAATACCATGTCTGCATCGAGAGGGATGCCGTTTTTAAAACCGAATGATTGGAATAACAGGGTAAGGCGCGCCCTGTCCACATTAATGAAATCCTTCACCCAAGCGCGCAATGCATTGGCTCCCAGCTCGCTGGTGTCGATATGGTGGCCGATGTGGCCGATTTCAGCGAGCAGATCGCGTTCGCGCTGCACGCACTCCGGCAGAGTCAGTTTGTCGTCGCTCAAGGGATGGCGGCGGCGCGTTTCGGAAAAGCGTTTTACCAGAGTGTCGGTCTGTGCGTCGAGGAACAGCAGGTGTACATCCAGGCCGCGTTGCTTGAGTTGTTCGATATGGCGCGGCAGTTGCTGAACGCTTCCGCCGCTGCGTACGTCTATGCTGACAGCAACCCGGGTCTTTCCTGCCTGATGCAGGTTGTCCATAAGAATGGGCAGCAATTCGCCGGGCAGGTTGTCAACGCAATAATAACCGCTGTCTTCCAGTACTTTGAGCGCGACGCTCTTGCCTGAACCGGAAAGCCCGCTGATTAGAAATAGTTGCATAGTTATTGGTCCAGCATGTGACGCTCATGCCGGGTAATAAATTCCTGCATGGTATCGATGCCGCGCTGTTGCAGCACGAAATTCCGCGCGGCGGCTTCCACCAGCACAGCAAGGTTGCGTCCCGCCACCACGGGAATACTGACCGTGCGGATTTGTATTCCCAGAATTTCCTGGTGACTGGCATTCAGCGGTAGCCGCTCCAGATACGACACGTCTCCGCCGGGAGGACGATGCAAACGGACAATCAGCCTCAACCCCTTCTTGCGTCTAACGGCTGTTTCCCCGAACATGGTTCGAATATTGAGCATTCCGAGACCGCGTACTTCGAGGAAGTCGCGCAGCAGCTCGGGACAGCGTCCTTCCAGTGTTTCCGGGGAGACGCGGTATACCTCGGTAATGTCGTCGGCCACCAGGCCGTTGCCGCGTGTAATGAGTTCGAGCCCCAGTTCACTCTTGCCCACGCCGCTGTCTCCGGTGATCAGTACGCCCACTCCCAGCACGTCCAGAAATACACCGTGCAGCGTGGTGGCTTCGGCCAGCGCCTTGACGATGTAATGCCGCATGATCCACATCAAGTGTACGCTGGGCAGAGGAGAGCGGAACATCGGGGTATGGGTGCGGTTGGCATAGGCAACCAGTTCCTGCGGGACTTCGGCTTCGGACGCCAGGACGAGGCACAGCGTGTTGCCGCTTTCGAGTTTGGCTAACGCGCCAAGAAAGTCGGCAGGGGACAGCGAACGCAGATAGTCAATTTCGATGTCGCTCAAAACCTGCACCCAATTCGGGTGTATCAGATTAAGGTGACCGATCAGTCCCTGGTTGGAGGCATAGACCAGTTTGCTGTCGAGTACCTTCGCTGCCCCATTCACACCGGCTATCCATGTCAGGGCCAGTCGTTCCTGTTTGGCCTCGAAGAGTTGCTGGATGTTAACTTGAGCCATCTGGCAGACCTATGCTTTCCAATTGATAAACAGCTTGTGAATATCTTCCGGTGTATTGTTGGACTGCAATTGCTCGCGGAAAGTTTTATCGCTGAACATTTGGGCCAGTTCGCCCAGTAATTGCAGATGCAGGTCGGTGGCGCGCTCGGGCACCAACAACACGAAAATGAGGTTGACGGGTTGCCCGTCGGGAGCGTCGAAGGGAATGGCGGTTTCCGTTTTGACGAATGCGGCAACCGCATCGCGCAGGTTTTTGATGCGGCCGTGGGGGATAGCCACGCCTTGACCAAGACCGGTGGAGCCAAGTTTCTCCCGTGCAAAGAGGCTGTCAAATACCTGGCTGCGCCCGATTTGACGGGTATTTTCAAACAGTATCCCGACACGTTCGAAAACTCTCTTTTTGCTGGTCGAATCGGGATCCAGTATGACATTTTCGAGCGGCAGGATAGTGCTGATCAGATTCATAGATTCATCCATGTCTGGATAGTGTACAGGCGCTCCCTCTCCTACGGGGAAGAGGGGCGCTAAAGTATTCATCGTACGCCAATTTGTTTATTCTTGTTCGACTGCAGGATGTTTTCCGGAACCGTCGTGGCGGCGGGCGGAGCTCTTTTCTTTGTGCTTGAGGATTTGGCGGTCGAGTTTTTCGATCAGGCTGTCGATGGCAACATACAAGTTCTCATCGTCGCATTCCACGAATATTGTCTTGCCGCTGAGGTGTACATTGGCCTCGGCTTTTTGTCTCAGCTTGTCTACGGAAAGAATGACATTCACGTCGATTACGTTATCGAAGTGGCGTTTGACTTTGCTTATTTTGCTTAGCACATGCTCACGAATGGCGGGGGTGATTTCCAGATGGTGTCCGCTGAGATTGAGGTTCATGGCTTGCTCCTTATGGTTAGAGTGATTTACGAAGATTAACCGGGAGGATATGCATCAATTCCCGGTATTTTGCCACGGTACGCCGGGCAACCAATATGCCCTGCAGTGCCAGGATTTCGGACATGCGGCTGTCGGACAGGGGATGCTGCGCATCTTCCTGGCTGACCAGCTGCTTGATAAGGGCGCGGATGGCGGTGGAGGAGCAGGTGCCGCCCGCTTCGGTAGCGACGCCGCTACCGAAGAAATATTTGAGTTCGTAGATGCCGCGCGGGGTGAGCATGAACTTTTGCGTGGTTACGCGAGAGATAGTGGATTCGTGCAGTTCGAGTTCATCGGCGATTTCCCGCAGCACCAGCGGACGCATGGCGATTTCGCCATACTCGAAGAAATGGCGCTGGCGCTCGACGATAGCCTGTGAAACGCGCAGTATAGTATCAAAGCGCTGTTGCAGATTTTTGATGAACCACCTCGCTTCCTGCAATTGCCCGGCAAGTTGCTGTACATTCTTATCGCCCCGTTGTTGCAGGATATTTGCATACATCTGGTTGACGCGCAAGCGCGGCATCGCCTCGCCATTCAGGCGGGCACGCCAGTTTCCCCGGTAGCGTTCCACCACTACATCCGGCACCACATAATCGGCGGCACGCTGTTCGAATTCCGCACCGGGTTTCGGCTTCAGGTGAACGATCAAATCCTGGGCAGTGCGCAAAGCCTGGTCATCGCAGTGCAGGATCTTCTTTAACTTGGCAAAGTCGCGTGCCGCCAGCAGGCTGAGATGCTGCGACACAATGGCGAGAGCCACATCGCGTCCGGGTGTGTCTTGAGGCAAAGCCTTCACTTGCAAGGCCAGACATTCCCCCAAATTGCGGGCGCCGAGTCCGGGTTCACCCAGATTTTGCAATTGAACTAAAGCCGTTTCCAGATCATCGAGCGAGATTTCCAGTTCTTGCGGCAATAACTCGACTATCTCTTCCAACGGTTGTGCAAGATAGCCGTTTTCGTCCAGCGCGTCGATCAGCAGTCCGATAATTTTCTTGTCCCGCTCGTCGAGCTGGCTCATGTTGAGTTGCCAGATCAGATGTTCACGCAGGGTGGGGGTGTCCGATACTACCTCGGAATGGGTTTCTTCTTCGTCATCCGACGGGCCTGCGGATGAAAACGAGGATTCGTTCCAGTCTTCACTTGACCAATCCACTTCAGCCGATTGCGCGGGCTCTTCATGGGGCTCGGGAGTTTCCGAAACGGTTGTTGTCGCGGCATCGCCATGTGCATACGGAAGCTCGGCATCCTCTTCCTCGCGCTCGAGCAGGGGGTTTTCGTCGAGTAGCCGTTCGACTTCCTGGGTGACTTCAAGCGTGGAAAGTTGCAGCAAACGAATGGATTGCTGTAACTGGGGAGTAAGCGTTAGCTGTTGGGATTGTCGGAGTTGCAGAGCGGGTTTCATTTTACGGTTGCTACGGATGCGGTGCGTTTATAGTTTGAAGTGCTCGCCGAGGTAGACTTTTCTCACGCCCTCATTATAAATGATTTCGTCCGGTTTGCCTTCAGCCATTACGGTTCCCGCGTTGATAATGTAAGCGCGGTCACAAATGCCCAGCGTTTCACGAACATTATGATCGGTAATCAGCACGCCGATGTCACGCTCTTTGAGAAAACGAATGATTTTCTGGATATCCAGAACGGCTATCGGATCCACGCCGGCAAATGGTTCGTCGAGCAGGATGAAACGGGGATTGGTGGCCAGTGCACGGGCAATTTCAACCCGCCGACGCTCTCCGCCGGATAAGCTGATAGCCGGGTTGTTGCGAATATGGGTAATGTGCAGGTCTACCAGCAATTCTTCCGTCCGCGACTGAATGTCATCTTCAGTGTAGTCTTGCAACTCAAGGACGGCTTCAATATTTTGCGCCACGGTGAGGCGGCGAAAAATGGAAGCTTCCTGCGGCAGATAGCCCAGTCCCAGCCGTGCGCGGCGGTGTATCGGCAGGTGGGTGATGTTTTGCCGGTCGATGAAGATTTCGCCCCCGTCCGCTGCAACCAGCCCGACGATCATATAAAAGCAGGTTGTTTTTCCCGCCCCGTTCGGGCCGAGCAATCCGACAACTTCGCCGCTCTTCAGTGTCAGGGAAACATCATGAACGACCGTGCGGGCACGGTAGCGTTTCATCAGTGATACAGCATGAAGTTCGCTCATGGAATGCCCGGGCTGCCGGGTTGCGGCATCGTGTCGGAAGGCTTGATCGACAAGGAATCGGTTGCGGCTGTATTTCCATTTCCTTTGGGCTGCAGGATGACACGTACCCGTCCTTTGCCGGAGGATTCAGACTGCTTGCCCGGTGCGCTGCGTACCTGGAATATTTCAGTCTTGGAGCTGTAAGTGATATGGTCTCCGCGCACTTCATCCAGCTGGCGCGTCATGCGTGCCTGCCCGTAAAAGTCGACGGTTTCGTTCTGGGTGTCATATTCGATGCGTTCTCCGTAACCTTCCACATACTCGTCAATTCCGTCGCGTTTTTGCCGGAAATTGGCAAGTTGACCGGTGGCCGTGCCGTGGGAAAAGCCATTTTTATCCTGTACGACCACCAGTTTTTCCCCGTGGATGGACATCGTTCCCTGGGAGAGCAATACTTTGCCCTCAAACGTGCTGACCTGTTTGGCATCGTCTATGCTGACCTGGTCTGCTTCCAAATGCACCGGTTTGTCCCGGTCAGCATGCTCGGCGCGGGCAAGCGGACCCGCAAGCGTCAGGTATAGCAGGACGAGAAAACGATTAATGTCGGGTAATTTCATGTTGGGTTCTGACTTGTGCGAGCAGTTTAAAAACACGCGACTTATTGTCGAATTTCATTCCCACCGCCGCGATGATATTGTGGGCGTCCATCATCGCGATGGGCTGATTGGTGTCCATCAGCCCAAGATTTGGAACGGCATGCAGGTAAGTAGTGGTCAATGTCATTTCGCTTTGCGCAGTACTGGCGGCACGCACGAGTTTGACTTCGTCGCGCATAAATACTTCATTTCCTTTGCTGGTTATTTCACCGTGTTTTGCGGAAGTATAAACCGGTGGCTGATCCGGATAAAGACTGTTTAATTGCAAATCGTCCAGATAGGTGCGGTCATTGTCGGGATAGTGCACCATTTTTTGGGCGGACAAGACAAAACGCGGCAATCCCTGTTCGTTCAGCGTGGTGGCGGCAAGTTTGCTGACGAGAAAATCCGGGTCGTGCCGCTTGCTGCCATCGCCCGGAAGCGACAGCGGATGAACCTGATTGTTCAGCCAATACGTCGCACCCAGCAATAATATCAGAGGCAACAGAAGCGACCACTCGCGCAAGCGGTGCAGGCGACCTCCGGAGGTCATTTCAGGTATGGCTCCAGTTGTGCTTCAAGCGTCCCTTGTGCGGACATAAGCAATTCGCACACTTCCCGTACTGCCCCATGACCCCCCCGGCGGCTGGTGATGTAATGGGATCGGTCACGTACCACCGGCGTTGCATCGGGCACGCTGATAGCGAGTCCGACATGATTCATGGCCGGAAGGTCTACCACATCATCCCCCATGAATGCGGCGTTTTCCGGCGCGATATGAAGTTGGGTTAGCAAAGATTGCATGGCATTCAATTTGTCTTGTATGCCCTGGTAAAGGTGGGTGATGCCAAGATTTTTCGCGCGCAATTCCACGCAACGCGAACTGCGACCCGTGATGATGGCCAACTCTACGCCGGAGGATTTGAGCATTTTCAGCCCGTGACCGTCCAGCGAGTTGAAGCGTTTGAACTCTTCACCCGAGTCGGACAGGTACAGGCCGCCGTCGGTCATGATTCCGTCAACGTCGAAGGCGATCAGGCGGATGGATTTTGCTCGGTTCAATGGCATATGTAATTCAGTTTGACTGGTTAAATTCGAAAATTCATTTCGTGGGTAATTGTTTTTCCTTGGTTAAATAACTTTGGCGCGCAGCAAATCATTCATGTTCAGTGCGCCGACCAGTTTGTTGCCGGCGTCTACCACGAGTATCTGGGTGATATTGTGCTGCTCCATTATTTGCACCGCTTCTGCCGCCAGCGCGTCCGGACTTATGCAGCGCGGATTGCGCGTCATGACATCATTTACAGGTGTAGTAGCGAAGTTCAGTTGCCTTTCCAGAGTGCGGCGCAAATCACCGTCCGTATAAATTCCCAGTACACCTTGTGTTTCATTCACAATGGCCGTCATGCCCAGGCGCTTGCGCGTGATTTCCAGCACGGCTTCGGACAGCGGGGCATGTTCATGGACAGAAGGGATGTCTTTGCCGCAATGCATGATATCGCGCACATGGGTGAGTAGCCTGCGCCCCAGATTTCCGCCGGGATGGGAACGGGCAAAATCCTCCGCGCCGAATCCTTTGGCATCCAATAGCGCGACCGCGAGCGCATCGCCCAAAGCCAGTGCCGCGGTGGTGCTGGCGGTCGGTGCCAATCCCATCGGGCAAGCTTCCCGGTCCACCGCCGCATTGAGGTGTGCATCCGCGGCATGGGCCAGACTGGAGCGTGAATTGCCGGTCAGGCTGATGAGCTTCGCCCCTTGGCGCTTGATCACGGGAACAATGGCAAGCAGCTCGTCACTCTCGCCCGAATAGGATAGGGCAATAAACACGTCATCCGCGGTAATCATTCCCAGGTCGCCGTGGCTGGCTTCGGCGGGATGAACAAAATAGGCCGGTGTTCCGGTGCTGGACAAGGTGGAGGCAATTTTTCGCGCTATGTGGCCGGATTTCCCCATGCCGCTGACAATGACTCTGCCCTTGCAGAGCAAAATGATGTCTAGCGCATGCAAAAACGTCTCGTCTATGCGCTGCGCCAGCGCCTGTACGGCAGCGGCTTCAATGCTGAGTACCTCGCGAGCCAATTCAAGTGCGCGCGGTGCGGCGGAGAGGGATGTGTTCATAGGCGGGATTATAACAGTGAGACTTGGAGGCGGTGAAACCAAATAATGCCATGAAATTTTTGTAAGGAAGCCCAAGTTGAGGCATTATCGGCCTACGGATAATTTTGTGGTCTGAAGACTCCCATGACCAACTCGCTACAATTACTTTTGATTCTGCTTGCCGCTGCCGTGGGGGTGGTGGTGTTGTGCCGTATCTTGCGGCTTCCGGCGATGCTGGGTTATCTCATCGTCGGGATTACGATAGGTCCGCACGCGCTGGGCTGGATACCCGATGAGCCGGAAACCCGCAGTCTGGGTGAATTCGGGGTGGTATTCCTGATGTTCAGTATTGGCCTGGAGTTCAGCCTGGGGCGTTTGCGTGCCATGCAACGGCTGGTGTTCGGCTTGGGTACCGCACAGGTTGTTGCCACCATTGTGCTGGTTATGCTGGCTTCGCTATTCTTTGGGCTTGACTGGCGTGCCGGCTTGGCTTTGGGCGGGGTGTTGGCGATGTCCTCTACCGCTATAGTCAGCAAAATGCTGGTAGAACGCGCCGAGCTGAATACGTCGCACGGCCAGAAAATCATGGGCGTATTGCTATTCCAGGATCTGGCTGTCGTGCCGCTCATCATTATCATCCCGGCATTGGCCAGCAGCGGGCAGGCGATCTATTGGACGCTGGGGTTGGCCCTGCTCAAAGCAGGGGTGGTTTTGTTTGCGTTGCTGGTCTTCGGCCAACGATTGTTGCGCCCCTGGTTTCATCTGGTTGCAAAACAGAAGTCTCCCGAGCTGTTTATGCTCAACGTGTTGCTGTTTACCCTGGGGCTTGCCTGGCTTACGGAGTTGGCCGGGCTTTCTCTGGTTCTCGGAGCCTTTGTCGCGGGGATGCTGATTTCCGAAACCGAATATCGCTATCAGGTTGAAGAGGATATCAAGCCGTTCCGCGACGTGTTGCTGGGTTTGTTTTTCGTCACTATAGGCATGTTGCTCGATCCGGTTAGCGTGATGGCGGGATTCGGCTGGATCGTGCTGCTCATGCTGATCCTTCTGCCCTTCAAGGCCGCCGTGGTGGCGTTGCTCGCACGCTGGTTCGCGGGAGACTGGGGGGCGGCAATTCGTTGCGGTCTGGGATTGGCGCAGGCCGGTGAATTCGGCTTCGTTTTGTTGACCCTGGCTGGCGGCGTCAGTTTGTTACCCCATGATGTCATGCAAAACGTATTGGCGGCTATGCTGCTTTCCATGCTGGTTGCGCCATTCCTGATCCAGCATGCCGAATTCATCGTGCGGAGAATCTCTCCCGACGAGTGGATGGATCGCGCCATGCAGATACACCAGATTGCCGTTCAAAGCATGGCAACCGACGCGCACATTATCATTTGCGGGTACGGTCGCAGCGGACAGACGCTGGCGCGTTTTATGAAGCAGGAAAATATTCGCTGCATCGCTTTGGATCTCGACCCGCTCAGGGTGCGCGAGGCCATGTCTGCGGGCGAAAGCGTTGTGTACGGAGATGCCGCCAAGCGCGAGGTATTGCTGGCGGCCGGGCTGATGCGGTCAAGAACCCTGGTGGTGACGTACGATGACAATCAATCTGCCCTCAAGATTCTGAAACATGTGAATGAAGTTCGTCCGGACTTGCCCGTGGTGGTGCGAACTGCCGACGAAACCCACATCGAAACGCTAAAACTGGCCGGAGCCGCCGAGGTGGTGGCGGAAGTGCTGGAGGGCAGCGTGATGCTTGCCTCGCAGGCCTTGCTTTTGTACGGTGTGCCGCTCAACAAGGTGGTGCGGAGGCTGCAGGAAAGTCGTGCACGCCGATACAGCGTATTCAGCGGTTTTTTCCGTACGCCCAATACCCCGGTATTCGACACGAGTGACAACTTGCAGCCGCGTTTTCAAAGTGTGCTGTTAAACCGGCACGATGCAGCTGTGGGCAGAATGCTGGAAGAAATCAACCTGCCCGAATTGGAAGTGGAGGTAAATGCAGTTCGCCGCCACAACGTAAGCGGCAATCAACCCGAAGGAGATATGGTATTGCAATCCGGCGATGTGCTGGTACTGCTCGGACAGCCATTGGCGCTGATACTGGCAGAAAAGCGCTTGCGCGAAGGGTAGTCTAAATCCCCATGCACACCAAATACGGGGTGTCGTCAATAATACTTGCGGTTGCAATTGGCGTTCCTCCGCTGCCGGTTCCGGCTACGGTCACCATCAGGGAGCCGGTAGCCGTATTGCCGTCATCCAGCGTGATATCAAGTTGCTTGGCAAATTTTCCGGCTATGGCATCGGAACAGATTATGTAAGATCCGGTCAAGCCGTTGATCGCCGTGTTGGCGGCATTGGTGATGCCTACGGATCCCCCGGTCGCATTCTTGGGTAGAAAATTGACTGCTCCGGTATCGGTCGGGCCGGGGGCAAATCCGGCAAGGCGCACATGCTGCCAGAATACATAAGACTCGGCTGTGACAGTATTGGCATTCCATGCACCTTCGATAATGCCGTTACCGGTGGCGCACAAATTGGCAGCTGCCGGGGAGCAAATTGTGCCGCCGTTCAAGTGTGCGGCGACATTGGCGTCATCTCCGGGCAGCGATTTGTACTTGTCCTGATAGCCGTATATAAATAGCGGGATATTCTTGAAATCACCCGCCAGATTTTTAACCTTCGCACTGTTGATTAATTCCTGCCCTTTCAGGACACCTCCGAGCAGCAAACCGATAATGACTAATACGATGGCGATTTCGATCAGGGTAAAGCCGGGCTGATTGTGTTTGTTCATCAATGTTCTCCTGGGGGGTAAATTTTCAGTGAATGCCTTAACTTCACCCGCGCAGACATTTCTTGATATATCGCATTCGATTGGGCATTCCGGACTGCCCAATTCTGGCTAGCTCCTTAAATATTTACTAGCTGTCATTGTTGATAGGAACGTAGGAATGAGGCGGTTTGACAAGGACAACTTGGAGCGCGCTTGTTGCAAAATAGCTATACCCAATAAAATTACTTGACTATTTTTCCTGTCAGGTCTACAACATGCTTGGAATTTGAATATTGTGCCAGCTTTGACCGTCCAAAAACCGACAAGCGCTTTTCTGATCAATTCCAAACAGGAGGAATTCGCAATGAAAAAAATCATCCTTACCCTTGCGGGAATGCTAGCCTCAATTTCGTTTGCACCGAATGCCTTTGCCATCCCGGCTTTCGCACGGCAAGTAGGGATGGCTTGTAGCGCATGCCATTATCAGCACTTCCCTGTTTTGAACAGCTTTGGACGCGCATTTAAAGCCGGCGGCTACACGATGATAGGGGCGCAGGAGAAAATAGAAGCGGAAGGACTTTCCCTGCCGGGAACACTGAACGCAGCATTGGTCGGCTATGCGCAATATCAGAAATCCAACGGTCCAACGGACGGATCTACCCCTACCGGAAAAACCACCAATGATGGTCAAGTTCAAATACCGCAACAGGTTAGCCTATTTCTGGGCGGTCGCGTCGGGGAGCATATTGGCTTTGAAACGGAAATCAATGTTTCTGGAGCGGGAGCCGATACGGGAGCAACCACAGGCACCGGTTTGATCAGGCTGAAAATCCCCTTTGTGTATGACGTGGGCAGCGTAAAAGCGGGGATTATTCCTTTCAGTACCGCGGGGCTCGGTGTGGCGGACAGTTTTGAAGTATTGAACACAGGGGCAGTTGCGGTTCATGCATTTAACCAGACGGTTCTTTCGGGTTCGACGCTGGGTGGGATGCAGACTGTATCAGCCCAACAATATATAGGGACAGGAACTGCTGCAAATGGCGTGGCATTTATTGCCTCGAATGAGAATTTCTTTGCCAACTTCGCCAAATGGGGAGCAAACGTCGGAGCCGGTGGTTCCGGGGGACCTTCATCCAACTACCTGCGTGCGGCCTGGACTCCAGGCAGTCTGGTCTCGGGATTTGACTCGGCAATTGGCGTGCAGATATGGAGTGGATCCAGTGCAATGGATGCGTCATCGGGTCCGACGGGCTCTTCTCCCAATGCCGCTTTCGGTACGAATGGTGTAGTTGACACCAAGGCGTCGGCGGTGGACGCACAGTTGATGGGCGATGTGGCGGGAATGCCGCTGCTGGTAGTGGCCTCCTATGCGAATGCGCCTGCGTCGGATGCCGCGGCCGGGGCCGGAGCAAATTTCAACTTGTTTAATACCAGTACAAGCGGAGCGAGAAAATCGCTTAATATCGGGGCTGAGCTCGGTGTGATTCCGAACAAGGCTACTGTCCAGTTCGGCATCCGTCGTGCCAGCGCGGGAGTAAATGTTCCCGGCACCCTCACGGGAAATGCTACCGATAATGCGATCATGTTGGGCGGGACGTACAACATTGCATTAAACGTCAGAGCAGAGTTGACTTATACCAAAGCCAGCGGTGATATGTACAATCCGGCCCAAGCCGCGACAGCCGGATATCTTGGTGATACGCTGACTACACTGGATCTGGCTTTCGGATTCTGAAACAGATTCGAAATATCACCGATTCTGCCGATAATTACGGGCGGAATCTTCAAAGGGGAGCTTGCGTCTCCCCTTTGTCTTGTTTGAACATTAGGCATGATGAAACTAATATTGCAAATAACTTTCTTGAGTTTGGCTGCCGGGTCGATAGGGGGCTGTGCCAGCACAGGACTTCCCGCGCTTGATAGCATGCTTCAGGGTGGAGCCGACGCCATTCACGTCACCGAAAGCGGCAAAACAAACTCCAATACGTCATCGTTTAAATATGCAGCCAGTATTCGAATGGGCCGTTATGTGGATGATCGAAAAATGGACAATCCGCGCAAGATTGGAACAGGCGCGGAAAATGTATCCGGTTTGAGCGGAAAAGACATTCTTCTGGATCAGGATGCGGCCACGATTGTTGCGGAAGCGATGCGGGCACGTCTGGAGGATGCGGGTTTTCAAGTTAGCCAGGCGCAAGATATTCATGCGCTATTCGAATTGAATGGAGTCGTGAAGGAATTGACTTACAACGTTAAAGCCCGCGACGAAATTTCTATCGTGATTGAGACGACGCTGAAAGAAGCGGATACGGGCAAGGTGGTATGGTCAGGTGTGGTGATGGAAAAAAACGACCGTTTTGCCGGTGTTTCCGGCAATAATAAAAACGACGTGATTGTTTATTTGCGCAAAGAGTTGGGTGTGGTCACCCAAAAGACCAACGAAGCAATCAGCTCCGGCCTGAGAATTGCGCGCCCGGATTTGTTTAACCTGACTCCTATCCCTCAATCCATACCGGGTGTGACTGTGCTGATTGCTCCGTCCACGGCTGCGCTGCCCGTTGCCGTATCTCCCCCTTCGCAACAAGTTAGCACTCCGGCCGGGAATACGGGAATCCGGCCACATCCTTATGTGCCGGAAGCAACCGCGACCAGTGGCTTATTGTTGATCAATACCAGCCCGGCGCGTGCGAGAGTGTACCTCGATAGTGTGTATTACGGATTGTCGCCGCTGCGTTTGGAAATGGAGCCGGGGATACATTCAATCAGCGTGAAACTGGACGGCTACAAGATGGTGTCCGAGAAAGTTTCGGTACGCAGGGGGGACAGCACAGAAATGGATTTGAGTCTGGAGCGCTGATATTTCCTATGGGGTCAACATTGTCTGGTCGTGTATTGATTTTTGCCATTGCCTCGCTTGCATACAGCGCGGGGGCAATGGCGGATTTTCAGACCGGAATGAGCGCATATCTGTCAGGCAGTTACTCCCGCGCATACAAAGAATTCAAGGCCCTCGCAATGGAGGGGAATGCCGCTGCACAGTTCCGGCTGGGGTGGATGTACAACGAAGGGGAAGGTGTGCCGCAGGATTACCTGCTGGCTTTGTCGTGGTACAACAAGGCTGCTGAACAGGGGAACGTTGAGGCTCAGTTTTTTCTGGGTGAGATATATGACAAGGGACACAGTGTCCCCCAGGATTATTCGCTGGCTGCATCGTGGTACCGCAAAGCCGCCGCGCAAAATTCGTCAATAGCACAGCAACGCCTGGGAGTTATGTACGCTTTTGGTTTGGGCTTGCCACAGGACGACACTCAAGCGGTGGCGTGGTATCGCAAAGCTGCGGAACAGGGAAACAGGGAAGCAGAGTTCAATCTTGGTTCAGCCTATCGACTGGGTAAGGGGGTTGAGCCGGACTACAATGAGGCCTTGTTCTGGTACCTGAAAGCTGCAGAGCAGGGGCATGTGAAGGCGTTATTCAATCTCGGAAAGATGTATTCCAAAGGGGGCGGTGTGCAGCAGGATTTTGTTCAAGCGCTCAAGTGGCTGGTGTTGGCTGCCAGTTCAGGAGAGGAGGGCGCTGTCAATGAGTTGCAAATAATCGAACTCCGCATGACTCCCCATGAAATTGAGCAGGCCCGGACTCAGGCGCAGGAGTGGCTGGAGCGGCATTAAAGCGTAAGTTTTTTGCACGTGCGGTACAATTGCACCCCATGATTTATCCGCCCCATTCTCCCCAGGCCCGCCGCGCCGCGCGTATCGAACTGCTCTTGCCGCTTGAGTATCCTTCCGATCTGCCGGTGGTATTGCGGCGCGAGGAACTGGCCGGGGCCATTGCGCAGAATCAGGTGGTTATCGTGTGCGGGGAAACCGGCTCCGGTAAAACGACGCAGCTGCCGAAAATCTGTTTGAGCATAGGGCGGGGAGTGCAAGGCATGATTGCGCATACCCAGCCGCGACGGGTTGCGGCGCGCTCGGTGGCCAACCGGATTGCGCACGAACTCAAGACCGAGTTGGGCGGGGTCGTCGGTTACAAGATACGCTTCAGCGACAAGGTGTCCGACTTTACCTGCGTCAAGCTGATGACGGACGGTATTCTGCTGGCTGAAATTCAGAGCGATCCGCTGCTGAAAAAATACGACACGATCATCATAGACGAAGCGCACGAGCGCTCGCTGAATATTGATTTTCTGCTGGGATATTTTAAGCATCTGCTGCCGCGCCGTCCGGATTTGAAGCTGATTATCACCTCGGCCACGCTGGATGCTGACAGGTTTGCGCGGCATTTTTCTCTCCCCTCTCCCGCTGGCGGGAGAGGGGGCGGGGGAGAGGGCACGTCTGACACAGCCCCCATAATGCAAGTCTCAGGCCGCAGCTATCCGGTGGAAATTCGTTACCGCCCGCCGCAACAAAATGAGGAAGGGGAAATTGAGGACATCCCGCAGGCGGTATGCAGCGCGCTCGATGAACTCAGCATCGGCGGTTTGCGCGGGGATGTGCTGGTGTTTCTGCCCGGAGAGCGCGAGATACGCGACACGGCGGAAGCCTTGCGCAAACATCATCCTCGCGGGGTGGAGATATTGCCGCTGTTTTCGCGTCTTTCGGCCGGGGAGCAGGATAGAGTATTCAAACCGGCTTCCGGAATGCGCCGGGTCGTGCTGGCGACCAACGTGGCGGAAACATCACTCACCGTACCCAACATCGGTTATGTGATTGACGCCGGCCAGGCGCGCATCAATCGTTACAGCATCCGCCAAAAAGTGGAGCAGTTGCGCGTGGAGAAAATTTCCCGTGCCGCCGCAAATCAGCGTGCCGGGCGCTGCGGACGGGTGATGAGCGGCATCTGCGTGCGCCTCTACGATGAGGCGGATTTCATGGCACGCAGCGAGTACACCGATGCTGAAATCTTCCGGGTGTCTCTGGCGACGGTCATTTTGCGCATGAGTGCACTGAATCTGGGAGAAGTGGACAGTTTCCCGTTTATCGAGCCGCCCGGTTCACGTTCGATAGCCGACGGGTATCAGCTGCTTGCCGAACTCGGTGCAATCGATGAGGCACGCCAGTTGACCCCGCTGGGTCGGGAATTGTCCAGGTTGCCGCTGGACCCGAAAATTGCGCGCCTGTTATTGGCGGGCCGCCAGTACCAGTGTCTGACGGAAATTCTGATTATTGCCAGCGCGCTGTCGCTGCAAGACCCGCGTGATCGCCCGTCGGAACGGCGCGAGGCGGCCGATGCCGCGCACCAGCGCTTTAACGATGAGCGCTCGGACTTTCTTGCTTATGTGAAATTGTGGGCTTGGTTTCAGGATGCCGTGAAGCATAAGAAGACCAACCGCTTATGGGCGAATGAATGCCGCGAGAAATTTTTGTCGCCGTTGCGCTTGCGCGAGTGGCATGAGCTGCACCAGCAGTTGCATGCGCAGGTTGCCGAAATGGGCATGCGCCTGAACGAACTACCCGCAAGTTACGAACAAATCCACAAAGCATTGCTCACCGGATTGCTGGGCAATATCGGCTGCAAGAGCGTAGACCGGGAACCGCATTATCTGGGGGCGCGCGAAATAAAATTTTTCATTGCACCCAATTCGGTGCTGGCAAAGAAAGGTGCAAAATGGGTGGTGGCCGCCGAGCTGACCGAAACGACAAGGCTGTATGCGCGCAATGTGGCACGCATTGAACCGGAGTGGCTGGAAGAGGTTGGCGCACACCTCATTAAGCGTCATTATTTTGATCCGCATTGGGAGAAAAAGGCCGCGCAGGTGGCCGCATGGGAGCGCAGAACTTTGTATGGCTTGCTCATCAATCCCAAGAAGCGCGTGCATTACGGGCCGATGAACGTGGTTGAATCGCGTCAGGTGTTCATCCGCCAGGCGCTGGTGACGGGTGAGTTCAACACGCTGGCTCCGTTTTTTGCGCACAACCAGAAATTGATTCGCGACATTGAAGCCCTGGAACACAAGGCTCGACGCCCGGATGTGCTGGTGGATGACGAATTGATATTCGCGTTTTACGACAGCCGCATTCCCCCCCGCATTCACAATGGTGCGGCATTCGAGTCATGGCGCAAAGAGGTCGAACGCGAACAGCCGAAATTGCTGTATCTGCAAAAGGACGACTTGATGCGTCACGAGGCGGCGGGCATCACGACCGACCAGTTTCCGCCGCAACTGGTGATGAACCATATCAGCTATGCGCTGTCATATAACTTTGCTCCCGGCAAGAGTGACGACGGCGTTACCCTCACGGTACCGCTTGCACTCATTAATCAGGTGTCCGTTGCGCGTTGCGAATATCTGGTTCCCGGCCTGCTGGCGGAAAAGGTGGCGCAACTGGTGAAAACCCTGCCGCAAAAATTGCGCCGCCATCTGGTGCCGGTGCCGGAATTCGCCGGTACATTTTGCCGCGAGGTCGAGCCGTCGGATGTGCCGTTACTGCAAGCCTTGGCACGTTATATTCGCGCGCAAAAGCAATTTGAAACACCGCCGGATGCATTTCGCCCGGAGCAGTTGCCAGTTCATCTGCTGATGAATTTTTATGTGGTGGATGAGCACGGAAGACAGCTGGGAGTGTCGCGCAATTTTACCCAGTTACGCAGCGAACTTTCACCCAAGCTGGAACCCCTGCTTGCCAGAGACAAGGGCGCTGAAAAAGTGCTTGAGCGGTATACCGACTGGAAATTCGGCGAGTTCATGGAAACGGCCGAATTGAGCCGTGCCGGACAAAAGGTAACCGTATTTAACGCACTGACGGATGAGGGAGATGCGGTGATGCTGCGCGTGTTCGACACGCGCGAGGAGGCGCAGTCTGCGCATCGCAAAGGGCTTGTGCGCTTGTTTATGCTGGCCCTGAGGGAACAAGTGAAGTTCCTGGAAAAGAATCTGTCCGGAATGCAGGCGATGGGCATGCAATTTTTACCTTTCGGCAGCCAGCAGGATTTGTTCCGCCAGATATTGTCGGTTACCTTTGAGCGTTGTTGTTTGATGGAGCCATGGCCCGCAAGTGAAAAGGAATTCGCCGCGCGCTGCAAGGATGCGAAAAGTCGGTTGACGCTGGTGGCACAGGAAATCGCGCGGCTGGTCGGCGCGGTGTTGGCGGAATATCAGGTGTTGCAAAAATCCCTGCCCGGCTTCAAGGCGCATGGACAGGTGTTACAAGACGTGCGTGCGCAGTGCGAGTGGTTGCTGGGCAAGGAATGGATCGCGCGCACACCCTATGAGCGTTTGCAGCATGTGCCGCGTTATCTAAAAGGGATAAACGTGAGGTTGGAAAAATTGCGTGCCAACCCGGCGCGAGATGCGCTGCAAGCGGCACAAATGCAGTCGTTGCTGCAGGCCTGGCAGCGCAAGCTGGCGGCGCAACAGGGCGATGCGGATGCACGCGTGGCGGATTTTGGCTGGATGTTGCAGGAGTTGCGTGTATCGCTGTTTGCCCAGGAGTTGAAAACACCGGTAATTGTTTCGGTGAAGCGCTTGCAGAAAATATGGGAAACGCTGTAATGCGGTAAATGAGCAGACTATTACGGATTATTGCGGCGTAACGGATTTATTAACGAAAGAGTATTGTTTATGTTGAAACCTATGGTGATATACCACGGAAAATGTCTTGATGGAATGACGGCTGCATGGGCTGTTAAAAATGCGCTGGGCGATGGGGATTATATTTCAGCCAGCCACGGCGAAGCGCCGCCGGATGTTAGCGGGCGCGATGTGGTTGTCGTTGATTTCTGCTACAAGCGCGCCATCATGGAAGAAATGTTCAGTAAAGCCCGCTCGTTGCTGGTGCTGGATCACCATAAAAGCGCCCAGGCCGATCTGCATGATTTACCCTTTGCAAAATTTGATATGGAGCGCAGCGGTGCGGGGTTGGCGTGGGACTGGTTTCATCCCGGGAAGCCAAGGCCTGTGTTGGTCAATCTGGTTGAAGATAATGATCTTTGGCGACATGCGCTGCAGGGCACCAAAGAGTTTCAAATGCGTCTGGAAATGGAGCCCATGAATTTTTCCAATTGGGATCGGATAGCCGGTATGTCCGTACAGGAATTCGCCGGGTTTATCGCCGAAGGCGAGATTCTAAAACGTGCTTTCGAGAACGAAATATCCGTCTTGATGAATGATCACTACGCGGTGACGTTGGCAGGGGAAAGCGGTTTGGCAGTCAATGCTTCCAGCCGGTATTCAAGCGAACTGGGACATAAACTGGCACTCATGTCCGGCAGCTTTGGAATGATTTGGCGCCAGCTGGATGGCGTGCTTAAAATCAGTCTGCGTTCGAGCGGTGAGTACGATGTGTCTCAACTGGCTGCAAAATTCGGCGGTGGCGGACACCGCAATGCCGCATCGTTTAGTTTGCCGGTTGGAATCGACGGCTATGCGATTGTGGCCGGGAAAGGGCTCTAACGCCTTGCGCTGTTGAGCCATGCATTAAATGGCTCCCGTTCCCCCCTTTGACAAAGGGGGGAACAACAGCGTGCTGAAAATAGTTCAGAGGCGTAAATGTAAATGCCAGACTCCAAGTTTAGAACGATAGAATTACACGAACATGCCCCCGCTAAACCTGCGCTCGGGGCACCCTGCAACCGCTGCGGGGTCTGCTGCGCGGCTGAACCTTGTCCGGTTGCATATCTGTTCCTGTTCCAACGCACGGGACGCTGTCGTGCCTTATCGTGGCAGGAAGAAAAAGGTTGCTACGTCTGCGGTATGGTAAGTTATCCCGATTGCTATTCGTTCCTGATCCCGAGATTTGCCAGGCGACGGATAGGCGCATTCATTTTAACCCGCATTGCCGCAGGCACAGGGTGTGATTCGGGTATTGAGATTAGTGATCCATGAGTTAACAAGTGGGGTGGAAGCGGGCTGCAGATAATCCGCTGTGCCAAACAGTTACTCAGGCAGGCTCTTCAAGCGCTATAGCGCCCTATCTAGCCAACCTCCGGGCGGTACAGATGGTAGCGGTTCTTTCCGGTCTGCTTGGCCACGTACATAGCTTGGTCGGCTTGGCGCAACAACGTATCGCCGTCCCCAGTTGCAGAGCCAAGGAAAGTCACGCCCAAACTGGCCGACACTGCGACCTGATGGCTGCCGATGGTTACCGGCATGGCGACTATATCCAGAATGCGGTCGAGTATCTGGAAACATTCCTGCTCGCTGGCAAGTTCGTTAAACAGCACTACAAACTCATCTCCGCCCAGTCGTGCCAGGGTGTCGCCCGCGCGCAATGATTCATGCAGGCGGTGGGTGATTTCCACCAGCAATTGGTCACCCGCATTGTGTCCATACAGATCGTTGACAAGCTTGAAGCCGTCGAGGTCGATGTAGCAGACAGAGAGCATTTTGCCGCTGCGCTGTGCACGCGCGATGGCTTGATCCATGCGGTCAGCCAGCAAACGCCGGTTGGGGATGCCGGTGAGTGCATCGTAATTGGCGACCTGATCCAGTTCGGCCTCATGTTCCTTAAGATGACTGATGTCGGAAAACACCCCGACATAACGTTGCACCTTTTCGTCATCGCCGCAAATGGCAGTAATCGAGAGCAACTCGGCATACATCTCGCCGGATTTTCGCCGGTTCCAAACCTCGCCGCGCCAAGCTTTTTTCTGTTTCAGCGATTGCCACATTGCGGCATAAAAAGTTTTGTCCTGGCGACCCGAGCCCAGTAGTTTCGGGTTCTTTCCGATCACCTCCTCGCGGGAATATCCGGTGATCTGGGTAAAAGCCGGGTTGACATCGATGAAAACGTTATTTGCATCGGTGATAATGATGCCTTCCTGGCTGTTGTCGAACACGCTGGCGGTGATGCGGAGATTTTCTTCGGCTTGTCTCAATTTGGTGATATCCCGGCTGATCCCAAAAAGACCGATGACCTTTTTGCCATCACCGTCCAATACCGGCCACTTATTGGTGCTAACCCAGCCTTCCTTGCCCTGCGCGTCATAGTACGGATCAATTTTATTTAACAGCGGAAGGCCATTCTTGAAAATCGGCAATTCTTCTTCGTAGTAGATTCGCGCCGTTTTTTCAGGAAATACTTCCAGGTCATGTTTGCCTATCATGTCTCGCCAACTGGCGTGACCGGTGATATTGGCCAGTGTTTGGCTACAAAAACGGAACCGGCTGTTTTCGTCCTTGAAATAGATAAAGTCGCTGGCGTTCTCCAGAAACGAGACGAAATCGCGATTTAAGTCGTACAGCTTTGCCTCAATCTGCTTGCGTTCGGTGATGTCATGCACAATGGAATACAGCACATGATGATCTTTCAGTATAACCGGGCCGGAGTACACTTCAACATCCCGAACCTTGCCATCGGCAAGCCGGTGCCGGAAATGGAAGCAGGACTTTTTATTGAGGTCTGCATTGAACATTTCCCGGGCTATTTCTTCGCGGGTCAGGGTGTTGATCTGGCCGATATTCATTGCTTTTAATTGACCCGGCGAATAGCCATAAAAATTTTCTGCTGCGGCATTCGCGTTGACGATGCGTCCATCCGTCGGTTCAATCAGCAGCATCGGTACTTTGGATCCCAGGAAAAAAGCCCGGTAATGATCTTCACTTTCCTGCAGGGCACGGGTGATTTTCTCGTTTTCCCGCAACGCGACTTCCAGTTCATTGGTGCGACGGCGTACTTGGTCTTCCAGCATAATGGCTGCCTGAAACAGATTGAAGTCCGAACTCTGAATGCTAGAGCTGCTTTCGGCTCGATTCATCAGTGCCTGAATGATCTTGTGCAAACGTGCGATCTCGGCCTGCAAGGTCTGTTCGGTCGTTTCCTTCGCCTGATCAGGCATTGTGAGGCTCCTTGGATGATTCCGGGGGGGAGCCGATAGCGATCCCGGTGAACGTCTGGTTGACGTGTATGCCGTGGAATTGTTCGCCGTAACTGCTGAATCCTATCGTGTTGTTGTTCCGGAAAATTTCTCCGACCTGATGTTTCAGTGCGTTCTGGGAAATTTCCAGATTGCGCTGGATGCAGTCGCAACCCAGAACGAGTTGAGGGGGGCCAATTTCTGACCGGATCGTGTCGAAAGTCTGTTTCAGGTTATCCATTAAATTCACGCCACGCGCCACTCGGAGTACCAGGCCCTCTTCAATAGCGCAAAATAAGGTCAGGCTGCCATCGGCATTCGCTTTCTGAATAGCGCGCACATAATCTATCCCGCCAATTTTCACCATGACGGGCGGAAAGGAAAAGTTCTTGGAGTTGAGTTCGTTAACGTCAGCGCCTACCAGTCTGGCATATTCGGCGGCGGCAGGCAGTCCGTTGATCTCCATGACGATGCGTCTGGCCGGATCGGCTTGTGTGACTACCAGACGTTCATCAGTTGAAACAAAATGATGGATCTTGAAAATTTTGAAAGGCAGGGAAGTGCGGATCAAAGTCAGTGCCGCGCTATCGTTGTGGAAACCGCCATTGCTATAAATATAGGTCCTGGAAAATTTCAGGTCGTCGCCCGCAGAACCCCCGAACAATATAATGTTACCCAAAGCATACTGCAGCGCATGGGCTACCCGTTCTTCGCGCACGGACAATCCGTCAATCAGCAGCAAGGCGAAGCTGTTATGCGGATTTGCATCCCTGGCTTTGTTTTCAAGTCGCTGTAACAGGGTTTGGGTAAAATCATGCCCTCTGGTGATATCGAACTGGTCTAATTGATCCAGCAGTCCGCTGACAGCCACACAGTCACCAGCGGAGAAACTTACCCCGGACAAGCTATGCCGGCAATAACCGGCCGGTCCGATTTCTCCTGCCGTGGTACAGCCGACAACCTGAACCCCTGCAAATAACAAGCGCATTTCTGCAGCCAGCACGTCAAGGTCGTATTCACTCGAACAGAAAAATATAACCAACTCCATATTGGCCTGTGCCACTGCGGCATGAAACTCGTGTACCGCTTGGCGAGCTTCCGTTGCAATTGATTGTGCCATGCGAATAGGTTGTTGATTCACCCCGATCTCCTGTTTAGAGAGTGCCTTGCGGAATCATTCTTCAATTATCGTGTTGCCACTCGACACCGTGATAATACGCTTTCTGTCATACCCATGCCGTAGTCTGGATGGAGAGCAACGGAATCCGGGGAGTGGGGACCGTGCATTTCCGGACTACACTTCGTTTCATCCAGGCTACGGGCTATTTCTCAAAACGTTTTGCAATCAGCACCGCATTGCTGCCGCCAAACGCGAAGGAGTTGGACATTACCGCATTCAATTTAACATTGCAGCGTCCCGTATTGGGCACGTAATCGAGATCGCAATCCGGGTCGGGTTGATGCAGATTGAGCGTGGGAGGGATGGCCTGGTGTTGCAGCGCCAAAACGGCTGCCACGAATTCCACTGCACCGGTGGCTCCCATCAGGTGTCCGTGCATGGATTTGGTTGAACTGACCGGCACGTGATACGCATGCTCGCCGAATGCCTGCTTGAGCGCTTTGGTTTCTTCGAAGTCGCCAGCCAAGGTGGCCGTGCCATGCGCATTGATATAGTGGATGTCTTCAGGCTGTATTTTTGCATCGTGCAATGCATTGATGATCGCCCTGGTTTGTCCGGCAGCGTCGGGCTTGGTGATGTGGCTGGCATCGGAGGAGCTGTCATATCCGGCGATTTCTGCATAGATGCGCGCGCCACGGCGCACAGCGCGTTCCGCGTCTTCCAGTACCAAAATTGCAGCCCCTTCGCCCAGCACCAGACCGCTGCGGTCTTTTGCGAACGGTTTGCAGGAGGCGGAAGGGTCGGCGGCATCTTCATGCGCCAATGTGCGCAGAGCCTCCCAGGCTTTCATGACGACATGGGTGAGCATGGCTTCCGCACCGCCAGCCAGCATGACGTCGGCATAGCCATCCTTGATTTGACGGTAAGCTTCGCCGATGGCGATGGCGGAAGAGGAGCAGGCCGTTGAATAGGTGATATTGGGACCCTGCAGGTGGTAGGCAAGGGACAGGTGCGAGGCGGCCGCATTGTTCATGGTCAACAGCACGCTCAGGGGTTTGACACGCGGAACTTCACGCTGGAATATTTCCACATAGCCTTCCTCAAGCGTACTTGCACCGCCCATGCCGCTACCCATGTAGACACCGCTACGTGTTAGTTCCTGTTCTGTCAGTTCAAGTTGTGCATCTTTCACTGCCTGCTCCCCCGCGATCAGCGCAAACTGGCTGAAACGTTCAATGCCCGTCAGTTTGATCCTGGAAAAATGATCGGCGGGATTGTAGCCCTGTATCTGTGCGGCCAAGCGGCAGGAAAGTTTGTCCGAAAAGTCGGTCTGCAGGTTCCCGATTCCGGAGCGGCCTGCCATCAGGTTTTCAAAAAATTCTGAGGGATTTTTGCCGACAGGGGAATAAATGCCCAATCCTGTAATGACAACGCGGCGGGTCATGTTGAAGTTGTATTCAGGAAGATAACTTTTGCTCGGCTACCAGGCGTTCAACAATACCGGCAATATCCTGTATCGTCTTGATTTCTACCCGTTCGTCCGGCATCTTGATGTGAAATTTGTCTTCCAGGTTGAACATGAATTCGATGACGGACAGCGAATCCAGACCAAGCGCTTCAAGTTCCGCGCCCGGGGTGAGGTCTTCTATCTTGAGATCGAATTGCTCCACCATCATGTGCTGTATGGTTTGCAGGGTGCTCATTTATTTTTCTGGGCGTCTGTCATTGTGTCAGGCAACATGCACGAGGCTTAAGCGGGGTGCGGATGTTACCACGGTTTGCTCGTCGGTATTATGACCTGAAGTCTGCTTTCCGGTAAGATCATTAAAAAACCTGACTGTTTCGTCTGCCACTATTTCGCGTTCATTGTCCAAAGTAATCATGTGGTAGCTATTGTGCAGCATGATTTTATGCACGTTTGAAGAGCTGATATGATTGGTGACGAAATCGGCGCTGCGCGGGGTCGAAACATCATCTTCCATCGCATGAATAATAAGCGCAGGGGCGGTCACCTTGTGCAGATTGCGTTTAACCGACTTGATCAGCAGTTCGGCTTCATGAATCGCGGGCAATGTCAGATTGGATGCTCCGGCTATGGAGGATGATTTATGGCTCATTTCCCGGGCCACCCAACGCCGTAGCTGCTGATTCTTCAAGCCGAACGGTTCCCGTTCCCTGTAGGTATAAAGATAGCGCAGCGGAGTGTAATATCCCAAAGGCAACATAAAACGGTACCACGGAATGCTCCAGCCATCGTAGAACAGGGTGGTGGCGAGCAGCGACAGACCGCTGATCTCTGCACTGGCTTCCTCCGCTACACTTAAGGCCAGAACCGCACCGATGCACAATCCGCCGATGGAGACGGTTTCGTATTGGCGCTTCATGTTGAGCAACTCTGCCATCACTTGTCCGCGCCAGTCGCGCCAAGGTGTTACCGAATGAGGGGTATCTCCCTCCATGTAACCGTAACCCTGAAAATGGGGAACGCGCACAGAATAGCCTGCCTTGTTCAGGCGCTTGGCAAGCGACTGCATTTCGGCAGGAACACCTTGGAGTCCGTGTACCAACAGGACGGCATGGTTTCCACCGGTAAGCTCAATTGTTTTCATGGGCGAAGTAAACGGATTAACATGGTGAACTGAAAGATAAGGCACCGATCCGGTAAATAAGTTCTGATTTCAAATGCCTATATTGTACCAAGTTTGTTACACAAAGAGGGAAAGAGTTCAAAATTTGCCAGTGCGCTATAATCTGACCAGACTTTCTGGAAAGAAACTATAAGGAAACAATATGCCGGAACAATTGAACGGACAAGAACTTAACATGCTGCGCGAGGAAATGGAAATCCTGATGGGGGAGCGTGGCCGCCTGCTTAAAGTGGCGGGCGCGGCGGCGGTGCTGATGGCCAACACCGACGGTCGCGACTTGCCGCCCGAAGCGGCAGAAGCGGCTGAAATGTTGTCGACGCTGGTCAACGAATTGCCCGAGGAAACCCTGCAAGAGGCGCTTGAAAGCGTTCATGCCGAGTTGTCTCCGGGTGATCTGGGCGTTTCCTGATTTTCGCAGACTAGGTGCCCGGGTATGGGTAACAGGCTGGCACTCATTTTGTCCGGGGGAGGTGCGCGTGCAGCCTATCAAGTGGGTGTATTGAGGGCGATAGCCGAGCTATTGCCGCGTCAATCGCATAATCCCTTCCCCATCATTTGCGGCACATCGGCAGGGGCGCTTAATGCAGCCACCCTGGCGGTGAATGCGCAGAATTTTCGCAGGGGAGTGCAATATCTTTCCAATATATGGAAGAATTTTCAGGTCGGACATGTTTACCGGTCTGATCCGGTCGGGGTGTTAAATAACAGCACCCGTTGGTTGACCGGCATGATCTTGAGCACGATGGGCTTCAATAAATTAAACCGGGTATCCCTGCTCGATAATTCACCGCTGGTCAATCTGCTGAATGACACCCTTCCTTGCGAGAAAATTCAGGAAAACATTGATGCCGGCTTGCTTTATGCACTGAGTATCACCGCATCGGGTTACGGTTCCGGGCAGTCGGTAACTTTCTACCAGGGGGTGCAGGGTATTCATCCCTGGCGCCGGGCACGGCGTCTGGGCATTCCCGCCAAAATAGACGCACAACATCTGCTGGCCTCTTCCGCGCTCCCGTTTATTTTCCCCGCTGTGCGTATTCACCGCGAATATTTCGGGGATGGTTCAATGCGCCAGATCGCCCCCATCAGCTCGGCTCTGCATCTGGGGGCAAATCGGGTGTTGATTATTGGCTTGGGGCAGGGCGGTCCGGAAGTGCCCCGGAGCAGGCAGATGGCGGGTTACCCCTCTCTGGCGCATATCGCGGGGCATGCTCTGAACAGTATTTTCCTCGACAGCATGGAGGTGGATCTGGAGCGTTTGCGGCGCATTAACCGCACGGTCAGTCTGTTGTCACAGGAAGCCAGAGACTCGGTCAATTTGCACCATGTTGATGTAATGGTGATTGCACCCAGCCAGCCGCTGGACAGATTGGCCGAGCATCATCTGGCGCGTTTGCCATGGGCCATCCGCTTTCTGTTGCGCGGGGTGGGGGCGATGCGTCGCAGCGGGGCGAATCTGGTGAGTTACTTGCTTTTCGACAAAGGATACTGCCGCACGCTGATCGAGTTGGGGTATAAGGATGCGATGAATCGCAAGGAAGAAATTCTGGCTTTTCTTGCTCCGGAGCAACGGGCCAACGGTCACGCGGAAGAAAGTTCGCCGCAATGAAAAATTCGATACGCAACCTATTGCATCTTGCCGATATTCGGACCTTGCACGGAGACAGCGCAATGCTTGAGCGGATGAATTCCACACGATGACAAATCCCCTGCAGTCCGAACCCGCCGCGCTTACCTTTACGCTGCTGAAGTTGTTATCCGATGGCGAGTTTCATTCCGGTGAAGTGCTGGCACACAAGCTGGGAATTTCCCGTGCCAGCGTGAGCAATGCCCTGCGGAGTGCCGGGAGCTATGGCCTGAAACTATTCAGCGTGCGCGGTCGGGGTTATTGCCTGAGCCATCCACCGCAATGGCTGGATGCCAAACGTATCACTGATCTTATGGGGGAGCGGGGCAGGAATTTCAGAATTGAGATTCTTGACTGTGCAGACTCCAGCAATACCCAGCTATTGCAGCGAGCAAAATTGGATGTCGCACACGGCGGGCCTCAGGGGGGGGCTGTACTGGCAGTGGAATGGCAAAGCGGCGGCCGCGGCCGTTTGGGGCGGGCATGGTATTCGGGATTGGGCAATGCGCTGACCTTCTCGCTGCTGTGGCGTTTTAATTGCGGGTTATCCGCGCTCTCGGGATTGAGCCTTGCTGCCGGCGTGGCAATGATACGTGCACTGCGCTTGTCGGGCATCGAAAGTGCGCAATTGAAATGGCCCAATGATATTCTGGGCAGCAAGGGTAAATTGGCGGGTATCCTGCTGGAAGCGCAAGGAGATATGCTGGGGCCGAGCGCGGTAGTAATCGGTATTGGCCTTAACCTGACTTTGCCGCAGCAGTTGTCGCACGGAATTGACCAGCCTGTAACCTGTCTGGCGGAGATGGCTCACGGAGCGGAGAACGTACCCGAACGCAACCGGTTGCTTGCGATTATTTTGCGGGAGCTTGAGAGCGTGCTGACGGAGTTTTCATTGCTCGGATTTGCCGCATTGCGCGAGGAATGGCAAAGTTATCATGCATTCCAGAACCTGCCGGTACAATTACGCTTGCCGGATGGAAGTCATGTGTCCGGCATCGTGAGAGGGGTGGGGGAAGATGGCGCGCTGGAGTTGGAAAGCATGCGGGAAATCAGAATGTTCAACGTGGGCGAAGTCAGTTTGAGGGGCAAAGGGCATGCTGCTGATTGATGTGGGAAACAGCCGCGTCAAGTGGGCGCGGGTGCAGGGCTGCGAGTGGCTGAATACCGGGGGGGCTGACATCACCGAATGGCCTGTATTTCATCAAGCTATTGCAACACTGCCGCAGTCGAATAAAATTCTGGTATCCAATGTGGCCGGGGATGAATCGGCGCGACAGGTGCGCGAGGCGTGCGCCGGATGGCGGTGTCCGGTGGAGTTTGTCAGGCCAAGAATTGAACAATGCGGGGTACGCAACACCTATGAGCATGCGGCACAACTCGGCAGTGATCGTTGGGCGGCACTCATTGCGGCTTGGCACCATGAGCGAAAGGCTTGCCTGGTCGTGAGTTGCGGGACAGCGACAACGATAGATGCATTATCGGATGAGGGCGAGTTTTTGGGCGGGCTAATTTTGCCGGGGATTGTCCTGATGCATCGCAGCTTGGCGGCAGGTACGGCGCAACTTTCTATTGGCCGGGGCAAGTGGCAGGCATTCCCGCGCAATACGGCGGACTCCATTACCAGCGGGGCAATTCAGGCTACGGCGGGTGCCATTATCCGGCAATATGAATTGCTCGGTGTGCCGGGTGCGCGCTGTCTGATAAGCGGCGGTGATGCGGACAGCGTGGGGAATCATCTCGCCATGCCACTGGCGCGGATGCATAATTTAGTGCTGCAGGGGTTGCAAATCATAGGGCAGGAAGGATTACAAAGGGGATCATGATGAAGTGGCTATTTGTATTTCTGCTGCTGGCCAGCCTGGTTTTTTTTGCGTTCATACAATGGGGCGGGACAGGCTCAGGGGATACTCTGCAACCCAGACTTCCGCTTAATCCGGAGAAGATCAAGCTGTTGCCGGCCGCGATAACACCGGTCTCTGCTCCTGCCGTTGCAACGCCAGCGCAGTCTGCAGTGCAGACGGGAACTGCCTGTATGGAATGGGGAGATTTTTTCGGGGCTGATTTAAACCAGGCAAACGCGGCTTTGTCGGCGTTGAAATTGGGGGATAATCTGACTCAACGGCAGATTGAACATGTTAACGGCTATTGGGTGTACATCCCCCCGCTAAAAAATAGCCTCGAAGTTGAGAAGAAAATTACTCAACTCAGGGAACTGGGTGTGGCGGATTACTTCGCTGTAACGGAAGAAGGGAAATGGCGTAATGCAATATCCCTGGGATTGTTCAAGACCGGGGAGGCAGCACACAACTTTCTTGAAGTTATCAAGGCGAAGGGAGTGAAATCGGCCTTGGCGGGCGAGCGCATGAGCAAACGCCTGCTGACGGTATTCGTGCTGAAAAACCCGGATGCGGGATTGGTCTCAAAAATGACGGCCATGCAAAAGGATTTTCCGGCTAGTGAGCTCAAAACTGCAGCGTGCACATCGGGGAATTGACAAGCAGCCCCTAAATCTGGAGAATGCCGCCCCCTAGACGGACTTCTGGTGATATAGCTCAGGTGGTTAGAGCGCAGCACTCATAACGCTGAGGTCGGTGGTTCAAATCCACCTATCACCACCAAATAACGATCCATAGCGATCCGGTAACATCCTCAAAGCCCACGCCCGGTGGGCTTTTTATTTGGTTTAGTGTCCGTAGAGAAGCGCAGGGTTACCAGCTGCCGCCATCGGCAGGCAACTTTATCCGGCATTGGCGTCTTCGTCATTTATCATGTCCAATTGTATTGGATGCCACAAAATTGTCAGATCAAATTCTTTGACTTTATCCGCGCTTAATACTTCGTTAATTGCATAAGCTGGCTTGCTGGTTAATCTTTTCGGAGGGTCGGGGTATCGAATGCCCATAGGAGAGAGGAGGCTACGCACCAAAGGCTGTTTCGGATTCTGCAAACGCCGGATTGCCACTGCCAGTTCGCCGTTGGAGAGCGAAACAACGGTGCCAGGGGGATAAATTCCGACTTCCCTGAGGAAGGCTGATTTGAGAGAAGGAGCGATGGTCGCAGTTTGGCTATTTATTAAATCCTTGGCCGCAGCATCCGGCAAATGACCCGTCCGGTATCCCCGTTCCGAAATCATGGCACAGTAACGATCCGCCAGGGATAATGCTTGAGATTCAATACTCAGTTCGCTCACTTGCAAGCGCTTGGGATATCCGGATCCATCGATCATTTCGTGATGATGTTCTATTACTTCAATCCAAACCGGATGCTTAATGCCGTGCTTGCGAAGCACATTGATCGCTTCCAGAGGGTGGCTGACGAGAGTTCTTTTCTGCTCAAGACTAAGCGACATTTTCTGGCTATATAGAATGTCCTGTAGCTCCAGCATGGCTATATTCATAGTCAACGCGCCCGCGACAGCATTGCATCTGTTTTCCTCTGGGAGATTCAGATGTTTCAGAAGTATTTCGGTCATCACTGCCGTATGGAACGAATGTCGCAGAGAATATCTCTTGGATTTCTGGTGATGGATGCTGCCCAGAGCGGCATCGGTATCGAGTTCGCAAAGTTTCCGGATGCGTTCGGCAATACTCAGTGCTTCGTTGTAATTAGGCACAGTTTGATCGAACAGGCATTCGAAGTCATAGCTCAACTCGCCCATCCGCAAATATATGGATAACCATTCAACCAGATTCCGCTCTTGCGATTTGGCTATGATTTCCTTTTCGAAAAACACGCCTCTTTCGATCAGTCTATCCAGCTGCTCCTGGCTTTGGATGGTATATCCACGCTTGAGCAGTAACCTATGGTGATTGTCAAACAGGTCAAATGGTAGCGCCTGCCCGGTTGTCAAAAGTCCTGCTTCGACACGAACTGTATTCGCTGATTTTTCCATTCTGCCCTCCAGATTTCCAGCCTGAGGCTGTTAGGCAAATTACCATCATCTGTCGTTACGTTGGATAAACTTATGGAGTAATAACAGGGGAAGCATTAGCCGAAGATAAATGGTTTGACTTCTATACTCCCAATTAGGTTGCACTTTATGCAGCGGATGCAGGCGTGAAATAAATCCATGGAGGATTTTTATCGGGCTCCCAACGGCAATTCTGAATTGCGCAAGAAATCCGCGAACGTCCGAAAGATTCTTACTGGAAACCGAGTCAATTTACTGTTGGCCTGAATCGGACATCTGTGCCGCAGGCAGGCCAAGATAATACCCTTGCGCGTAGTTTACTCCCATGGCCTGAATTGCCTCCATGATCTCCTTGGATTCGATGAATTCGGCAACCATGAGGATATTTAGATCCCGGCATAAACGACTCAAATTCTTAACCAGCACGTAATCAATGTTGGAGTTCAAAATATTGCGCACAAAAGCCCCGTCCAGTTTGACAAAGTCGAAGTGCAATTCGCGCAGATAATGAAACGAGTTGTAGCCGCTGCCGAAATCGTCCAGAGCAAACGAGAAACCGTTTTCGCGCAATTCGGTGAGGAATTTGCGCATGTGCGTCATATCGCCGATTGCGTCGCGTTCCAGTATTTCAAACACGATATTTTTTGGCGGGATGCCGATATTCTGGCACATCATTTCAGCAAAGCCAAGAATGCCGCGTCCCTGTATTTCCTGCGCGGAAAGATTAATGAATAGCTTGAGATCGGGTTCCTCGCGGATTTTTTCTTTCAGAGCCAGCAAGGATTCGGCGATGATCACCCGATCCAGTTCGCGGCCCAGGCCGTATTTTTCAATGGTTTCGATGAATATTCCGGCGGAAACGGTGCTGCCGTCAGGCTCACGCAATCGCGCCAGCGTTTCATATGCAAACAGCTTGCCCGTTTTGCAATCGATAATCGGCTGATAGAAGGGTTTGATGCGGCCTTCATGCAAAGATTCGCGCAATTTTTCGGCATTGTCACGGATGAGGCGGCTTTCCTGAATCTGTTCATCCGCTCGATCGATCGAGCATACCGTATCCTTGCCGAGTTGTTTCGCACGGTACAGCCCGAGATCAACGCTGGTCATCAGATCGGAGATGTTCGAGGCATCCTGCGGATAGGTTACGATACCGATGGAGGTCGTAATGTGGAAATTTCTTCCCCCGGGGGTGGAGAACACCAGATCGTGCAATTCCGAGCGCAATTTTTCCGCAACGGACAAACCGCCTTCCTTGTCGGTTTCGGTCAGAATGATCGCGAACTCGTCTCCCCCGATGCGCGTGGCCAGATCGCCTTTGCGTACCACTGAATGCAAGGTATCGGCAACACTGACCAGAGTGGAATCGCCGCAGGGATGGCCGTATGTATCGTTGATGTCCTTGAAGTCATCCAAGTCCAGCATCAGAATTGAAAATTCGTGGCCGTGGCGCCCGGAGCGCCCAATTTCGTAATCAAGCATTTCGTTGAAATAGCGCCGATTGTAGAGGCCGGTCAGCGGGTCGTGATTTGAGTAATATTCCAGTTCAGACAACGTGCGGTTCAATGCTTTGCTCGACCCTACCACCATCACCATCACGGCAAGGATGGAGCGGATCACACTGGCTTCCTGATCGTTGAGTTTATGCATCGAGCCGTACGCGACGCCGAGCAGACCGGCAAGATTGAGTGTCTCCAGTTCCGGAACCTGAACCGTGATCATCTTGATGTCATCAATGGCTTCGTACTGGCCTGCGGACGGGATGCTAAATTCCTCGATATCCAGCGGGGCATCTTCGGGCAGTTTGAGCTGGGCCAGCATATCCCGCGCCAGTTTCTTGCGCACCAATGACTTGATCTCGTCGCTGTGGTCGCCCATAAAATAGACAAACAGCGACAGGCTATGTTCCTCGGCAAACGCGATAAAGAAAAAGTTGAAGGGAAAAATCGCGTGAAACCCGGAAAGTATTTCCTGTATAAAAAGCTTCCATTGCGTGACTTTTTCATGCGACAGGATGATGTTCTGCAGGACATTGCTTTGCCGTTCAAATAAATCCTTTTCGATCAGGGTTTGCGTTAGACCGTTGACCGTGGTACGGAAGTCGAGCATGATCTGTTTGAGATCATTTTCGTTTTTTTGCCATTGCCGGTCTCGTTCACGCAGCAACAGATGCAGTGTCTGGTCGAGCCGGGATGAGAGTTTGGCTCCATTTCCCAGCAAGTTGACAAGCAATCTCTTTTCTTCTTCGCCGATGCCGGTCTGTTCCAACTGGCGGATGCTGTCATGAAGATTGGTTTCGATTTCCGAACTGATGCTGTGTACCAGAGCACCGATATTTTTCGCAAACAACTGGGACCGGGTCTGGCTCTCAAGCAGTGCGGCAAAACGCACCAATCCCTGATGGCGCAGTTCTTCCAGCCCCTGCGGGATCATGGATGCGGGGAGTGTCATTTCTCTTCCGCCTGAAATTGCCCGCTGCCGGTCATCAAGTCGACCCCGCATTGCAGCTCCCTGAACCAGGCCAGAAAATCTTTCACTGCCCGGCCGCGGTATGCCGGACCGTGTTGCGGGGCGAGCATGGAAATATCCAGTTTTGAAACATCCTCCACCCAAAACCGCGCGGCCTTGTTGGAACACATGTAGCGGCGGTGAAAGTCCCTGATATAAGGCAAATGTGCGTCGAAGTCGTCAACAAATGTATAGTCCAGTTCCATAGGCAGCATGGCGGCGCCAATGTCGCCGGTGAACAAAATTTTCGAGATCGGATCATAAACGTTGATCTGCCCTTCGGAGTGCAGGAAATGTGCGGGAACGAGTTGCAGGTCGAATCCCGGGGCGACCGGATAGTTCATGCCCTGATCCGGGACGCCGATGAACCGGTGCATGTCGGTAATGCCGTAATGCGGCAGAAAGCGCGTCCAGATACGCGATACATAAACTTCGGCTTGGGTGATTTCCAGCCAGGTGGATATCCCGCCCACAATGTCCGGATCCTGATGGGATAGAACAATGCCTTTCAGACTGTTCGGGGAAATATAACGCAGCATTTCGGCCAGCACGCGCGGCATCACTCCAAACCCGCCGGGATCAAGCATTACGCCAATATCGTTGTGGACTACCAGATACTGGTTGGAGCGGACGCCGTCTTCCTCTCCCGGCTCACTCTCGTTCAGCAACACGAATTTGTGGTCATCAGTTCCATATAGAACGACATTGCGCATACAGACCTCGACTAGGATGAATAGTCTTAATATTAACATGGTTATAGATTTGTGGAATATTTGGTAGTGTAAGCAAATTGATCGATTAAAAAATACAGCCGGCTAAATTGAGATGGCGGGATAATGGTTCTGCCAATCAGCCAGAAATTTGCGCTAACGCAATGATTCACTGTTATGATTTGGCAAGCCATATGCTTGCTTAACGAAAGGGAGTCTTATGTCGCACGCGATTCGAATTCATCGGACAGGCAGTCCCGAGGTTTTGCAATGGGAAGAGGTCGATGTAGGAACTCCGAAGGCCGGTCAAGTCAGGTTGCTGCAAACCTGTGTAGGGCTAAATTTCATTGATGTATACCACCGCACGGGTCTCTACCCGCTGTCGCTCCCTTGCGTGCCGGGCATGGAGGCGACCGGGGTCGTTGACTCGGTCGGCGAAGGCGTGAATCACTTGAAACCGGGCGACCGGGTCGCCTACGCATCGGTAATCGGGGCTTATGCCGAGAAAAGGCTGATTGCGTCAGATCGGGTGGTCAAGTTGCCTGATTTCATCGATGACCGTACGGCGGCGGCAATGATGTTGCAGGGCATGACCGCGCGCTATCTGATTCGCGACATCTACAAGGTCGGTCCGGGCGATACGATTCTGGTTCACGCTGCGGCGGGCGGCGTCGGATTGATTCTTTGCCAGTGGGCTGCCGCGTTGGGGGCAACCGTAATCGGTACCGTATCCAGTGACGAGAAGTCAGCCTTGGCCAAGGCCAACGGTTGCCGCTATCCGATAGTCTATACCCGAGAGGATTTTCAGGCCCGCCTGCTCGATATTACCGGGGGAGAAAAACTGCCCGTTGTTTATGATTCGGTCGGCAAAGATACCTTTTTCCAATCGCTCGATTGTTTGCGCCCGCGCGGGATAATGGTGTTGTTCGGTGCTTCGTCGGGGCCGGTGCCGCCTCTGGATTTGTCGTTACTGGCACAAAAAGGTTCTTTGCTGGTGACCCGGCCGACACTGGCAACATTCATTGCGAGCAGGCAACAACTGGAAGAAAACTCGGCGGACCTCTTTGACACGGTTGGGGCGGGAAAAGTCAAGATATATGTTAACCAGACGTACGCGCTGAAAGATGCCGCACAGGCGCACCGCGATCTCGAAGCGCGCAAGACGACCGGATCAAGCGTGTTGACTGTTTGATAATAGCCCGGCGCTACGCTGACTTGCGAGTCAGCGAGTCCGCCCATATTCACTCCCCATGTCCGGGGCATTTTGCCGTGTAACGGACTGCATGGCCGGACGGATGCCGGTACTTTGTTTAAACCCGAAAGGAAAGCCATGATGTCTATAATGGGGTCGCTCATGATTCGAACTTTCAGCTTGCTTGCACTGGGAACCGCAGTATTGGGTCTGTGCGTTCCGGCCTTGTCCCGTGCGGAGGATGCCGGATACCGCATTACCGGTAAACAACATCTGGAAGGTGACGTCAAATGGGATTATCTGATAGTGGATGCCGAACACAGGCATTTGTTTATCGCGCATGGTGACAGGGTCGATGTTTTCGATGTCGACAAAAAGCAGATTGTGGGAGAAATTCCAAACACGCATGGTGTGCATGGAGTTGCGCTGGCAGCAGAATTGGATCGCGGATTCACCAGCAACGGCAAAGACAATTCCGTTACCATATTTGAATTATCCACGCTAAAGGTAACAGGCAACACGCCTGCCGAAACAAAGCCGGACGGTATTGTTTATGATCCGGCAAGCAAACGGGTATTTGCGGCCAATGGCGAATCGGGAAGCCTGACTCCGATTGATGCCCAAGCGGGGAAATCGCTGGCCGCCATACCACTCGGCGGCAAGCCTGAATTTGTCGCGGTTGATGGCAAAGGAAGGTTGTTCGTCAATATTGAAAACAAGAACCAATTGGTTGTGGTGGATACGCAAAAGCTGGCCATAACGCATCGCTACGACTTATCTGCCAGTTGCGACGAACCCGCAGGTCTTTCAATTGATCCCGCCGCACAACGGTTATTCGTCAGTTGCCACAACAAGAAAATGGCCGTCGTCGATGCGGATAGCGGAAAAATACTGGATACGGTGGAGATCGGTCGAGGTAGCGATGCAACGGCATATGATGCCGGGTCCGGCTTGTCCTTCAGTTCGAATGGCGATGGCACGCTCAACATCATTCAATCACTGGACGCCACTCATTACCGGCTTAAACAAACAATCGCTACCATGCCCGGCGCAAGAACCCTGGCGATTGATCCGGTTTCACATAAAGTTTATCTGGTTGCCGCCGAGGCCGAAGGGGTTACCCCCTCCGCTCAACAGAGTGCGGCGCGACCACACATGAAGGCGAACACTTTTACGCTGATTACCGTCTCACCGTAACTTGCGGGATTGTCACAGGGAAAAATGAGTAAAGAAACCCGTCTGGCTTTACGGCTTGCCTTAATTTACACGATATTCGGCGTGCTCTGGATATCGTTGAGTGACGCCTTTCTTAATTCGGTCATCACCGATGTCCTAACGCGCTCGCAGTTCCAGACTTACAAAGGTGTTTTCTATGTGGCAATTACCGCCGCACTGATTTTTTACCTGATGAAAAAAGTTTTTCAGCAGCAATTCTGGGCTGAAGAGCAACTTCGAGTGAGTGAAGAACGCTGGAAATTTGCCCTGGAAGGGGCCGGCGACGGGGTGTGGGATTGGAATCCCGCAACGGACCAAGCGCTGTTCTCCAAACGCTGGGAAGAAATGATCGGCTATGCCGAACATGAGTTTCCGGCTACCGGATCTGCATGGGTGGCGCATTTGCATCCGAATGACAAGGAGCGAGTCTTGTCTGTTGTTGAAGGATATTTTTCCGGTAACCGGCGGATATATGATGTCGAGTTTCGCATGCGTTGCAAAGACGGTTCATGGAAATGGATTCTGGCCAGAGGGATGCTGGTCAGTCGGGACGCAGACGGAAACCCCCTGCGGATGATAGGCACACACACCGATATCACCGAGCGGAAGCAGATTCAGGAGGCGCTCAGGCATAGCGAGGAAACCTATCACTCATTGTTCCGGAATATGCTGGACAGTGTTGCGCATTGTCGAATGATTTTCGAAAATGGCAAGCCGGTTGATATGGAGTACCTCTCGGTAAATCCCGCATTCGAACAAGTTACCGGACTCAAGGAAGTGGTTGGTCGGCGCATAAACGAAGTGATGCCGGGCTACAGCCAAAATAATCCGGAATCAATCGAGATTTTCAGCAGCGTGGCAATCAGCGGGTTACCCAAGCGCTGGGAGCACTATCTGCCGGATCTGGATCGCTGGTTTTCCTTCTCGATCTATTCCCCCGCCAAAGGGGAAGTGATAGTCATCACCAACAATATCACCGAACAGAAAAAGGCCGAGCAGGCACAATTAAGAGAAAGCAATAAAAATCTGGCATTCCTGCATCTTGCCAGCGATGGAGTTCACATTCTCGATCTTGACGGAAATGTCATCGAGGCCAGCGATTCATTTTGTACGATGCTGGGTTACAAGCGTGAGGAAATAATAGGAAAAAATATTTCCGGGTGGGAAGATGATTTTTCAGGGGAGGAATTCACCCGATCCTTGAAACAAATATTGGCGCGCGGAGAGCGCTCCCAGTTCGAGAGACGCCACCGGCGCAAAGACGGGGCCGTTATCGATGTTGAGATCAGTAATATCCCGCTTGAAATTGACGGCAAAACAGTACTGTTTAACTCGTCGCGCGATATCACCCGGCGTAAACAAATTGAGGCCGAAATCCAGGTTGCCGCCACGGCTTTCGAGACGCATGAAGGCATTTTAATCAGCGATGCCAATAATATTATTTTGCGCGTGAATTCCGCATTTTCCGAAATCACCGGCTACAAGGCCGAAGAAGTGGTTGGCCGCAATCCAAAAGTTCTCAGTTCCGGGCGGCAGAATGCAAGCTTCTACGCTTCAATGTGGCAGAGCATCCTGAATGCCGGCATGTGGGAAGGCGAGATATTGAACCGGCGAAAAAACGGTGAGATTTATCCGGAACATCTCACCATCACCGCCGTGAAAGACACGAATGGCAATGTCACGAACTATGTTGGAGTGCTTTCCGATCTTACCCAAAGAAAGGCAGCCGAGAATGAAATCAACAATCTTGCATTCTTTGACCCGTTAACAAAATTGCCCAATCGCCGCCTGTTGTATGACCGGTTACAACAGGCCATGGCCTCCAGCGCGCGTAGCGGAAGAAGCGGCGTGCTTCTGTTTATTGATCTGGATAATTTCAAGGCACTCAATGACTCCCACGGCCACGGCTTGGGAGATTTGCTGTTGCAGCAGGTTGCTAAACGTCTCGTTTCCAGTGTGCGCGATGGCGATACCGTTTCCCGGTTCGGGGGGGATGAATTCATCGTGTTGCTGGAAGATTTTGAGGGCGACCCGCTTGAAGCGGCCGCCCAGGCGGAAACGGTCGGAGAACAAATTTTTTCCGCATTGGGCGAGCCGTTCTTGCTGGATACATACAATTATCACTGCACATCCAGCATGGGGGCAACTTTGTTTAACGACAAACAACAGTCGACAGATGAGCTGATGCAGCAAGCCGACATTGCCATGTATCAGGCCAAAAAACAGGGACACAATATACTGCGCTTCTTTGATCCGCGCATGCAGGAAACTATCTCAAAGCGCACGGCCCTCGAAGACGATTTACGCAAGGCAATCGAGAACCGGCAATTTCAGTTGTATTACCAGATTCAGGTTGATGCCATCGGCAATCCATTGGGAGCCGAGGCCTTGATTCGCTGGTTCCATCCCGGGCGCGGATTGATTTCTCCGGTGGACTTCATTCCCTTGGCCGAAGAAACCGGTTTGATATTGCCGATCGGGCAATGGGTGCTGGAGGTTGCCTGTGCCCAGCTCAAAGCATGGCAGGAAAGTGAACTGACACGGAATCTTGTTCTGGCGGTCAATACAAGCGCTAGGCAATTTCGCCAGCCCGATTTTGTTGCGCAAGTGGAATCGCTTGTACGTCGCCACGGGATCAGCCCGAACCTGCTAAAACTTGAACTCACAGAAAGTTTATTGCTGGAAAATATCGAAGATACCATAGCAACCATGAACGCATTGGAAGCGGCAGGCGTCCGATTCTCACTGGATGATTTTGGCACGGGTTATTCCTCGCTTCAGTACCTCAAACGGTTACCGCTGTATCAACTCAAAATCGACCAGTCATTTGTGCGTGATCTGGCAACTGACGCCAACGACATGGCGATCGTACGAACCATTATTGCTATGGCGAAGAGTATGAGTCTCGATGTCATCGCGGAGGGGGTCGAAACGGACATACAACAAAAGCTACTGATGGAATGCGGTTGCGCCAATTATCAGGGCTATCTGTTCGGCAAACCGGTACCGATAGAACAGTTTGAGGCCTTGATAGCCAACGGCGGAACGGGTTACAACGCTGCCTCTAAGGCCCCCTGAACCGGCAGTCTGGCTGGAACGTAGCAGACAGGCAACGTATCCTGCGTTGATGCCCTGCCAATGCCGTAGCCTGGATGAAACGTAGCGAAATCCGGGATTCATGGCGTGCAATTGAATATTTGATCAAATCGCGTCCTGACGAACGCTCCCCGATTTCTCTTGGGTAGGCCGTGGTTGCAAGGGGAAAATAACCAGTCCCAACAACCGCCAGCATTTGCTGAAGTGGGTCAATTGCTATGTAATTTTTCCTGCAACCACACTTTAATCAATGACTGGTAAGAAAATCCCTTGAGTTCGCTGCTGCCTTGATGGAATCAAGGAGGTGCTATTCTCGTCAATCTTACACAGGAAGTTCACAATGCATGCGGCCGACTGAACGGGATTGGTAAACAGCGCAAAATGCGGGCCTTCAACTTCCGCGACCTGTATCTGCGGCGAGATAGCAAGGATTTCGTCAAGGCTGGCCCTGGAGATGACTTCATCCCGCGTGGAGGCAAGGTACATCAACCTGGCACGGCATTCGCTCAGCTGGGGGCTGACATCGACACTCAGTGCCGCTCTTGAACGAGACGCGAGTTCTCTTGAATTGACTCTCTTCCATGTCAAGGCTTTGGCCGTGCGAAATTCTGTGGTTGCGTAACCGGGAATGAGCAGGCGTGCACGTCTTAGCGCGCGGACGAGCGCAATTAACGGCGCCGACACAAAGAAGCGAAATGGAACAAGTTTGGGGCGCGGCGGAGTGACGAACGAGCCGCAGAGTATGACCCCGGACACTTGAGACGGGCACCGGGATGCGGCCATGAGTGCAAGCGGCCCGCCGAATGACCATCCAAGAATTACGCAGGACTTTAAGGTGGCCACCTTGCTCATCACGATAGGAAGCAGGTCTGGGTAGTCGTTGTTGCCAGACGCCGGATAAACAATGACGACTGGATCAATCCATGCCGGAAGTTCACGCAGTAACGGGCCGAAAAATATCTCGGTTCCATCCAGGCCTGGAAGCAATACCAACGTCATCTTGATGTTTACAGAGGGCAAATGGTTTAACCTTTTTGAAATATTCTCGTCATGAAATGGCAATGAGTTGGCTCTATATTTTGAATTCCATTAATGTTAATAAGGAGAATATAAACCATGTCTGAATTTATCAAACAACTCTCCATCCAGCGCTGGGACGACCACCGCTATTATCATCAGAGCCGAATCAATCAGACCCTGCATTTGATCAGCGCCGTGAGTTTTCTTGTTGCTTATGCCATGCTCTTCATAGATCCTGCCATCTCGGGTCTGATCGGGGTGTTGTTTTCTATGGGAACCCGCCAGTCCGGACATTTCTTCTTTGAGCCACTCGGCTTCGATGAAGTCCATCAAGTTTCAAATGATTACAAGGAGCAAATCAAGGTGGGCTACAACTTGCACCGCAAGATTGTCATCATCTCCATTTGGGCTCTGTCACCGGTTCTTCTCTATCTATTCCCGGGCATGTTTGGCTTGTTTCAACCCTCAGCGTCCTTTGCGACATTTGTACACCAAACCGGCTTGATTTGGCTGGCTCTGGGTGTGGGTGGACTGCTGTTCAGAACGATCCACCTTTTCTTCTTGAAAGATGTCATGACCGGTCTGGTATGGATGACTAAAATCCTGACCGACCCATTTCACGATATCAAACAGTACTACAATGCTCCGCTGGCTCTTCTTCGCGGAGAAATGGTTGAGAAAATTACGCCTGAACGGGTAGCGGCATAGTTTAAGTAAAGCAACCAGCCCGCAGGCTTCAGCTTGCGGGCTTTATTTTTGCCAGCAGCAGTTCCCGCAGAACACGGCGTTTGATAGCTTTATTGGTCAACGCCGGGCTGCTCCACCACCATCCGTCGCGCTGCATATTTTCAGCGGCGCGAATAAAACTCCGCGCAACCGTATCAAAGTCTTCCTGCGTGTAATTCAGGCTGAACACAATTCGGCCCGTGCCCACCCAGCTCAGCGCGAGGCCCTCCAGACGCAGATAGTGCTGAAACAACCAGTTGTAGCAAGCGGGCTGGGTGTAGAGCACCGTCCAGATTGAGGAGAGGTTGGCAACTTGCACCGGAATATTGGCTTTTTTCAGGCTGTCATTGAGAGCCTGTGCCCGCTTGTTCCAGGTCGCGTCGAGATCGGCGTAATAGGCCTGAATGGCGCGGGTGTCCAGGCTCTTCAAGAACACGTTCATTGCTCCCATGACGTAGGGGTGTGAATTGAAAGTGCCTCGCGCGAAGCAGATGTCGCCCGGTGCATCCTCTCTAAATCGTTTCATCCAGATTGCTTTGCCGCACAGTACTCCGACGGGCAGGCCGCCTCCCAGCGTTTTTCCGTAGGTCACCATATCGGCGCGCACACCGAAGTATTCCTGCGCGCCACCGGGCGCGAGGCGGAAGCCAACGAAGACTTCGTCAAAAATCAGCGCGATACCCTTTGCGTCGCAAATTTTGCGCAGCTCATGGAGCCAGGCAGTGTAAGCTTTTTTGCAGAAGCCGGCTTTGCGGGAGCTGTCCAGCAACGACGAATCACCCGGGGCCGCCACATTGGGATGCAGCGCCTGCAGCGGATTGACCAGTACACAGGCGATGTCATTGCGGTTACGCAAGACCCGTAACGTTGCTTCCCCCATCTCTGCCAGCGTATACGTGTCCTTCTCGGTGACCGGATTGCCGATGCCGGGTTGTACGTCGCCCCACCAGCCGTGATAAGAACCGCAGAACCGAACGATTTTTTTACGGCCGCTGTGGTAGCGTGCCAGGCGCACGGCCTGCATGACGGCCTCCGTGCCGGACATATGGAATGAAACTTCGTCCATGCCGGATATCTGTTTTAGCCGGGTAACGTTATCGGCAACCACCGGATGGTAAGAACCCAGAACCGGTCCGAGTTGTCTGACCAAGTCCGCCCCCCGATCGATGCAATCCTTGTAAAAGTCGTTTCCAAACAGGTTTACGCCGTAGGAGCCGGTCAGATCATAGAATTGATTTCCGTCCAGATCGGTCACCGTCACACCCGATGTGGATTGAACGAACGACCCGGTTTTAAGTCCTTTGACGGCAAGATTGCGAAACTGAAACGGGATTCTGTAAGCGCTGATGAATTGCAGGTCAGAAAGTCCATTGACAACACCGGCGGTTTCTTGCAAGCTCTTGGGATAACGCGTTTGGTACTGTGCCAGCAAGGCGTCAAAGGCTATTTTACGACGCGTAACAATATCGTCCGGTGCTCCGTCAACTCCAAAAGCATGCGCTTCGTCATAATGATAGCTTGGCAGAAAGGATGCCAATCTGCGGGCATTGCGCGGGTGGCCCGCCAAAGAGCGATGTTTTGCCAGCGATAATTCTGCTCGATTTGCGACTCGGCGCAGGCCGGAGAACAGCACCAGCCCCCCGGCGCTGTATAGAGCCAACGAACTTAAATTGATTGTTTCATTCACTTTGGATACGCCTTAAATGAAAAGAGTAACACGGGGTTCAACAACATGAGCCTTCGCCACCAGATTCAGCAAATCCTGAAACAGGAAGACATCAATTTTCTTTTGACCAACCGGCTTCCGCGGCGGTGGCTCACCCAATTCATGGGGTGGTTCAGCAAGATTGAGCACCCTTGGGTGCGGGACTTTTCCATTGCCATGTGGAAATTCTTCTCGAACCTGGATTTGAGCGAGGCAAAAAAACAGGATTTTAAAAGCATGCATGACTGCTTTACCCGCGAGCTCAAAGACGGCGCTCGTCCGCTCGACAGGGACCCCGCTGTAATGGCAAGTCCGGTTGATGCGATAGTGGGAGCGAACGGGCGCATTGACGGCACGCTGGTGTTTCAGGCCAAAGGATTTCCCTACTCGCTGGAAGATCTGCTGGGCGAGGAAGAAAATATTGAGGATTGGAAAGATGGCTATTTTGTGACGTTGCGTTTGACCGCCAGCATGTACCACCGCTTTCACGCACCCTACGACTGCACCGTGGAAAAAGTCAGATACTTTTCCGGCGATACCTGGAATGTGAATCCGATTGCCCTGCGCCGGGTTGAGAAGCTGTTCTGCAAGAACGAGCGGGCTTTCATCCGCACGCGTTTCGGGGGAACCGGTCCGTGTGCGAACCAGCGCGTCGCGCTGGTTCCGGTGGCGGCAATTCTGGTTGCCAGCATTCGTCTGCACTTTCTGGATGTTCTGTTTCACTTGAAATATTCCGGCCCGAAAACTTTTTCCTGCGACACCCCTTTTGGCAAAGGACAAGAGATAGGCTGGTTTCAACACGGCTCGACCATCATAATCCTGGCTGGCAAGGGATTTGCATTGTGCAGCAATTTACAGCAAGGTTCCGAAGTGCGTATGGGGCAAGCCCTTATGCGTTGGCTTGACTGACAGTAACAGAACGCAACGGTTTGAATGCCGGAGAGAACTGCCTGTCATGCTTGCCTATTGCACTGTATAAGGTTTCCGCAAAATTGTTGTGTACGGCCTCCCAGCCCAGATGCGCCACACTGGCCGCAGCACCCTGCCTGACTTCCCGTTGCTTGTGCGTATTAGTGGCGAGGTCTGCAGAAGCGCTGATAAATTCCACTTCGTCTCCCGGGGGCACCAGCACCCCATTCTGCCCCGTTGTGATTAGCTCTTTCGCGGCAGCATTGTCGTACGATAGAACTGCAAGTCCGCTGGCAAGCGCTTCCGGGACAACGTTTCCAAACGTTTCCGTCAGGCTTGAAAACAGGAATATATCGCCGGAGGCATAATGGGCCGCCAACCCCTCATTTTTGCGAACCCCGGCAAATATGGCCTCGGGACAAGTATTTTCCAACTGTAGACGCAGGGGGCCATCTCCCACTATGACCAGCTTTGCGCTCGGCAGTCGCAGTTTGATTGCCTGAAAAGAGGCAATCACCAGGCTAATATTTTTTTCCTTGGCCAACCGGCCGACATGCAGCACAACCACATCGTCAGGACCTGCCCCCCAACTTTCACGCAGGGCCTGTGAACGCTTGCCGGGTGAAAAAAGATCGGTATCAACGCCTCTGGATAAAATCATTACATTGGCGTAGGCACGCTCCTGCAGTTCCTGCATCATCGCCTTGGTCGGAACCATAGTTGCATCGGTAAGGTTATGCAGTTTGCGCAGATAGTTATCAATGATGTTCCTGAACAAGCCTATGCCATAGTGCTGCGAGTAATTATGGAAGTTGGTATGAAATGAACTGGTGACGGGTAACCGAAGTTTGCGTGCTGCGCCCACCCCGGACCATCCCAGAGGCCCTTCCGTGGCAACATGAACAATATCCGGGCGCCTCTCCGTCCAAAGTTTGCTCAGACACCCCAGCGTAGGTAATCCCAAACGCAAATCCTTGTAGGTGGGGATTTGTATCCCTCGGGTTAGCACGACATCCACGCCTTCAAACGTTGCACTTTCGCCATCGCTGGCCTGTCTGGGCCGAACCAATTGCACCGAGTGTCCCCGTTGCACCAAACCCTTCACGATGCGTCCCAGTGTCATGGCAACACCGTTCACTTCGGGAGGAAATGTCTCGGTAACTATCGCAATCCTGAGACTGGAAGCGGGGGCAACATTGGGCTCAATGAGTGTGTCATCAGAATGTATCATGAGTGCAATTCTGACCGGCTTAAATTGCAAAATAATGACATTAATTTGAAACTATTATGACGCCACCGATTGGTCGTTTCAGGTATTTTCACCGGCAGTGCCGGAAGAGCAACCTCGTTGTTGCAACAGATAAATTACAGTCATGCCAAGCGTGATAATTGCCGCAAAACACCCTATCATGATTCCGAGGGAGATACGGCTTGCCGTTGTTACGGCATAGAGTGTCAACATGACAAGCATCCCCGCATTTTCATTGAATCCCTGCACGGCGATGGAACGCCCCGCTGTAAGCAGGCTGCACCCACGGTGCTGCAACAGCGCATTCATGGGCACGACAAAGAAGCCCGAAACGGCTCCTACTGTCATCAGCAGGATTCCTGCCCATAACACGGAATCAACGGCCAGCATGACCGGTATCAGTAGCCCTATCGCTATTCCCAGCGGTAATAGAGTTGCCGCGCTAGCGAGCGTGACCAGGCGACTGGCCAGTATCGCCCCGGCGATGACCCCCACAGCCGTGATGCCCTGCAAGTAGGCGGCCTGCGCAAGCGGAAGCCCCAGCGATTCATTGGCCCAGCGTAAGACGATCAATTGAAGCGTCGCCCCTACCCCCCACAGCAGGGTCGTCACCAACATCGACAATCCACCCAGCTGATCACTCCAGAGGATGAAGTTCTCCCTGAAAAATTGTTTGCACAACAGCACCGGGTGGAAAGAATGGGCGGGGTAACGCGCGCCACTATCCGCCACGCTGAAACTCAACAGCGTTGCAAGCCCGTTCAGCACCAGCAGGCTCAGCATGCCTGCTGTCAGATTCGTTGTCATGCTGTCCAGATGCCAAATAGTAAAAGGCAGGGTGAACTGATTTATAAGGGGACTTACCAACAAACCACCCAACACCGTCCCCAGAATAACGGCACAGACCGTTGTGCCCTCAAAGAAACCATTGGCACTCACCAGCTTATCTGCGGGTAGCAACTCCGTAATGAGCCCGTATTTGGCCGGCGCATAGATTGCCGAACCCAAACCGGCAATTCCTATTGCGATTACGGGATCCACGCCCACCAACAAGAGCAAGACTGCACACACCTTGAGAAAATTTGCCAGCAGCATGACTTTTCCCTTGGGGATCGCGTCAGACAACGGCCCGACAAACGGTGCCAGCAGCACGTAGAACAAAGTGAAACAAAGCTTGAGGACAGGAATAACCCAGCCTGCAGAAGCCAATTCAATCACTCGGGCAATGGCAACAATCAGAAATGCATTGTCTGCCAGCGTGGAAATGAACTGCACCGCGAGAACAATGTAAAAATTACGAGGCATGGATTGTGGTGAGCCCATTTAAGAGGACTTCCCAAAAATTAATTCCGGCAGGCCCGTGGCGATGACCGGCAGCCAGGAAATAATCAGTGTGCCCAGAAAAATTGCCAGCAAAGCGGGGAGTACCGACATGGCAACATAGCGTATCGGTTTGCCGAACATGGCCGAGGCAAAATAGATGTTCATCCCGGCAGGCGGACAGAGGAAGCCCATTTCCATGCTGGCAAGGAAGATGATGCCAAAGTGCACAGGGTCGATTCCGTAACTCAGCGCTACCGGCAGTAAAAGCGGCACCAATACAACAATGGCGGCGAAGATTTCCATCAAGGCCCCTGCCGCAAACAAAAAGAGATTGAGCACCAGCAGGAAGACAAACTTGTTCGGGATGACGCCTTGTACCCATTCGATCGCGGCGTCCGGAATGCCTGCATCAACCAGGAAGTTTGTCAGCCCCAGCGCCATGCCGAGAATAAGCATGACGCCGCCGATCACTTGGGCGCAATCGGAAAGGCTCTGGCCAAATACTTTCAGGCTCAACTCCCGGTGCGCTACAGACTGCGTCAGTATGGCGTAGGCAGCGGTCAGTGCCGCGCTCTCGGTAGGTGTTGCCAATCCGCTGACCAGAGAACCGATGGCGACAAAGGGCGCAAGGATTTCCCATTTTGCGGCCCAGATCGCCGCCAATGCCTGAGTTACATCCGGACGGGCGACCGACGCAGTGCCGGTTTCAGGATTTGCTCGCTTTAAATATCCGCCGAAAATCAACAGAAATCCCACCATGACGAAGGCGGGGATCAGGCCGGCGAGAAACATGCTGTTGATCGGCACGCGGGCAATAATGGCATACATGATCAACGGCACGGAAGGTGCCAGCAGCACACCCAACGCGCTGGCGCTCGTCACCAGACTGATGCTGCGCTGCTCCGGGAAGCCTGCATTGCGCAGCAGAGGCAACAGCAGACCGCCAAGGGCGAGTATCGTCACGCCGCTGCCGCCGGTGAAGGCGGTGAAAAAGGAACATAAAATGGCCGCAGCAACCACGGTGCCCGTGACGCCCCCGCCGAACAATGCCACGAACACCGCGCCCAGCCTTCGAGCTGCTTCGGTGCGTGCAAAAATCAAACCCGCGAGGGTAAACAGCGGTAGCGCGGGCAACGACGAATTGACGGTAATCTGGTAATGGGAGAGCGGGATCGAAGCCAGCGGGAGCCCGTCCTTCCAGAACAGGGCCAATGCCAGCCCGCCCAACACGGCGAAGATCGGCGCTCCGGCAAATAATACGGCCAGCAGCCCAAGTGCCACCGGCCAAAGCGGCACGGTGCTACCATCGAATTCGCGCGCCAGCAAGAACCCGCAGGCAGGCAGCAAAATCCCTGCGGCCACCTTGATCCCCGCCGGGGAGAAACTGCGCGATCCCAGTTTCGCACCCAGCAGCAGAAAACCAAGCGGCATCGCAGCTTGCACCCACCAGACCGGAATGCCGTAGGCAAGGATGCGCGCCGCTTCCATTTCGCTGGCGACAAAGCGCCAGCTGGCCAGTGCGAGAATGCCGCAAATCACCGCGGAGCTGCTTTTGGCAAACACTTGCACCGCTGTGTGGAAGCGCCTGTCTCCCACGTTATTCAGACTGCTGCCCAGGGAAGTCAGGTGTCCGTTACGTTCTGCCGCGACTGCGCCAAACATGGCCAGCACCAGCCCGAGATGCTGAACCAGCGCAGGCGCATTATCGATCCCTTGGCCCATCAGCGGACGTAACACGATTTCAACCAGCGGGATCAGCGTCATCAATAATAGCGCGGATGACGCCAATACTTCGTCAAAGCGCCAGAGACTGCGCAACCGGGAAAGCATATTAGCCTCCAAGGTCAGTCGCGCTTGCCGGCGCGATAGTTTTTCAGATGCAGCATGACTTCATCAAAGGTTTCGGCGGGTACCATGGTTCCACGGATGCGCGGATAGAGCTTGTTCGCCAATTCATCCCATTCACGCATTTCCCCGGGCGATGGGTGGTTAACGACCAGGCCCCGTTTTTTCATGGCATCGACGGCCTCATTAACTTCTTGGCGGGCCTTGGCTCGTATCTGCACACTCACTTTGTCGCTTTCCAGTCGCACCGCCTGCTGCACTTCCGGCGTCATGTCATCCCATGCCTTCTTGGTGACCACCAGCGCACCGACAATAGGTGCCCAATTGATATCGAGCATATTGGGGGCGGTATTGTAGATCTGGCTGGCGAGCGCGAAATAAGGGGTTGAGGGTACAACATTGATCATGCCGGTCTGAATGGCCGGCAGAATGTCGTTGGTTTCCAACGGCACCGGCGTGTAGCCCAGACTCTTCATGATGGACTGTTGTTCGGCCTCGGAACCCCAGGCAAAGAACTTCATTTTCTTGTAATCGTCGGGACGGACGGCGGGCTCCTTGGAGAAAAACCTGACCCAACCGGCATCGCCCCAGGCAAGCACGACAAAGCCCTTGTCGAGAAATTTTTTCTCCATGGCGGGACGAATTTTTTCCCGCACGTAGTCCACTTCTTCCCAGCTTTTGAAGAGCAGCGGCAAATTCTGCAGTGCGCTGATGGAGGGCTCCATTTCCCGCAAGCCGACCACCGAGAGCAGCGCGCCCTGCAATTGACCGATACGCATGCGCCGCACCATCTCGGCTTCTCCGCCCTGACTTCCATCCGGATAAACGAGGTACTTTGCATTACCGCCCTGCGCTGCCCGCCAAACCTCCCCCAGTTCCATCAGTTGCCGGTGGTACAGCGAGTTCTTCGGCGCCAGCGTGCCAATTCGCAATTGTTTGTCTGCTGCACTTGCATCAACCGCAACAATCAGTCCAAGGCAAAGCAGGATGCCGGAAGCGAGTTTTCTCATGAATTTCCTTTTTGTCGTTAGGGGTTGGAGGATGAGCTAAAAGAGATCGCCGGCAGTTTCCAGCAGCCATTGCGCCCGCTCACGCATGACCTCGTTCTGCAAATCTCGCCGGGAATCGCTGACAAGCACTGCCTGATGCAAGAGCGCTTCGAACGCAACACGATCTCCCGCTGGCAATGCAACCCCTTCTGCTTTGGCCACCAAGGGGCCGGCACTCGTGCCGTCCCCGGCGGCAATCGCCTGATCAAAGTAAACCAATGCCTGCTCGCGTGAGCCACCGGGGCGGGCGGTCTCGAAACTTCCCATCAGGCTGGCCAACGCTCCATTGCCGTAGTTGGGCATTTTTTCCCAGGCCAAATGAGCCAGGCGCACTGCCAGCGGCAGGTCAGCCACGGTATTGGGATCATCTTTGGAAAGCGAGATCAATCCGCCCCAGGAGGCAGCCGCCCAGTACGCCACACCCATTTCTTCATCGTCAAGACGGGGCCAGTTTTTCGGCTCGGGACTGGACAGTGCCCGGAGAAAGCCGGGCTTATGCTGTTCCAGAGCTGCCATGGCGTGGCGATGTGCCCGCAGGTAAAGCCGGGCAGCGCGCTCGCGTAATTTCTGGGCGGCCCTGATATCCTTCGCCTCGCTCTTTTCCGCCTCGAAAGAGACGAAAGCAAAAGCATATTGGGTAAAACCCCCGGCAACAGCCTCCGCCAGCTTGAGATTGCCCGGCGTCTGGCGTAACACGGATTCGGAAAATTTGAGATAAAACGCGCTGGCTTCGCGCGCCAGTTCCAGATCATCTTCGGATGACTGATTCTGGCTGGCGAGTTCATTGGCGACTCCCTGCACAATTAAATAGCGCGGCGAACAGGCACAGAGCAGAACCGTTATGGTCGTAAAGCCGAGGAACTTGAATGCGCGCCGTAAACCATCTTCACTGCGATATAGATTGAATATCAAATTTCCACCATCGCCGCTTTGTTAATAAATCAGCCAAAACCAAAGAATATAGATGCGTATTGTGAAAGTTTGATGACAGAAAATAGTGGCAGGATGCCGCATAATGCGCGCGCCTGTCCCATTCCGAATGCCGGGGTGGGGGCAGCATGAAACACACACATAGGTAAACCAGATCATGACAATAACCGTGCAAACTTGGTGGCTTCTATTGTGCATCGCGGCGGTGCTGAACATCGCTGCATGGGCAATATCAACAGCGGCGTTGGCGCGCCGTCACGATAACTTTTTTTCGGCAACCCATCACCAGCAGCAACGCTGGATGCTGTGGCTGTCGGCCGCCTACGTTGCGGGATGCGCCTTCCGCTCATTCCTGCCAAGGATAGACTTGGAGCGGGTTTGTCTGGTGCAGTCGGAGTTATCAAGCATGGTGCTGGGCCGCAGTGTGGCAACCGTGGCTGAGCTGTGTTTCATTGCACAGGGCGCGCTATTGCTGTACCAGGCGGGCAGCAGTACGGGAGCCCGGTTTGTCAGCAAGGTTTCATTGCTGCTGATACCGCTCATTATTGTTGCCGAATGCGCATCGTGGTACGCGATTTTGTCGAAAAATTATTTCGGCCATGTGTTGGAAAACTCGATTTGGACATTTTCCGCGATGCTGTTGTTCGCATGCTTTGTATTCCTGTGGCCGCATAGCGGTCGCAGACAGCGCCATTTCTTGACTGCCATGATGGTATTCGCGATCAGCTATATCGCCTTCATGACAGGTGTCGATGTGCCGATGTACTGGTCCCGCTGGAACGCGGGTCTGGCGACTGGAATGGAATACTTGTCTATTACCCAGGGGGTTGTGGACGCATCGCGACCATGTGTGGTTAACTATAACTGGGACACTTGGCGTATGGAAATTCCGTGGATGACACTCTATTTCACGGTCGCCGTCTGGTTTAGTATTTCACTCGCGCATGTGCCTCGTTGGGTTCCTGCATCGGACAGCAGTTCCGGGACATTAAATCCTTGAAGCTAATTACTAACTCATCAGATTGCGTTGTCACGCAGTTTTCTGAGCTGCAGCGCACAGGCTTTTGCGCCGGTGCGACAGGCTCGCAATGAAAGCAGATGCCAGGTTTGCGAAACCAGCACTAAAGGATAAGCAACTTGCAACATATTGGCGATCATGCGCCACTCGGCCCGGAGGCCTTTCCAGAACCCGAGTTTTTCGGTTTTTCTCGATTGTGTGACGCGGGGCCAGTGCGTGACCGCTATGGAAAGCTGGAGCGCGATGATCCGGCGATTCATAAACACCTCGATCCCGAAACGCGGCAGCCCGTGAATTTCCTCCAGTGCCCCGCTCAAAAGTTCCTTCCTGATGACCCGCTCGCCGGAAATAAAATCCAGACCGATGGCGCGAAAGATCAACAGGCTATTTTGCCGCAAGCTCAGGCTGACATCCGCCACGCCCGACAAGACCGGAGTAGCGAGCGCCGTAATATGTTCGGCGGCAAGTCCGTTGAGATCCGCGTCCAGCAGCATAAGGATGCCGTTTTGCGCCGCCGCAATCCCGGTTGCCATCGCGGAACTTTTACCCCGATTCACCGCGTGTGAAATCAACTTTACCGAAGAGAAACGCCTGACGATTTCGGCAGTATTGTCGGTTGAACCATCGTCCACCACAATGACCTCGCCAAGCAACGGATGCTCAGAGGCGACTGCAAGCACGGCGGCAATTCTCGGCGCCTCGTTGAAAGCACAGATGATGCAGGAGATTCGAACATTGTTATGCGGCACGGAACTGAGGGTCATAAAACATTCCAAATATGAAGGGAGCCCAAAGCTTGTCAGAGAGGTTCTCTCGCGGCAATTGGTTTGGGGGTCAGCGCTTCGGTCGTCATACCCAAGGCATTCAGCAGATTCCCGATAAACTCATCAGGAGATGTCGAAATAATTTCACCCGGCACGCCGAATTTATTCGTAAGCCGGAGGTTGTCCTCGAAGCCATAGGACACAACCAAAGGATGCATGCCGGCCCCTATCGCCGCAAGGTAATCACCGTACTCATCCCCGCAGGCATAAGCACGCGCGGGATTGATGGCAAAGGATTGCCGGGCACGTTGCAGATAGGCGGTCTTGTTCTCTTTCAGAGGAATGCAGGAAAAAAAGTCGAACTCGGCTATGTCGATTCCGTGGCGTTCAAACAGGCATTTCAGCGTTTCCTCCGGTTCTATTGTCACGTTGCGCGTAATGACCCCCACACGAATGCCGGGATCTGCCAGCAAGACACGAAGTAGCGAGGCCATGCCCGGATACAAACAGGCCTCATGGCGATAGACCTCGGTCAGCGTCATCAGCAGACGCTTGCGGCTATGCTTGCCAAACTGACGGCGCAGATTGGTGGGGAACTCGCGCAGGCCGCCGAGAAACTTGAACAACTTGCGGCGTTTCTGGAAACGATCAATGTCGCCGATGTCCATGCCCAGCCGTTGAAATGTCAGTTCTACCGCGCGAAATGCGTCAATGGACGTGCCATCGGCATCAAAGATTACCAATCTTTCCATGTTTTCGTACTTGGCCATGCATATAATTTTAGGCAAGTCATATGACAGAACCATTAAACTTAATCACGTGCAGCCATAATTCTGTAATTTATTGTGGTTATTCTGTTCTCCATGATGATGCATAAACTAGAAAAACCATTCTCCATGTTCCGCGAGTTTCATCTTGCCGACTGGTTTACACTGGCAAACGCGGTTTGTGGCATGGGGGCATTGTTTTCCATGCTGACCTACCTGCAAACGACAGACGTTATCCACGTCTACTTTGCGTGCGGGATGCTTCTTGCCGCATTAGGCTTCGATATTCTGGATGGGCGCATTGCCCGATGGCGACAGCAGACTTCTGCTATAGGTCGTGAACTAGACTCGCTTGCCGATGTCATCTCCTTCGGCGTCGCTCCGGCAGTGATCGGGTACGGTTGTGGTATGCAGGGATTATACGACCGTATTGTTCTGGTCTATTTTGTTGCATGCGGAGTTTCTCGCCTGGCGCGCTACAACATTATGGCGGAGGAACTGTCTGAGGGCGGGGGCAAAGTGAAGCACTTCGAGGGTACTCCCATCCCGACATCGCTGCTGCTGGTCATGTTGATGGCCGGTGCCGCCTCGCAAAACGCATTGGGCGAGTCCCTCTGGTTCGGGAAGATCATGTTTGCCGGCTTCACGCTCCATACGATGGTGCTGTTGTTCGCGGTCTCCGGTTCGCTTATGGTCAGTCGCTTACGCTTTCCAAAGTTCTGATTCCATTTCAATAGTGAAATTGAATATATCGTAGGGTGCGCTCTGTGCACCATGGTGCACCAAAGGCGGGCAATCCGTTACCAGCCAAAGGCTGGACGGAATTGACACCATGAAATGCACCCTACGTAATGTTTGCTGTATTGAAATAGAAACGGAATGAGCCGCAGCCAAACCCATACAAAACAAAAATAATCTCGTTGGCAATCAACTGGCATTTAATTGCCAGTCATACACTTGTTTTTTGCCCCGGTTATCTGCGCCGGGGGCATCATTGTCGGAATCCAGCCATATGTTATGGCGATTTCACTTCATTGCGTATCGCAGTCAAGGTGTTCGGCAGAGCGTGTCAAAGTATATCCGCATGATTTAATAGGCATAGCACCTCCTAAAATGTTGTTCGCATGAATATTGCTACAGTCCTGTATTCGGCTGCTTACCCATAAAAATGACTATGAAATTTTACATGACGCCCGGTTCGTGTTCGACCGGCATCCATATTCTGCTGGAGGAACTGGAGCTGCCGTTTGAAGTGTATTGCGTCAACCTGATGGCGGGAGACCAGTACAAGCCTGAATATCTTGCGGTCAATCCAAAATCTACCATTCCGGCACTGGTTCGCGATGATGGTTCGGTTATCACTGAATTCCAGGCCATTGCATGGTGGCTGGCACGACGTTACCCGAAAGCAAAATTGCTGCCGGAGGAAATTGAAGGCGAGATGCGGGTGATGGAAACCATGAATTACGTTGTCGGAACTTTGCATGGGCAGGGCTACACGCGAATTTTTACCACAGCCAATTACACTGCCAACGAGGCGGAGCACGAAGCGATCCAAACGCGGGGAAGGGAGATCGTCACCAAGGGTTTTGCGCTAATGAACGAAATTTTGGCAGGCAAGGATTATGTGGCCGGCAATTTTGGTATCGCTGATGCGGCCCTGTTTTATGTTGAATTCTGGGCCGACAAAATAAAGCTGGAATTGCCGCCCAACTGTCAGGCGCATTATCAGCGCATGCTGAAACGGCCCGCAGTCAGGCAGGTTCTGCTGGAAGAAGGTTACAGACTTTGACGACCCGTTATTGACAGGTGAAACGATATGAGTGAAGAATTGCAGCAAGTATGCCGTTACTTTGTGACCTACAGCGGAGTCAAACTGCCGTTGAAATTATGCCAACCGCTGGATGAAGCCTCGCTCAGCAACCGCAACACGTTCTTCCGTGCATGGTTTGACGGCCTGGATCGCATTACTGCATTTCAGAAAATGGTATACGGAGAGGTCGAGATGGAGCACCGTTACGAGTATGATGAAAGCAGCAGCCTTGTGAAGGCGGAAATTGTCGATGCAGAGGGGCAGGTTACCGTCATGAGTTTCGACAAGTAATAAATCAGGAATAATTGAGCACACTTTGAACATGAGAAAGCCGTCACTCCTCACACGCTTGAGAGCAAAAAAACGCAACCGTGCCATGCTGGTGGGGATCACCTGGTATACCGTGGAAACCTGGGCGGAGGTTAAAGCAAGCGCCGCAGACCCGGAATGTTTCGAAGACTCATTTCAGGAATGGGAAGCAATGGCAAATGAAGCCCGGCGGGAGTTGCAACGTTCCGGTGTCAGCGCAGTAGAATTCAAAATCAATCCGCAAGAATTTTCAGCATGGTGTGATTTGAATGGCAAGGTTAACAATGCGCCAGCACGAGCCGAGTTTGTCTCGGAAAAATTACGTGAAGCCCTTGATGCCTGATGCAAGTCTCAGTAAAACATGAAAACTGCTTGCGATACCATTTTTGACTACCACCAGCGCACCAAGCATCATTTAGGCCGGTATGCGGCTGGACCGGATTTTCTGGACTGGGACAGCCAGCCCGATCCGTTCCGGACTTTCGACGGCAGTGCCCGAGTGGAACTGCCGTTGCTGGGGGAAGTAAGTCAGCCTCTCTACGCAGCACTATACCAGCCGGGGGCGGTTGCAGCGCAGGCGTTGACGTTGTCCTCCATTGCCGCGCTGTTCGAGCTTTCATTCGGCCTTTCCGCGTGGAAACAATACGACAATAACCGCTGGGCGTTACGTTGCAACCCGTCGAGTGGTAATCTTCATCCTACCGAAGCCTATCTGGTGGTGCCGGAATGCGACGGGCTATCCGCTGGCGTACATCATTATTTGAGCCGTGACCATGTGTTGGAGCAGCGCTGTCACTTTGCCCCCCCTTTATCCATTTTTCCATCGGACTCGTTTCTGGTGGGGCTATCTTCAATATCTGTACGCGAATCCTGGAAATATGGAGAGCGTGCATTCCGCTATTGCCAGCATGATGCCGGACACGCCATTGCCGCGCTGCGCTACGCGGCTGCCACACTGGGTTGGCAAGTCCGTTTGCTAGATTCATGGAGCGATGCGGAAATTGGCACAATACTGGGCGTGGATCGGGAAGCTGACTTCGGTTCCGCAGAACGTGAATCTCCCGACCTCATGTTGCTGGTCACGATATCGTCACAGCATGACGCCGCGGTCGGATTCGAGGCAAATTCGCTTGTGGAGTCGGTACGGCGGGGGGAATGGCACGGAAAGGCCAATGTATTGTCGCCCGAAAAACCCATCGTATGGCCGGTGATAGAGCAAGTTTCTCAAGCCGGCCAAAAACCCCGCACACAGCTTCTGTCCTGGCATGCTCCGGGCCTTCCCGCCCCGCTCGACAGCTTCTGTAAACTAAGCGCAACAGAGCTCATCAAACAACGCCGCAGTGCGCAGAAGTTTGACGGCAGCACAGCGATATCCTCCCGGGCGTTTTATCGAATCCTGGACACTACCTTGCCCCGTGCCGGCCTCGCTCCCTGGGATGCCATAGACTGGGAACCCCGGATGCATCTGTTTATTTTCGTCCACCGGGTGGAGGGGCTGGTACCGGGGCTGTATATTTTCTTGCGCAATGGACATATCAAAGAACAGATGCGCGCGGAATTGTCCGCAGAATTCGAGTGGTTGCCCGTAAGCGGCTGCCCCGGACATTTCGCTCTGTTTCTGCTGCTGCGCGCCGATCTGAAAAAGGCGGCGCGCACCCTGTCCTGCCACCAGAATATCGCCTCTGACAGTGCATTCAGTCTGGGCATGCTGGCGGAATACCAAGCTTCTCTCTCTTCAGGTCCGTGGGTTTACCGGCAATTGTTTTGGGAGGCCGGGATGCTGGGGCAGGTACTCTATCTTGAAGCCGAGGCGGCGAACGTGCGCGGGACCGGAATCGGTTGCTATTTCGATGACGAAGTACACGATTTGCTTGGTCTGAAAACCCGTGCATTCCAGAGCCTGTACCATTTTACCGTTGGGGGAGCCGTTACCGATGCGCGTTTGCAGACCCTGGCGGCCTATGAACATTTGCAGCACAGGGGGTGAGTGCGTCCCCGCAGTTCAACTGGTCAATTAGAGCTTCCCTTTACTCAACTTCCGGATGCTTGAAAACGTCGCGCAAATAACCGAGGAACGGCTGATTTTCGCAAATGGTTTTTCCGGGGGCATCGGATAGTTTTGCAACCGGCTGTCCGTTGCACGATACCATCTTCATGACGATATTCAGGGGAGTGTGCGGCGTATCGTTGGTCAGATTGGTGCCGATGCATTCGACGGTTTTGATGCGTCCCTTGAAATGTAGATGCAGCTCGATGGCGCGGGGTACATCCAGTGCATCCGAAAAAGCCAGTCGTTTGGTCATCGGGTCGATGCGCAATGATTTGTAATGCGCAATGGCTTTTTCTCCCCAGACAACCGGATCACCGGAGTCCTGTCTCAAACCGTCAAACAGCTTGGCAAAGTACAGGTCAAAATCTTTGAGGAATGCATCCATCCCGATTACATCGGTGAGCGCGATACCGAGGTCGCCACGATATTCCTGCACCCAGCCTTCGAAGGCGGCTTTCTGGAAATCTCTTAAACGAAACCCGAAAGATTGATAGGCCTGCAAATATTCATGGGCCATGGTGCCAATGGGAGTCAGTCCCAGCTTTTTGGCCAGATAGACATTGGAGGTTCCGATAAAATATTCCGGCAGGTGCGTGTTTAATGTGTGCACCACTGCTTCATGCCACGCGCCCGAGAAACGCCGGCGCAAGCCAAAATCGGCAAAGGCGAACGGATTTTCCCCGCCCAGTCCCCGCGTGTTCTTGATCAAATCAATTTTGCCGAGCAATCTCGCGCGCGCGATTTGAAGATCGCCCGAATCCGCCGACAAACGCCGGAAATAAAGTTCATTGACGATATACAGTACGAAAATTTCAAACGCCATCACATGCACAATGGAGCCGCTCGCAACGATCACGAGCTGGTCTGCTGCGGTGCTTACCGTGATAAATCTTCGCTGAAACCGAAAGATGGACAAGAAGTCCACAAAGTCGTTTTTAATGAAACGCAGGCTGCGCAGATATTCCAGCTCGTCCTCTGCAAAACTCATCGCGCACAGTCGATCCAGTTCTGCTTCAACTTCATTCTTGAGCTCGGCAAGTGGATAGGCCGGAGTGTTGCGGCAGACAAAAGTGTATTCCGCCTGTGCGCCCGGGTGGCTATGCAGAAAAGCCTGCCACATGGTGAATTTGTAAAGGTCGTTCTCCAGCAGGCTGCGAACAATGGGTTCGTTTTTCATGGGGCGGTCTTATGTGTTCGCCAGCAATTCGTCGATCACGGTTGCGGAGTCGGCAAAGCGGATGCCGCGCCCGCGCATGTCATCCGTGAATTTCCTGTATTGGGGTTCAAAACCGGCAACAGGACTCATGCAGTCGCTTACCAGAACCAATTTTCCAATCTCCTTCGCGCTGAAGTTTTCCACGATATGCTCAACGGTAGCCTTGACACAATGGCTGCCCGCCTCGCCGGTAATGTAGATGCAGTCAGCCCCCTGCAATTGCTCAATAAAGGCCTGGTTGGGCTGAGTTGCATTATCGGCGGGATCGGGCACTTCGGCCTTGATGGCACTGTAATGCTCGGTCCACGGATTCGTTCCCTTGAGGATTTTAGTCACATTCACGGCGCGCGCGACTTCCCAAAGGTTATACGCTGAACGCACCGCCGCGTGAACATTCTGTCCCCAGGAACCTATCTCGCAGTGGACGGGCCACACCATATGAACATATCGGCCGGTAGACTCCAGCGCATCGAGATAATTAATCACCCGCCCGGTTGCGCCCGGTATACGCGGGATATATTTGCCTGCGCGTACCTCCCCGGCAGAAATCTGTGTAAACGGGGAGACATCGGAACCGTTATTCATTTTCCAGAAAGGCGGGTGCGCAATATCGATGCGATGATGCGCGTCCAGCGTTACGGAAATCCCGGAAAGTCCGCCGCCGCCGCGGTTAATAATGCCGGCAACGCGCAGCATGTCGGCGTGGCTGCCTGCAACAGGAAGGGCCGGAGCCACGGTGCTGCCGGCAATCTGCGGTAGAAAGCCGGAAGGGAGATCGCAAAAATCATTTTGCGGGTCAATGATAAGCAGATGTGTTTTTTTGCTCATGATTCAACGTCTGGAAACTGAAAGATCGCAACCGGATAAAAAATAATCGGAACGCCTGCATACCGGATTCGCCGGTACAAAACCGCAACGGGCCACGCCTAACTTATATCATATTTCCCACCTTTAATTGCCGGGAATTGAATTGCTGTCAGGAGTGCAGTGCCCGGCTCGTTCCCAGTTCAGGTGAGGTTGGGGGCAGTTTCGGCACCGGTGCGGAAATATATCTTTTCCGCGAGCTCGCCGGATTAGAAACGGTAGTTCATGCGGGCGTAATAGGTGGTGCCAAGAATGCCATCGGGGAACACCGATACATAGGGACTGCCCGCAAAGGTTAATACGCTGCTCTGACTGTGGCTGGGGTAGCTGTTGAACAAATTGCCGACGCTAGCCGAGAAGGTCCAGTCCTTTTTAAAATTGTAGCTGGCCTCTACATCCTGAACAAACTGTGAGCCGAGATAATCCCTCGATCCATTCCCATTGTTAAAGCTCCAGGGGCCAAAATAATTGCCGTTGGCGGTAACAGTCCAGTCACCCCGGGTATGGGTGATTCTGAGATTGGCGCGGTTCGCGGGCAGGATTTGATCGTATTGGGGGTCCCCGGCAGAGCCTTGAACGACGCGGGTGACTTTTGTATCCACATGGCTCAAGGTCAGTTTTACCTCGGTGTTGCCGGCGCTGCCATGCAGATCATATTTCGTCATCACTTCCGCGCCACGCGTCCGGCTGTCAAAATTATTGGTGAAGAATTGCACCTGGCCGTAATCTGCGGAAGCCGGCAACAGGGCTATGTCCGCGCCGGTGACTGTGAATTTTTGCGATAGCGCGATACGATCCCGCACATCAATCTGGAATAAATCCGCAGACAGCCCCAATGCATCCTGCTGATAGGCCATTCCGAAGGAAAGACTTCTGGATTTTTCCGGCAGCAACGCGCTGCCACCAAAATGTTTTCCGATCGCGCTGGTTGGGGGAATAATGCCAAAGACAACAGGATTTCCGCCGCCGCTGGCGTCGTGACTGATATTGGTGGTATTGGCTTGCCCGGGTGAGGGAGCGCGAAAACCTGTGCCGAATGAGCCGCGCAGACTGACTTGCTCGTTCAGGCGGTAACGGCTGGATAATTTTCCATTGGTGGTGCCGCCAAAATCGGAGAAATTTTCATGCCGTGCCGCCAACGCAACCAGAAGAGAATCGGAAACGTTGTACTCGGAATCAACATAGGCGCTGACATTATCGCGTTTGAACAACCCTGCCTCCGAAGGATCGAAACCGGGAAAACCATTGGAACCTATCCCCATTAACGGGAAAGGTCCGGCTTGCCAGGATGCCGGGTCGCCAGCCTTGATTTCATAGGCTTCCTGGCGCCACTCCACACCTGAAGCCAGCGACAGTTGTTTACTAAACTTCCAGGTAAAATCGGCGTTCAAATTGCTTTCGGTCTGAATCAGTTGCCCCAAATTAAATTGCGTGGGTGAGGCGGATCCCAATGAGGGATTGATGGTGTTGTCGATGTGGTACGCCATGGAATTGCGCCCGTACGATGCACTGACATCATAGCCGCCCTTGCTCCCGATATCGCCTTTCAGGCCGATTACTTGGCTGAAGTCCAGAATTTTCCCCGAAAAACGCGGGGTAAAACCGCCGGGGAAGCGGTTCTGAAAATTAAACAGACTGGGGTTGGCATTGGCTAGCGCCAAACAGCTTTGTGCGCTTTGCAAACCAAATTGATCACCTGCCACGGTCGGGCAGGCGCTTATTGTGTTATTGGATGCATTCAGGTTGCTATTGAAAAAATTCCGGGCCAGACTGCGATAGAAAAAATCCGTGTTATTGTTGATGTCACCGTAATTTCCAAACAGATAGAGGTTGTCGTCGTCCCCCACCTCCAGTCGGCCATTCCAGAGCAAGCCCTTGGAATCTAATTCCGGAGTACCCCAAATTTGCGCGGGGTTAGGGACGGATACGCCCTGGCTGGCATAATAGGCCGCATCTGCACGCTGAAAACCGCGCGAGGTTCGGCTTCGGTTGACTGCATCCGCCGTGAAATTAAAAAATCCTTTATCCGTCAGGCGCGTGCCAAAATTCATCGTCACCCGGTTCGAATCGCCATCCCCGGCGGCGGTGCCGCCACGTTGCAGCAGAATTTCTCCGCCTTCCTTGTTATCCCTGAGAATAAAGTTGATCACTCCGGCAATGGCATCTGAACCATATTGAGCCGAGGCACCGTCGCTCAACACTTCCACCCTTTTTATCCCCAGAACCGGCAAATGGGAAATATCGTACCCCTGTGCGCCGCTTAGCTGCAGGTCTTGCGTCAAGACTGCGGAACGATGGAAACGCTTGCCGTTAATGAGTACCAGAGTCTCATCGGGCGCCAGTCCGCGCAGATTAAAAGGTTGGACAAAAGCGCTTCCATCGTTGATAGGTTGCGACAGAACGTTGAAGGAAGGCAACAAATCGCGCAGGACATCGTTCATGTCATGGCTGCCTTGCGCGGCGAGGAGATCCCTGGTGGTAAAACTACTGATGGAAAATGGGGAGTCCGACAACTTGCGGTGGTCAAATCGAGTCCCGGTGGATACCGGCATATTCATCAATTCTTCAATACTAAGGCTAAATAATTTATCCGCTTCCGGCGCTTTAATTTCCTGCGCGGCACTCCACCCGGCCAGCATCTGCATACCAGTGAATAGGACTACCGTGATATTTCTTTTCAACATATTGATTCCTGGAAATCACCTGTATCCAAAGCAAATTTACATCAGCTTGCGACTAGAATCGCGAACCGGAAATAACGGAGAAGCTCAATGCCTGCAGGGTGGAAAAGCCTAGCGGCTTCCTCCGTATGATCAGGCTAAAATAATGCCCCACAATTTATGATTTGCAGTATTGGCAATTTGATTCTGCGTAATCTACCACGTAATTATTTGTTTATGTATAATAATTTTGTTAAGCCTGGGGTATGGGTAGCCGCTCCGGATACAGGGCAAGACCGCCGCAATGGAAATAGACGGCGATCCTGAAATGGTCTCGATTCGTGAATCCGCAGGTGCGTTTTTGTATGCTTGCAATTTGGGAGTTCAATCCCTCCGACTCAATCATGGCGGGCCGGCGGCTATGTGTCGCCAAGAATACCAACGCTACCAGAAACACTTGGTTCACCTTGCGCGGAGTAGTTCCACAGTTGACTTTCTGCCATTGAGATTTGCGTTGCGCCCCGTAAACTTGGAATTCGAGGTACCCTGAATTTAGTGTAAACGGAACTTCTTAAGGCTGCGGCATCCGATTAAGCTGAAGTTGCGTCTTAATTCACTATCGATGAACCTTGGCGTCCAAACCTTCCAGCACCATCTCGGCAGCCCGCAACACGGCGCGGGCCTTGTTTTGAGTTTCTGTCCATTCGCTTGCGGGCACTGAATCGGCAACAATGCCTGCCCCCGCCTGTACGAACAGCGTGTCATTCTTAACCACGGCGGTGCGCAGTGCGATCGCCAGATCCATATCGCCGTTGAATCCCAAATAGCCCACCGCACCGGCATAGATGCCACGCTTGCTGGGTTCCAGTTCGTCGATGATTTCCATCGCGCGAACCTTTGCGGCACCGCTGACCGTTCCGGCGGGGAAAGTGGCTTTCAAGACATCAATCGCGTCCAGTCCGGGTTTGAGTCTGGCTTCAACATTGGAGACGATATGCATCACATGGGAGTATCGTTCGATAACCATTTTCTCGGTGAGTTTGACAGTGCCATGTTCGGCAACACGGCCAATATCATTGCGACCAAGGTCGATCAGCATCAGATGTTCAGCGAGCTCTTTCGGATCGGCCAGAAGTTCTTGCGCGAGTTCGGTGTCCTGTTGCGGCGTCTTGCCGCGCGGACGCGTTCCGGCTATCGGGCGCACAGTAACCGTGTCACCTTCAAGCCGTGCCAGAATTTCAGGCGATGCACCGACCACATGGTGGTCTCCCATGTCGTAATAGAACATGTAAGGGGAAGGATTGACGCTGCGTAGTGCGCGATAAAGAGACAAGGGCGAGGCAGGGAAGGGTTGCACCATGCGTTGCGCCAATACCACCTGCATAATATCGCCATCGAAAATATAGCGTTTGGCTTTTTCCACCGCAGCCTTGAAAGCTTCTTCGCCGAACTCGGAGCGGGCCTCATAGCCGCGCAATTGCGGCGCATCGGGAATTTTCACCGGCTGCCGCAACGTGCGTTGCAACGCATCGAGTTGTTGGCGTGCCTGTTTGTAGGCAAACTCTTTTCCCGGATCGGCATAAACAATGAAAGTAAGCTTTCCGGAAAGATTATCCACTACTGCCAATTGTTCCGTCAGCATCAATAGAATGTCAGGCGTGCCTATGATATCCGGCTTGTGCACTTCAGCCAGACGCGGCTCGATGTAGCGAACCGTATCATAGCCAAAGTACCCGGCCAATCCGCCGGTAAAGCGCGGGAGTCCCGGCAGAGGGGCGACTTTGAAGCGGGATTGGAAGTCCTTGATAAAATCCAGCGGGTTATCTGTTTCTTGTTTGGTTTCGCCGGTCTGATTCGTCACCGTAACGAGTTTTCCTCTCACCGTAATGCGCAGTTCGGCGGGCAAGCCTATAAATGAATAACGCCCGAAACGTTCTCCGCCCTGCACCGATTCGAGCAAATAGGAATAGGGTTGATTGGCCAGTTTCAAATACAGGGAAAGCGGCGTGTCGAGGTCGGCGAAGGTTTCAACAACCAGCGGGATACGGTTGTATCCTTGTTGGGCCAGATGGTTGAACTCTGCTTCGGTGATGGGTAACAACATAATAACTCCTCAATTTATCGAAAAAAACGGTGGCAATGGTCGGGCACAACAGCTATCACCATCGCCAGCTTGCGGTTTCCTTCAATAAGTTGAGTTTGCAGATGTTCATTAGTTAAGCTCTTTTAATCAGGTTCAGTGCTGCGGGAATATCTGGAATCACCGCATCGATATCCAGACCTTCCACCGATTTCCCGTGATTATAACCATAAGGGACACAGAATATGGGGCAGCCGGCTGCTCTTGCCGCCAGAGCGTCGTTGAGAGAATCTCCGATCAACAGTACCTGTTCAATCGCCACTCCAAAAAATTTTGCCGCATGCAGCAGAGGCAAGGGATGCGGTTTCTTCTCAGGCAAGGAATCCCCTGAAACCACAATTTCAAAATACTTTGCCAATCCCGACGCTTCGAGCAGCGGTTCGGTAAAGCGCGAGGATTTATTGGTAATGCAGCCCATACGATAACCCGCAGCTCTCATGGCATCCAGGCCGGTGATAACGCCTTCAAACGGTTGGCTGAGCAGCGAAAGTTCGGTGTAATGCATTTCAAAAATGGGCATGGCCTGCCGATACAGTGCTTTTTCCGGTTCGGCATGCATGTCTCCGGTCAGTGCGCGCTTGACCAGCCAAGAAATGCCGTTGCCGATATAGCTCATGAGCAATTCCTGCGATGCGGCAGGTCGCCCTATGTCACTGAGCATGCGGTTGGCGGCTCCCGCGAGCTCCGGGGCGCTGTGTAGCAGTGTGCCATCAAGATCGAGCAGGATGACGCTGACGGGGATTGGTGCGTTACTCAATTTGGGCGGGCTGATTTCAAGGGGAAATAAGTCGAGATCATTTACTTTCGGATTTCTTTCCTTCGACAGGCAAGCCAGAGGAGACCGCACTTGCGGCTGCGCCTTCGTTACTCATGCCCACATCAATCACCCGCTCTTTGATGTCCTTGTCGGCATTCTTCCATCCATTGAGAATGTGGGTCGGACTCTGAGTATCATTTTCCTTCATACATGCCTCGGGCGGTTTTTTGGATACCCGGCAGGCATATCCAATGGCCTGCGCATCCAGCTCTTTGGGATCGGCAGGAACGCCGGCCAGCGATTTGACTTTCTCGCACCCCGTTATCGGGTAGAGGCACACTAGCAGGAGTAATATTCGGATGAGCATGATGGCTATTCTTTAGCGCGCTACTTTGGCAAGCTCGGCACGCAATTCCCCGATAATCGTATCGTAGCGATTTTTGTCCTGCTCGTTGCGCTTGCCAAATACAGCGGAACCGGCGACAAAAGTATCCACACCCGCCTCCGCAACTTCACGGATATTGGCCGGGCTGACACCCCCGTCAATTTCCAGGCGGCAGTTGTAACCGCCCGCATCGATCATTTTGCGCACTTTGCGTGCTTTGTCGAGCACGAAAGGAATGAATTTTTGCCCTCCAAAACCGGGATTAACCGACATCAGCAACACCATATCCAGTTTGGGCAAAGTGTACTCAAGAACATCCAGAGGCGTGGCGGGATTAAACACCAGCCCCGCTTTGCAGCCATTTTCCTTGATCAATCCGATGGTGCGGTCTATATGTTCGGAGGCTTCAGGGTGGAAAGTAATATAGCTTGCTCCCGCCTTGGCGAAGTCCGGAATGATGCGATCAACCGGTTTGACCATCAGATGTGCATCTATCGGAGCCGTTACGCCGTGTTTGCGCAGTGCTTCGCATACCAGAGGGCCGATGGTCAGATTCGGCACATAATGGTTGTCCATTACGTCGAAGTGAACAATATCTGCACCGGACGCGAGCACGTTATCAACTTCCTCGCCCAATCTGGCAAAGTTGGCGGAAAGAATGCTGGGTGCAATCATGTACATGGTTAGTCCTTATCAAAATCAAGGATCACATTCTACCCGAAACTCGACTATGAAATTAATTGTCCTGAAATTCCTGAAAATTGCGAATCGCAGATGCTATCCAAGAATTTACTTTAATTAGCATTGTCGTTATAATGCCCGACTTCGCGTAGGCTCGGTAGCTCAGTCGGTAGAGCAGAGGATTGAAAATCCTTGTGTCGGTGGTTCGATTCCGCCCCGAGCCACCATTAAAACAAAGGCTTGCAGTGATGCAGGCTTTTTTGTTTGGTATTCCTGTCTCTGCTATGACCGTCAATAGTCAGACTTCATGATTACCCAGTTTCAGGTTTCAGTGAGTCCGGAATCAATAATCAGGGAAATTTGGAATTGATACGGTATCCCTATCAAATACCCCCTTTCCGGCTTCTGTATGACAAGCATTGCAATTGCCAAGTGACTTGACCTCTTTGTTGTCCTGGATCATTTTTGCCGGAATTCCATGATGTTTGCGTTTGATATATCTTACATCGGTAATTCTGAGCGGAGTCTCGGCATCCCCTGTGGCCACAGTTATTTTTCGAGATATTTTGTACAGCGATTTATCGGCTGCATTTTCAATCGCATAGTCAAAAATTACGCGCAAAGTTTCTTTGTCCAGATCAGCCGCTTCCCCAAAATGATTATGCAATCCCTGGTTGGTTAGCAGAATTCTCCAGGATTTTGCGGGAAGCAAACCCGGTTGATAGGCGAAATGGCAGGAACCGCATTCTTCCAGATAGAATTTATTGGATACTTCTTTGACGCCTTTGCTGTGGCTAAAGTCCATTAACCACTCTCCAATGCTTTCTTCAGCTTTTGCCGAACCGCTATTGATTGATATCAACGCTGTCAATATTGCAGCACATTTCATTCTTTTAAATGCCATTTTTAAACTCCTGGTTATTGCTTGCCGGGGATTTGCAAAAATCCAATTCACCACTCCGGTACACTTATTGTCACGTGCCTGCCCAACACTTCGGCCGATCCATTGTTTACTTACTTCCGTCCGGCATAACGCTTTTTAAACACATCCCTACCAGGCCAATTTAACGGCAACGATCATCATCGCGGCTCCCAACTCTGCCTGACCGGAATGACCTTGCGCCGGGGCTTTGCCTACTGCATTTGCTAAAATGAGTGCGCCTGCACCGCCAAGCAGCCAGTGCTGCGTATCCGGATCTCTCAGGCCGTCGTCAAGCAGATGCATATCATCCCAATGGGAAATCAGTCCGCTTGCCACGGTGGATAGTGCCAAAGTCCGTGTGGCACGTCCCAAAGACTGGTGAGTACCCGAGGTTTGCGCTTGCTGATTGGTGCAATTGGCTTTGCATTCGCCGTCCGGAGCGGTCAGAGCTGTCGCGAGCGCCGATACAATCGTCCCCAGCCCAAGGTATTCATGTACTTTGTTGCGGGTAAGCCAGGACTGCTTAAATTCCGAACCCGCTTTGATTGAAGCAGTGTTCATCTTTGCGGTGGACGATCCGGTATCGTTGGATGCCAACATGTACGATTGCAAATCTTTTGCATGGGACATGTCCGGTGGCAGGGAAAGCTTCAGTTCACTTTCATCAGCTTTGGCCATGCCGGTAAGCAAGGCCAAACAAAGTCCGGCAGCACAATAGCTAAAAATATTAGCGCGTTTCATTCATTGCTCCTTGGTGTTTATCATCTGGTTGGATCGGTTTTCTCAAAGCAGGAATTAATGATGAATTCTTTCCCCGCGATTATCGCCCGCACCGGGTTTTGTCATCCAAAAAACTGGCTAATGCCTATGCAAGGCTCTTCAAAACCGATAACGGACAAAGTGATGATCCCGGACTAGGGAACATTGTTTACACTGGCTACACCCTGGCCTGTCGTTATGTAGAGAGTTGTTCCGCTCAGCGCAACACCGAGTGGATACGACAATCCCCCCGGCAATGCCCCGGACGTGAAGCTATTGACGGAAGTGCTCCCAACAACTGTGGTAACAATTCCGCCCGAAGTAATCTTGCGCACGCTGTTGCTGCCTTTGTCGGCTACATAAATGTTGCCCAGACTGTCAGCTACAATCCCGTATGGATAATTGAAGGTAGCCGCTACTCCGGTTGCATTATTGCTGCCTATCATGCCTGCCGTACCCGCCAATGTGCTTACCGTTCCAGTCGCTGTGATCTTGCGTATGGTGTCGTTATAGGTATCGGCTACGTAAATATTTCCCGCGCTGTCGACGGTTAAACTCGTCGGCATATTAAAACTTGCCAAATTTGCGGGCCCATCCGTGCTTCCCGAGCTGCCTGAGCCGGCCAGGGTAGTCACCACTCCGACCGACGATATTTTTCGTATCTGATGGTTATAGGTATCGGCCACGTAGATATTGCCGGCGCTGTCGGTAGCAATACCGGTGGGCATATTGAAGTTTGCCGATGTGCCCGTGCCATTGTTTTGGCCCGCCGCACCGGAGCCCGCCAGCGTAGTTACAATTCCCGCAGCAGTGATTTTGCGTATGGAGTTGTTGTTGGTATCGGTCACATAGACGTTTCCTGCGCTGTCGGTGGCAATCGATGCAAAACTGTTGAAGTTAAAACTTGCTGCTGTTCCGGTCCCGTTTGCGCTGCCTGTGTTACCCACAATTCCCGCCAAGGTCGAAACCAGTCCTGCCGATGTAATCTTGCGTATAAGCTGGTTGTTGCTATCCACTACAAACACATTTCCCGAACTGTCGGTCGCAATCCCTGATGGCCCGCTAAATCTGGCTGCTGCCCCCTGTCCATCAATATAACCCGGCGTGGTCATATTTCCTGCAAAAGATGCAAGGGTAGGGGTGCCAGTTCCAGTGCCAGTCCCAGTCCCAGTCCCAGTGCCAGTCCCAGTCCCAGTCCCAGTCCCAGTGCCAGTGCCAGTACCAGTCCCAGTACCAGTCCCAGTGCCAGTTCCAGTTCCAGTGCCAGTTCCAGTTCCAGAGCCAGAGCCAGAGCCAGAGCCAGAGCCAGAGCCAGAGCCAGAGCCAGAGCCAGAGCCAGAGCCAGAGCCAGAGCCAGAGCCAGAGCCAGACTCACTTCCTGATTCGGAAGAAGATCCTGTTGACGTCTCGTTGCCAGTGCTTTTGCCATTGCTTCCGGCACCCCCACCCCCACCCCCACCGCCACAAGCCACCAGTGACATGGAGAGTGCCAGAAATAGTCCCGCGTTTAATCGGTTAGCTTTTATAGTCATAACAAGGTCTTTCTGAAGTTGTTTGGCAAAATTGGATCCGTTCGAAGTTTGCGCCCGAATATCATTGACAGCTTTTGCAGAACCGGTCGGTCAATTGATGGCTGCTCTGTGGCAATAAACATACCTCTCGTACTTACTTCAAGTTGGAGGATGAAAATGCGGCAGCAATTGGCGACTTGGCAAAAAGTGAGACTCGATACCGATGCTTATAACCCATTCCCGAATTGTGTTATCGAAGCGAAATGGACTTCGAACCACGTTTGAACGATGGGGTAACTGATTTGGCGGACTCCAATCCTATAAGTGTTCTGATTAGCGAGCGGTTTCGCAATATGCGCATTCCGTACCAGTAAAGTCCGGTTTCTGCATCAACTGAAATATTGTGATTCGCTTTGCGCTGCTCCATCCTGTATCTCCGGTTCATTTTGGGGAATATGCAATACGTGTGCATAATACACACATATTGCATATTGTATGTGTGTATTTGTTACACGTCAAGAGTTGTGTTGCCGAATTGGATGAATAATTCCAAAGTGTGAGGCCGTTGCATCGGTTTTTTCCTATCTGTGTATAGTCGAAATGTTCAATTCGCATAAGTTTCCATATATGAGAATATGAGCAGGCAAGCGAACGAGAGGAAATTCAGTCGGGAAGCGGGGCGTTAAAGAAGGTATATGCAATAATTCGCTGCGAATGTAGATTTTGTGGGACGATAAAAACCGGGAGTTAGCAGCTTCTGCCCCAATGAAAGCTTAAGGTACGACTGAAATGGAACTTGCCTGGAAAGATGGACAACCGTATTCACAGCGTTACGGGGATGTATATTTTTCCAATTCGTCCGGGTTGCAGGAAACGCACCACGTGTTTCTTCAGGGGAATCGGCTGGCTGAACGTTTTGCAGCGCTGCTTCCGGGGGAGTATTTCTGTATAGGCGAAACCGGCTTTGGAACCGGGCTTAATTTTCTTGCGACTATGCGGATGTTTGAGAAAATTGCGCCAGCGGATGCGAGCCTGGATTATTTCAGCATTGAAAAATTCCCTTTGAGTGATGAAGACTTGCATGCCGCACTGGCATTGTGGCCCGATCTCCGGGCAGATCAGTTATTGAGCCGGTGGCGAAGGCGCGTACCGGGCTGGAACCGCTGGGGTTTGTCCGCAGGACGGGTACGTCTGACAGTGGCTATAGAAGATGTGGCCGACGCCTTGCCGCAATTGCCGAATGGAAGTGTGAATGCGTGGTTTCTGGACGGGTTCTCACCAGCGAAGAATCCCGAAATGTGGGCAGAACCGGTGCTAAAGAATCTCGCGCGCGCCTCGTGCCCGGAAGCAACGTTGGCGACGTACACCAGTGCGGGCTGGGTTAGGCGGGGGTTGCAGAATGCCGGTTTCAATGTGGAAAAGGCTCCCGGTTTCGGCCGCAAGCGTGAAATGTTGCGCGGTGCGTTATCTCCTTGTATACCATCCCTTAAAATAGAGCAGGGGACGTACCTTATCCGCACCGTACTGGTCGTGGGCGGAGGGCTGGCTGGCTGTGCTGCCGCATATGCATTGGCGCAACGCGGCTTAAAAGTAACATTAATGGAGCAAGAGTCGCATCTGGCCAGCGCAGCCTCCGGTAATTTGCGCGGAATTTTGCATGCACGATTTGGCGCGAGCGGAAATGCATTGCATCGATTCGTTCTGGCTGCATATGGTCATGTCCTGGCACTGCTGGACGAACTTATGCCGGTGGATAATGTTGGGAGAGCCGAATGCGGACTGCTGCAACTTGCCTTCTCGGATGCGGAGCGCAAGCGTATCACACGTATGGGCGAGCAGAAGTGGCCAGAGCATCTGTTGCAGATCGTAGACAAAACGTATGCCACGCAACTGGCGGGCATGGAAATGCCGTATGGCGGTTTGTGGTTTCCCTCCGGAGGATGGATAGCGCCGCCCCGATTTTGCATGCAACTTGCGAACGATATTCGTATCTCGTTGCATCCGGGGCATCACGTCGGGGCGATGGAGAAATGCAAAGCGGGATGGCATGTGAGCGGACGCGATACGCAGGGTAAAGAATGGGGGAAGGAGTACGATGCGGTAGTTGTATGTTGCGCGAATTCCGCGAAGAAATTGTCACAGTTTTCTGATTTTCCATTAACTCCGGTACGGGGGCAGATTACGGAGCTGCCTGAAACCCCGGCAAGTCAGTCGTTGCATTCCGTGGTATGCGGCGATGGCTATTGTGCGCCGGCTGTGCATGGTGTGCATGTAATTGGGGCCACCCACTCTTTTGAAGACGAATCGACTGAACTGCGCACAGCGGATCACGCAGAGAATCTGTCAAATTTGGAAGCGTTCGCGCCGTCTCTGCGTCATGCATTGGGACGCTTATCCGTGGAGAGCTTGGGCGGACGCGCTTCGGTGCGCTGTTCCGCTCCGGGTGCCATGCCTTTGGTTGGGGAGGTATCATCAGGCTTGTATTGCAGCCTGGCGCACGGAACAAGGGGAATCCTTACAGCCGGACTGGCGGGTGAAGTGTTGGCGTCACTGATATGCGGACAGTTGCCACCCCTGCCTGCAACGCTCCTGGCAGCGCTTGCTCCGAAGTCCAGACTGCATTTATAGAAAACAACCGGGATAGCACGGCTGACTATTTGCCGGAATACGAAAACAAAGGGGAAAGTTATGGGGTGCCGGACAAACGGAAGAAAGATTTTTCCTCTATCGAAAAGTTGAAGCCCCAGCCAGTCAATACCGACCAGACTTCCTGCCCATACTGGTCCGGATTAGCGGGGCGTATCCATTGTCGTTGTTCCTGATCGGGGCTGGTTTCATACACGCATTGATACTTTCGACAAAACGCAGCAATGGCGTTATGGCTTGAGCCCAGTTCCTGGGCAAATCTTCCTTCCCAGCTCAGTTGCTTGGTGTCCTGATGCCGTATCGGTTTTGACAAACGTGTAACGTCAACTCCCTGCGTGATATTGGCAACACTGATTGCGCCCAGTTCTAGCCAGCCTTTGCTGATATAGAAGGCGGGAGGACCCTGTCGAATATCATAAAAGTAAGCCACATTGTTGTCCCGGTTGAACTCAATAACGTGGAAATTCTTGAATTGCATAATGCAGGCGTGCACATTGAGCTTTCCTTCGGTAAGTCTTGCGATCAGACCTTTGCCAATTCGTTTAAAACGATACAAAGACATATTATCGGTCGTGAATGCATCCTTTCCCAGCGCAAAGTAAATGCCTGTCATGTCTTCGCTGTATAAATCCCACAGATGGAAGCGCCGGGGATGGTTTTTATCGTCGTTGGACAATAGTGAAAAAAACTCGCCCAACAGGTGACGCTTTAGCCAGTGTGCAAGCATTTCCCTCGCTACGGGGCTGCATTGCCATTGGTGGGCAGTATCGGGCAACCATGGATTGCCCCAAAGTCCAACCGCAAAATCCATCAGAGACTCGTGTAATTCCTTGTCTTTGCATAGGGCATAGCGATCCAGCAAAATCTTTAATCCTGTTACGGCATATAAAGGATTATTGATTAACAGAAGCAGAAACCCTTCCAGGTGAAAAAGGAAAGTCGGGTCGTCCATTTTTCCGACGGAATTAAACGGTGCCCTGACCATTTGCTTCACGAACCAGGAGCCGGCACTGATTTCAAGACTTTCGCGGACGTGGTTGAACCCCGACCATTCCCCCTGCAAAACAAAGAGTTCGAAAGGACGGTACGGATCATCGCTGAGCAGGTCCGGATATTTGTTTAATACGCGAAGCCAATCGGGGCTGAGTTCATTGATCGGGAGAGAGCCCAGATGCCGGGATAAGAAATCACGCAGCGCTTCGCGGTTGACTCGTCCATCAAGGCCGGGAGGGGACAATAATGGATCGTACGAGAAATAACAGTGCAGCAATCCCCGGTAAAACTTGCGGAAGGTGCGGCGTCGATTGCTGTAGGTGTCGACTTTATTTAACAATGCCTCGAAATGGGGGCGGCTTTCAATCAGGCTAAAAGTGTTGTCGCCGAACGGTAGCATGCATCCATGGCAGACCAGTAGAATTTGGCGGACTCCCTGCAGATATCCGCTCTCCTGAAATGCATGCAGCGCCTTCTCCATTGAGCCGGATGCAAACTCGTCAAGTTGGGACGCCTCGCCTATCCAGCTTTTTAGTTTTGTCCGCTCATTGATAATTTGAAGCGAGTCCCCTGTGCGCATCTTTGCGAGCGCAACTTGCGTCAGTTTGCCGAGTGTTTTCTGTAATTGCTCAAGCGCATCCATCAATATCTAAATTCGGCAGGTGCCAAAATTTCCGCGTGGTATACCGGTTAGGGACGGGCGGGGTTCATTCAGGTCATAATATTCCAGACGAAGCTCGATACGCCGGCTTTCTTCCAGCGAGGCTTTTGCCGAATTAAAAGAATATCCGCCCACCAGAAACAAGTCCCGAACCTGTTCTTTTTCGTCCGGAGTCAACATGGATTCCTGTCCCGCAGGAGGGGAGAGCAATACACATAATACGCGCTGGCTGCGTTGCAGACTCAGATTCAAATTCAGCAGATAGTCACCGCGCTGGTCGGCGAAACCTTCGGCTACAATTCGTTTAATCCATCTATTGCCCGGATCCAGTTGCGTGATCGCGAGCACCTCGGAAACGAACTGGCTTAAATATTGGGCTTGTTCCCCCGAAAGCTGCGAACTGCCTGTGTCAAAGCGTGCGCGGTCGCCAAAGTCTATTACATTCCGGTTTTTGTCGATAGAAATGCCGGGATGCCGTTCGGCGGCCTGCTCTATCTTTTCCAGTACCTTTCCGATCTCCTGTTCGCGTTTTGCCTTTTCCCGGTCGGCATCGGAAACCACATTGGTTACAGCCAGCAGAGCCACACTCATGACCACCATGAACATGACCATCAATGCGGACATCAGGTCGGCAAACGACATCCAGAAAGGCTTCTCGCCTTCCTCTTTGTTTTTGCGGCCCAGAATGAAAATTTTACCTATCATGTGCAGGCCGCTTTAAATACGCGTGGCAGCGTCGAGAGTGCTCTCAAGCTCCTGTATGCCTTCCCGCAACAGCTTCACGGAATCCGACAATGCCTGATGGAATTCACGATTCGCCTCGCCCACCGCTTTGGTCATCCCTTTACTGAAAGACTCATGCGCCTCACCGATGACTTCCGAAATTTTCTCCAGGTAATGATCGGCTTCATGTTGTGCGGAAACCAGTTTTTCCACTGCGGAATTTATACTTGAAATAACCTCTCCCGTCATCGAGGCTTCACGCCGAACTTGTTCGACCAGCAATTGTAATGAACCGACCAGGGCAATCATGGAGTCACGCGCAGCTTTGTAATCGCCCATCATTCCGCCCAGACTGGTGGAAGCCGCAGCCACCGAACCGGCTGCCTGGGTAAGCTGATCGGACACTGCCGCGGACTTGTCCAGTGTGGCGGTGACACCTTGCCCGGCCTTGGCAAAATCCTTCGCCGCCAGGTACAGGGTGTCGGCACCATTGGTAAGCTTGGTCATGGTTTCGCCGGTGGTATTGCGCATGGCCATGACAGCGGCTTTCATCTCTGCGATGGTCCGGTTTACACCGTCAACCACATTTGAAATCTGGGTACCCAGTTGTCCGACCACATTCTGGCTCTGCGCGGACATATCCTGCTGATGCCTGAGACTGACTTCGGTAGACGAGCGTACTTGTGTGCTCAGCCCGTCAATAACCTTGCCCATGTGTTCCGACAGTTCTTTCAATGTGCTTTGGAGTTGATTCTGAGCGTCTCCCTGGGATTGGGCAACATTACGGCTCATCTGTTCGACAAACTCACCAAGCTTGTCATTCATGATGCGCTGGCGCGACTCCGCAGCGGCAATGGATTCCGCCAGTTGTTCGGCCATGGCCGCCGTGGCCCGTTGTCCTTCCGCACCGACATCGGCAGCCATGCGTTCAAGCGTGACGACCGCGGCCTGCAGGGCTTCTATGGTTTGCTGTTGCAACATATTAATGCCGGTGATCTGTCCGCCGAATAATTCTTTCATTTGAAGACTGAAGTTATCCAGCACATTAATCAGCATGGTTTGAATCGCCGCTTCCTGTTCATTGCGGACATTTTTGAGTGCATTGGACATCTCGGTCAGCGGCGCTTTGATTCCCTCGGCGATGCTTGTCACAATCCGGTCGCCGAGTGCCGCAGCACTGGCATTGGATGCGGCGATTTGCCTTTCTGACAGTTCAGTGAGGACTTGTTTCAGTTCTCCCTTGAGCAGTCCGGCTGTCTGCCCGGAAGATGCCTCCGAAGCACGAACCAGTCGGGCGAGGTATTCTTCGCTGGCGCCACTTTCAAACATTCCGTCCAATAATTGAACGAGCTTTTCAACTTTCGCGTTCAAGCGCGTAACGACGAGTTTCTCGACGAAAGTGACCACCATGGCCAATGTGATTGCCGCGGTTGAAACAAGAAATGCCTCGGACACGCCATGCAATAATTGGGTCAGGCTGGAGCGGACTATGACGGGATTCTCAGAAACAACAAAGGCCTGCAGTCCAATCAGCAAGCCATAAAAGGTACCGATAATCCCCACTCCCGTAAACAAACCGGGGAGATGCTTGAAAAAATCCGTGCGCAGCGGGATATCGACCAGAATTTCCGGTCTGAACACGACTCCGGCAGGAATGGTGGAGCGATAACGAATACCTTGTCCCTCCACTGTCTGTTTATGCAGGGTATCCGCATATTCCTGCCAGAGATGCTCCAGAACACCGGCATTCCGGAATATCTCTTTCATGCCGTCGCCCGGTTTTTCGTTAAGTGCTTTCAGGCGCATGATCACCCGGGACAGCTGTCCGGATACGACAAATGACGGGATCAGGGAGAAAAAAACAAACGAAATCAGCAAGATTACAAGTACGGCAGCGAAGATGTAAATTTGCTCGGGAAGATTGATGAGTGTAGGCATATAGGGTAGGGGAAATTTCGCGATACGGTAAATTTAAATTTTATAGGCTCATTATAGTTCGGCTACCCGTAAGAAACACTAATGGAATTGAGCTACTCAATATAAAATGCAAGTTTACATCTGGTATGATACTCCAACATACCCTTACTCTCAGAATTGTTTATTGCAAATGAGATCATCTGTTCTATCGGGATAATCCGCGTGAAAGATTCAACACTGACCAAAGCCAATCCGGAACTCTCGGTATTGTTTGCCGACGTGAGTGGCAGTACGCGCTTGTACGAGTTGCTGGGCGATGCGCGTGCTTTCGCCGCAATCAATCGCTGTCTTGATATTCTGCGGGGCCTGACCACCGCGCATTCCGGTCGGGTAGTCAAGACTATCGGAGACGAGATCATGGCGGTTTTCCCCGATGCGGTCTCTGCCGTGCAGGCTGCGTGCGAGATGCAACTCGTGGTGAGTGCCCAAGCTCCGATCGATAACATTCAAGTTGCAATTCGCGTGGGTTTTCATTTTGGCCCGGTACTGGAAAACCCGGACGACGGGGACGTGTTTGGCGACACGGTCAATATTGCCTCGCGCATGGCCGAGATCGCCCAGGCCCGGCAAATCATCACAACCGGTGCGACGGTATCGCTGCTCCCGGCTATCATGCACAGCAGTACGCGCGCTATTGACGCTTTGTCGGTCAAGGGAAAAACAGATGACATCGAGGTGCGCGAAGTGATCTGGCAGGAAAGTAATGAAATGACCATGATGGTAGGCAATACTTTCCCGCAGAAATCCGCCGAATCTTCCTTGCAGCTTATTCACCAGGGCGATATATTTCTCTTGAATGCCGAACGTCCCTCCATCACGATCGGGCGCAGCGAGCAGGCTGATATTGTTATCCAAGACCTCAAGGCGTCGCGGATGCATGCAAGGATAGAGCGCCGCCGCGACAAATTCGTTTTTGTTGATCTCAGCTCCAACGGTAGTTATATTCTTGTGAAGGGCGAAACGGAAGTGCAATTGCGGCGCGAAGAATTCGTGTTGCGGGAGAGAGGCAATATTAGTCTGGGACATCCTTATGCAAATGATCCCACAGAAATAATTGAATTTCACTGTTTCGCCTAGAAGGGCTTCCCGATAAGTGCCTGCTACGGGCACGGTAATTCGGATTCTGGACGGGTTGAACACGAATGTCAGGCCGGTCCGGTTTGGAACGCTGCAAGCCTTGATCGGGGAGGTCAGAGGCGGATATATATAATTCCGATAAGCAGCGCCGACAGTAATACGGCAATAGTGAGAACCAGTGCACGGGTTCGCCTATTCGCTGACGCTGCCTGTTCCTCGGCTTCTTTTCTAAGTGTTTCGGCCTGCTTGATCAGATATTCTGCGGCTTCTGCCTGTGCCCTGGCTTGTTCCAACTCTTCATGGCGTGCAGCTGACGCGGCGGCTTCCCGCTGACGATTTGCTTCGGCATCGGCCTCGGCTTTGCTTTCTGCAGCATCTCTTTGCGACAACAGCTGCATTTTTGCTTGTTGCTTACGCTGAATCTCTGATTCCAGCTTTCGCTTGGACTCCATTTTTATTTGTTGCTCGGCATCGTTCGCGGCCTCCTTTTCGGCGATGATGCTGGCCAACTTGTGGGCGCGTTCCGACATGACTTCAGATAGCTCTCTGGCGCGAATTGCCTGTTCTGCGGCCACACGTTTTTTCTTCTCTGTTTCGGTTATTCTGGATTCCTCAACTTCGATCTTTATATCGGCAATTTTGCGGGCCAGAATTGCCCTGTTTTCAGCATCTCTGTGGCGCTTTGCCTCGATCTCGGCTTGGGCTTTTTCATGCGCGACCCTTTGTTCGGTGTCCTTTCTGTGCTTCGCCTCCAGAGCGGCACGAGCTTGTGCCTCCTGTTTGAGCCGGTTCTGCAGCACTGTATCCAAGGGCGCTGCGGATGATTTCTCTGCCGCAGCCGTGAATGATTCTGCCAAAAGGGTGCTGTCGGGCGGGTCTACGGACTTTCCCGGAATTAAGGTATTTTGAGCATCGGGGACGCGTGCATCGGAAGGCAGGCCCGGCGATTCCGGGGCCGTGGAAACTTGATTGGCCGCTTTCAGGGCGGCCATGAATTGTGCCGCACTCTGAAAGCGATCCTCCGGGCGTTTGGCCATGGCCTTTTTAACCGCGTCGTCAAGTTGGCTTGAAACTTCAGGGTTGAGCTGGGAAGGCGGCGTGGCTTCCTGATTAATAGCCTGGTGCATGATAGAGATTACGCTGCCCGAGAACGGGCGTTTGCCCGTCAGGAATTGATACAAAATAACGCCGGCAGCGTAAATATCCACGCGCTGGTCGACTTCTTGCCCCATGAATTGTTCCGGTGACATATAGGTTGGGGTGCCCATTACAACGCCCGCCTGGGTAAGCTTGGACGAGTCGATCTTTGCGATACCGAAATCTGCGATCTTGATCTGCCAGTCATCCGTTATCATGATGTTGGCCGGTTTGATATCCCGGTGCACGACGCCGCGTGTGTGCGAATAGTCGAGCGCATCGAGCAGTTGCTTCACAATACGCACGCCATCGTTAATCGAGAAACGATCCTCCCGGTCAAAATACTCCTTCAATTCCTTGCCGTGAATAAGCTCCATAGCGATGAAGGCCATATCGTCATCCTCGCCGTATTCGTAGATGGAGACAATTTTGGGGTGGGAAAGCCGTCCCGCAGCCCGAGCCTCGCGACGAAAACGCTTGAACGTCTCCTCGGTATCACTCTTGTCTATGCTGGATTTCAGGATGGTCTTGATGGCAACCGTACGTTCGATAAGCGGGTCGAATGCCTCATAGACTACCCCCATTGCCCCCTTGCCGAGCACGCGCCTGATTTTGTATTTGCCGAGTGTTTCAAGTTCTTTCATAACGAAAATAGTTCCTGCTATTCATTTGCATGCGAATATTCGAGTCTCCGCGGAGCGGTTGAGATTCACCCGGTTTCAGCTGCCGCCATCTGTTTCCGATACTTTACCGGAAACCTCATGCCGTGGTGCATTTTCATGCGCAACGGGTGCGGTGTTTTAATGATTGCGCGCTTCTGGGTTAGAATATCCGGCATGAACACAATGCCGAACTTAGCCGCGCCCGCACAATATTTCCCCTCGATTCAGGGGACGGGATTGCAATGAACAATCCCCATAAACATAAACCCGGCATCACCCATGCATGGCGTGCCACAGGCGTTGCGATTCAGGGCTTGCGCAGTGCATTTGAACATGAGGATGCCTTTCGCCAGGAAATATTGATTGCGGCAATCGCTATTCCGCTTGCGTTATTTTCCCATGCAAGCATGACCGGGAAAGCCGTAATGATAGGCAGCATTCTGCTGGTCCTGCTGGTTGAACTGCTCAACTCCGCGCTGGAAGCGGCGGTGGACCATACTTCCCTTGAACGTCATCCGCTTGCCAAGCGCGCCAAAGACATAGCCAGCGCGGCAGTGTTTCTAAGCATCATGAATGTGATCGTGATGTGGGTGCTGGTTTTGTGGGCATGATCGCGGCAACCCGTAACACTGCGGATTGCTATTTTGGGACTTGGTCCCGTGCTTCCAGCGCGCACTTGATTTGATCAAGCGCCATGGCAACAATTCTCCGGGGCGTGCCGATGTTCATGCGCATGAACCCGCTTCCGTCCGCTCCGAATACCGTGCCGGGGCTTAATCCCACTCCCGCGTCGTGTACAAAAAATTGCTTGAGTGACGTGTCATTCATACCCAAGCCGCGGCAGTCCAGCCATAACAGATAAGTTCCTTCCGGCTCGATGAGCTGAATTCCGGGAAGAAACCGGACGATATAGTCGCGTACGAAATCCCGTGTTTGCCGAAGATAATCCAGCAGGCTTTCGAGCCAGGGCTCTCCCTCGCGATAGGCTGCTTCAAATGCGGCAATACTGAAGGGATTGGAGGCATGAATATAGAGCTGGGCGAAAACGTTGCGGAGTGCCGCCCGGTGGGCGGAATCCGGGACTATCAGTGCGGACAAGCCCAGTCCGGGAATGTTGAAAGTCTTGCTGGGCGCCACGGTTGTGATGATCGAGTCCCCTGCAGCAGCCAAAGTAGCCAACGCAGTGTGTTTGTATTCCGGGTAAACAAGGTCGGCATGAATTTCGTCCGAAACAACCGTCACACCATGCTTGCGCGCAATGGAGAGAATTTGATTCAGTTCATCACGGGTCCAGACGCGCCCCACCGGATTATGCGGCGAACACAGTATCAGCAGACGCGCGCCCTCCGCCGCGCATTGCTCCAGATGATCAAAGTCCTGGGTGTAACGTCCGTTTTGCAGCTTGAGCGGATTGAGCACGAGCCGCCGCCCCGTGGCCGTGACACAGGAATAAAATGGCGCATACACCGGACTCTGCACGATAACGGCTTCACCGGGCTGAGTCAGAGCCAGAACGGTAGCGTGCAGCGCGGTGACCATTCCCGGCGCCATTAATACCCACGGACGCTCAATTTCCCAGTCGAAGCGTTGTTTCATCCAGAACTGCAGGGCGGCAAACATGCTGTCCGGATACAGGGTATAGCCGAATATCGGATGGTCGGCGCGTTTCGCCAGTGCGCGGGAAACCGCATCCGGTACCGCAAAGTCCATGTCGGCAACCCACATCGGGATGGCGTCTGAACTGCCATAGCTGGCAATGGCACCGTCGTATTTGAGGCTCGAAGTTCTCCTGCGGGGAATTTCTCTATCGAAGTCGAAAGTCATGGCGATATTAAAATGTGCCCGGTCCGCGATTTCGAAAAATTACCACCCCGCCGAGCCGGTTTATTTTCCGTCTGGCCGCACCGGCTTGGCATTCCAGATTTGTTCCGCATACTGGCTGATCGTGCGGTCACTGGAAAATTTCCCCATGTTGGCGACATTAAGAATGGCACTTTTCACCCATTGTTCCTGATTCCGGTAGGCGTTCTCGACCTTTTCCTGGCAGGCAATGTAAGCCGCATAATCGGCGAGTAACAAATAGTGGTCCCCATGCTGCAAAAGTACATCCACTATGGGTTTGAATCGGTCAGGATCATCGGGTGAAAAGAAACCCGAACCTATCATGTCCAGCACCTCACGCAATTCGGCGTTGGCATGATAGTAGTTCCAGGGCTGATAGCCGTTGGCCTTTACGCTGGCGACTTCAGCGGCAGTGAGCCCGAAGATAAAGATATTGTCCGCGCCCACTTCTTCGCCGATCTCGATATTGGCACCATCCAGCGTGCCGATGGTGAGCGCCCCGTTGAGGGCCAGCTTCATGTTGCCGGTGCCGGATGCTTCCGTACCGGCAGTGGAAATTTGCTCGGACAAATCCGCCGCGGGTATCATGTTTTCGGCGGTCGAAACATCGTAGTTGGGGACAAATACCATTTTTAGACGGTTGGCCACCTGGGGGGCGTTGTTGACGATATCGGCGACATCGTTGATGAGCTTGATAATCAGCTTGGCCATGGCATATCCCGGTGCCGCCTTGCCGCCGAAAATTACGGTGCGCGGCACAAAGTTAATGGCCGGGTTATGGCGGATACGGTTGTACAGCGTCACCACATGCAACAAATTCAGCAGCTGGCGTTTGTATTCGTGAATGCGCTTGATTTGCACGTCAAACAGCGAATCCACGTTGACCGTGATGTCGAGCCGCTGACGCAGCAGCAGGGCAAAACGCTCCTTGTTGGCATGCTTGACGGCAGCGAATTCCCGGCGGAACTCTGCATCGTCGGCAAACGGGATCAGCCGTTTCAACTGGCTTAAATCCTTTACCCAATCGCGGCCTATGCGCGAGGAAATCAGTTCGGCCAACTGCGGATTGGCCTGGTTCAGCCAGCGTCTCGGGGTGATGCCGTTCGTCATGTTGACGATTTTGCCGGGATAGAAACGGTCGAAATCCGAAAAAATAGTCTGTTTCATCAATTCGGTGTGGATTTGCGCCACCCCGTTAACCTTGTGGCTGCCGACTATGGCCAGATGCGCCATGCGGATGCGCCTGCCCCCGCCTTCATCGATGATGGACATGCGCCGCAGCATATCGTTGTCGCCCGGATATTGGTGCATGACACCTTTTAAAAAACGGTGGTTGATCTCATAAATAATCTGCAAATGACGCGGCAACAGTTTGCCGAACATGGCCACGGGCCAGGTTTCAAGCGCCTCCGGCATCAGCGTGTGGTTGGTGTAGCCAAAGGTGCGCGTGGAAATATCCCATGCCCGCTCCCACTCCAGATGGTGCAAGTCCACCAGTACGCGCATCATTTCGGGGATGGCGATGGAAGGGTGGGTGTCGTTCAGCTGGATCGCGACTTTATCCGGCAGGGAATCGAAATCATCATGGTGCTTGCTATGCCGGTAAAACACATCCTGCAGCGAGGCGCACACAAAGAAATATTGCTGCTTCAAACGCAACTCGCGTCCCATTTCGGTGGTGTCGTTGGGATAGAGCACTTTGGAAAGATTTTCGGACTCATTCTTGTCCGCCACGGCCTTGATGTAATCGCCCTCATTGAAATATCGCAACTCGAAATCCCGGGTCGCCTTGGCCGCCCACAAACGCATATTGTTGACGGTTTGGGTACCATAGCCGGGAATCGGTGTATCGAAAGCCATCGCCATCACGTCGTCCGTATCGATCCAGTAGTAGCGTTCAACTCCCTGTTCATCTTTGTATTGAACTACGCGACCGTGGAATTTCACCTGATACAACACTTCGGGCCGGGCGAATTCCCACGGGTTCCCATAGCGCAGCCAGTTGTCGGGGTGTTCCACTTGCCTGCCGCTTTCGATACGCTGGGAAAACATGCCGTATTCATAGCGGATGCCGTACCCGTAACCGGGCAGTTCGAGCGTTGCCATGGAATCCAGAAAACAGGCGGCCAGCCTGCCCAGTCCTCCGTTGCCCAGAGCGGCGTCCTGCTCGACTTCGCGCACCTTGTCCAGGTCAACCCCCAGATCGCTGAGCGCCTGGCGATATTGCTGGTCGAATCCCAGATTGTGCAGGCTGTTCATCAGCGTGCGCCCCATCAGGAACTCCATGGAAAAATAGTAAATGCGCTTGGCGTCATTCACGTAATAGCTGCGCATGGTTTCCATCCAGCGGTCAATCATGCGATCCCGCGCCACGTAGGCAGCGGTAAAAAACCAGTCACGATCCGTCGCGGTAATACTGTCCTTGGCAACCGAATAGGTTAGACGATCTACAAAGGATTGTTTGATCGAAGCAGCATCGAGTCCGATAGCCTCGTGGGTAAGGGGTGGTTCGATAGGATTTTTTGACATAACGCTATCCCTTCTGGGTGATCAACTGGCCAAAAATCATTCCGGGGAATGACAGAAAGCAATTCATATTCCGAGCGGGGTCGATTACCCCTTGTTTCTTAACAACGATTTCAGATCGGCAAAAGGCTGGTGGACGGCTGTTGCTCCGGTTTCCTCTGCCTGTGTGCGTCCCACCGAATCCAGATATCTGGAGTGCTCGTTGTCGTGACAATAAATGCACAGTAACTCCCAATTGCTGCCATCGGACGGATTGTTGTCGTGATTATGGTCTTTGTGATGGACCGTCAACTGACGCAGATTGGCACGATCAAACTCGCGTGCGCAGCGTCCGCAAATCCACGGATACAGCTTGAGCGCCTGCTCCCGGTAACCCTGCTCGCGCCGTTCCCGCTGATTTCGCGCCTCGGCGACAATCCGGTCCAATTTCCCCTCATCGGGTATTTTGTGCATAGACATGGCCCGCGCATTTCCCTCACAGCCACAAGGCTATGCCTAAACGCCAAAAAAGTAAAATTTTGCTTGTTGCGGCATCATGACGTTTTATGCCCGGACACGGGAAAATCACTTAATCCGAATGAAACACGCGTTAGCGGGTAAAATCCGCTTTTGATTTTCGGTCAGAGTATTGAATGGCTATACAGTGGTTCCCCGGTCACATGACCTCCGCGCGCAAAAAAGCCGCCGAGACCATGGAGCGTATCGATGTTGTTATCGAAGTGCTGGACGCGCGCGTGCCCGAGGCGGGGAGCAATCCGCTCATCCGGGAATTGCGCCTGCACCGACAGCGCCCGTGCCTGAAAATTCTCAACAAGACCGACCTTGCCGATCCGGCAGCCACCCAGGCATGGCTGGGTTTTTACAACAGCCAAAAAGGGGTGAAAGCGGTTGCGCTGTCGTGCAAAAAACCGGGCGAAGCGGCCAAAGTTCCCGGCTTGTGTGCCGCCCTTGCACCGCATCGCGGCACCACCCTCAAGCCTCTGCGCATGCTGATTATGGGTATTCCCAACGTCGGCAAATCCACTCTGATGAACGCCCTGCTGAAACGCCGCGCGGCGCTGGTGGGCGACGAACCGGCCATCACCAAAAACCAGCAGAGTTTTGATTTGAACGACCACATGACGCTGATCGATACGCCGGGATTGATGTGGCCCAAGATCGAACACGATACGGACGGCCTCATGCTGGCCGCCAGCCATGCCATCGGACGCAACGCCGTTATCGACGAAGAAGTGGCCACCTTCCTCGCCGACCTGCTGCTGGAGCGCTACCCGTCCCTGTTGACCGCACGTTACGGTTTCGCCGTGGAGGGCATGGATGGTGCGGATGTTATCGCCGCTATCGCGCAAAAGCGCGGTTACCGAGTCAAAGGAGGCGATCCCGACCTCGAAAAAACCGCGCTCATGCTGCTGCAGGATTACCGCAGCGGTGCCTTGGGGCGCATCAGCCTGGAAACCCCGCAAAGCCGCAGCCTCATGCTCGAAGCGGCCAAGGCGGCCGAAGTGCCGCCGGTAACCGAAATTAACCCTGCACAGTAGGCTGGCGGTAAGGCACGCACCCCGGCTTTTCGATATTACCCGACGCCGGGTTTACTTCGTTCACCGCCAGCCCACAAAACACTTGGATAGCCGACCGGTTAAAGCCGCAAGCGCATCTTCCGATGCGGCATATCCGCATCCAAGAACACCTCGCCCTCTTCCACGAAACCGAAACGGCGATAGAACGGAATGGCCCGAACCTGAGCGTCAAGCTCAACCCCGGCATACGAGCGGCTGCGCGCTTCATCCAGCAAGGCTTCCAGCAACGCCGTCCCCACCTTCCTGCCGCGCCATTCCCGTAACACCGCCATGCGCCCGATGTGGGCATCCGGCGTAATGCGCCCGCAACCGATGGCCTCGCCTTGGGCGCTCACAGCCAGCACATGGCGACAGCCTTCATCCAGTCCATCCCATTCCAGCTCCGCCGACACCCCCTGCTCGCGCATGAATACCGTCTCGCGTACAACACGCAATAGCGGTTCGCTTCCATGCCAGTTCACTATCTGCACTGTAAATTCGCACATCCGCTCCTCCGGCTTCCCCCCCAGACAGCGCCGAAATGGCGTATCGGGGCGAGAATAGTGAAATATGACTCCGCAAAGTCACTGTGTTGCCTGATGAAACTATAACGTAAAATCTACCTGGCGATAACCGGCGGTCAGTGCGGCTATGGCGAGGGGCATCGGCGAACGGTGTGCCAATGATGTGCTCTATTGATGCATGCGGTAAACTGAACGGATGTCCTGGAATTTCGTGGCCCATATAACCAAGCGGGTTCAACCCGCCAAACCAAGAAAATAATGTTCGAGCAAACCTTCAAGAATATCGATGACGTGCTGTGGAAAGAGGCCGGTTGTGCCAGTGAGCTGGATTATGCCGAGCAGTCTTCGTGGCTGCTGTTCCTGAAATACCTCGATGCGCTGGAACAGCAGAAGGCGATGGAAGCCGGGCTGGAGGGGAAGAAATACACTTACGTGCTCGACCCGCCCTACCGCTGGGAGAGCTGGGCCGCGCCCAAGGATAAACACGGCAAGATCGACCACAACAGCGCGCAGACCGGCTCCGACCTGATCGACTTCGTCAACCAGAAGCTGTTTCCCTATCTGCACGGTTTCAAGCAGAAGGCGACTGGCCCGGACACGCTCGAATACAAGATCGGCCAGATTTTCGGCGAGATCAAGAACAAGATTCAGAGCGGCTACAACCTGCGCGAGATCATCGACCATATCGACGAACTGCGCTTCGGTTCGCAGGCCGAGAAGCACGAACTCTCGCACCTGTACGAAACTAGGATCAAGAACATGGGCAACGCCGGGCGCAACGGCGGCGAATACTACACGCCGCGCCCGCTGATTCGCGCCATGGTGCGAGTGGTCAATCCGAAAATCGGCGAGACCATCTACGACGGCGCGGTGGGCAGCGCGGGTTTCCTGTGCGAGTCCTATGACTATTTGCGTCCGCAGGCCAAACGCGCCGCCGACCTCAAGACCTTGCAGGAAAAAACCTTCTACGGCATGGAGAAGAAGAGTCTCGCCTACGTCATCGCCATTATGAACATGATCCTGCATGGCATCGAGACGCCGAACATCGTGCATGCCAACACCCTGTCGTTCAACCTCGCCGACGTGCAGGACAAAGACCGTTACGACGTGATCCTCGCCAATCCGCCCTTCGGTGGCAAGGAACGCAAGGAAGTGCAGCAGAATTTTCCGATCAAGACCGGCGAGACCGCCTTCCTGTTCTTGCAGCACTTTATCAAAATGCTCAAGGCCGGAGGTCGCGCGGGCGTGGTCATCAAGAACACGTTCCTGAGCAATACCGACAACGCCTCGGTGAGCCTGCGCAAACTGCTGCTGGAAAGCTGCGATCTTTACGCCATCCTCGATTGTCCCGGCGGCACGTTTCAGGGCGCGGGCGTGAAGACCGTGGTGCTGCTCTTCGAGAAGGGTGCACCGACGCGCAAGACTTGGTACTACCAGCTCGAACCCGGCAGGAACATGGGCAAGACCAACCCGCTCAACGATGCCGACCTTGCCGAGTTCATTGAGTTGGAAAAAACAAAAACGGATACAGCGAAGAGCTGGAGCGTGGATGCCAAGACCATTGACCTCGTGACCTTCGACCTGTCGGTGAAAAATCCCAACGTTGGCGAAGCGGTGATACACCGTAGCCCGCAAGACATCATGGACGAGATCGCCGCGCTGGATGCGGAGAGCGCGGAAGTGCTGGGGAACATCAGGGCGCTGTTATGAAGGCAGGGTGGCAAAGAAAGCAACTCGGTAAGTTGGCAGAACTGCGTGGACGTATAGGCTGGCGCGGACTGACCGCCAAGGAATATACACAGGAAGGCCCTCTGTTCCTGTCCGTTCACTCGCTCAACTACGGCGACTACGTGGACTTCCGCGATGCGTTCCACATTAGCGAAGAACGATACATCGAGAGTCCAGAAATTATTTTGCAAGAGAATGATGTTCTCATCTGTAAAGACGGCGCAGGAATCGGGAAGTTGGGCATCGTTGGCGAGCTTCCAGACAGAACCACGATTAACTCCTCACTTCTCCTCATACGAAGTGGGAAGGACATACTTCCAAAGTTTCTCTACCGTTGTCTTTCCAGCCCCTACTTCCAAGAGATCGTCAATTCCCGGCTGAACGGTGCGACGACTCCTCATCTTTACCAGCGTGACATCACTGAGTTTCCCGTCGTTCTTCCGCCGCTCCCCGAACAGCAGCGCATCATCGGCATTCTCGACGAAGCGTTTGACGACATCGCCACCGCCAAAGCCAACGCCGAAAAGAACCTGCAAAACGCCCGCGCCCTGTTTGAAAGCCACCTGCATGGTGTAAATGCCGAGAAAGCTTTGCTTGGGGACCTTGTGAAAATCACAACCGGAAAGCTTGATGCGAATGCAGCAGTTGAAGGAGGAGAGTTTCCGTTCTTTACCTGTTCCAGAGAAATTTTTGCTATCGATAAATATGCATTCGATTGCGAAGCAATTCTTTTGGCGGGCAACAATGCGGTCGGAGATTTCAATGTGAAACATTACAAGGGTAAGTTCAACGCATACCAGCGCACTTACGTTATTACCGTGAATGAACAGAAGCGAGTGCTTTATCGGTTCCTCTATTTCCAAATGCTGAAGAGTTTAAAGAAATTCAAGGCACAGTCAGTTGGCGCGGGTACAAAGTTTTTAAAGCTTGGAATGATCAAAGAAATGGAAATTGAACTGCCAAGTCTCGCTGAACAGGAACGAATTGTTTCAACAATGGATTCTGTACGCGAAGAAACCCAACGCCTCGAATCCCTCTACCAGCGCAAGCTCGCCGCCCTCGACGAACTGAAGAAGTCGCTGCTGCATCAGGCTTTCGCGGGAGAGTTATGAATACCCATTGCCGTCATTCCCGCGCAGGCGGGAATCCAACTATGACAAATACTCCGCGTAGCGGACAAGGCCTTGATGTTGTACCGCTTCGCGGTGATGTTTCAATCAACTGGATTCCCGCCTACGCGGGAATGACGGTGCGAATGGGTGACACGCGCCAAAATGTTGCATGTAACAAAAAAGACGGATATTATGCGTTTCATGTAACGCTGTATATTGGAGGTCAACATGAGAACAAGTACATCAGCACGCGTGCAAAAGCATCGAGCAGCATTGCGAGAATCCGGACTGCGTCCGGTGCAAATTTGGGTACCGGATACGCGGCGTGCGGGCTTCGCCGAGGAGTGCCGCCGCCAGTCGCAGCTATTGCAAGGTGATGCGCATGAGCGCGAAACCACTGCTTGGCTTGAGGCGGCAGCCGACCGCGAAGGCTGGCAATGAGGCGTGGCGATCTGGTGACGGTGGCCTTGCAAGGCGATCTCGGCAAACCGCGCCCGGCGTTGGTCATCCAGTCCGATCTTTTCGATACCCATCCTTCCGTAACGATCTTGCCCGTGACCGGTGAGTTGCGCGTCGCGCCCCTGTTTCGTATTGCTGTAAGTCCATCTGAATTGAACGGTCTCGCCAAATCTACGCAGGTGATGGTGGATAAGCCGCAATCGATCGCGCGCGAAAAAGTCGGTGCGGTGATCGGTCACCTGGACGATGAGACGATGCTGGCAGTGAATCGGGCGCTGGCGGTATTTCTTGGGTTTGCCTGACGCATAACTTGACTCATACTTGACACATAAACGAAGCTGAATCAATAACCTACCTATCCCATGAGTGACAATTCGCCAATGCCACCCAAAGGCCAATTCCTCGTTTATCAGACCGAGGATGGAAAGCTGAAAATTGACGTTCGTTTTGAAGGCGAAACCGTCTGGCTTACGCAACAGCATATGGCGGAGCTGTTTCAGACGACCAAGCAGAACATCAGCCTGCATATTCAAAACATCTACGAGGAGCAGGAGCTGGAACGGGAGGCAACTGTCAAGGAATCCTTGATAGTTCGACAGGAAGGTAGTCGTTCGGTACGGCGGCGGGTGGAACTCTACAATCTCGATGTCATTATTTCGGTCGGCTATCGGGTGAAAAGTATGGTGGCGACGCGTTTCCGCATCTGGGCCACCCAGCAGTTGCGGGAATACATCGTCAAGGGATTCGTTCTCGATGACGAGCGCCTGAAAAATCCTGACCAGCCCTTCGATTATTTTGAGGAGCTGACGCGCCGGATTCAGGATATCCGCACTTCCGAGCGGCGCTTCTACCAGAAGATCACGGACATTTACGCCACCAGCATCGACTACGATCCCACGCAGGAAATCAGCCTTGGTTTCTTCAAGACGGTTCAAAACAAGGTGCATTGGGCAATTACCGGACAGACCGCCGCAGAGATTGTGCATGACCGGGTGAACGCGGCCAAACCCAATCTGGGATTGACGAGCTGGCGCGGTGTAACGATACGCAAGCAGGATGTGTCCATCGCCAAGAACTATCTGACCGAGCCGGAGCTGGCGGCGCTCAACAATCTCGTGGAGCAGTATCTCGTCTTCGCCGAAGGGCAGGCCATGCGCCGCGTGACTATGCACATGGCGGATTGGGCGAAGAAACTGGATGGCTTTCTCACGCTCAACGAGCGCGATATTCTCACCCACGCCGGGCGCATCTCGCACGAAATGGCGCAGGCCAAGGCCGAGCTGGAATACGATAAGTTCAAGGTGCTTGCTGCCGCAGATGCCCGCCCGGTGGATGTGGATTTTGAACGGGCCACGCGAGCGCTGCCAAAACAAGCTCGCGTGAAAAGTTTGAAAAAAGAGCGCAAGACATGAACGAAGCCGAAACTCGCGCCGAACACATCGACCCCGCGCTGAAAGCCGCTGGCTGGGGCGTGGTCGAGGGCAGCCGGGTGATGCGCGAATACCGCATCACCGAGGGGCGCTTACAAGGCGCGGGGCAGCGCGGCAAACCGGAAATCGCCGACTATGTGCTGGTGTACCGCAACCACAAGCTGGCGGTGGTGGAGGCGAAGCGCTGGGACTTGCCGCACACCGAAGGACTGGCGCAGGCCAAGAGTTATGCGGACAAGTTGCGCGTGCGTTTCACTTACGCCAGCAACGGGCAGCGCATCTACGGCGTGGATATGCAAAGCTGTGCGGAGGGCGATGTCGCGGCTTATCCTTCGCCGGAAGAATTATGGAAGCTGACCTTTGCCAAGGCGGACGACTGGCGCGACCGTTTCGCCGCCGTGCCGTTCGAGGACAAGGGCGGGCTGTGGGGCGCGCGCTATTATCAGGACAGCGCGGTCAACAATGTGCTGGAAGCGATTGCGGCAGACAAGCAGCGCATCCTGCTGACGCTGGCGACGGGAACCGGCAAGACTTTCATTGCGTTTCAGTTGGCGTGGAAACTGTTTCATGCGCGCTGGAACCTGAAGCGCGATGCGGCGCGCAGGCCGCGCATATTATTTCTCGCCGACCGCAATATTCTGGCGGATCAGGCGTACAACTCATTCTCCGCTTTCCCTGAAGATGCGCTGGTGCGCATCGCCCCGGAAGACATCCGCAAGAAAGGGCGCGTGCCGAAGAACGGCAATGTGTTCTTTACCATTTTCCAGACCTTCATGTCCGGGCCGCCGAAAGACGGCCAGCCTTCACCTTACTTCGGCGAGTATCCACCCGACTTTTTCGATTTCATCGTCATCGACGAATGCCATCGCGGCGGAGCGAACGACGAGAGCAACTGGCGCGGCATCCTCGATTACTTCGCGCCTGCGGTGCAGCTCGGCCTGACCGCCACGCCCAAGCGTCGCGACAACGCCGACACCTATGCCTATTTCGGCGAGCCGGTATATGTGTATTCGCTGAAAGAAGGCATCAACGACGGCTTCCTCACGCCGTTCCGCGTGAAGCAATTCGCCACCACGCTGGACGAATACGTTTACACCTCGGACGACAACCTGATCGAAGGTGAGATCGAGGCGGGCAAGCGGTACGAAGAGAAGGACTTTAACCGCATTATCGAGATCGAGGCGCGCGAAAAATATCGCGTGCAGTTGTTCATGGAGGCGATCAACCAGCGCGAGAAGACGCTGGTGTTCTGCGCCAATCAGGCGCACGCGCTGGCGGTGCGCGACCTGATCAACCAGATGAAAAACTCTAGCACCGATCCGAACTATTGCGTGCGGGTAACGGCGAACGATGGCGAACGCGGCGAGCAATTTCTGCGTGAATTTCAGGACAACGAGAAGAGCATTCCGACCATCCTCACCACGTCGCAAAAACTCTCCACCGGAGTAGATGCGCGCAATGTGCGCAACATCGTGCTGATGCGTCCGATCAATTCGATGATCGAGTTCAAGCAGATCATCGGGCGCGGCACACGGCTTTATGAGGGCAAGGACTACTTCACCATCTATGATTTCGTGAAGGCGCACCATCTGTTCAACGACTCCGAGTGGGATGGGCCACCGGATGAATTGGAGGTGTGCAAAAAGTGTAATCGTTCTCCCTGTGTGTGTATCAGGGAGCCGCAGCCGGTCTGTTACCGTTGCGGGCAGCAACCGTGTGTATGTGAAAAAGATCCTTGTCCGAAATGTGGACAGCGCCCGTGCGTCTGCAAGAAAGTTCGGGTGAAACTGGGTGACGGCAAGGAGCGCAATATCCGGCATATTTCGGTGACGACTTTCTGGGGTGCGGACGGCAAGCCGATTTCAGCCACCGAATTTTTAAAATTACTATTCGGCGAGTTGCCCGCGTTCTTCAAGAATGAGGATGAGCTGCGCGCGCTCTGGAGTCTGCCGGATACACGCAAAAAGCTGCTCGAAGGGTTGGCGGAAAAAGGCTTTGGCAAGGATCAGTTGTTTGAGATGCAAAAGATCATCGACGCCGAAAACAGCGACCTGTTTGATGTGTTGGCTTATGTGGCGTATACAGCGCATCCTATCAGCCGTGAAGAGCGGGCTGGCATCGCGCGCACAAAAATACTCGAACGCTTTAGCGACAAGCAACAAGCCTTTCTCGATTTTGTGCTGGCGCATTACGTGCAGGAGGGCGTAGAGGAACTGGAACAGGAAAAACTGACCAAGCTGCTCAGCCTGAGATACCACGATTCGATCCCCGATGCAGTCGCCGACCTGGGCGGCGACATCGCGGAAATCCGCAACCTGTTTACCGGCTTCCAGCGTTATTTATATCAGGCTGCAACGGTTTGAGATGAACCCCGAACACCTGCAACTTTTGGTAACCCGCGAGATGCCTTACGGAAAATACAAAGGCCGGCTGATCGCCGATTTGCCCGGCCCTTATCTCAACTGGTTCGCACGCAAGGGCTTCCCGCCCGGCGAGATCGGATTGCTGTTGGCTCTGATGCAGGAATTGGATCATAACGGTCTGTCATCCCTGCTTGACCCGTTGCGCAATCGATAATTCCGGTGTCGGTAGGGGGGCAGGGCTTGGGAATATTGTTAGCACGAAAACGGATCATGCAGAGACACAAGTTCCCTCCGGGCCGCAAAATAAATATCCGCTCAACAGCCATCCTCCCGGGAGCTTGACATGAACTTTGACCTCGGCGCACTCCGCGGTTATCCCGCCGCTTTTCTGGCTGCCATCAACGGCGAGGGAGTGGTTCGTAACCCGGCCACTCCAGTTCCACCCACTCGCAATTGGCGATGCCGTCATGGCGGGTTATCTGCTCGGGATCGTCCAATGTCAATGCCAGCGCAGCCTGGATAGGACTTTCGTGGGATACGGCAAGCACTGTTCCATCCGGATGGCGCGAGGCAATATCATCCAGAAAACCGCGCAGGCGCTCCATCTGTTCCAGAAATGATTCGCCCCGCTCCGGCTTGATGCGCAATCGATCGGGACGCACCAGATCGCTGAACACATGCACCGGCAAGCCGTTCATGCCGGTGTGGCGTTCGTTTAAACGTGCGTCGACGGTTAGCGGGCAGGGATGGTGGCGCAACAGGATTTTGGCGGTCTGCTGGGCACGCGGGAATTCGGAAACGTAAGCGTGGGTAAACTGCGCCTTACGCAATCTGTTCGCTGCCGCCTCGGCCTGCGCCCTGCCCCGATCCGTCAGGTTCACGCTATGAGCGGGATCGTCGTTGATGAAACCTGCAACATTGGCTTCGCTTTCGCCGTGCCGAACAAGGGAAATTTTCATATTCCGGCTCCGCTCATGTGACCGCCGTTTATAACGTGGTTGTACTATACAAATTCTTACGCCCCCGGACAAGACGTGCATCGATGCCAGTCTTGACACTCTGTTTTGCAGAGTTATATACTCTGCAAAACAGAGTTAAATTTCGGGGGCCGACATGCTACAACTCGCCACACAACAACTTGATTCCATCCATTCGATGCTGACCGCCGGGCATCGCAATTTGCGCGTTGAGCGGCATAGTCTGATCTTGTGGGGAATCAGTAGCGGGGGATTGATCCTGATCAGCGATCATATTCTAACTGCCGAACAGTTTCCGAATTTGGGCCAGCGCGCACTGGCCTGGCTGATTCTGCTTGCACTAACCCTTTCCGGGGTCAGCCTGCTCGACTGGCACCTTACCCGCCGCGCAAAACAGGCGCGCGACGAAGCGTGGTCATTCATCCACCGGCAGGTGCTCAAGGTTTGGTGGCTGCTGATGTTGGTCGGCGTGCTGCTGACCTTCGCCACCTTCTTTTACGGGGGGGGACACATGATTATTGCGGCCTGGGTGGTTCTGACCGGACTCGGCTTGTACGTTCACGGACTGTTTTCCGAAGAATTACTGGAGTGGACGGGCGGGCTCATTATCGCCATCGGTATCGGTATGCTGTCTTTTCGCCTGAGTTACACGGACTCGCAGCGGATTGCCGCTTCAACCCTGGCGCTGGGGCTTCCGCTATTGGCCGCCATGCTGGACAGGGGCCGGCAACGTGCCGCATGGCTGCGCCTTGCGCAATCCTTGGGCTGGCTGCTGTGCGTGCTGGTTCCGCCGCTGTTGGCACAATGGTTGGTCAGTACCGACGTCCCGGCCGGTGTGCCGGTAATATCACTGGAAGAATTCCGCAAACACCCTGCCACCCGGCAAGTTGTCTCACTGCCTGCGGGCAGCAACATTCCGCTCAAGGTCGAGGTTTCCGGGGACTTGTTCCGAACCGGCAATTCATCGGTGTTACCGCTGGTGTTAAACGAGCCGGTCGAGATCATGATGAACAATGACGGTCAGCCCACAGGCGAATGGCGATTTCCCGGGGAGAACTGGTTACGGGCGCGCGAAACGCGCTGGATCAGCATCCCCTGGATCAAGGCCGAATTGACTCCGCAAAGCGGGCCGGAAATACATGCCAGCCTGGTCTTCGAAACCCGGCATCAACCCACCCATTAACCCACCAAGGAAACTCACATGAAACTTGCACGCGTTTTCATCGCCGCCATTTGCATTGCCCTGACTGCTTGTGCCTCCCTGCCGCCCAGCACTGCCGAAATGGCCAAAGTGCCGATAATCCACTTTGGACAGCCGCTGCCTGACGATAAAGACTATGTCCTGCTTTTTCCGGCGGGCACGCCTTTGCCGGTATCCGTTTTGGTGGATGGCAGCATGTTTGAGCACAATGACATGGCAACCCTGCACGTCACGCTCAAGCACGATGTGTATGCGTACCGTCAATTTGCCAGCTTCGACGGACAGAACTGGCAGCCCGCGCGCAAATTGATAGAAACCAATCTGGAACTTCAGATTCCGCAGAAGGATGGTGGCAATGCCGGAAAACTGCATGTAAAAATGGATCAGAAATAGGCGCACAATCATGGATCCGCTCGACCCCCTGTTGCACCAGCCCCTGCGCACCCAGCTCGCCGCATTTCTGGCGGGCGCGGGTGAAGCCACCTTCACCGAACTCAAACGGCAATTGGCTGTTTCCGACGGCAACCTGGATTCGCACCTGAAGAAACTGATTGCCGCCGGTTACGTGAATGTGCGCAAGGATGACAGCGCTGCTCGTACCCAGACCTGTTACGCCTTGACCAAAGTCGGGCGTGAAGCACTGCAGCGCTACATATTGGCGTTGCAAAAGTTGCTGCCGCTCGATAGTCCCGCGCCGTCTGTTCCGGCAAGACGGCGCGGGACCAAGCTGCAATCGGTATAGATGCCATCCGCAGGACAAATGCGACAACTCGCGCCCTTCGTTTTACTGGCGTTGCTGCTGCATTTCGTGCTCTTCTTTCTCGTGCATCTTCCGGGAAGAAATTTTATAAATCCGGCGCCGCACTCCTTGGAAGTATATCTAACCGCGTCCATTCCTTCTGTTATAAATAAAGCCCGCGTTGAAAACGGAACCTCCGCGATCAAACAGCATGAACCGGATAATTCTGCCCCGGAAATAAAACCATCCGCAGCGCCGCCTGTCTATCAATTTGCGGCAAACCCGGATCGTTCCCGGCCGGAAGCATCCTTGCCCGCTCCATTGAACCTGAATTCAAAACAATTTGTGGAATCGGCGCGAAGTATTGCGCGGGAGGAGGCAATAAGTACGGAGCGGAACTGGCAAGAACTGGAAAATATAAAGCGCGATACGGCCGCCGTCTTGCTGGAGAAGTATCTGCGGCAACCCCACAAGGAAACACGCCGCGCCGACGGTACTTTGAGAATTACTACGGATATGGGCGAGATTTGTTTTCAGCCCGTGCCGTATTTTGCAAAGGATATGCCGGGGCTGTACGGTGTTCCTGTTACCTGCCATTAACTATTTCCGCAAGTATCCATAATGAGCGGGTGATTAAGCGTACCCTGTACGCCATGATCCTCTTTTCCATTTTCTTCGCTCTCGGCATCTGGCTACTGCAACAGCAATCAACTCTGCCGGACATTGCATGGGGATGGTTGCCGGTACTCTTCCTCCTGACCATGCTGTTGCCGCGCCGCTCTCTATGGCAAGCCACGGCACGTCAATTCATGCTCATCGTTCTGGCCTGTGCGCTGGGTTTTTTTTATGCTGCCTGGGTGGCGCAGCAGCGCCTGGCGGACAGTCTGCCCGCAGAGTGGCAAGGCAAAGATATAGCAGTGACCGGGGTGGTGGCCGAACTGCCCAGACAGCATGCAGGCGGATTGAGTTTCGCTTTCGATGTGGAAAATGTAGCCACTCCCGGTGCGCATGTGCCGCCGCATGTCCTGTTATCCACCTACGATAACGAGGGAGATGAGCCGCTGCCATTGCACGCGGGAGAGCGCTGGCATCTCACTTTGCGCTTGAAGCAGCCGCATGGTTCCAGCAATCCGCACGGTTTCGATTTTGAAGCCTGGATGCTGGAGAACAAGTTGCGCGCCAGCGGCTATGTGCGCGCGGAAGAAAGCAACAGGCGACTGGATGTAATGGTCTACGAGCCCGGCTATATCATTGAAAGGATGCGCGAGTCCGTGCGCGCGCATTTCCAGAAAGTTTTGGGCGAAGCTCCTTACACCGGCGTTCTGGCTGCGCTCACTATCGGCGATCAGAGCAGTATTTCGTCCGCGCAGTGGCAAGTATTTACCCGCACCGGCGTCAATCATTTGATGAGCATTTCCGGGCTGCACATCACCATGCTGGCCGGGCTGGCCTTTGCTCTGGTGTATCGCGCCTGGAAGCGCAGCGTGCGCCTGACTCTGCGCCTGCCCGCGCGCAAAGCCGCCGCGGTAATCGGCTTGCTGGTGGCGTTGGCGTATACGCTGTTGTCGGGATTTTCCGTTCCCGCACAACGCACGGTGTACATGCTGGCCACGGTGGCATTTTCACTTTTTCTTTCGCGCAGCGTCGCCGCTTCGCAAATTCTTGCCGCCGCGCTGCTGGTGGTGGTGTTGCTCGATCCGTGGGCGGTATTGTCACCCGGATTCTGGCTGTCGTTCGGCGCGGTGGGGCTGATACTTTATGTTAGCGCCAACCACATAGCACGCCCCCACTGGCTGGTCGAATATGGCCGCGTGCAATGGGCGATGATGATAGGCCTGATCCCGCCGCTGCTGGCGATGTTCCAGCAAATTTCCCTTGTTTCGCCCGTCGCCAATGCGTTCGCCATCCCGCTGGTGGAGTTTGTGGTGGTGCCGATCACCCTGCTCGGCGCGTTGATTCCCTTCGACTGGATTTTACAGCTCGCGCATTTTTCCATGTGGCTGTGCATGGTCGCACTGGAATGGCTGAACCAGTTGCCCGATGCGGTGTGGACACAGCATGCTCCGCCGGCATGGACCATCTTGCTGGGCATGGCCGGAGTACTGTGGTGCCTGTTGCCGCGCGGATTTCCGGCGCGCTGGCTGGGATTGTTGATGGCCTTGCCGATGTTTTTGATCCTCCCCGCACAGCCGCCTCCGGGTATTTTGCACATGGTTATTTTCGACGTCGGACAAGGGATGGCTACCGTCGCACAAACCCGCTCTCATGCGCTGCTCGATGATACCGGGCCGGGATACTCCGGCGAGGCGGACAGCGGCAACCGAATTCTGGTTCCCTCATTGCGCGCGCAGGGGATCGCGCAGCTGGATGAGTTGATTTTGACCCATGACGATACCGACCACACCGGCGGTGCGTTGTCCGTCATGCAAGCCATGCCGATAGATTTGCTGTCTTCGTCACTGCCCGATGACAGCCCCATCCTGCTGCAGTCCAACAATCACCGGCGCTGTGCCGACGGGCAGAATTGGGACTGGGATGGCATCCGTTTCGAAGTGATTCATCCCGCGGTAGCCAGCTATGCGGAAGACAAGGTCAGTAAAAACAATCGCGGCTGCACGTTGCGCATCAGCGTGGGGAAGCACAGCGTGCTGCTCGCAGCCGACATCGAAAAAGCTTCCGAGGCACGCCTGCTGCAATTGCATCCGGACAAACTTCCCTCCACCCTGCTACTCGTGCCCCACCATGGCAGCAAAACCTCGTCCACCCAGGCATTTGTGGATGCGGTTCATCCGCGCTATGCGGTGTTTGCCGCTGGCTACCGTAACAAATTCGGGCATCCCAAGGCCGAAGTGGTGGAGCGCTATCGCGCGGCTGGCAGCGAATTGTTACGATCCGACGAAGACGGAGCCATTGTGATTGATATGGATGCGGAAAATTTTAGCGTGGAACGGTATCGCAAAACCCATGCAAGATATTGGACGCATACCATTTCAGATTAGGGTTGGGGTATGGCAGGCTAATCTAACGGTCTTGCATTCCGTTGTCCGATTCTTCGGTATTTTGTGCACCTTAGCGGGGGAGGGGGAGGGCTGGTCAATTGCCTTGTTCTTAATGATGGTTATTGCCAGAGACTCCAAACCGGTGTTTAATCCCGCTCTTTCATTTGCATGCACCCGATCATACATTTCGAGGCGAGTCATGCCGACACGTTTTAGTGGTGTGTTGAACTAGTCCGCTGTTAATGTCGACATTGACAAACTTTAAGGTAAATATACTGTAAATACCGATGGTTATTTCCTCCCTCACGCGTAAAAACCATTTTCTGTCACGTGTTGTGCGTGTACTTGACTGGCATCGTCTGGGATATTTTCTGCCATGGGCCGTGTTGCTGGTCTCTCTGGTGTCCACCTACCAGTTGTGGGACAACGAACAGAGGGAAACTCTGCAAGACTTGCAAAGTGATTTCGATGCCCATGTGCATGAAACGGCCAGCAATGTCGAACAGCGCATGGAAACCTATGAGCAAATTTTGCGGGGTACGCAAGGATTTTTTTCCGCCAATGGAGATGTAGGTCGTGACAAATTTTATGCTTACGTCAGTACATTAAAACTGGAACAGAATTTTCCGGGAATTCGGGGGATCGGTTTTTCACCGCTTGTTCTTCCCGCCCGAAAGGATGTTTTCGTCGCCGCCATTCGCGGGGAAGGTTTGCCCGAGTACGCGATTCAGCCGGAAGGCGAGCGTTTGCTCTATAGCCCCATTATGTATATTGAACCGTTTTCGGAGTCCAATATTCGGTCGCTGGGTGTGGATAATTTTGCCGATCCGGTTCGACGCGCCGCCATGGAGCAGTCTCGCGATGCCGATAAGGCGGTTATTTCCGGCAAGCTGTTATTGCAGGAAACGGACGGTCATTTGCGTGCCGGTTTCCTGATGTTTTTGCCGGTATACAAGAGCGGCATACCGCATGATACCCTTGAGAACCGGCGCGCCAATCTGGTGGGCTGGGTTTATGCCTCGTCCCGCATGGAATCCTTGATGAAAGGAGTGCGCGGAGAGGCATTCCCCGATCTGGATGTCGAATTGCACGATGGCGATAGTTTGTCCGACGAAGCGCTAATGTATGACTCGGATGCCAGTAACAGCCACTTGGCCAGCGGTTCGCCGGCCCATTATAAGTCGGCCACCCGTATGGAGATCGCCAATCACCTCTGGACGTTGGTGGCGCACTCTTTGCCGGACTTCGATTTTCAAATGGAAAGCTTCAAACCGAAATTCATCGCGTATTCCGGAACCGGAATGAGTTTCCTGCTGGCACTGCTCACCTGGCTGCTGGTGTACGGGCGCACGCATGCCTTGCAGGATGCGCAGGAGATGGCCCAGAGCGAGGCCCGCTACAGGCAGATGTTTGAAGAAAACGCGTCCATCGCCTATCTGCTGAATCCGGAGAGCGGGTATATCGTCGATGCCAATGCAGCCGCACTTGAATTTTGGGGATATCAACTGGCTGAATTGCGCAATATGAACATATCAAAAATCAACATTGTTCCGAGCGGAAAAATTGTTGAGACCCTGAGTATGATCAAACAGGGGACAACGCATCGCATGGAAATGTTGCACCGAACCAAGAGCGGTGAAATCCGCGATGTTGAAGTGTTCAGCGGTCCGCTTACCGTTGATGGAAAGGTGTTGCGCTATTCCATCGCGCACGACATTACCGCACGCAAACGCGCGGAAGAGGCCTCGAAACTTGCCGCCACAGTGTTTAACACTATGGAAGAAGCGATCATGATAACCGATCATGACAACCTGATTGTTCTGGTGAATTCAGCCTTCACGGCGGTGACGGGTTATACCGCCGAAGAAGTGAAAGGCAAAAGTCCGCGCCTGCTTTCTTCCGGAAAACATTCCCCGGAGTTTTTTCGCAAGCTTTGGGATGCCTTAATTACTACCGGTAATTGGCGCGGTGAAATTTGGGATCGCCGCAAAAACGGGGAAATTTACCTCAAATGGCTTGCGATCAAGCTGGTGCGCGACGATAGCGGCAAAGTGACCCATCATGTGGCGGTGTTTTCCAATATGGAAAGTCACCGGCAGCTATCGAACAACTAGCACAGGCCGGATGCGTGGCGATGACCAGAGCAGGATGGCGTCCGGTTTTTTTAAATAATCTCCTGTTTTCGGGCGGTTTTACTTGACCTGTACGCATTTTTCGCTATAATCCGCCCTCCCAAAAACCCTTGCTCCACCGTTTCGCATGACGGGGGGCACTATCCATAAGGAGATTCAATGCGACATTACGAGATTGTATTTATCGTACATCCCGACCAGAGCGAGCAGGTGCCCGCAATGGTCGAGCGTTACCGTACACTGGTGACGGCCAAGAACGGCCTGATCCATCGTCTGGAAGACTGGGGTCGCCGCCAACTGGCTTACCCGATCCAGAAAATCCACAAAGCACATTATGTGCTGATGAATATCGAAGTTAGCCAGGAAATTCTGGATGAACTGGAGCATGCATTCAAGTTCAACGACGCCGTGTTGCGCCATCTGACTATCAAGACCAAGGCTGCCGTAACCACCCCATCGGCGATGATGAGGGAAGAGAAGTCGCGTTCGTTTAGCGGCGACGCTGTTCCCGAGGCGGCACCCGCAGAAGCAGCGGCTGCTGTTTGATTGAAATAGGATGTAACCGGTTCGTCGTCGACGGAGAACTGGTTGAGTTGGATGAGTTGCGGTACACCCCGGCGGGGATAGCGCGAATCACCTTAAAAATCCGTAATGTTTCAACGCAACAGGAAGCCGGAATGCAACGTCAGGTGCAATGCGATATACCTGCCCTGGCATTCGGAGATGCGGCGAAACAGGCAAGCCTCCTGCAAGCGGGGAGGCGTGTGAAAGCGGAAGGATTTTTAGCTCAGCGCAGTTTGCGCATCGCGCAACTGGTTATGCATATTGATAACATTATATTGGAATAAAGGAGCACAAAATGGCTCGTGTATTTAAGAAGAAAGACGACAAGAAGAACAGTTCTTCGCGTTCGCTGTTCAAGCGCCGCAAGTTCTGCCGCTTTACTGCGGAAAAAATCGCGGAAGTGGATTACAAGGATTTGAATATCCTCAAGGAATTCATCAGCGAAAACGGCAAGCTGATCCCGGCACGCATTACCGGCACCAAGGCGCGGTTTCAGCGCCAATTGAGCGTCGCGGTCAAGCGCGCGCGCTTTCTGGCGTTGATGCCTTACACCGATTTGCACTAAGGAGTAGACCATGCAAGTGATACTGATGGAAAAAATGGCCAACCTCGGCCAACTGGGTGATGTGGTCAAGGTAAAGAATGGCTACGCGCGCAATTTTCTGATCCCGCAAGGCAAAGCCAAGCGCGCGACCGAAAGCAACAAGGCAGAATTCGAAGTTCGCCGTGCCGAGTTACTGGCAGCAGAGCAAGCCAAGATTGCCGAAGCTCAGGCAAGCGCAGAAAAGATCAATGGCCTGACCGTGCAAATCGTACAAAAGGCCGGCGTCGACGGCAAGCTGTTCGGCTCCGTGACCAATGCCGACATCGTGGCCGCTTTGTCTGCCCAAGGCTTCACGCTGGAGAAATCGCAAGTACGCATGCCCGATGGTCATCTCAAGCAAGTTGGAGATTACCCGATCAGCATTGGCTTGCACAGCGATGTGGTTGCACATATTACCGTCTCGGTACTGGGCGAACACTAGTCTGGCAATCAGCCCGGAAATTGGGATGAAATTTAAAGGCTCTGTCGGGAAACTGACGGAGCCTTTTGTTTGGTATCAGGGGGGGTTTTAGTGGTGCCGAAAATGGCCGGGGTTTAATTCATTGCGGGAAACAATCCCTGCGCTGTGTTTAATTGTGCAATCCCACTGTCTGCAGCCATTTCGGTTCTTCTTCCAGCTTCATTCCCAAAAACCGCTCGGGCAGTTCCCAAATGATGATTTTTGGTTTGGAAGTCCGGAATGACTCATCCTTTAAATATTCTGTCGTTGACTGTAAAAAGCCGCCGCCGTCTTTTGCCGTATTAAGTACTTTGGCTGCCAGTTCCTGTTGCAGAAATCCATGAAAGTTTGCACGCAATGAATAGGAGGTGCCGGTTAGCACGACCGGGACGGACGCATCGCCGAACAGGCCCCCGCTGTTTTCTGCACTCGTTTGGCGGGTAAGCAGCAAAGTTTCACGATCGGGTTGCGGGCGCAAAAAGTCGGGGGTGTTTTCAAGCCCCATCAGGCGGATCAGGTCTCCCGGACGCCCGGCTTCCACTCCGTCCTTTTCGGTCGCAAACAGGGTGGTTTCCAGATCGGGACTCAGGCGTCGCACTTCGGCAGCGATTGCTTTTGCCGCAACCAGTGCGCCCGATTGATTCCAGTGTGTGTCTGTGCGGTAGTAAACTTCGCCAGCGGCAGCCGCAAGCGCAAGCGGTTTAAGCAAATCAACCACGTTCACCCCGCGTGTTTGCAGAGCGTGTATCGCGTCTTGATAGCGCGTACGGTTGAATTCAGGCATGCCGCCGCGCACGTGCTGCGGATAGATGCGTACCTTGTCCGGAACCAGGGCGACGACCAGTTTCACGCCTTCGCGTTCCAAGGCTGAAGAGGCCGCGCCCAGCAAGTCGGCGCGTGCGTCGAGGTGACTGTTCGCATCGGCGTGATAACTCAATTCTTCGGTAAGAAACAGCCAATTTTCGCGGCCTGCCCGAACCTGGTCGCCGCCGCCGCGCAACAACAGATAACGCAGCGAGTTCGCGCCGGCGATCAGCGCGGGACGCAGGGGCAGTTTCTGGTCGATTTGTTTCCCCAGCGTGTCTGCGGAGATTCCATGCGTGAAATCCGCCCGGGTATGCGGCACATCAGACCATTCTATTTTCCGGGTGGCCAGTATCACTTGCAACCCACCGCCCAGCATCACGCACATGAATGCTGTTGCGGCCAGCTTGTTGCCGAAAGGAATGGGCGCGCTTGAACCGTCCGGGGTTTCAGTGCTTGCGGAAATATTCTGGTTCGACATGGCGGCCTCAGAACTGGAAGTACAGGAACGGGGTGAACGATTGCGACGATAAAGTGGCCACCGCCCACAGGAACAGGGGAACCAGAAAATAGCGCAGGGGGCCTCCGCCGTGTCGTCTCAACCAGGGCATGGCGTACACCAGCACGATACCGATTACGAGCACGCCGAGCCGGTCTGAGGTGATTTGCCATTGAACCGGGGCGCTGAAAGTTAGTCCGTTCAGTCCCAGCATCCCGCGAAACATTCGGCCCGCAGCCGCAAAATCGACCGCCCGAAACATGACCCAGCCTATCATCACCAGCAAGGTCGTTTTGGCCACGGCCATCCAGCCGGAAAATAAAGGATAGCCGTAGCGTTGCATCCAGTAACGTTCTATTACCAGACAGCCGCCGTGCCAGGCACCCCACAGTACAAAAGTCCAGTTGGCACCATGCCACAAACCGCCCAGCAACATGGTCAAAAACAGATTGATGTAGGTGCGGGTCATGCCTTTACGGTTACCGCCCAGACCGATGTACAAATATACACGCAGCCAGTTTGACAGGGACATGTGCCAGCGTTTCCAGAAATCCGTGATGGAGCGGGATAGATAAGGGTCGTTGAAATTTTCCGGAAACACGAAGCCTATCATCAGCGCCAGTCCGATTGCCATGGTGGTGTAGCCGCTGAAGTCGAAGAAAAGCTGGATGGAATAAGCGAGCGTACCGGTCCAGCTGTCGGCGAAAGTGGGCGAGGGTGCCGCGAAAGCGGCATCGGCCAGCGGCGCAACCGAGTCGGCAATCAAAACCTTGCTGCAGAATCCGACCATGAAAATCGTGCAGCCGCGGGCAAAACGTTCCAGAGAATGCACGCGGCTGCGGAATTGCTCCGCCAGCAGGTGGTAGCGCAGTACCGGCCCCGCAACTAGATGGGGAAACAGCGCAATGAATGCGGCAAAGTCTATCAGGCTGCGCGCCGGGGGAGCTTCGCGGCGGTAAATGTCGACCAGATAACTGATCGCGTGAAATATATAAAACGACAATCCGATCGGCAGGATTACGCGGGTAAAATTGACTGCATTCAAACCGAGCCCGCCCAATAGGGCATTGAGACTGTCGATGCCGAAATTGGCATACTTGAAATAGCCCAGTGCCAGCAAATTTAAGGCCACCCCCGCCGTCAACAAACGGTAGCGGCGGCGCTCATCGGCAGTCGCTTCGATGGACAGCGCGAAAGCGTAACTGACCACCGTTACGCCCACCAGCAATCCCAAAAATTCAGGCCGCCACCAGGCGTAGAAAGCGTAACTGAATCCCAGGATCAGAGCCGATCTGGCCCGTGCCGGTACCAGATAATAACAGAGCAGAAACAGCGGCAGGAACGCAAACAGGAAAATGTTGGAACTAAAAACCATGATCTAAAGGATTGGGTCAAAAGAACATAGGCAAAAGCAATTTGCTGACTCGCAGTTTTACCCGGGCTGAAATTGGCAGCAACTCAAGGGCGAACATCATTGTCCGTGGCCGGGTTCGGTTATTTCAGGCAGTCTGCCCAGTTGTTCGGGGTTTCGTAGATGCGCACTCTTTCCAGCTGCAGATGGTTTCCGTAGGTGTCGCGATAGGCGCTGTCCAGCTGCCTGAAGGCAAGCATGGCAAGATTCTCCGCGGTGGGGGGCACTTCCAGTACCACGGTCTTGTGTTCGGGCAGAGAGTTTAAAAAATCCAGAACAGTCCGGTCGCCGCGATAGACCAGAAATGCGTGATCCCAGGCATCCACCAGTTGTTCTTTGGCAATGCGTTTCACATCGGAAAAGTCCATTACCATACCCTGTTCGGACAGGCCTTCAATGGTGATGATCTCCCCGGACAGGGTAATCTCGATGGCATAGCGGTGGCCGTGCAGATGCTTGCATTGGCTGTTATGGTTGGGGATGCGGTGTCCCGCATCGAATTCGAGTCGGCGTGTGATTTGCATAATTAGTGTGTACAGTGAACAGCGGCAATTATAGCTTGAATGCTGCGACTTCGCGGCGCAAGGCTTGCAGGGTCAGTGCGGAATCAGGTTGATTTTCATAGCGCAATGCGACATAAAGTCCGGTGATGGTATTAATTGCTGTGATATGTTGCGGGAATATTTCCGCGGCGCGGAGTGCAAAATCCTGCGGCCCTTCGTGCGCGCCGCGCACCATTCCCTTTTTCTCCAGCTTGCGGCAGTATTTTAAATAGCAGCGCAACGCCGCGTCGGTTTTGCGTAGCGTTAGTTTTCGCAGCAAGAGCAGGGTGAATAGCCCGACCAATAGCGCAAGGCCGCCCAGCATGGTTAATGCCATATGCTGCCAGGTGATGTCTTCCATCCCCAGCCTGGTGAGGAATGCAAATTGCCGTTCCGGATTATAGCCGAGTACCCACTGGTTCCACTGGTTGGTCAGCATGTCCAGATTGAAGCGAAAGCTGACCAGCCAGGGGAGTTGTGTCCGCTCAATCAGAGGCAGTGCGGCACTTTCGCTTTCGGGCAAGGCCGCGGCCATGCCCAGCTCCACTCTGGCCGGCGCAATGGCGGCGGTCGGATCGACCCTTACCCATCCGCGCCCGCGCAGCCACACTTCAGCCCAGGCATGGGCATCGGATTGGCGCACGATATAGTAATTGCCCAAACTGTTGAATTCGCCCCCCTGGTAGCCGGTCACGACGCGCGCCGGAACGCCTGCCGCCCGCATCAGGTATACAAAGCTGGAAGCGTAATGTTCACAGAATCCCTTGCGGGTCGTGAACATGAAATCATCAATTTCATTGGCACCCAGGGCGGGAGGCGACAAGGTATAGTGAAAATCTTCGCGGTTGAAATAGGCAAGCCCGATGCGCATTACGTCCTCGTCGCCGACGGCTTGTGCGCGCCAGTCTGCGGCAAGTTGCTGCGCGCGCGGATTGAGATTGCGCGGGATAACCAGAGCACGTTCAAGTTGACGCGTGTCTTCTTCCGCATTGGCGCGGTAGCCGAGTTGGGAATGTGCCGAATAGCGCAAGCGTGACGTAACCGGGGCGGGTTGCCAAACCTGAAAGTCTTTCGTCATCGCGGCCGGAACCGAAATCAGTGTGGGCATTTCCAGCGTAAACAGCCAGACCTTGTTATGCGGTTCCAGGGTGACCGTATAATCAATCGGGGAAGTGAGGTTGTCCAGCAACCCCGGCCTGGTGCGGGAAAAGCCGTCCCGGCCCGGTGTCCATATGTGCCCGTCGAAATTCCACAATACCGGCCCGCGCCAGTACATTTGATCGTGTCGCGGCGGATCGCCTTTAAATGCCGCCCGGAATGCCACCGCATCGGACAGAGCCAGTTTGCCCACGCTGCCGGGCGCCATTTTGTCGTCGAGGCCGCTACTGGCGTAAGCATCCTGAGGCATGCCCCACAACGGACCCTGCACGCGCGGAAACAGCACGAAAAGAATAAGAGTGAGCGGAACGGCCTGTAGCAGCAGCATCGCCGCGATGCGCAAGCGCGGACGCATGTCGAGTTTATCGGCTTGCAGATGTACCCAGGTTGTGACAACAACCAATAGAGTCGCAAACATGAACAATGCCGCCAGTATGCTTTGGGAATAGAAAAATTCGGTGATAATGACGAAGCATGCCAGGTAAATCACGATGGTCGCATCCCGCGCTGAGCGTACTTCCAGAAGCTTGAGTGCAGCCAGCAGAACCAGCAGCGTCACGCCGACGTCGCGTCCGAACAGGGTATGGAAACTGATCAGAATTCCGCCGACACAGCCGGTCATGATGCAGAGCAACAGCCAGCGCTGCGGCAGCGGCTTGTTGCCGATTAAAAGATAAGCGCGCCATCCCAGCAAAGTAGTGCCCAGCAGGGTTACCCAAAGAGGCAAATGATCGGCATGGGGAGCGCTGATCAGCAGCACGCAGGCAAGCAGGCCGTATATGAGCGGTGCATTGAGGTTCATGGTTTGACCTCATCCGGCAAACCGCACAGAGCCAATGCGCGCAGACATTCGGTTTTGTGGGTCGCGCTGTGTTCGGGCGGAAATTCGATGCCGGGTAAACGCAAGCCGTAATGCAGACCTTGTGCATCGGCGTCCAAAACCCAACGCGTCAGTATCTCCAGCCGGCGTTCCGCGCCAAGTGACGGCAACTGCGCCCAATCCAGCCACAGCTCGTGTCCCTGGGGTGAACTGAATTGCTTCACTTGCAAACCCTGCTCGCGTGCCAGCGCTTTCCAGGCGATACGGGGCAGCGCATCGCCCGCAACGTAGTTGCGCAGCCCGGAAAAATCATCGTCACCCGCGACAAAGAATTTTCCCGAACCGCTTTGGTCCGAACTGGCGGGAAGCGGCTGCGGCGCGGCCGGCTTGGGATACACCAGGCAGCGCGTATCGAATTGCAGATAGGACCACGCATGATACAAGCCGAGCGGGAATTCGGTATGCAGCGTGAGCCTGCCGCTGCCCATCCAGCCGCGACGTTCAGCCGGCAGGGGAAGCTTAACTTCCACACTTTGCAAAGCCGGAATGTCGAATGTAACGCTGTGACCGTTATCGTCATGCAGCTTGATCTGGTAACGGTCGAGCCTGCCGTTATTCTGAAAATGGAACACGAATTGCGCCTTGTCACCCGAAAATACCGCGTCGGCACGACCGGCGCGAATTTCCAGTTGCGCCATGTTGCGGAAGGTATGCAGCATCGTCATCAGCGCCGTGGTGCCCAGCAGAAATGTCAGCACATACCCGAGACTGAGATTGTAATTGATATCGCCCAGCAACATGATCAGCAGCACAATGACAAAGCCGATTCCCTGCCGTGTCGGGATAATGAAGATACGGCGCTGGTTGAGGGTAACCGTGCCGCTCTCGATTTTCGGACGGAACAGCCAGAGGCGGAATTGTTTTCTAAGTGCGGAGAGCACGTGGGTTAATTAGCGGAATGCCGGGTGCGCAGCGAATCGCGTTCCGCATGCCGGGTCATGGAATCGCCACGGTTTCGATCAGTTCGCGCGCCAGTTTGTCCCCGTCCGAAATTTGCACATCCTGCACACTTTGCAGCCGGTGGCTGGCTACCCCGGGCAATACAGTCTGAATATCCTCCGGAACAACGGCACCGCGTCCGTCCAGCAAGGCCCACGCGCGTGCCGCAGCCAGCAGTGAAAGCCCCGCACGGGGAGAAAGTCCGTGCACAAAGCGTGCCGATTCGCGCGTGTGGCGCAGGATGTCCTGCACGTAGTCGAGCAGGGCGGGAGAGACGAATATTTGCTTGACCTGCTGCTGCAAGGCAACTAGTTCGGCTGCTTCCATCCGGGGGGCCAGTTTGGATACGATTTCACGGCGTTCCACCCCGGCAAGCAGGCCGCGTTCTGCCTGGGCATCGGGATAGCCAAGCTGGATGCGCATCAGAAAACGATCAAGCTGCGATTCCGGCAGCGGAAAAGTGCCAATTTGATGGACGGGATTTTGTGTGGCGATGACAAAAAAAGGGGAGGGGAGCGGGCGGGTGACACTCTCGGTTGTCACTTGTTGTTCTTCCATCGCTTCCAGCAGCGCGCTCTGGGTTTTGGGGGTGGCGCGGTTGATTTCATCGGCCAGAATCATCTGGGCAAATATAGGCCCCGGATGAAATTTGAAATCCCCGCTTTCACGCTGGAAAACCGACACACCGAGTATGTCTGCGGGCAGCATGTCGCTGGTAAACTGGATGCGCTGGAATTGCAGGCCGAGTGAACGGGCCAACGCATGCGCCAGCGTCGTTTTTCCAACGCCCGGCAGATCTTCGATCAACAAGTGGCCGCGCGCCAGCAGGCATGCTAGCGCCAGTCTGATCTGGTGCGGTTTGCCGAGGATGACTTGCTCAACCTGGGTAATGACGTTTTTTAACGGGTTGCTCATGGGTAATAATTGAATCAATTATTGCTGAGACTGACCGACTGCTTTCAGCAGTTGTGTCAGGTCGCCGGAAGCTTGGGCCGCCGGTTGCGGGCCTTCGATTTTTTCCTGTGTCCAATCGGCTATTTCTCCCGCCCCCCACGATACCAGCGAAGCGAATACAAATATCATCAAACTGCGTGTCATGCCCTTGGGGATGCCCTGCCCGTCCAAATAACGCCGCCCATACCAGGCGGCAATGAAAAACACGATGGTGGAGATAATCAGGTTCCACATGGAGGGTAAAGCGAACATTCTCAAACTTCCTTCAGGATTGACTGATGCGCATCTTAACTTTTAAGGTGCGATTTGGCGATATGCGGAGGGATAAATTTTACTGAAAATCAACTTCTTTTATGGGGACTTTTGCTTGGCTTTGTTTTTTTCGCTCGCCCGCTTGCTGAAACGCCACACATACCAGGCTATCAAAAAGGCGGTTACAAAGGTAACGAATTCCAGTACCCAAACTATCGTTTGAACGTTCTCTTTCATCGGGTTACTCCACTCATACAGATGAAAATTTAATCGGGACTGACGGTCGGCTCTGCCTTTAATTTTGCGGGAGCCGATTTATCGTGTTCCAAATATCACACGATAAATCGGCCTCCCCCAATCACACCTGCGGATGAGCGCGCTCCGAACCGCTGTGCAATTTATTCAGGGCATTCAGATAGGACTTGGCCGAGGCCACCACGATATCGGTATCCGCCCCCTGTCCGTTGACCACGCGTCCCCCTCTGGACAGGCGTACCGTCACTTCACCCTGCGCATCCGTGCCGCTGGTGATGTTGTTAACCGAATACAACAGCAATTCGGTTCCGCTCTGTGCAATCTGTTCAATGGCTTTGAACGTCGCGTCCACCGGCCCGCCGCCTTGAGCTTCCGCGCTGCGTTCCTGTCCCCCCACACCGAGCACAACTTTGGCTATCGGCAACTCCCCTGTTTCAGAATGTGCGCGCAGGGATACCAAACGATAATGCTCGCTGACATGGGCAACCACTTCCTCGTTGACCAGCGCCTGCAAATCCTCGTCGAATATTTCGTGCTTGCGGTCGGCCAAATCCTTGAAGCGCGCAAAAGCGGCATTCAGGGCTTCCTCGCTTTCCAGCACGATACCGAGTTCCTGCAGGCGCGTGCGGAATGCGTTGCGGCCCGACAGTTTGCCGAGCGTCAATTTGTTGGTGCTCCAGCCCACATCCTCGGCACGCATGATTTCATAGGTTTCGCGGTGTTTGAGCACGCCGTCCTGATGAATACCGGATTCGTGCGCGAACGCATTGGCTCCCACGATCGCCTTGTTCGGCTGCACCGGATAGCCGGTAATACTGGAAACCAGTTTGGAGGTCGGCACAATCTGGGTTGTATCGATGCGCGTATCACACGTGAATATGTCGCGGCGGGTTTTGATCGCCATAACGACTTCTTCAAGTGCCGCATTGCCCGCGCGTTCGCCCAGGCCGTTGATTGTGCATTCCACCTGGCGCGCACCGTTCATCACGGCAGCCAGAGAGTTGGCCGAAGCCAGGCCGAGATCGTTATGGCAATGGGTGGACCAGATCACTTTGCCGCTATTCGGCACACGCTCGATCAATTGCTTGATACGCTCACCCCACAATAAGGGAATACTGTAGCCCACGGTATCCGGAACGTTGAGGGTTTTTGCGCCGGCCTGAATCACGGCGTCGAATACGCGCACCAGAAAGTCCATTTCAGAACGTACCGCATCTTCGGCTGAGAACTCCACATCGTCGGTGTACTCCAGCGCGAGTTTCACCGCCTTTACCGCAGCCTCCAGCACTTGATCCGGTGCCATGCGCAATTTCTTCTCCATATGGATCGGCGAAGTGGCAATGAAGGTGTGGATACGCCCGGACTTGGCCGGTTTGATGGCTTCTCCGGCGGCACGCACATCGCGTTCGTTGGCGCGAGCCAATGAACACACGGTGGAATGCTCAATGATGCGCGCGATATTCTGAATTGCGTCCGCATCGCCCGGACTTGCTGCGGCAAATCCGGCCTCAATGACATCCACCCCCAACTTTTCAAGCTGGCGTGCAATGCGAATTTTTTCTTCCTTGGTCATGGATGCGCCGGGGCTTTGCTCGCCATCGCGCAACGTGGTATCAAATATGATTAACTTGTCAGTCATGTCAAACTCCATTGAAAATAGATTTTACCGGCGGAACCGTTTGGGTAGCCGCATGTGTTTCAAACGTGTGGGAAGTTTAATTAGCGCGCGACGCGCAGCAGCAGCGCTGCCAGCAGGCTGGAGGTGGAGTGCAACTGCGAGATGTGGCGAGAGAAGTGCATAGGCGTGAATATAACGGCTTTGCAGCGGGCGTGCAATATTTTTCTGCCTCCCTGCCATTGCCGTTGCAATTTTCTCACCGCTCGTCTAGAGTGCATGCCACTTGCACTTCCGCCGCAAGTACTCCGTACCGCATGAACGGTTCGGGGCAAACGGTGGAATCCCCAGAACAGGAGGCTGGCGCAAGACAAGAACCCGCATAGCGGGCGGCCAGCTTTCGAATAAAAGGGGAAGTACTTGTCTCACGCCACCAGCGAACAACCTGCGCTCAAGCCCGCCGCGAGCCAGAACCCGCTTTCCGCCAGCGAACCCTGGAACCTCGTCGCCGATGGCTACGCCGAGACCACCATGCTCGTGTTCGAGCAATTCGCCGACGAAGCTATCGCGGCCAGCAAACTCAAACCGAATTCAACCGTACTCGATGTCGCCTGTGGGCCGGGCACATTAGCGCTGCGGCTTGCGCACCATGCCGAGCAAGTACACGGCATCGACTTCTCCGAAGCCATGCTCGCCGTGTTCCGCAACAAAATCGAACAAGCCGGACACCGCAACATCGCCCTGCACTGCGGCGATGCGCAAACGCTGCCCTATGCCGACGCAAGCTTCGATGCCGCCTTCTCGCTGTTCGGCCTCATGTTCTTCCCCGACCGCAAACAGGGCTACACCGAAATCTACCGCACGCTCAAACCGGGCGGCAGCATCGCCCTCACCAGTTGGGCACCCGTAGACCAATCGCCCGCCATGCAAGCCATATTCGGCGCACTGCGCGCCATCAAGCCCGACCTGCCGCAACCGCAACGCTCCGTCGCCACACTGGAAACCCCCGAACGCTTCATGCAAGAAATGGAAGAAGCCGGATTCCGCAACATCGAGATACGCAGCGTCACCAAATCCTTCCCTACCGGCAGCACCGGCGAATTCTGGGAAAGCATGGTCAAGGGCAGCGCGCCGATACAGATGATGAAGAAGGGACTGGGCGAAGCGCTGTGGCGCGAGAAGGAAAAGCTTGCGCTGGCTTGGCTGGAAGAGACACTGCCTACGCTGAAGAGGCCGCTGACTTCGGATGCTTGGTTGGGGGTGGGAATTAAATGATAGAAATATCAAAAGTCGTAGCCCGTTCTCGGCTATTTTCGCAATTCTTCCAAGATAGAGTGATCGAATCATGGTGACGAAAGAAGCTAGTTCAAAAATCGCAGGTTATAACTTTCAATTTCAGCGAGCATTGTATCGGTTGTTTTCTAGCGAAACGCCGGAAACAATCGTTGGAATCGAGACGGATGACGATGTTGTAGAAATTACTCGCGATGCCAATGGATTGGTGCAAATAGTTTTCGAGCAGGACAAACATTCCGTTCAAGATTCCGGCCATCCATTTCAGGACAGTAGCAAGAATCTGTGGCATACCATGCATATCTGGCTGGACTCGATGGATTCCGTTCGCCAGAAATATCAAAGCGTCAGCTATTGTCTTGTCACAAACAAGGAAGTGCCCACCCGTGCCTTCGCAACCAGGCTCGGTGCTGCTAAAGATAAAAGCGAAATAGACGAATGCATCAAGGAAATCCGGCTGCGCGCAGCTGACGCAAAAAGCGAAGGTGCTGCCAGCATCAAAGCGGTTGCTGAGTTCTCTGACGAGCATCTATATTTTCTAATTGAGAACCTGAAGCTGATGGATGAGTTTGCGATTGCTTCGGGGGCAGCCCCGAGAGAGGCAACCATTGAACTGTTTCAACTCCCCCTTGATTTACTCCACAAAGGTTCTGATATTTATACCAGCATCTTTGGGCTTCTCGTCGACAACTGCCAAACCGCCTGGGTAAACAAACAGCAAGTCTGGATCGACAAAGCTGCATACACCAATCGATTACATTCAGAAATTGCCGCACATCGGATGAAGCGATTCGTCGATAGGCCATTGATGTCGACCTCCTATCAGAAGCTACTTAACAAAAACGGTAATGATCACTTGTTTTTAAGGCAACTCCAGCGGTTGGGAGTTGATAACAAGGTATGCGATCACGCCCTAAGCCACTACTGGGGATTCTATGCGGAGCGCGTCCACCTACAAGCCGAAGGAAGTGTGTTGCTGACGGATTGGAATGACCGCGATGAGCAACTACACCAACGATGGCAGATTATCGGTGACAACGTAATGCTTGAGGCGGATTCCAGCGTTAACGAAGAGGTGTTGGACAAGAAAGTTTTAGCCAAAACACTCGACCCGAACTACCTTGCCAAGCTTGGCTTGAACGACACAAACAATACCTATTTCACAACAGGTAACTATCACGATCTCGCAAATCAGCCAGAACATACCTGCTTCGTCCACTGGCACTCATCATTTGCTCCAAAGAAGAATGATGGTGAAAACAAATGAAGGATGGATATCTCGATAAAAATCTCGTTCAGAACAGTGCTCTAGCCTGTTTCATACTGACATCTTTCGTGCGCAAATACGAGGAATTGACGGCAAAGACAGCAAGTCCTGAAGTGTTGAAGCTACTGCTTGTTCTTCCCATCGTATGGCACAAGGATAGCTGCAACGCGGTCAAAAGCCGGAACTTCTCAACTCCGCTCAATGTTGTGCTGGCTGAGTAACCCCATCCCATGGCCACCCTGATCCCCACCCTTGGCGCTGCCCGCTTCGATGCGCGCGGCGAATTGCGTCTCGCCGAGCGGCTGAAAGATTGCCTCGAAGACAACGCCTGGGTGTGGCACAACATCCCGGTCGGGCCTTTCGGCAGGCATCCTGATTTCGTAACGTTGCATCCGCAGCAGGGCATTGTGGTGCTGGAGGTGAAAGACTGGCGGCTGGATACGATAGTCAAAAAAGCAGAGGGGCAGGTCTTTCATTATCACTTCCCCTTCAAACTGGCCTGAACCAATCGCGCGCTGGGCTATCTCAAAAATGTGTCCTGCATCATTTTGGGTATATTCCGAAATCGGCGTCCGGAGGCAAAACCAAACGGGGCTGCGTCACATTGGTTTTAACGGTATCCCCCCTTTCCCCATTTTTTCTGGCAGTATCAGGATGAGCGGGGTTGATCCAGCAATTCAATCCAGTGTTTTACCGGAACGGTGCTGGCACCGGCCAGATGCATCTGGCAACCAATATTGCTGGTAACAATAATGTCCGGTTTGCCTTGCTGCAACGCGGCCAGTTTGTTGTTCAGCAATTGTTGGGAGAGGACAGGCTGAAGCAGGGTGTAAGTGCCTGCTGCCCCGCAGCATAAGTGGCTGTCGGCAACCGGGGTTAGCGTGTAGCCACAGCGCTCCAGTATACTTTCGACGACACCGCCCAGTTTCTGCCCGTGTTGCAGGGTGCAGGAAGATTGGCAGGCTACACGTTTCCCCTTGCCGATGTTGCCCAGTTGTCCGCAATTTTCGTCACGAATAATTTCGCTCAGATCGCGGGTGAGGGAGCTGATGCGCGCTGCTTTTTCGGCATAGCCGGCATCGTTTTTCAGCGCTTCGCCATAGTCCTTGACCATCACCCCGCAGCCGCTTGCAGTCATCACGATGGCTTCTGCGCCGCTCTCGACATGCGGCCACCACGCGTCAATGTTGCGGCGCATCATTTCACGCGCACCTTCCGGGTCGGACAGATGCTGGTTCAACGCGCCGCAGCAGCCGGTATCCGGTGCCGGGAATAGTGAAATGCCGAGCCGGTCAAGCACGCGTGCGGCGGCTGCATTGGTGTTGGGTGAGCCCAGCGGCTGGACGCATCCGTCCAGCATCAGCATGCGGCGGGAGCGGGACGGGAGCGGCGTAAGCGTCGCGGTTTGTTTGTCCGGTATCTTGTTGCGCAGGTGCGGCGGCAGTACGGGGCGAAACATGCGTCCCAGTGCAAGCAGCACGGCCATACGCCGAGTGTAGGGTATAACGGCGAGCATGGCTTTTCGCAACAATCCTGCCGCAAATGTCCGGGGGGCATGCTGCTCGACTATTTCGCGGCCAATATCGACCAGACGTCCATAGCGCACGCCGGACGGGCAAGTGGTCTCGCAAGAGCGGCAGGTCAGGCAACGATCCAGATGCAAACGGGTTTTGTCGCTGGCTTGTTCTTTTTCCAGCATTTCCTTGATGAGATAAATGCGCCCGCGCGGACTGTCCAGTTCCGTTCCGAGCAGCTGATAAGTCGGACAGGTCGCCGTACAAAATCCGCAATGTACACAAGTGCGCAGAATAGCGTTGGCTTCCGCAATATCGGGATGATTCAGCAGCCGGACGGGGATCGACGTTTGCATGCTAACTATAAATTGGAATAAATGCGGCCGCGATTGAAAATATGGGCGGGGTCGAAACTGGCTTTCAGGCGCTGATGGATTGCCAGCAACGGTGCGGGCAGGGGCTGAAACAGGTCGGTGCCGGCTGCCCCCCCGCGAAATACCGACACCTGTCCACCGGCCTGCGCGACTTGGCGGCGAATGGTGGCCACATCCTCATGGCTGTACAACCAGCGCAGTGCGCCACCCCAGTCATGCAGGCAGCTTCCATTGAGGGGCAGAGGGGGAGTGGCGGGCTTGACCATGATGCGATACAGCGGGCTATTGTTGTGGAAGAACGGCAAGGTGTGCTCGCGCAGTGCTTGCCAGAATGCCGCTGCTTCAGGAACGATGTCACCGGGTATTTTGGTGCGTGCTTCTTTGACCGCTTGTATGCTGCCGGAAAGCCGGACATAACATAATTCATTGCTGTAGCACGCGGCATCCACCGGGTAGGGCTTGCTCAGCAAGGCACTCATGTCGGCAATAGCTTCGGCCTCGCCGCATTTGCGGGCCACGGTGATGCTGTCCGCGGGGCGCGGCAATACTTTCAGGCTGATGTCGAGCAGAATACCCAGCGTGCCGTAGGCGCCGACCATCAGTCGGGAGATATCGTAGCCGGCGACATTCTTCATCACTTGCCCGCCGAAGCGTACTATTTCGCCGCGACCGTTCAGCAATCTGCAGCCCAGCATAAAATCTCTTGCCGCCCCGCTATAGGGACGGCGCGGGCCGGATAAACCGCAGGCAAGGGTGCCGCCCAGCGTGGCACTGTTGCCGAAATGCGGCGGCTCGAAGGCCAGCATCTGTCCGGCTTCGGCCAGCACGGATTCGATGTGCAGGAGCGGTGTTCCGCCGCGCGCAGTCAGCACCAGTTCGCGCGGATCGTATTCCACGATGCCGTGATGAGCAGAAGTTTCGACCGGAAGTGCGGGGAGCGGGGCAGGATTTCCCAGAAAAACCTTGCTGCCGCCGCCGCAAATATTCAGCGGGGTATTATTCCGGAGTGCGTCCAGCACTTGTTGCTGAAGCAGTTCTCCAATGTCCGCCGTACTCATCAGAAGCGCTCCAGTTCGGGATGGGAGAGCCGGCCGTGATGAACATGCATCGCGCCGAATTCCGCGCAGCGGTGCAGCGTGGGAACGGCCTTGCCGGGATTGAGCAAGCCGGACGGGTCGAAGGCGGCTTTAACTTCATGAAACTGGGTCAGCTCGGCGCTTTTAAATTGCACACACATCTGGTCGATTTTCTCAATGCCTACACCGTGCTCGCCGGTGATGGTGCCGCCGACTTCGACGCAGAGTTGAAGAATGCGCGCCCCCAATTCTTCCGCTTGTTCAAGCTCTCCGGTGTTATTGGCATCAAACAATATCAGGGGATGTAAATTGCCATCCCCGGCATGGAATACATTGGCGACGGCCAGTTTGTATTCGCCCGACAACTCGCCGATGCGTTGCAGTACACGGGGCAGATGGCGGCGCGGAATGGTGCCATCCATGCAGTAATAATCCGGAGAAATGCGTCCCACGGCGGGGAAAGCCGACTTGCGGCCCTTCCAGAAAAGCTGCCGTTCCGTTTCGTCTGCCGCAGTACGGACTTCGGTGGCACCGCAGCCGATTAATATCTTGCGTACCAGCATGATGTACTCGGATACTTCGGCGTCCGTGCCATCCAGTTCGCATAACAATATCGCCTCGGCATCGCGCGGATAACCGGCGTGCACGAAATCTTCCGCAGCCTGAATGGCAAGCTTGTCCATCATTTCCAGACCGGCCGGGATAATTCCGGCCGCAATGATCGCACCAACCGCCTCGCCCGCCCTGGTCACATCGTCGAATGCAGCCAGTACAACCTGCGCGCGTTCCGGTTTGGCCAGCAGTTTTACGGTGATTTCGACAATGATACCCAGCAGGCCTTCCGATCCGCTCATCAGGGCCAGCAGATCATAGCCCGGCGAATCCAGAGTTTCCGCACCTATGCTGATCAGATCGCCTTCCATGGTGACCACCTTCAGCATCAGAATATTGTGGACGGTCAGACCATATTTGAGACAGTGCACACCGCCGGAATTTTCCGCGACATTGCCCCCTATGGTGCAGGCGATTTGCGACGACGGGTCGGGTGCGTAATACAATCCATGGATTGCGGCAGCCTGCGATATGGCCTGGTTGCGCACGCCCGGCTGTACGGTTGCAATGGCGTTTTGCGGGTCGATGTGCAGGATGCGGTTAAGCTTGGCCAAACTCAACAGTACGCCATCAGCAAGCGGCAAAGCCCCCCCGGAAAGTCCCGTGCCGGCACCGCGCGCCACGACCGGAACTTTGTGTTCGTGACACAAGCGCATGATGTCGCGGATTTGCTCCACGGTTTCCGGCAGTGCCACGGCCAGGGGCAACTGGCGATAAACCGCCAGCCCGTCGCATTCAAACGGGTGCATGTCTTCGGCGTCAGTCAAAACGGATTCCGGAGGCAATAAATTTTGCAAAGAACGGAGCAGTGAAATGCGATTTTCGTCGTGATGTGACAAAGCGACTCCGACTACAGAAATTGGATTACTGGCCAAATACAGTGGTTCTGTTCCTGCCGCTTTGTTTTGAAACGTAGAGCGCCTTGTCAGCCTGATCCAGCATTTCAATAATGCCGGAGCCGCCGGAATAGGTTGCGATACCGATAGAGATGGTAATGCCGCCTATCTGTTCTTTGTTGTCGAGACGGCGGATTTTCCCGAGTTCTATGCTTTGGCGGATATTTTCTGCAAGTGCCCGTGCACCCGGGATGCCGGTTTCGGGTAACAGGACAGCAAATTCTTCCCCGCCCAGACGGGCCACAATATCCTGACCTTTGACCTTCGACTTGAGTGCGCCGGCGATGGCGCGGATGACTTTGTCGCCAAACAAATGCCCGTAAGTGTCGTTGATTTTCTTGAAATGGTCGATATCCACCATGAACAGGCACAGGCCCTTGTCGGTCAAGGCCTTGTCCGAGAGCACCTTGTTTACATGGGATTCAAAGCCGCGCCGGTTGAGTATCTCGGTCAGGGGATCGATTAAAGCTTCACCCCGCGCAGACTCAAGCTCCAGGTGCAATTTGTCCACTTGTTCCTTGCTGGCGGCCAGTTCTGTTTGCAGGTTTTGCATGGAGCTGCGCATTTTGTCCGTGTCGCCGGACATGTTGCCGATTAAATCCCCCAAGCTCGATGCATCCAGACCTTGTTTGAGTGTCTCTCCGTATGCCTGTAAATTATTGCCGAATTGATGCGCCTGCTTGTCCGTTTCTTCGGTAAACCCGGCAAGTTTACCCAGTAATTGCTGGATGTCCTCGCGCAACACCCGTTGCACATCCGTGTTGCATTCGGATATGTGTTTCAGATAGAGCTTTTCGATTGTTTCATCGTCCAGTTTGCCGCCCTTGTCCAGCAGCGTTGTGATGGCTTCGCTCAGGGCCGGGTTGATTCCGGTCGAAAATTCGTACCAGACAGCATAAGTCAGCGGCGTGAATGCGGCAGGATGGCTGGCCATTTTTTGGATCAGCAAACGCAAAACTTCACCGCTTGCCTCACGGTCCTGATCGTATTTCATATTCTTCCTCTGTAAAACTTATGATTTTCGCTTGTAGTCATTACATCAAGTTTAACCTTAAGCGAGAATTTGTACTATCTCTGTATGATTATTCAAGTGCAGGGTAGTCAGTGTAGCCCTTTTCGTTGCCGCCGTAGAATGTCGACTGATCAGGGGTGTTGAGTGGTGCATTTCTGGCAAAACGAACCGGCAAATCGGGATTGGCGATGAACGCCACGCCAAACGACACCATATCTGTCTCACCTTTTGCGAGTGCCGCATTTGAACGCGCCAAATCGTACCCGCCATTGGTCATGTATACGCCTTGCCAAATTTTGCGCAGCTTGCCCAGGTCGAACACGGGGCCCGCAACACCGGGCTGGTCCAGGCCCATTTCAGTGATGTGCAGGTAGGCGAGGTTGAATCGGTTGAGTTCCTTGACTACATGGCTAAAGGTTTCCTCGGGATGGGAATCGAACATATCGTTGAACGGTTGCAGCGGGGAAAGGCGAATTCCGACACGATTGCCGCTCCATACCTTGCAGACCGCGTCGGTGACTTCGAGCATCAGGCGCGCGCGCTTTGATACGGTGTCGCCATAGGCGTCTTCACGCTTGTTTGATCCGTCGCGCAAAAACTGGTCGAGCAGGTAGCCGTTCGCGCCGTGGATTTCCACGCCGTCGAAACCGGCGTCCAGCGCATTTTGGGCGGCGACGCGAAATTGTTCAATAATGACCGGAATTTCCGCGAGTGTCAGTGCATGCGGGATCGTGTAGTCCTGCATCCCCTTGAAGGTAAATGCCTGGCCGGACGGTTTGATCGCGGAAGGCGCCAGCGGCAGTTTATTGCCGGGCAGCAAATCAGAATGGGAAACGCGACCACAATGCCAAAGTTGCAGAAAAATATGCCCGCCCCTGGCATGAACCGCGTCGGTCACCTGCTTCCAGCCGGCAATTTGCTCCGCGCTGTGTATTCCGGGCGTACCCGGATAGCCCACCGCATCGGGGGAAATTTGCGCGCCTTCGGTAATGATCAGACCGGCACCGGCGCGCTGGACATAGTATTCGGCATTCAGGGCGTTCGGAATATTGCCGGTCCCGGCGCGATTGCGTGTCATCGGGGCCATCGCCATGCGGTTGGTTAAGGTGTAGGGGCCAAGCTGAATCGGGGAAAATAGGGTCGTCATGGAAGCGTTCCGTTGTTAATAAATGGTAAAAGCCATTATCCGAATGGACGAAAAATTAAAGATACATTGAGCCGCGAAAGATTTCAAACCGGAGATCATCACGATTTAATTTTTGCGGATTAAATTCCGCCCAATGATTTGATCGGGCTGGGCAAGGTTTCGCAGTAATTGGCGACCAGCCCGCCTTCAAACAGCCACAAACTGCCCGGGGGCATGGATACCCAGGGTTCATTGTCGGTGAGAGGCTGGGTTGCGATTACGGCCACGCGGTCATCGGGAGAGGTGACTTCACTGAAATCCACCATCACATCTTCATCCTTCAGATGGGCCGTGTTGAACGGTGCGCGCCGGATAACGTAACTGAGTTCGGTCGAGCAGTGAGCCATCAGCCATTCTCCGTTGGATATCATAAAATTGAAAATTCCCATGCCGGCAAGAGGATAGATGAGTTCGTGTATCGTGGCAAATAATGTGTCGTGGGAAGGCGGGATAGTTCCAAAGCGGTCACGCAGACTTTGCAGCAGCCAGCAGAATATATGTTCGCTGTCAGTGTTGCCCACGGGGAGATAACTGCCGGTCAAGGCGGGATGAAATTGCGGCAAATTGCCGTTGTGCCCGAATACCCAATAGCGTCCCCATAGCTCGCGCTGGAACGGATGCGTGTTTTCGAGCGAGACAACCCCCTGCGTGGCCTTGCGGATATGGGCAACCACATTCAGCGAGCGTATCGGATATTGGCGTACCAATTCCGCGACAGGCGATTGTGCCGATGGTTGCGGGTCCAGGAACAAGCGTACTCCGTTACCCTCGAAGAAAGCGATGCCCCAGCCATCGGCATGCACGTCGGTTTCCCCCCCGCGCTTCTGAAAGCCGGTGAAGGAAAAACAAATATCGGTTGGAACGTTGCAGTTCATCCCGAGTAATTGACACATGATGTTCTCCGTTTATTTTCCCGATTAAATCCCCCCAATCCTCCTTGTCAGGGGAAACTATTTGCTCCTCCCCTGATGAAACAACTAGCCATTCGACTAAGTTATCAAAAAACGATAGCCAAGTCGCTGGTTATGACGAGGGGAGGCTGGGAGGGGTTTACGCAAACCGCATAGACAAATCCACCGCCTGCACATCTTTGGTCAGCCCTCCGATGGAAATGCGGTCCACGCCGGTTTCGGCAATATCCCGCACGGTTTGCAGGTTGACTCCGCCTGAAGCCTCAAGTTCCGCGCGTCCTGCGTTGATGGCGACTGCGGCGCGCATTGCGTCGAGGTCAAAGTTATCGAGCAGGATGAGTCTTGCTCCGGCATTCAGCGCCTCGCGCAACTCATCCAGACTTTCAACCTCGATCTGTATCGTTGTATTCGGAGGAACCAAACGGAAAGCCTGTTCCAGCACCGGACGGATGCCTCCCGCCGCCAGTATGTGATTTTCCTTGATGAGGATGCCGTCGAACAGACCGATACGCTGGTTGTAACCGCCCCCTACCGTTACCGCATATTTCTGCGCCATGCGCAGGCCCGGCAGCGTCTTGCGTGTGTCCATGATCTTGGCTTTCAGACCGGCAATGGCATCCACATAGCGCCGTGTGGCCGTGGCCGTGGCGGAGAGGGTTTGCAGAAAATTCAGCGAGGTACGTTCGGCAGTGAGCATTGCGCGCGCATTTCCGCGTATCTCGCACAGAGGTTGGCTGGCCTTGACCGTTTCGCCTTCATTCGCCATCCAGCGTATGCGGCAATCAGCGTCCAGTGCCAGAAAGCAGGCTTCGAACCATTGTGTACCGCAGAGCACCATGTTCTGGCGGGTGACGACGGTGGCATGTGCTTTGGCGTGTTCGGGGAGCAGTAGCGCGGTCAGGTCCGCATCGGATGTTACCGCATCGCGGTTCGCTATCCCCCTCTCACGCTCGCGGGAGAGGGCAGGGGAGAGGGTTCCCAAGTCTTCTTTCAGGGCGGCGGCAACATCAGCGTGAATTCGGGAAACAGGATCGGTATCTGCAAGCATGAAAGTTGGGCGGGCGAGTGATGGGCTGGCGCTAGTATAAAAGATATGCAGGATAGTTGAAATTGGCTAATTGCTCCCCATCTTATTAGCCAGTTCAAAATTCATTTGAGGAGAAAACATGCGTTTCGACAAAATGACTACCAAATTTCAACAGGCGCTGTCCGATGCGCAGAGTCTGGCCGTGGGCGGCGACAACCAGTTTATCGAGCCGCAGCACCTGCTGCTGGCTTTGCTTAACGATGCCGACAGCGGGGCGGGTTCCCTGCTGGCGCGGGCGGGCGGCAATGTTAACGCGTTGAAGGCGGCGCTGGCCGATGCCGTGTCGCGCCTGCCCAGGGTGGAGGGGCACGGCGGCGAGGTGCAGGTGGGGCGCGACCTGACCAATGCGCTGAACTTGACCGACAAGGAAGCCCAGCAGCGCGGCGACCAGTTCATCGCATCGGAGATGTTTCTGCTCGCACTGACCAATGACAAAGGCGAGTGCGGGCGCTTGTTGAAACAGCATGGCGTGGCGCGTGCGCCGCTGGAACAGGCGATTGCGGCGGTACGCGGAGGGGCTTCGGTGGAAAGCGCCGAGTCGGAAGGACAGCGCGAGTCGCTGAAAAAATATTGTCTTGACCTGACCGAGCGCGCACGGCAGGGCAAACTTGACCCGGTGATCGGGCGCGACGACGAAATCCGCCGCGCGATTCAGGTGCTGCAACGCCGCACCAAGAACAATCCGGTGCTGATCGGCGAACCCGGCGTGGGCAAGACCGCCATCGTGGAAGGCTTGGCGCAGCGCATCGTCAACGGCGAAGTGCCGGAAACCCTGAAAAACAAGAAGGTGCTGTCGCTGGACATGGCGGCGCTGCTGGCGGGTACGAAATATCGCGGCGAATTCGAGGAGCGCCTGAAAAATGTGCTCAAGGAAATCGCCCAGGAAGAAGGACGTATCATCGTGTTCATCGACGAGTTGCACACCATGGTCGGGGCGGGCAAGACGGAAGGTTCGATGGATGCGGGCAACATGCTGAAACCGGCACTGGCGCGCGGCGAGTTGCATTGCATAGGCGCGACCACGCTGGACGAATACCGCAAGTATGTTGAGAAAGATGCCGCGCTGGAACGGCGTTTCCAGAAGGTGCTGGTGGACGAGCCGAGTGTGGAGGCGACCATCGCCATTCTGCGCGGCTTGCAGGAAAGATACGAGTTGCATCACGGCGTGGAGATCACCGATCCGGCTATTATCGCCGCAGCGGAATTGTCCCAGCGTTACATTACCGACCGCTTTTTGCCGGACAAGGCCATCGACCTGATCGACGAGGCTGCCGCGCGCGTCAGAATGGAAATTGATTCCAAACCGGAAGTCATGGACAAACTGGATCGTCGCCTGATCCAGCTCAAGATCGAACGCGAGGCGGTGAAGAAAGAAAAGGATGAAGCCTCCAAAAAACGCTTTGTGCTGATCGAAACCGAAATTTCCAAACTGCAACGCGAGTATGCCGATCTGGAAGAAATCTGGAAGGCGGAGAAAGGTGCCGCGCAAGGTACGGCGCATCTCAAGGAAGAGATGGATAAGGTGCGTGCCGAAATCGTGCGCCTGCAACGCGAAGGCAAGCTGGAGAAAGTTGCCGAGTTGCAATATGGCAAGCTGCCGCAGCTAGAGGCCAAACTGAAAGAAGCGGTGCATGCCGAGGAGAACAAGCCCAAGAACCGACTTTTGCGCACGCAAGTGGGTGCGGAAGAAATTGCCGAAGTGGTGAGCCGCGCAACCGGCATCCCGGTGTCCAAGATGATGCAGGGCGAGCGCGACAAGCTGCTCAAGATGGAAGACAAACTGCACGAGCGCGTGGTGGGGCAGGACGAGGCGGTGCGGCTGGTGAGCGACGCCATCCGCCGTTCGCGTTCCGGTTTGTCCGACCCGAATCGGCCTTACGGATCCTTCCTGTTTCTGGGGCCTACCGGCGTAGGCAAGACCGAGCTGTGCAAGGCGCTGGCAGGGTTTCTGTTCGATTCCGAAGATCACCTCATCCGCATCGACATGAGCGAGTACATGGAGAAACATTCCGTATCACGCCTGATCGGTGCACCTCCCGGTTATGTGGGCTACGAGGAAGGCGGCGGTCTGACCGAAGCGGTGCGCAGGAAACCCTACAGTGTCATCCTGCTGGATGAAGTGGAGAAGGCGCACCCGGACGTATTCAACGTGCTGCTGCAAGTGCTGGATGACGGGCGCATGACCGACGGACAGGGACGCACCGTGGATTTCAAGAACACAGTGGTGGTGATGACTTCCAACCTGGGTTCGCAGATGATCCAGCAAATGTCCGGCGACGACTACCAGGTGATTAAGTTGGCGGTGATGGGCGAAGTGAAAACGCATTTCCGCCCCGAGTTTGTCAACCGCATCGACGAGGTGGTGGTGTTCCATGCCTTGGATGAAAAACATATCAAGTCCATTGCGCGCATCCAGTTGGGTTATCTGGAGAAACGTCTGGCCGCAATGGAGATGAAGCTGGAAGTAAGTGATGCTGCGCTGGCGGAAATCGCCAATGCCGGATTCGATCCGGTGTACGGTGCGCGTCCGCTTAAACGCGCGATCCAGTCGCAACTGGAGAACCCGTTGGCCAAGCTGATTCTGGAAGGGCGTTTTGCCGCCAAGGACACGGTGAAAGTCGGGTGTACGGGGGGCGTGATGCGGTTTGAGAAGGGCTAGTCCGCAGGGAAAGGCATAATCCTTACAAGAAATGATTTTTGCTTACAGAATCTGCTTTCTGTATTAAGCGAACTGGAATTGGGGATAAGATTAAAACTCAATTTTTGGGTCCGTACAGTCTGGTGTCGCGCTTCCCCCGCGCGACACTCCAACTCTACTCCCCAGCTCAGAACACAGCTTGCTGCTTCCTCGCGCCTTGCCATAACATGAGGATTGCTGCGATGAAAATCGAAACTCAAGCCACAGAATTACATAACCTGCCGTTTACCCCGCCTTGGGGGCTTGGTGGAATGTCTGGTTGTTTCAACATAAAGATCAAGAGACGATCATTTACTTGATCCCTCAACACAGTTAAGTCTGTCTCTTGTTGCGTGTTGCTGCTTTTTGTATTTTTTGTGTTCTCCGTGCCTAAAAGATTTTATTTGGCCGTTTGTGTGCGGGGGGCGAAGCATCGACTACGCAACCCAAATCCCATGGCAAATGTAGGGCGAATGGATGATTCAAGCTTCGTTTTTCAAAAGCATTACTAAATATACTGACGAAAATTGTCACATCAGGTGACGCTAATGGGGTAAAAGGAGATTGAAAAACTAGTTTTTCCCCTGAGTATTTAAAAAAACTGCTGTATTTGGATAAATATCTTGCTGGCATGTTTTGTGCTTTTGTTTGGTCAGCACACCCCGTGTGTCGTTTTTAACTGCCAATACTTTTAAGGAGCATTAATTATGAAACAAGTACAAAAAGGCTTTACCCTGATCGAATTGATGATCGTGGTTGCGATTATCGGTATTCTGGCCGCAGTGGCGATTCCTGCATACAGCAACTACACCAAGAAGGCGAAGTTTGTAGAAGTTACTCAGGCTACCTCTGCATTCAAGACAGCAATTGAAGTGTGCTCGCAGGATCTGGGTACGATTACGGGTTGCGGCGGCGGCGGTACTGCAAGCACCAATGGCGTTCCGGCTGACACAGGCGCTACCGGAAAATTCGTGGCTAGCGTAACAACCACTAGTGCTGGTGTGATCACCGCGACAGCCAACACAACCTTTGACTCAACATCTTATTCGTACACACTGACACCAACCTATAGCGCAACTACCGGCGTAAGCTGGACTGCTGGCGGTAACTGTCTGACTGCCAACTTCTGCAAGTAATACCGGCAATATTGCAGAACTAGAGCCCCTCTCCGGAGGGGCTTTTAATTTGAGGTTCCGGATGCAAGCTCAAGCTAAACGCGCGTGGATTTTCTCTCTGTTGCTGGTGTTGTCTGCTTTGGGGGTTTACGGGCAATTTCTGTGGAATCCGATCGTATTTGACGACCTGCCCTTCTTTAGTCCGGTAACGGACTTGCTTGATCGTTTTTCCCATTCATTTTCGCTGTTTGAATCCCGCTGGCTGCCCTATGCGACGATCGCCTGGAGCAAGCGACTGCTAGGCATCGATTTGATCTGGTTTCGTCTTGAAGCGTTGATTCTGCATGCCTTGGTGGGGGTATCTTTATTTATATTTTTACGGCAACTCTATCGGCAAGTATTGGCCAATAGTACGGATGAAGCCGCTGAGCAACCCTGGTTGACGGGGGCATTTATTGCCGCACTGTTTTTTGTGGTTCATCCGGTCGCTGTTTACGGCGCGGGTTATTTGATTCAGCGCACTATAGTCATGGCTACCCTGTTTAGCTTGCTGGCTTTGATCGCGTACCTGAAAGGGTTGGAGCAAGAAAATCGATTCTGGTTATGGGGGAGTGTTGCGTGCTACTTGCTGGCCGTGCTATCAAAAGAGAGTGCGATCATGTTGCCGGCAGTAATGTGGGCACTGACTATCCTGATTGCAGGCACGGGCAAGGCCGTGTTACATCGTTTGTGGCCGGTGTATCTGGCGTGCTTCATGATCGCTGTGTTTGTGCTATTGCAAAATGCGGGGATGATAGGGACGGCTTATGAGATTGAGGCGTCGCGAATGCTGGAACTGGCCGCCGGTCAGCATAGCAGCAATACGACGGGCACGGGAGTGGCAGGGAGTGGGCAGCTTTATCATCTGCTTAGCGTGCTGACCCAATGCGCTTTGTTCTTCAAATATTTGGGTTTGTGGCTGTTGCCCGATCCGGACTGGATGTCGGTGGACATGCGCGAGCCTTTTGCCGCAGGTTTGTTTTCCCCGTATTGGATTGCAGCACTGGGCTTTATTGCGTACGGCGGTTTGGCTATACGTTTCCTGATGATGCGCGGCAGGCGTGGTTTGCTCGGCTTGGCGATGCTGTTTCCCTGGGTGCTGTTTTTTACGGAATTCTCGGTGGTCCGCATTCAGGAATCTTTCGTGTTGTACCGCAGTTATTTATGGATGCCTGGAATATTTATTGCCTTGCCCTTGTTGACCATGCAATTCAAGCCGCGCGTTGCGATTTTTTCCGGCACTGTACTGGCATTGTTGCTGGCCATGGTTGCAGTCGAGCGTTTGACGACATTCTCCCATCCCTTGCTGTTGTGGGATGATGCGGAGAAATTGGTGCACAATAGGCATGACTTGCCTGGCGTAGACAGAATTTATGGAAACCGCGCCAACTATTTTGACGATATGAAGCGTTATCAGGATGCCTTGGCGGACTATCAAACCGCCCTGAGTCTGAGGCCGAATTATGCGCACTATTATTTGGGACTGGCGATCACGTATTCACATTTGGGTGAATACGGGAAGGCTATGGTCGCCTACGACCAGTCAATTGCGCTGGATCCAACGCGCGTGCGGGCTTACTACTGGCGCGGGATGACTTACGAGGAGATGGGTAATAAAATTGCCGCACTGGCGGATTACGTAAAGAGTTGCGATTTGGGCTGGCAGTCCGGTTGTAATAAGGTGCAACAAATGAAAGGAGAAAAATCCAGCGCTGCGTATCTGCCATTAAAGGAGCTTTGAGGGGGGGCTATTTACATGTTGGATGTTCTGTTTGAGAGAGGTGCCAGATCATTTGGCAAATGATTTATTCCGTTTCTATTTCAATACAGCAAACATTACGTAGGGTGCATTTCATGCACCATGGTGCGCAGAGCGCACCCTACGATATATTCAATTTCACTATGGAAATGGAATTAGGTTTTTGGGAGCAAGCGGTATGGATGCAAAAGCCAAACTAAGGGCGGAATTTTTTGCTTTAGCGCGCAAGCGCCTGCTGCAAATGCATTTCGACAGCGGAGTGGGGCATATAGGCGGAAATTTGTCGGCGATAGACATCCTGCTGATTGTCTTTCACGAGTATCTGGGGGCTGAAGACAAATTTATTTTGTCGAAAGGCCACGCTGCCGGTGCACTCTACATTGCGCTTTGGAGCTTGGGGCGTCTGCAGGATCAGGATTTAAAACAGTTCCACCAGGACAACACCTTGCTGGCCGGTCATCCTCCGGCTAAAGGCATTGCGGACATTTCGTTTGCTACCGGAAGTTTGGGGCATGGCTTGTCGCTGGCGGCGGGTACGGCGCTGGCTTTCAAATTCAAGAGCAGCAGTGCGCGGGTGATTTGCCTGACTTCGGATGGCGAATGGCAGGAGGGGGCGACCTGGGAGGCGTTGATCTTTGCTTGTCATCACAAGTTGACTAATCTAACGGTGCTGGTGGATCACAATAATTTACAGGGATTCGGCACCACTGCCGAAGTCGCTTCCATGAGTCCGCTTTGGGAAAAATTGCGCGGGTTTGATGCCGATCTGCAGCTGGTTGATGGGCATGATCATCAGGCCATTCGCGCTGCACTCGAATGCGCGAGTCCGCGTCTGCAGATTATTGTTCTACGGACGATCAAGGGGCAAGGCGTCAGCTTTATGGAGAACCGGATGGAGTGGCATTACCTGCCTCTTACGGAAGCACAGTATCATCGGGCCATCGGGGAAGTCGAGCTTAAATGAGAAAGCAACTTTGCGAAGCTTTGGTGACGCGGGCAGCTAAACCCGAGTTGGTATTTCTTACGGGGGATCTGGGATTCATGGCGCTGGAACCGCTCCGCGAAGTTCTGGGAATGCGCTTTGTCAACGCCGGCTTGGCCGAACAGAATATGGTTTCGGTAGCGGCCGGACTCGCACGGCAGGGGTTTGAAGCCTGGGTGTACAGCATCGCGCCATTTTGCTACGCGCGCCCGTTTGAGCAGATTCGCAACGACATTGCCTTTCACAACTTGCCGGTCAAGCTGATCGGCAACGGTGGAGGCTACGGCTACGGCGTGATGGGGCCGACCCACCATGCGATTGAGGATTACGGCGTGCTGCTGACGTTGTCCAATATGTCCGTTTATATTCCGGCATTCGACGAGGACGTGGCGGAAGTGGTTGCCCGCGCCGGCGCTTCGCCGCGTCCCGCGTACATCCGCCTGGGACGGGGTGAAGCGCCGGGGGGCTACCGTACTCCCGCCTATGCGCCTTGGCGGCAGCTGACCCGTGGCAAGGGAGGGGTGGTGATTGCAGTCGGGCCGTTGGCGGGAACCTACATCGGGGCTTTCGAACACTTGCCCGGGGAAGACCGTCCCAACCTCTGGGTTGTCAGCGAACTTCCGCTGGAGCTAAATCCTTTGCCGGAAGAACTGTTATTCCAAATTAAGACATCCTCCAAGCTATGTGTTGCCGAAGAGCATGTACGGCATGGCGGATTCGGCTCCGGTCTGTTGTTGTATTTGGCTGAAAGAAACATTGCGGTGCATGGCTTTCGCCATCTTTATGCCCGCGCACACCATTTTGACCGGTACGGATCGCAGTCTTTCTTACGGCGCCAATCCGCGCTTGATGTGGATTCCATGCTTGCGCTATTGAATGATGTTTTCATTGCGGAGAATTCATAGCTATGCCTGATATTCAAGCGTATATACGTTCCCTGCGCGGGCCTGTTCTGGTCACGGGCGCGTCGGGTTTTATCGGGGCCAATCTGTTCAAAATGCTGGCAGCGGGTCGTGATGATGTTTTCGCCGTGGTTCATCGGGAAAAGGGCTGGCGTCTGGTTGACGTCAGGGACGAGCGGGTAATTGCGGTTGACATCAACGACTATGCCGCAGTCAAAAACATGATCAATAGCGTAAGCCCGCAAACAGTTTTTAATTGCGTGGCCTATGGTGCCTACTCGTTTGAGGAAGACTCCAATCTGATTTACCAGACTAACTTTCAGGCTGTGGTCAATTTGGTCAGTCTGCTTGCAAGGGGGGGGCTAAGCGCTTTCGTTCATGCGGGGAGTTCGTCCGAGTATGGTACGAATTGTACCGCTCCGTCTGAAGATAGCGCGTGCGAGCCGAATAGCCCCTATGCCGTATCCAAGGTGGCGATAGCCGGATATCTGCGTTTCATGGGTAAACAGCGCGAATTTCCCTGCGCCAATTTGAGATTGTATGCAGTCTACGGTCCTCTCGAGGATACCTCCCGTTTGTTTCCCAATCTGCTGCGTCAGGCGCTTGCCGGAAAATTGCCTCCCTTCGTCGATGCCCGCACCTCCCGAGACTTCATCCACGTGGACGATGTCTGTGCCGCGTTTATCATGACAGCGGCCAGAATGCACCCGGGCTTGTACGGGGAAAGTTTTAATGTGGGCACAGGCATTAAGACCACCATAGCTGAATTGTCAGAGGTGGCACGGCGCGTTTTTGGCGTGGCGGCGGAGCCGCAGTTCGGCACTATGGAAGGACGCGCGTGGGATCTGGCGGATTGGTATGCCGACCCGCGTAAGGCGGCTGCACAACTCGGCTGGCAACCCCGCGTTAAACTGGAAGAGGGACTGCATTCCATGGCGCGTTGGGTGGCGCAATTGTCCGACAGCGAAATGTTGGCCGCATCCAAGAAGAATATCAGCGTACGCAAACGCAGCCTAACCGCCATTGTCGCCTGCTACAAGGATAGCCGGGCCATTCCCGTCATGTACCGCCGCTTGACCGATATATTTCACAAGCTGGAGATCGATTACGAGATCATCTTCGTCAATGATTGCAGTCCGGATGATAGTGCGCAAGTAATTCTCGGCATCAGTGCCGACGACCCGCGTGTGATCGGCATTTCGCATTCGCGCAATTTCGGCTCGCAGATGGCTTTCCGCAGCGGTATGGAGCTTTCGACGAAGGACGGTGTCGTTCTGCTCGATGGTGACCTGCAGGATCCGCCGGAATTGATAGAAGCATTTTATGCCAAATGGGAAGAGGGATACGATGTTACCTACGGTCGCCGCGTCAAACGCGAGATGCCGTGGCATTGGAGCCTGATGTACAAACTCTTCTATCGTCTCTTTGCCATGTTTAGCTACGTCAATATTCCCCTCGATGCGGGTGATTTTTCGTTAATGGATCGCCGTGTCGTAGGCTGGCTGCTAAACTGTCCCGAGCGTGATTTGTTCGTGCGCGGCTTGCGTGCTTATGTCGGCTTCAGGCAAACCGGTGTCGATTATGTACGCCCGGAACGGATGTTTGGGCGGTCTACCAACAACCTGATCAAAAATATAGACTGGGCCAAAAAGGGCATTTTTTCCTTCAGCAATACGCCGCTCACTATGCTTACCACCGTGGGCGTGATCTCATTCGCACTGTCCATGCTGGCGGCTGGCGTAATTGTTCTGCTGCGGATTTTTGTACCGGATATTGCTCCGCGCGGCTTTACCACACTCCAAATCCTGATTTTGGGGTTTGGTTCATTCAATCTCTTTGCCATTGGTCTGGTGGGAGAATATGTAGCTAAAATTATGGCGGAGGTTAAGGGGCGTCCGCGCCTGATACGCGCCGCGTTGATCCGCAACGGGAAAGCCACGGAACTTTTGCCTGATGGCAAAGCATGTTGAGCGTGTGGCATTGGCTGATATTTTGATTTTTGACCATGAAAAAATCCCGATCATGCCCGGTCTGCCATACGGGTTCTGAAAAAGCAAAACTGCTTGTCGAAAAAAACTTTGATCCGTCCAGGCTGTCCGGATTCAGTTTTGCTTCGCGCAAAGAGCCCGAATTGATGTGCCACCGGATGGTGCAATGCCCGTGTTGCGACTTGGTCTATGCGGATCAACCGCTTGACGAATCCGAGCTGGCACAGGCATATCATGCGGCTGACTATGATAGTTCGGAAGAAGCGGGCGATGCGGCTGCATCCTACATCAAGGCCATGCGGCCGACATTAGGCAAGCTTGCGCGGCGTCAAAGCGCACTGGAAATCGGCACAGGCAATGGTATTTTTCTCGAGTATTTGTCACACGAAGGTTTTACCAATCTCGTCGGCATCGAACCCTCGCCTGCGGCTATAGCCGATGCTCCGGAATGCCGCCGTATCTGGATAAAAGAGGGCATGTTCGACGAAAAGGACTACACTCCGGAATCGTTCGATTTGATTTGTTGTTTCATGACGCTGGAACATGTGCGCGATCCCAATATAGTCGCGGGTGCGGCTATTCGCCTCCTGCGTCCGGGGGGAGTTTTTGTCGCGATAACGCACGATTACCGTAGTTTGATGAATAGGCTGCTGGGCAATCGCTCACCTATTATTGATATCGAACATATGCAACTCTTTTCAAGGCGCAGTGTTCACACCCTATTCGAAAATACCGGTTACACTGATATCACCGTATGCCCTTTCGCCAACACATACTCGCTACGCTACTGGATGCGACTGTTTCCCTTGCCTTCCGGAATTAAATCAGCGCTTGCCGGTTTCATATCAATTTTGGGTATGAATAACCTCAAACTAAAAGTGAATGCGGGTAACCTCCTTGCTGTCGGCTTCAGGCATGGCTGAGTTACGCTTCCTGTTCAAGCTTCATTTCGCACCCTGGATGCTGGTATTCGCCAGTGCGGCGATGGCGGTAACCGCCTACCTGCAGGCACTGGATTACCCGTTTGTTTCTGACGACAGGATACAAATTGAAGGCAATGCCAAGCTGGCAGAACTCCATCCGACTGAGCTATGGCGCCTGTTTGCCGAACCGTATAACGCCGCATCCGAGTTTCTGCCACTTCGGGATTTTTCTTATTGGCTGGACCTTAAACTATTCGGCTTAAATCCCGCGGCATTTCATGCGCACAATATTGTCTTGTATCTGCTTTGCTTGCCGCTGGTCTATGGTGTTACTTTAAAATTGTGGCAATATTTCCGCCTTGCCGACTCGGCAAGCGCCCCTTGGGCGGCGGCAACAGTTACCGCCTTATTTGCGCTGCATCCTGCTCTGGTTGAGTCCGTCGTCTGGATTACCGGCCGCAAGTATGTGCTTCCCAACCTGTTCTCACTGCTTGCGTTATGGTTTGCCGTCAATGTCCGGCGGGAGAGAAATTTTTTCACGCCGTATGTCGTTGCCGCACTGCTTTCCTTTGTGGCGGTAATGCTGTCGAAAGCATCCTATTTCTCCGTGGCCCCGGTTATCGCCATGTTGTGGGTAATTTATTGGTACGACATTCCAAAAATGGACAGGCGCCGTTCTTTGTTGCTTTGGCCTTTGGCTATTTTGCTTTTGGCAAGCGTTCTGTTGTTGATCTTTATTTTTAGCAGCTCGGGAACTTCGCCCCCCTATTGGGGCAGCGAGACAGTTGTCAGAACGTTGGCCGTGCTGGGGTGGTTGACTGGTCTTGCCGTCAGCCCGGAGAGTCGTCATTTCTTTTACCCGGTGGGCGATCCGTATCTTTCCGGCATGGTGGCCCTCGGGGGAGTTGTTTTGATATCGGCTGTTGCCGGGATGTTAATGCTCCTGGGTAGAAAGACGCTGGAAGGGTTTGCCGTGGTGGTATTTGTACTGCTCTGCATACCTAATTTGCAGCTGATTCCTTACGGTGCCCCATCGCTCGTTCAGGACCGGTTTCTTGCGCTTGCCGTATGGCCGATTGTCCTGATTATTGTTTCTCTTTCATGGCGACTGAAGCGGCTTCCTCGATCGCTACTATTGTTGTTCATTGCATTATTATGGGGCGCACAGACTATAGAACGTCCCCGCGATTGGCGTAGTTTCGAAGGGATTATAGACGCCGATTTGCGCGCCAACCCGGGCTATTTTATGCCTGCCGTGTTTAAGATTGTCGGCTCCGAGTTGCCACAGGGCCGCTATCAAGAAGCGGGCGAAACGGCTGCAAAAATAATTGCCCCGGAATACCGGGATATTATGGTCAAGCTGATTAATGCGGATCAGGCCGTAAATGTCGATGCCCGTGCCAGGGGCAATTCCGATGCGGCTATGAACCGCTTACAAGACTTTGGGAAGCTACTGAAACAGGTCCCGGTTGAAGCCCAATGGAATTCTCCGGTACAGGTTGTCTGGATTAAATGCCAAAGCAGGCTTATAAAGTTGTGGCTGTCGTTGGCGCAACAATTCCCCGGTGATGTGAGGGTGCGCTACAACGCCGGTATTTGGATGGCGGAAAACGGATTCTATAAGGATTCTGTAGTTCAATTAAATGCGGCAATCGGGACGCAACGACTGCCGGAGTCGCTGCGTGGCCCGGCACTCAAGAACCTGGGCCTGGCGTTGATAGGCGTTGGGCGCATTAACGAAGCGGAGGCGCCTCTTCGTGCGGCATTGGAACAGTATAAAACAGATGCCCAAACAAATTGTCTGCTTGCAGTCGTTTATCAACTGACCAACAGGTCAGAAGCGGCAATACGCGCTGAAGCTGCCTGTTCCCTGCCCGCGCTGAAAGACGCGCAATATTCTGATTAGGAATGCTCTTCAATCTGCGTACGGCCGGTGCATTTGCTTGAGGCCCGTGCTGCTGCTTCGATACGGCGGGTTTGTTTGTAAACCTCTGCAAGAAAACAATACGCCCGCAAATCGGGCTGCGGTTGGGCCAATGCTGCGTTAAGTGCAACTTCTGCTTCAGTGGGGCGCCCGGTTTTTATCAAGGCAATTCCCAGACTCACGTTAACGGGCGCGCGTAAAGATTCGGGAAGGTGCGGAGACCCGGATGCGGCGCGCAAATGAATTTCCGCATCCTGATAGCTGTGCATGGACAATAAATATAGTCCGGCGTTATAGCGTACCAAAACGTTTTCGGGAAAATGATCGGACAGAAACTGCCAGGCATTCGCAAGGGTAACTCCAAGCTTTTGCCATAGAAATAACAGGGGGGTATCCCACCGGGTCTGGGCAGGGGGTGTTTCAAGCATCTTTTTCAGCTCCAGCAGCAGCGGGATTGCTTTATCCGGTGTCCCGGCTGTCAACGCGTTAACTTGCAATATCGGAGCGGTCTGAACGAGTTTAATCATCACGTTTCTGACTTCGGGAGAGGTGATATGACTGGCAGTTTCTCCCGCCTCGCGATACAAGCCATTGTGAACCTGCACATTCAGAATGGTATAAAAAGCAGGGAAGTAATACCCGGGATATTCCCACATGTCGGCTTCAACCAGAGTCTCAAAATTGCGCCAGTCGCGCGGTCGTTCCAGCGTTTGCAAGAGCCACGGTAGTGTAATGCCAATCAACAGCACAGTACGGAGCAGCGGCTTGAATCGCCACGCCAGCATGACAATTAACAATATGGCCGGCCATATCGCCAGTGCGATATAACGGTCGGAAACAAGGGAAGGCGGTTTGGCTGGAACCAGCTGTAAATAGGGCAGGCAGAGCAGCACAAACACGAGCAGGGTAAAGCCTGCGAGGGAACGCTTGCTCAGGAGTGCGGAAATCCCCCAAGCTGCCGCACTGAGCACGGCTATCCCCAGTGCAACCATAGCGGGAAGCCACGGATCTTCAAAAACCGGATGGAAATAATTTCTGGTTTCAGGGCTGAAGGTAATTCGGGTCAGCCCTCCCAGTACAGCCAATGAGCGGATGAGTGCCTCTATTCCGAAGTATGCCGGGACAGTGTCGAACCCCGCGTTGTTGAAAATAAATACCAGCAATAATAATGCTGCCAGAAGCAATAGGGAAAGCGGCCACATTAGCATTGAATGCCGTCTTTGCGCGGCCGGGAATTCGCGTCGAAAGACTATCCAAAGAATGGCGATGACCGGTGCCAGCGCGACATAGGAAGCTTTGGAGAACATTACCGCCCCAAAAGCCGCCAGAGTGGCTAAAGCGTAGCCGGATTTAAATCCGTTCTCGCCTTTTGTTTTCAAAGCAAACAATAGCGCAAGCATGGAAAAAAAATCCGGCAGGATATATTTGCGTCCGCTGATCCACACAACGGACTCAACCAGGGCGGGATGCAATGCAAACATTGAGGTGACAGCGGCTGCAACCCAAGGTGCGCTTGCCGGCTCTTGCGGACGAAATTGCCGCCATAACTCCGCGGTGACCGCATACACAAGCGGCAAACAGAGCAGGAACAGCAGCATGTTGTGCAGGCGGAAACCGGCGGGATTTTGGCCGAACAGGGTAATATCGATCCAGTAGGAAAGATCGCGGATCGGGAGGAATTCAAAGCCGATGTTGTACGGTACGACCAGAAGTCGCCACAACTCACCCGTTTGCAGTCCGGCCAGAGCCTTGTTGGTGACTACATAAGAAATATCGTCAGAAATAAAAGGATAATCCAGTGCCTGACTATAGGCGGCCAGCGCTATTATTGCGCAGGCCAGTACCGGTACCCACGGGGCAAATTGCTGAAGGCTGAAGCGGGAAGATATTGTCATGGGTATGGCCGGCAGGAAATGAATTTTACGTCTCGCTCACTTTCTGTTAAGTTTTCCCCGCTATGAATTTCCGGGGGTGGGGGAGACAGGCGGGAACGCTAACGCTTTTCATGCGCAGCTGCAATTTCCCTGAATTCCTTGAGTTCGCTTTCTATCGTCGAAAGTTCGTAGTAATCCGAGCCGGATTTCTTTGCCAACTCCAGTTGCTCAATAGCACCATGCAGATTGCCGCGTAACGCATAGGTATAAGCCAAGGAATGGTGTTCTTCCTGTATCTTGCCGAGGGCGGCGTAACTGCGCGCCTGCAACTCATACAAGCGGGGATCGGTCGGGTGGCTGATGATTTGTTCGTTTAGCAGCTTGAGTGTATCGGGATAGCGTTTTGCCTGCAGCAACAAATCGACATAGTCATAACTCAAAGCGCGGTGCTGCGGAAAATTTTGTGTGGCAGTATGATAGAACTCAATGATGCCGTCACTTTTGATGGCCTGTCTGATTTGTCCATCCAATGTCGCGAGCATCGGGTTAAGTGCGGCTTCATCTTGCAGCGGGGAAAATTCCTTTGCTGCGCGGTCGGCCATGCCGCTTCTTAACAAAGCCATTGCCAATCCGTAGCGTTGTGCTATTTGATTGCCATATTTTTGTGCGCCGAGCGCATCGGTAAAGAAAGCAACGGCTTCCTTGGGGGGCCGCTGTATTGCCTGTAATTTGGCGCGTACCAGATGAAAATTGAGGTTGTCTGCAACCAGATGATAGGGTATCTGCTGAACGCGATTGGCTATGTCGGCAACGCGTTCACTGGTGACCGGATGGGTACGGAAGTACGAAGGAGTGCCCCCTTCCAGAAGTCGCGTGGCCTTTTGCAGGCGTTCCAGAAAAACGGGCATGGCATGGGGATCGAAACCGGATTTTTGCAGGGTGTCGAGCCCGATGCGGTCTGCCTCCTGCTCGTTGGCGCGGCTAAAATTGAGTTGTCTTTGGATGGCCCCTCCCTCCGCGCCAACGATCGCTGCTTGGGCCGCTTCGGGATTGCTGCGTGCAGCCAGAATGGCCACGGCAATAGCGACCATGGAGGCCAGAGTATCTACTTTTTGACCCGCGATCATGCGAATTACATGATGCTGGGTGGCGTGTGAAATTTCATGGGCCAGTACAGACGCGAGTTCCGACTCGCTTTGCGCGATGAGTATCAGGCCGGTATTAACCCCGATAAACCCGCCGGGAAGCGAAAAGGCATTAATTACATTGTCATCAATGGCAAAAAATTCAAATCCCAAGCCCGGTTCGCTACTGTTGGCGGCGAGTTGGTAACCAATATGATTCAGGTAGTCATTGATTTCCGCGTCGTCCAAATAACTTTTCGCCGAGCGTATTTCGAACATGCTTTGCTCGCCGATCTGGCGCTCTTGCAGCGGGGATATGGCCGCTTGGGATACGTCGCCCAGATCGGGTAATCCTTCGGCGCGGGATCCGGGGACTGACACGCCCAGCATGACGAAGAAGAAAAAGATTGGCGCGGATCGCAAAAATTTCTGAAAAATAGATTGGTCAAAACGATATCGAATTTGCAGCGATCCGATTTTCTCGGGACAGTGGCGGAATACTTTCGAGAGGCACCCGGTGTTCTTTTTGTGGTAAAAATATTTCATTCCTGCTGTCGTGTCCCATTCCCAGTGGATTATCCAAGTTTATGGCGGATATGATACCCGTTTTGCGGGCTAGTTCCTAAAATACAATCTGGACAATGTTGCCTAAAACCAGCAAAATTGCGCTTCTATACACAATTTCAGAAACACCATCCGGCCTAATGGACATTATCGGCAAGTATGAAATCATCAGAGAACTGGGTAAAGGCGGAACCAGTACCGTGTATCTCGCACTGGATCCGTTCAACAACCAGCAAGTTGCGCTCAAGTTATTCAACTTTGACAAAAATCCCGATCCCGGTCTCGCCAAAACTCACCGCAAATTGTTGCTGACGGAGGCATCTCTGGTGGGGAAATTATCCCATCCGCACATCGTTAAGGTTTTCGATGCGATGCTCGAAGGCCCGGTCAATTTCATGGTGATGGAGTACGTTGAAGGTGAAACGCTGGCGCACTATACCGATGTTTCCCGCTTGTTACCCTTCGGTACAATTTCTGAAATTATATACAAATGCTGCAAAGCACTGGAATATGCCGAACAACAGGGAGTCATACACCGCGACATTAAACCCGCAAATATTCTGCTGAAAGGGCAAAGTGACATCAAGATCTCCGATTTTGGGTCGGCAATGGTTCTGAGTCAGCAAACCACCCAGGTGGTCGGCGTGGGATCCCCTGCCTACATGTCACCCGAGCAGATCGATGAGCAGGTTTTGACTCACCAGACCGACATTTACTCGCTCGGTGTGACGATGTACCAGTTGCTCACCGGCAAGTTACCCTTTGAGGGGGCAAACAACTACAGTTTGCTGTATCAAATTATGAATGTTGAGCCGCAGCCTGTCGGCAAGTTTCGTCCCGGAATTCCCCAGGAGCTGGAAGCCATCGTTGTGCGTGCCATGAAAAAAGATATGACGCAGCGCTATCAGACATGGAACGAGTTTGCCCAGGACTTGGTGAGTTTCTACAGCAAGGATGTAGAAACCCACACAGATATTCTTGATATGGAAAAATTCGATATATTGAGAGCGCTGGCCTTCTTCAAAGATTTCAGCGACGTCGAATTGTGGGAAGTTTTACGTATCAGCGAATGGCGAAAAGTGCCCATGGGGAAACATATATTGCATGAGGGGGGGCTGGGAAAAGAGTTTTTTATATTGGGCCATGGAACGGTAAAAATAATCAAGCGCGGCCTTTTGCTGAGCGTTTTGAACAAGGGGGATTGTTTTGGGGAAATGGCACATCTTTCGGAACGAAATTTCACGCGCACCACAGATGTGGTCGCGAGTTCAAATGTGACCCTGATTGAAATCAATCCCGAAATCCTGGAACGGGCCACTCCGGGTTGTCAATTTCAAATTGATGCCGCATTTCTGCGCTTGTTGGTTAATCGTCTGGATGCGGCCAATACCCGAATTTCAAATCTATTGAGTTCCGATGAGAAGGCAGGGGCAGAGGATACCACTCTATAGAGGAGTAGAATTGCTCTATTATTTCACAGTGTGGTGCACTCGTTCCTGTGCCAGTTGCAATATTAATATTCGTTCAATTATTTGACATCGAGTAATTCAACATCAAAAATTAAAGCTCTGTTGGGTGGAATAAAGCGCCCGGCACCGCGTGATCCGTATGCAAGTTCGGAAGGAATGGTCAGGGTGCGCTGTCCGCCGACTTTCATCCCGGCAACGCCTTGATCCCAGCCCCTGATTACGCGACCCGCACCCAGCGGAAACGAGAAGGGCTGCCCGCTTTTGAACGAACTGTCAAATTCTTTCCCCCGATGATCCGGCTTGTCGGGTGCGTAGGTATAAAGCCAGCCGGTATAGTTCACCGTAACCATTTTGCCGGGGCTGGCTTCTGCGCCGGTGCCTGTTTTGGTATCGGTTACGATGAGTTCAGTGATTGGGGCGGAGCTGTCGGCAGTTTGCGAAAAGGCTTCCGCAGGCTGAAACTGCATCGCCACAGCCAATACTCCGAAAATAACGGGTGAAATCCGCGCGTTAAACATGATATGTACCCGCTGGTTTACTTGACATCAATCAACTCAACTTCGTAAATCAGTGCGGAATTTGCCGGTACAACTCCGCGCCACATGGTGTGAGCACCATAGCCCAGTTCGGCAGGAACAATCAGGGTTCGTTTACCCCCGACTTTCATGCCTGCAATACCCTGATTCAGTCCTTTGATCTTTTTATCTGTGCCCAGTTGAAACGTGTCGGGCTGGCCATTATCGCTGGTGCTATAAAATTTGCCCCCCTTGTGGTCGGGTTTCTCCGGATTGTAGGTGTACAGCCAGCCGGAATAGTTAACGGTTACAATTTTTCCGGCAGTAGCCTCCGTACCCGTTCCGATGCCGGTGTCGGTTTTTTTAAGTTCCTTGATAGGGTCGCGTTTGGCTTCTGCTGTGCCGGTTGCCGTGATTTGCGCGAGGGCGGGGTGTGCAGAAATTGACAGAATCAAAGCAAATACGCCGAGATACACAGTTGTTGCAGTTTTAAGCATAATTAATAAACCTCATTAAAAAATACCGATGCCAAATAATACCATTATCCTTGTTTAGTATCCAAATGCACGTGCGCATTGATAAAAGGCAAAGCTGGCCAACCATGCCAGTACCAGAGACCAGGCAATGGAAAATGCCATAAAGCCTGCATTTTTGGACTCACTGCGCATGGTGGCCATCGCGGACAGGCAGGGGGTGTAAATCAGGGTAAATAACATGAAACTGTACGCTTGCACCCAGTCAAGGTGCAGCGCCAGTGAGTTGCTTAAGGCCTGCCCGCCCAAGCCGTAAATTACTGCGAGTGAACCGATGACGATTTCTTTGGCGACGAATCCGAAGATCAGTGCAATGGTGAGTTCCGGTGTGATACCCAGAGGTTTGAAGAGAGGATGCAGCCATGCGCCTGTCATTCCCGCAAAAGTGCCCGCGCTGGCCGGTGCGGCAGAGGGGGGCAGGTGGGTAAGTAGCCATACCAATACTACTCCTGCAACAATGAATTTGCTTGCGCGGTGAATGAAATGGTAAACCTCGACCCAGCCGCGCAGCATGAGCTGGCGCAGGGTGGGGAAACGGTAGGGGGGTAATTCAAGTACGAACGGTTCGCTGTTGGGAAGATAACGTTTGAAGATCAACGCAGTAAGGATCGCGCTTGCAAAACTGAACAGGTATAAGCTGAACAGCACCAGCGGGGCTGTTTTGGGAGAGAACAAAGCAGCGGTGATAAATACAAATACCTGCAACCGGGCGGAGCACAGCGAGAAAGGGATCACCAGCATGGTCAGCAGGCGCATGCTGCGCGAGCGCATCACCCGCGTGCCCATCAATGCGGGTACATTGCATCCGAACCCCATCAGCAACATCACGAAACTACGACCATCCAGCCCCATTTTGGCCATCAGTGCATCCATCAGAAAGGCGGCGCGGGACAGGTATCCGGTGTCTTCAACGATTGCCATGAACAGGAAAAACAACACGATCAGCGGCACGAAAGCGGCAACGGTGGCCAAACCATTGTATATCCCGTCCAGAAACAGCCCCTGAACAGAAACGGGCAAGTCTGCGAGTAGCGGAATGATGGCAATATTGCGCAACCATGCAAATAGATCATTCACCCCGGTTTGCAGCGGTTGTCCGAACAGGAAAATGGCCTGAAACAGCAAATACATAATCCCAAAGAAAAGGGGTAGCCCCAGCCAGGGGTGCAATACGAGGCGATCAAGCTGGTCAGTAAGATTATCCGGCAAACGAACCGGGACTTGCACAGAGTGTTGTAGCACGCGCACCATTTCGAGCTCGATCTGGCTGTCCGTTTCGAGTTGGCCGCGCAGATGTTCGGCTAAGCCGGGAGTGTTGTAGCGCAAAGCTTTGGTAACGGCCTTCAAGGTATCAGCATAGCCCGAGCCATATTTTGCACTGAGCAGGAAGACGGGGACGCCGAGCGCCTCGCTCATCTTCATGGTGTCTATGGTGATGCCGAGCTTTTTGGCTTCATCAGCCATGTTGAGCAGAACGACCATGTTCAGGTTGATCTGCTTAAGCTGCAGCAGCAGGCTGATCTGTCGTTCAATTTGGGTTGCATTGAGCACAATTAAAGCCAGGTCGGGCACATTGTCGTGCAGGAAATGACGCACGACCTGTTCGTCCTCGGAAAAGCCGTGCAGGTCATAGATGCCGGGCAGATCAATGATTTCAACCATATCGCTGCCCAGCACAATCTTTCCCGCCAGCAGTTCCACGGTAATGCCGGGCCAATTGCCCACGCGCGCGGAGGCTCCCGTCATGCGGTTGAACAAGGTGGATTTTCCGGTATTGGGCATACCCAGAAGAGCGATACGCTTCATGCCCTTTTTACCATGATCTTGTCGGCTTCATTTACACGCAGCAGAATGTCGGTGGTGCCGATGCGTACTTGCAGAGGTCCGGAAAAACGGGCTTGGCGAATTACCCCGATAGTTTTCCCGTTACGGAATCCCATTGCCAGCAGTCTCTGGTGCAATGATCCATCGGAATGGATAGTCACTATGGTCGCGGTTTCGCCGGGAGCAAGACTTGAGAGTGATACTGCGTGCATGATACGGCAATAAATGTTGATGCCGACATTATATCCACAGCGTAAGTCTTTTGTGACGTAATCCAAGCAGAATCTTCCGGTGAACCAACAGTGAAATTGCTTGAAAGTTAACGGAGGGGGGCGCAAACCGCAGTTGAAGTTTTGTGTGCTCCCTGCAAACAACTGAAAATCATATAGAGGCATATTTAAGATTCAGTTAAAATGCCTGCTATTATTCAATACAGTGCCGGTCACTGAGTAAAGGCAAGGTTCACCATGATTAAGGGCAGTCTCGTTGCGATAGTTACGCCGATGCAGGAGGATGGCAGTCTTGACTTGGCTGCTTTTCGCTCGTTGATTGATTTTCATATCGAGCAAGGTACGGACGGCATCGTGGTGGTGGGCACTACCGGTGAGTCCCCCACAGTGGATGTCGAAGAGCATGAATCGCTGATTCAGCATGCGGTGGAGCACGCGGCCGGACGTATCCCGGTCATTGCCGGGACGGGGGCAAATTCCACCAAAGAGGCAATTGAACTGGCGAGTTTTTCCAGGAAGGCCGGTGCTGTTGCTTCGCTGAGCGTTGTGCCCTATTACAATAAGCCCACTCAGGAAGGTCTGTATTTGCACTTCAAGGCCATTGCCGAGGCAGTGGATATGCCGCATATTCTGTATAACGTGCCGGGTCGTACCGTTGCGGACATGAATAACGATACCGTGCTTCGTCTGGCACAGATTCCCAACATTGTCGGAATCAAGGATGCAACGGGAAATATGGAACGCGGCAGCGACTTGTTGCAGCGCGCTCCCGGGGATTTTGCGGTGTACAGCGGGGATGACGCGAGTACATTGGCGCTCATATTGCTCGGCGCACACGGCTCTATTTCGGTTACCGCCAACGTGGCACCCAAACTCATGCATGAGATGTGCTTGGCAGCTTTGAATGGCGAAGTTGCCAAGGCGCGTGAAATTAATTTCAGACTCCTCGGTTTGCATCGTCATTTGTTTGTCGAGGCCAATCCGATTCCTGTCAAATGGGCCGTGGCGCGTTTGGGGAAAATGAAAAACATATTGCGATTGCCGCTTACTCCGCTGACGACTCCCTCCCATGGCGTGGTTGAAGCCGCGATGCGCCAAGCTGGTATTATTTAAATTTTTGTCTGGATTTTAATTTGAGGAACTGCATGAAAATTTCCCAATTGACCGTACTCTCCCTGGCAATATTAACTATAGCCGGATGCGGCAGCATTGGCCTTGAGAGTAAGCGTGTAGATTACAAAGCTGCCGCAGTCAAGGCGGAGCCGCTGGATGTTCCTCCGGATTTGACGGCTCCTGCAGCGGAGGATCACTATGCTATTCCAGACGGGAGTTCTGCCGCGGCAAATTATTCGGACTTTGCCAAAGGTAATATTTCACCCCAAGCCCGCGTTGCTTCTGTATTGCCGGTGTCCCGGACTGTGCATTGGGAGCGCAACGGTTCGCAGCGCTGGCTGGTGGTGGATGACAAGGTTGAAAATATCTGGCCGGTAATTGTTGCATTCTGGAAAGAAAGCGGTTTCGTCATCAAGACGGAAAATATGCAGTCCGGAATAATCGAAACCGATTGGACAGAAAATCGTGCCAAGATTCCCATGGAAGGGCTGCGCAAGATTCTGGGTAAAGTGATAGACAACCTCTATGACTCCGGTGAGCGCGACATGTATCACGTCCGTCTGGAGCGTAGCAAGGATGGAAACAGCACGGAAATTTATCTTGCCCAATATGGCAAGGAAGAGGTGTTGAGCGCGGATAAAAATACCACCAAATGGATTTCACGTCCGAACGATCCGGAACTGGAAGCCTCGATGCTGCAGTTGCTCATGACCAAGCTGGTGGGTTCGGAAGCACAATCCAATATGCAGGCGGAAGTGCAGGCGACCGGGGGCGCCATACCGGATCACACGTTGCAAACACTGACCAACGGAAGCAAGGTCATATTGTTGAGTGAGCCCTTCGACAGAAGCTGGCGCAGAGTGGGGTTGGCACTTGAACACGAAGGCTATATTGTGGAGGACAAAAACCGGGCCAATGGCGTTTATTTCCTGCATGTTGAAGAAGAAGCAAAGGAAAAAAGTCTGCTCGACAAACTGGCTTTCTGGCGCAAGGAAGAAATTTCCAAACCTGCCCGGTATCAAGTTACCGTGCATGAAAGCAAAGAGGGCAGCGAAGTGGCTGCCAATAATGGAAACGGCGGGAGCAATGCCAACTCGCAACGAATTATTGAAGCCCTGTTCAAGGCGCTTGGAAAATAATGCGCCGTTGAGTTACGTGCGCATTGACTCATAATATTTTCAAGATTCATGCGTTTCGCATCACTCGGCAGTGGCAGTGAAGGCAATGCATTGGCGGTGCAGGTCGGGCAGACTTGCATACTGATGGATTGCGGTTTCTCCCTGGCAGAAACGGTTTCCCGTTTGGCGCGTTTGGGCTTGGACGCAGGCAAATTGAACGGTATAGTTGTCACGCATGAGCACGGCGATCATATATCGGGTGTGGCGCGGCTGGCGCGAAAATATTCCATTCCGGTTTGGTTAACGCATGGTACACGGCTGATGTGCTCCAAGGTATTGGGCGGATTGTCCGGGATGACGGAAATTATTCCCAATCACTCCTTCACTATCGGGGAAATGCGGATACTGCCTTATCCTGTCCCGCACGATGCGGCAGAACCGGTACAGTATATCTTCACCGACGGCGTAAAACGGCTGGGTGTGTTGACTGATACCGGCTGTATCACACCCCATATTGAAACGACGTTGAACGGATGCGATGCGCTGGTGCTGGAGTGCAACCATGATTCCGTTATGTTGGCCAACAGCGATTATCCCTTTAGCTTGAAGCAACGCATCGGCGGGCGTTTCGGTCATCTCAACAATGCGGATGCCGGGGCCTTGCTTGCCAAACTGGATAACAGTCGACTACAGCATATCGTTGCGGCTCACTTGAGTCACAAGAACAATACGCGGCAACTCGCGGTTGAAGCGTTGAGCAGGGCGATCGGGAGTGAAACAAGCAGGATTACGGTTGCGACACAACAGGAAGGTTTAACCTGGTGCGAGATAAGTTGAGAATAAAAAAGCCGACGCAAGTCGGCTTTTTTACGGGCTGAAGCAATACTATTTCTTTGCTGGTTCGGCAGCCGGAGCCATAGCCGCTGCAGGAGCGGGTGCGGCTGCAGGAGCAGAGGCAGCATCAACAGCCGATGCGGGGGCCGGAGCCGGAGCGGCAACAGGAGCCGGAGCGGGAGCAGGCTTTTCGCCGCATGCGGTTAAAGAGAGAGCCAACAGGGCGGCAACTAAAGTATAACGTATCATTTTGATTCCTTAAATAAAATAAATTTACGAGGTTGCGAGGCATAGCGGGTTACTACGTCACGGGGCGGCATTCTAACAACATTTTGTGGAAATTTCAGCCTGTTATAGCCGTTGTTGTTTTTTTGGCACTGGAAATTGAAGCAGATTTGCCTGGCTATACGTTGAAATTGGTGCAGGGGGATATGATCACCATGCTGCATCAATCATCAATTTGTCCACAACAGAGGCGGGGCAACATTGGAACGGTTCTGTTGCTTGAATGGGATATCATGTCCGGATGAAAAGATGTCCCATGCCGGATAATTATCAATGAGAGAACAAACTAAAGGGAACCACCCGATGTTCGGCCTTCTCTCCGAAGAGATAGAGGGATTCGATCTGTTGGTTGAACTTGCGCTGGATATGCGCTGGTCATGGAACCATGCAACCGATGAAGTATGGCGGCAGCTGGATCCCGTGTTGTGGGAACTGACCCATCATCCCTGGGATGTCCTGCAAACTGTATCACGGGAGAAAGTTCAAGCGTTATTGGCCGATCCGGACTTTCGCAAAACGATAGACTCTTTATTGCAAATTAAAAAGCACAAGGCCGAAGCGCCAGCCTGGTTTCAGCAAGCTCATCCCGACTCTCCCCTTACCTGTGTTGCGTACTTCTGCATGGAATTCATGTTGAGCGAGGCGCTTCCGATCTATTCGGGCGGATTGGGCAATGTTGCGGGCGATCAGTTGAAGGCAGCCAGTGATCTGGGGGTTCCGGTAGTGGGGGTTGGGTTGTTGTACCAGCAAGGATATTTTCGTCAGGCCATCGATCAGAACGGTTGTCAGCAAGCCTTGTTTCCGTATAACGATCCGGGGCAATTGCCTATCACTCCCTTGCGCAAATCAAACGGCGAATGGCTGCGGCTGGAAGTGGCCTTGCCCGGTTATTCCGTCTGGTTGCGTGTATGGCAAGTCCAAATAGGACGGGCAAAATTATATTTGCTGGACAGCAACGACGTGGCCAATTTTCCCGCTCATCGGGGCATAACCAGCGAACTATACGGGGGCGGGCCGGAATTGCGCTTGCAACAGGAGTTGTTGCTTGGACTGGGTGGCTGGCGCTTGTTAAGAGCGCTTGGTTTGCAGCCCGAAGTTTGTCATTTGAACGAGGGGCATGCGGCCTTTGCCGTACTGGAACGCGCCCGAAATTTCATGGAAGAAACGGGCCACTCTTTTGAGGTGGCGCTGACGGTTACCCGTGCGGGAAACTTGTTTACCACTCACACGGCGGTTCCTGCCGGTTTTGACTGTTATGCCCCCGCGCTGATCGAACAATATCTCGGACGTTATGCGGCAAAACTTGGCATTACACCCCATGATTTATTGGCTCTGGGACGCATAAATCCGGACGATCCGTCGGAGAGTTTTAATATGGCTTATCTTGCCATACGCGGGAGCGGGGCAGTCAATGGTGTAAGCCGCTTGCATGGTGAAGTGAGCCGGCAACTTTTCGGCCCGCTCTTCCCGCACTGGCCGACCACTGAAGTCCCCGTCAGGCATGTGACCAACGGCGTTCATGTACCGACCTGGGATTCTGCCGCGGCTGATGCACTCTGGACGGAGGTCTGCGGTCAGGAGCGCTGGCTGGGAACTGCCGAAACGCTGGCGCAGGATATGCGACAGGTTTCGGATGCCAGGCTGTGGGAATTTCGTATTGCCGCCAGTCTATCCTTTGTGTCTTTCGTTCGCGGGCGTATGTCCCGACAACTGGCAACTTCCGGTGCTCCGGGCGAAGCGGTTGCGGAAGCGGCCCATCTTTTTGATCCCAACGTGTTGACTCTTGGCTTTGCAAGGCGGTTTGCCTCCTATAAACGTCCCAATCTGCTGTTGCACGATCCGGAACGGCTGCTGCGTTTGCTGACTAATTCGCAACGGCCGGTTCAGCTCGTCATTGCCGGCAAAGCGCACCCTTCAGACCTTGCAGGTCAGGAGCTCATAAGGCAATGGACGCAATTTATCCGGCGTCCCGAGGCGCGCCGTCATGTGGTCTTTCTCAGCGACTACGACATGCATTTGACCGAACAGTTGGTGCAGGGGGTGGATGTGTGGCTGAATACACCGAGGCGTCCCTGGGAAGCATGCGGAACCAGCGGAATGAAAGTGCTGGTCAACGGCGGACTCAATCTGTCCGAACTGGATGGCTGGTGGGCCGAAGCCTATACTCCCGAAGTGGGGTGGGCGCTGGGTGACGGGCAAGAACACGGCGACGATCCTGCCTGGGATGCAGTCGAAGCTGAAGCGCTCTATCAGTTGCTGGAACGCGAGGTTATTCCCGGATTTTATACGCGGGATGAACAAGGTATCCCCTGCGCGTGGGTCGCGCGGATGCGTGAAAGCATGTCACGGTTAACACCGGTTTTTTCCGCCAATCGTGCAGTATGCGAATATACCGGGCAATACTATCTTCCGGCCGCATCGGCATACCGTGAACGCGCCGCAGACAATGGGGCAATCGGTGCAGGCATGGTCGGCTGGATGCACACACTGAAACAAAATTGGGATGCGCTTCGATTTGGCGGGGTGAAAGTGGATACCCATGACGGACAACATTGGTTTGAAGTTCAGGTTTATTTCGATGATGTTGCTCCCGATTCCGTCCGGGTCGAGTTGTATGCGGAAGGAAGCTGCGGTGCTGTTTCAGAGCGTATCGAAATGACAAAAGTGCGGCAATTGGTTGCAGCAAACGGCTATGCTTATCAGGCGGGTGCGCCTGCCGTGCGTCCGGCGTCGGACTACACGGCTCGAATTATTCCGTGCCACGAACATGCGTCGGTACCGTTGGAAGAGTGCCATATTTTATGGCAGCGCTAAGCCAGCTATAGGGCCACGAATTATGGATAGATGAGCCAGTACGGAATAAACTGTAAAATACGCAAAGAATACTTCCCCATACAAAATTGCAGTGAGCCAGATATGCCCTTAAACCTTTCCACAAATTCTGATATCCCGAAACACGAATGGCATTTTTTCCGCGCTGGCGGTTTTGATCAGGTATGTATCGACAACGGTGCCGATATGCTGTTGCTGGAACAGTTGGACCAGAAATTATGGGTGGCTTTGAGCTGCCCGACCAGGGGAATTGAATTTGATGCTCGAACGCTGGATTGGATAGACTCCGATCACGACGGACATATACGCGCGACAGATATTATTGCGGCGGCGAAGTGGGCGGGCGGATTGCTCAAAGACACCGATCTGCTGGTTAAGGGGGGGGATGTTTTGCCCTTGTCCGCCATCAACGATGCGGGCGTGGAGGGGCAACACCTGCTCGCTGCCGCACGGCATATTTTGCAAAATCTGGACAGGCCCGAGGCAGAGCTGATTTCCGCCGGAGATACTTCGGATACGCAAAAGCTGATTGCCGGCATGCGCTTTAACGGGGATGGAATTATCACTCCGCAAACGGCAGAAGAGGCGGACTTGCAGGCGGCTATCGAAGACATCATGGCGTGTTGCGACACGGTTTTGGATCGCAGCGGCGCGCGGGGAATTTCAAGCGAAACCTGCGATCAGTTTTTTGCCCGGGCTGAAGCTTATGTTGCCTGGTGGCAACGGGCGGAAGACGACAAGGATATTTTGTTTCTAGGCGCAGGAACTTTGTTGGCGACGGATTGTTTTCACGCGGTGAAGGCCAAGGTGGAAGATTATTTCATCCGTTGCCGCCTGGCTGCGTATGATCCCCGTGCAGCTGCGCCGCTGAGCCGCTCAGTGGAAGATTATCAGCTGTTGGCGAACCAGGCATTGGGTGCGGAGGCCGCCGGGGTGGCCGCTTTCCCGATTGCGGTCGTCGCTGCGGGCAAACCGGTGCCCCTGAAATCCTGCGTAAATCCGGCCTGGTTCACTGCGATACAGGCATTGCATGATCAAGTCGTCGTGCCTGTGTATGGTGAGAAAGATGCGCTAACCGAAGAGGAATGGAACGCACTATGCCGGAAATTTTCTGCAGTGGAAAATTGGCTGGCCGACAAACCGGTCTTGACGATTTCAGAGCATGCGGCAAAAAGTATCGAAGCACTCGGTATTGTGCAATTGCGTGCTTTTAAAGAGAAAGGAATTCAAGCCGCAATAGGCGATCTTATTGCGCGGGATCTGGCGTTGGAAGCTGAAGTCAATGCCATTGCCTCCGTGGATAAGCTTGTGCTGTATTGCCGTGATTTGCATACACTGGTGAACAATTTTGTTTCATTCCGCAATTTTTACACCGGGGCGGGCAAGGCGGTATTCCAGGCGGGGTCACTATATCTGGACGGGCGCAGTTGCGAGTTGTGCGTGCGTGTGGACGATGTGGGTAAACATGCCGTGCTGGCCAATTTGAGTCGTGTATGCATGGTTTACTGCGAGTGCACGAGAAATTCAGGGGCGGATAAGATATTTGTTGCCGCAGCCTTTACCGCGGGTGACTCAGACCAGTTGATGGTGGGGCGGAACGGCATATTTTACGACCGCAAGGGACTGGACTGGAATGCAACAATAATCCGCATCCTGGAACACCCCATCAGTATTCGCCAGGCTTTTTGGGCGCCCTACAAGCGTGCGGGCAAGATGATAGGCGAGCAAATTCAGAAACTCGCCGCCGCGAAGTCGCAGGCTTCAGAGGAGAAAATGTTCAAGTCAGCCATGGAGTCCGGAGCAAAAACGGATGCAGCCAAGTCGGCGCCCCCTCCGTTCGATGTGGCGAAGTTCGCCGGTATTTTTGCGGCCATCGGCCTCGCAGTGGGGGCCTTGGGTACGGCTGCCGCATCCATGTTGACCGGGCTGATCAGCTTGAAATGGTGGCAAATGCCTTTGGCGTTGGCCGGGCTGTTGTTGCTTGTCTCCGGGCCTTCCATGCTGATCGCCTGGTTCAAGTTGCACCAGCGCAATTTGGGCCCGATTCTCGATGCCAACGGCTGGGCAGTGAACGCGCGTGCCAAAATAAACATTCCGTTCGGAACTTCGCTGACCGGCATTGCGAAACTGCCGGAAGGCGCGGATCGTTCACTTATCGATCCCTATGCGGAGAAGAAACTCGTCTGGCCGTATTATGCGGCTATAGTACTGGTGGTTGTGGCACTGTGGTGGATGAAGGAGGCGGGTGTAAGGTAACTTACGGGGCTGACAGGCAAGTGCAAAATTGCAGTGCGGAAGCGCTGCCCCGTATTTTCCGCTTTAATTCCGGTTCCCCGAACCCCGGTCCCATGCTGAATAAACTCAATCCGACACAACGCGAAGCGGTGAAGTATCTGGACGGCCCTTTGCTGGTGCTTGCTGGCGCCGGCAGCGGCAAAACGGGTGTGATCACTCACAAACTGGCCTATCTGGTCGGGCAATGCGGCTACGCGCCGCGTAACATTGCCGCCATTACTTTTACCAACAAGGCCGCCAACGAGATGCGCGAACGCGTGGGTAAGCTGCTCAACGGGCGTGACGGAAAAGGTCTGACCATCAGTACCTTTCATGCCTTGGGCATGCAGATTTTGCGCGAAGAAGCCGGGTTGCTCGGTTACAAAAAGCAGTTCTCCATTTTTGACAGTGCGGATACGGCAAAGATCATCAGCGAATTGCTGGGGGCTCCGGACAAGCAGGATATCCGCATTGCGCAAAGCGTGATGTCCAATTGGAAAGCATCCTTCACTTCCCCTGAACAGGCATTGGGTACAGTCGAAACCGAAGCGGATCAGCGCAATGCGCTGTTGTATTCGCGTTATCAGGAAACGCTGCGCGCTTATCAGGCGATGGACTTTGACGACCTGATACGTTTGCCGGTCGAGTTGTTCCGGAATTTTCCCGAAGCGCTGGAGCGCTGGCAACAGCGTTTCCGCTACCTGCTGATAGACGAGTATCAGGATACCAACGATTGCCAGTACCAGATGACCCGGCTGCTGGCGGGAAGCCGGGCCGCGCTGACTGCGGTGGGCGACGATGACCAGGCGATTTATGCGTGGCGCGGGGCAAGCACCGCGAATTTGCAGAACCTGCAAAACGATCATCCCACCTTGCGAGTCATCAAGCTGGAACAGAATTACCGTTCTTCGCAGCGCATCCTGACCTGTGCAAATCATGTTATCAGCAACAACACCAAGCTGTTCGAGAAAAAGCTGTGGAGCGATCACGGTCCCGGTGATCCCATCAGAGTATTCGCCGCAAAGGACGATGCGCATGAGGCCGAGTCGGTCGTGTTGCGCCTGCTGTCGCATAAATTCGAGCATCGCACCCGGTTTTCAGATTATGCCATCCTGTACCGCAGCAATCATTTATCCCGCGTTTTTGAGGAGCAGTTGCGCGAGCACAAGGTACCCTATACGGTGAGCGGCGGAACCTCATTTTTTGACCGGGCGGAAATAAAAGACCTCACTGCCTATTTGCGTTTGATCGCCAATACCAACGACGACCCCGCGTTTATTCGAGCCATCACTACCCCCAAGCGCGGTATCGGCAACCAGACGCTGGAAAAGCTTGCCGCTTACGCGGGAACACGCAATGTCAGTCTGTTCGAGGCCGCATTCGAAAATGCCATGGTGCACCAGCTTAATTCCAGGCAACACGAAGACCTGCTGACATTCTGCAACTTTATTAATCGCATGGAGGAACGCGCCGCCCGCGAGGAGTGTGCACCGGTGCTGTCGGACTTGATGGGTGCCATCGATTATGAAACCTGGCTATTTGACAGCCATGAGCCGCGCCAGGCTGAAACAAAATGGGCCAACGTGATGGATTTTACCGGCTGGATCAAGCGCAAATCCGAAACCGACGGCAAGACGCTGCTGGAGATGACGCAAACCATCACCCTGATGAACCTGCTCGAATCCGGGGAAGAGGAAACCGATGCAGTTTCGCTTTCCACGCTGCATGCAGCGAAAGGGCTGGAGTATGGGCACGTGTTTATGGTCGGTGCGGAAGAAGGCATCTTGCCGCACCAGCGCAGCGAGGCGCCCGAACAGATCGAAGAAGAACGCCGTCTGATGTATGTCGGCATTACCCGTGCCCGCCGCTCGCTGCAAATCAGTTACTGTAACAAGCGCAGACAAGGCAAGGAATGGCAGCTTTGCGAACCGAGCCGTTTCCTGAAAGAACTGCCTGAAGCGGAAGTGGTTTTTTCAGGGGCGTTACCCGCTGGTAGTGCACCCGAAGTCAGCAAAGGGGAAGGGATGGCGAAACTGGCGCGGTTGAAGGCAATGCTGGGGTAAATTTGCGTAGCTCGGATGAAATATAATGGAATCCGGGATTGTTTTCATCTGCACCATGAATGGCGCTCCCGGATTACGCTGCGCTTCATCCAGACTACAAAATACATCAATGGGAATTACAGCAGCGGCTTTAATTTCAGAAAAATATTTTGCAGTATTCGCGGGTGTGCCTCTGCGGCGGGATGTAAATTATCCGCCTGAAATTGTTCCGGTGCGACGCCTTCCAGCATGAACGGAACCAGGGCTACATGATATTGTTGAGCCAATTTCGGGAAGGCGGACTTGAACTTTGCAGTGTAGTCCATGCCATAATTGGGCGGCAACTGCATGCCCAGCAAAAGTACCTTGGCATGTGTCTGCTGCGATAGCCGGATGAGCTCGCCGAGATTGGTTTCCATGTCGGTAATAGGTGTGCCCCGCAGACCATCGTTGGCACCGAGTTCGAGAATGACGATATCCGGAGTGTGTTGCCGCAAGGCTGAGGCGATGCGCTGGCGTCCGCCGGCGGTAGTTTCGCCGGTTATGCTGGCATTGACCACCCGATATTGCGGATGGCTGTGTTGCAGCTCCTGTTGCAGCAGGTACACCCAGCCCGCTTGACGCGGAATACCATAGTCTGCCGACAGACTATCGCCGAACACCAGAATGGTCGGTTGCGCGGCGTCCGTGGTCGCCGCTTGCGCGTAGCCGGCCCCTGTCAGCAGATAGCAAGCGAAAAATAAAACCAGACGGAAGAAAACAGGAAATTTCATGGCATCTATTGTGCAGGCAGTCAATCTCGGTAAGCAAGTGGTAAGTCCCTCAATGAACGGAAAGGTGCCGCCGCTGGTCATTCTGCACGAGGTCAATTTCACTGTGGAAGCGGGCGAGAGCCTCGCCATTACCGGTAGCTCGGGCTCCGGTAAGTCCACCCTGCTGGGTCTGTTGGCCGGACTGGATGCGCCCAGCAGCGGCACCGTTTACCTCGACGGCACGGATATATTCTCCTTCGATGAAGATGGCCGCGCGCGGCTGCGCGGTCGACTGGCGGGCTTCGTGTTCCAATCGTTCCAGTTGTTGCCCGCATTAACCGCGCTGGAAAACGTGATGCTGCCGCTGGAACTGCATGGCACATCCGATGCGCGCGAACGCGCCACGGAAGCCCTGGAGCGCGTTGGTCTTGCCCTTCGCATGTCACACCTGCCCAAACACCTTTCCGGAGGAGAGCAACAGCGTGTGGCGATTGCGCGCGCGTTTGTTGTCCAGCCGAAAATATTGTTTGCAGATGAGCCGACCGGCAATCTCGACGCCGCTACCGGCAATCAGATCATCGAACTGATGCTGGAACTGAACCGCGCGCAGGGTACCACGCTGATCCTCGTCACCCACGACGAAGCGCTGGCGCGGCGGTGTGGCAGGCAGTTGCACTTGGCGGCGGGACGGGTGGAAGGATAATGCAAATTAGAATTCACAAAAGAGCAGTAGAAGATATGGCGGTGTTAGTCGACTGGAGACTATTTGAGCCACTTTGATTGAGGTCTACATTTGCTCCTGTTGATAGAAGAAAATTAGTTAACGGGTACTCTGAGCTTTGGTTTGATAAAAAAAGTTCTCCCTGGGGCTTTACTCTGGGAGAAATTATATTTTGTAAAAACAAGATGGAGGAATGGGAGATTTGGTTTAACAACGGCCGGAACAGGACTAATCTATTAATCAAGCACCAGAATTTGATTCCTGTTTGTATTTTAGATGGAATGCCAGATGATGCTGATATTCAACGAGCAATTGTCAGGCAATTAAAGGAGGGAGACGTAGTAGATATTGCAGATTTGCCAATCTATCCAATGAGCAAAATAACGGAACTGAAGATCGCGTTAGGTGGAAATGAAGTTCCGTAGGGTGGATAAGCGCAGCGCATCCACCTAACCCATTCTTAAAGAGAGGGAAACGTGAGTAATTACCACCGAGTTTACATTCCAGGCGGCATCTACTTTTTTACGGTGGTTACCCCTAATCGCATCCCGATTTTTACCGGTGAAGAACGTGTTGAGCTGCTAAGGCAAGCATTCCGCAAAGTGGTGATGAACAGACCCTTCCAGATTGATGCAATTGTCATTCTTCCAGAACACTTGCACTGTATCTGGCGGATGCCGGAAGGGGATGCCGATTATTCTTCGCGCTGGCGTGAAATAAAGAAGGCCGCTTCGCGCCAAATCAGCACCGCCACCAACAATCGCAACGAGCGGATGATATGGCAGCGCAGGTTCTGGGAACATACAATTCGCGCTGAAAAGGATTGGCGCAATCATGCGGATTACATTCATTACAATCCGGTGAAACACGGGTTGGCGAGCCGACCCGGCGAGTGGCGATGGTCGTCGTTCGGCAATGCCGTGAGCAAAGGTTGGTATGATGAATCCTGGGGAGCTAAGGAGCCGGAAACTATCTTGGGGATGGATTGCGAATGACGAATGGAGCGTACACCTATTGGAGCGGAAAATGGTGGATGCGCTGCGCTTATCCACCCTACATGATAAACAGAGACGAGTCTTGATTTTACTGTGAACAGAAAATGAACCTCCTCCACCTTTCCTTTAATCTCCTGCGCCGCGACTGGTGCGCCGGGGAATGGCGCGTGCTGCTGATCGCACTGGTGCTGGCGGTGGGCAGCATTTCTACCGTTGGCTTGTTCGCGGATCGGGTGCGGCAGGCTTTGCAACAGGAGGCGACCAGCCTGATTGGTGCGGACTTGCGCATCTCCTCGACGCGGCCATTGCCGGAAGAGTATCGCGATGCCGCGTTACAGCGCGGGCTGCGCGTGATCGGCTCGGATGCTTTCCCCAGCATGGTGGCAGGCAAGAATGACAATCTGCTGGCAGACATCATGACGGTGGAGCAAGGGTATCCCTTGCGCGGCAAGATCGTCATCGATGATGGCGCGCAGCATGTTATTAAAAACGAAAATAGCACAATTCCTGCGCGCGGCACATTGTGGGCGGATGCGCGTCTGATGCAGCGCCTGAAGTTGCAACTGGGCGACGAGGTGGGCGTCGGTGCGCTGCATTTGCGAGTGGCGGCGCGGGTGGTGCGTTTTGTGGATCAGTCGGTCGGGTTTGCCAGCATTGCGCCGCGCGTGATTTTGAATGCGGGAGATTTGCCCTCCAGCGGATTGGTACAGGAAGGCAGCCGTATCAGCCACCGTTTGGCGGTGGCGGGCGAAGCGCAGCAGGTGGCCGATCTGCGCACATGGCTGCAAGGGCGAATGGGTGTGGGAGAAAAGATAGAAGATGTGCGCGATGCGCGTCCGGAAATCCGCACTGCGCTGGAACGCGCGGAGCATTTTCTCGGCTTGGCCGCACTGACAGCCGTGGTGCTGGCGGGTGTCGCTTTGGCACTGGCGGCGCGGCATTTCATTGCGCGTCATCTGGATGCCTGCGCCATGATGCGTTGCCTCGGTGCCGTTCAGGCGCAGGTGCTGCGCATCTTCCTGTATCAGTTCCTGCTGCTCGGCGCGTGTGCCGTGTTGCTGGGCGGATTGCTTGGTTATGCGGCGCAGGCTGTGCTGGTTCAATCCATTACCTCGATGCGCGATGCCGGGTTGCCTTCGCCAGGATGGACGCCGTTGTGGCAGGCCGTTGCCAGCGGCATCGCCCTGTTGTTTGGTTTCGCTTTCCTGCCGCTGTGGCAATTGAAAAGTGTTTCGCCGTTGCGTGTCATACGTCGCGAGCTGGGTGCACCCGAAGCGAGCGCCGGATTGTTGTATGCCTCCGGCGGTGCTGTGTTATGCGGGCTGTTTCTGTGGCAGGCGGGTTCGCTCAAGTTGGGGTTGACTGTGCTGGGGGGATTGATGGCGGGGCTGCTGCTGTTCGGTTTGCTTGCATGGGCTCTCGTGCGGGCACTATCCAGGCTGGGAAATCATGCCTTGTCAAATCTGGCACGGCACGGGCGCAGCAGCGCGGTGCAAATCGTCGCGCTCAGCCTGGGCGGCATGGCCGTGCTGCTGCTCACTTTCGTGCGCGCCGAGTTGATGGAGAGCTGGCGTTCGCGTCTGCCGCCTGATGCGCCGAACCGCTTTATCGTCAACATTCAGCCCGACCAGCGCGCGTCGGTGCGGGACTTTTTTGCCCAACAAAAATTATCCGATCCGGAATTATTTCCCATGGTGCGCGGACGCTTGGTGGCGATTAACCAGCACGCTGTCAGAGGCGAAGATTATCCCGATGCGCGCGCGCGCGGCTTGGTGGAACGCGAGACCAATTTGTCCTGGATGGCGAATCTCCCAAAAAATAACGAACTGGTGCAGGGGGATTGGTTCGGGAAGGGCGCAACGTCCGAGTTGTCGGTGGAGGAAGGCATTGCCAAAACGCTGGGCATAAACTTGGGCGATACGCTGACCTATGATGTGGCAGGCACCCCGTTCACTGCGCGGGTGGCCAACCTGCGCAAGGTACAGTGGGATTCGATGCAGGTAAATTTTTTCATCATTGCGGCACCCGGCATGCTGGAGGACTTTCCGGCCAGCTACATTACCAGCTTCCATATTCCGGCGGACAAGGCACAATCCGCGAATGCGCTGATAAAGAAATTCCCCAATCTGCTGCTGATAGACATTGAGGACATGATAGAACAGGTGCGCAACATTATGGATCAAATCGCGCAAACCCTGAGCGCGGTGTTTCTGTTCACCCTGTTGAGCGGCGTGGCCGTGCTGTATGCCGCGCTGCTCTCCACGCAGGATGAGCGCATCCACCAGGCCGCCATTCTGCGCACCTTGGGTGCGGACAGCCATTATCTGCGGCGTTTGCATCTGACTGAATTTGCCACGCTGGGGCTACTAAGCGGCCTGTTCGCAGCCGGGGGGGCGGAGTTGCTGGGCTGGGTGCTGGCAATCAAAGTGCTGGATATCCCTTATCATCCCGGCGTGATGATCTGGCTGGTCGGGGCGGGCGGCGGCATCGTTACGGTGACGCTGGCCGGGTGGCTGGCGACGCGGCATGTGGCGCAAATGCCGCCGTTGCGGGTGCTGCAATCGGTTTAATCCAAATAATTCATTGCACAAAATCGTCATTCCGGCGGAGGCCGGAATCCAGTTGATTGAAAATCTCCCGCGAAAGCGGGGCAACATCGCGGTTTTGCCCGCTTCGCGGGGTGTTAGTTCTGCTGGATTCCGGCCTCCGCCGGAATGACGGGATAATGGATTGGCCGGGTTAAATCCGGGATCAGCCGCCTTCTTCCATCGCCATTTCCAGCTCCAGCCAGCTTTCTTCCAGTTCGGCCACTTTTGTCTCCAGACTTGCATGCAGAGCATTCAACTTGCTGATTTTGTCCCTGTCCGGATTGGCGTAGGTGGAGGGATCGGCCAGTTGGCGGTTGACGGCGGCGAGTTCGGTCTGGGCGGTTGCCAGTGCGTTTTCGAGTTTGCCCTGTTTTGATAGCAGCGCCTTTCTATTGGGCTTGGGCGCACTTTCACGCTGCGCTTTTTCAGGCTGTGCCTGCGTGGCGGTTTCACGCGGGCGGCGGGTTTCGATCCAGCTCTTGTAGTCTTCCAGATCGCCATCGAACAACTTGGCTTCACCATCAGCCACCAGCCACAATTCGTCGGCCACGGCGCGGATCAGGCTACGGTCATGGGATACCAGTACCACTGCGCCGGTATATTCCTCCAGTGCAAGTGTTAGGGCATCGCGCATATCCAGATCGAGGTGGTTGGTGGGTTCGTCGAGTAGCAGCAGGTGCGGCTTCTGCCAGGCCAGCAGAGCGAGTGCCAGTCGGCTTTTTTCTCCGCCCGAGAAGCTTGCCACGGGACGGTCTTCGCTGTCACCCGCCAGTCCGAAACGGCCCAGAAATGTGCGTAGCGTCAACGTGGTTTCCTTGGGGGCCAAACGTTCCATGTGTTGCAACGGCGTTGCCTTGCTGTCCAGATTCTCCAGTTGGTGCTGGGCAAAATAGCCGATGCGGATGTCGGGGGTGAATTCCAGTTTGCCCTGGGTGGGGGCAAGCTCACCCACCAACAGTTTGATCAGAGTGGATTTACCCGCGCCGTTCGGCCCGAGCAGGGCAATACGAGCACCTGCCCGCAGGGCGAGGTTGATTTTGCGGAACAGGATTTTATCGCCATAGCCAAAGCCCATATTATCGGCACGCAGCAGCAGATCGGGGCCGCGCTCGGGGGCTTCGATCTCCAGCTCGAAATGACCGTCCGCAACATGGGCCGGGGCGATGCGCGTGAGCCGCTCAAGAGCCTTGACGCGGCTCTGCGCCTGTTTGGCCTTGGTGGCCTTGGCGCGGAAGCGGCGCACGAAGTCTTCCAGATGCGCGATCTTCGCCTGCTGGGTCTGGAACGCCTGATTCTGCTGGGCGATGCGCTCGGCGCGCGCCCGCTCGAAATCATCGTAGTCGCCGCTGTAACAATCAATGGTCAGGTCGTGTACGTGGGCGATACGGTTGACGCAGGCGTTGAGAAATTCGCGGTCGTGCGAGACCAGCAGTATGCTGCCCGCGTAGCGCGCCAGATACTGTTCCAGCCAGAGGATGGCTTCGAGGTCGAGATGGTTGGTGGGTTCGTCCAGCAACAGCAAATCGGCCCGGTGCATTAGCGCGCGCGCCAGATTAAGTCGCATGCGCCAGCCGCCGGAAAAGCTGGCGACAGGGCGATCCAGTGTGTCATTGGAAAAACCCAGACCGTTCAGCAGCTGCGCAGCCCGTGCTTTGGCGACATAGCCGTCGATGGCTTCATAGCGGTGCTGGGCTTCGAACCAGGCCGGGTCGTGATTTTCGCGGGCCAGCGTTTTTTCCAGCAGGCGCAATTCGGCATCGCCATCGAGCACGAATTCCAGGGCGGACTGGTCTGAGGTGGCGATTTCCTGTTCGACAAAAGCGATGGTCTTGCCCGATTGCAGTGAAATTTCGCCTCCGTCCGGCTTGATTTCACCGCGTACCAGGCGGAACAGGGTGGATTTGCCGCAGCCGTTTTTGCCAACCAGGCCGATGCGCTGGTTAGAGTAGGCTTGCAAATTTACATTCTGGAGCAGCGCTATGCCGCTTTGCAGGTAAGAGAGATTTTGTATATTGAGCATGGTGGGATAATAACAGACAGTTAAGCAATTTTTTCCGGCCGTCCGGAATTCGGGAGTTTGGGAACTTTATTGGGAGTAGAATGCCATAGTCTTTTTACGGAAATACCGTCAGCTCTTCCGTATAAGACGAAAATCCAGTAAAGTGATCCTCCGCCATAACCTAATAAGAGCAAAAACCATGAGTATAAAAGGGCAACAACTACAAGACCCGTTCCTGAATACGCTGCGCAAGGAACATGTTCAGGTCGCTATCTATCTAGTAAACGGCATCAAGTTGCAGGGACAGGTCGAGTCGTTTGACCAATACGTGATCCTGCTGAAAAACACGGTTACGCAGATGGTTTACAAACATGCCGTTTCCACTATCGTTCCCGCACGCTCGGTGACTATTTCGTTAGACGACCAGTAATGTCCGGTTCTACAGCCGCCGACAATTCGGCGGTATTGGTCAGTCTCGATTTTGGTGCGCCGGATTACGCGGAAAGTCTGGAAGAGTTGCGCTTGCTCGCCGAGAGCGCGGGGGTGCGCACGATTGCGCTGGTTGAAGGCAAGCGGCAACGTCCCGATGCGTCATTGTTTGCGGGAAGCGGCAAGGTGGATGAAATTGCCGCCATCGTCGCAGATCATGCCGAATTGAACGAGCGGAACCAACCCCCGCTGGTTATATTCAACCATGATCTTTCTCCCGCGCAGATGCGCAACCTCACCGCCAAAATCCAGACACGGGTAATCGATCGTACGATGCTGATTCTGGATATTTTTGCGTTGCGGGCGCAAAGCCATGAAGGCAAAGTGCAAGTTGAGCTTGCGCAACTCAAATATTTATCCACGCGGTTGGTTGGTATGAACCAGGATATGGGTCAGCAGAAATATGCTGTCGGTGCGCGCGGGCCGGGTGAAACCCAGCTGGAACTGGACAGGCGCAAACTGGAGAAACGCGTCCAGCTGTTGAATGACCGCCTAAAAAAACTGAAGCTCCATCGCCAGGTGCAGCGCCGGGCGCGCAACCGGTCGGATGTATTGTCGGTGTCCATCGTCGGGTATACCAATGCGGGTAAATCCACATTGTTCAACCGGATGACTCAAGCCCATGTATATGTGGCAGACCAGTTGTTTGCCACGCTGGACACGACTTCACGCAAGGTATTTATAGAAGGAACACCCGACTCCTCCCATGACAAGGGGAGGGTGGGAGGGGTTGTAGTATTGTCCGATACCGTCGGATTTATACGTCATTTGCCGCACGGACTGGTGGCGGCATTCCGCAGCACCCTGGAGGAAACCGCGCAGGCCGATTTGTTGCTGCACGTGGTTGATGCCAACAGTTCCGAGCGGTTTGACCAGATAGCTGAAGTGAACAAAGTATTGGAAGAAATCGATGCCCAGCGTATCCCGCAGATTCTGGTGTTTAACAAGATTGATTTGCAGGATATGCCCGCAGGCGTCCAGCGTGACGAATATGGTAGAATTACACGTATTTCTTTGAGCGCGAAGACCGGCGCCGGAATAGACGATTTGCGCGCGGCGCTGGCGGAAGTTCGCGATGCGCGGGCTCGGGATGTGCAGGGTGCACAAGCCCCGCAATGGCATCCACTGGATAACTAAGCCTGCAGCGGATAGGCAAGCTTTTTGCCGCAGACCAGGCTTTATTGAACAACTCTTTACTGATAGCAGGAAAAATATGGGATTGAATGATCCGCAATGGGGAAATAAAAACAACGGCGGCCCCGGCGGTCCGCCTGATCTTGAAGCTTTGCTGCGCGACCTTAACAAGAAGATTTCTGACTTGTTGGGACGTAAAAATACCGGCCCGGGCAACACCGGAGGCGGCACACCCGGAAATCATCTGGGTAGCGGCATTGGCCTGATTGTGGTGGTTGCCGCTCTGATCTGGTTTGGCAGCGGTTTTTATATTGTGGATGCCAGCCAGCGCGGTGTGGTGTTGCGTTTCGGAAAGTATCTGGAAGCAACCCAGGCCGGGCCCCGCTGGCACTGGCCGTTCCCCATTGAAACGGTCGAAGTGGTGAGTCTCAGTCAGGTCAGAACCGTAGAGGTCGGTTACCGCGACAACGTTAAAAACAAGATGTTGAAAGAATCCCTGATGCTGACCGATGACGAAAATATCATCGATATCCAGTTTGCAGTGCAGTATTTTCTGAAAGATCCGGCGGATTATTTATTCAATAACCGTGCCCCGGATGAAAACGTGCGGCAAGCGGCGGAAACTTCCATTCGTGAAATCGTCGGAAAGAACAAAATGGATTTTGTGTTGTACGAAGGGCGCGAACAGGTTGCTGCTGCCACGACCAAACTGATTCAGGATATTCTGGACCGATACAAATCCGGTATTCTGGTCAGCAAGGTCACCATGCAGAATGCACAGCCGCCCGAACAGGTGCAGGCCGCATTTGACGATGCGGTGAAGGCGGGGCAGGACAGGGAACGACAGAAGAACGAGGGTCAGGCTTATGCCAACGATGTCGTGCCCAAAGCAAAGGGGGCGGCGGCGCGTCTGATGCAGGAAGCGGACGGATATAAACAGCGCGTCATTGCGAATGCGGAGGGCGATGCCAGCCGCTTTAAACAGATTCTGGTTGAATACGAGAAGGCACCCGCTGTTACACGCGAGCGCATGTATATTGACATGATGCAGCAGATATTGAGCAGCAGTACCAAAGTATTGGTAGATCAAAAGAGCGGGGGAAATAACCTGCTTTACTTGCCGCTGGATAAACTGATACAGAGTACCAATCCTGGCCCGGATATTCAGGCTGCCGCGGGGAAGTCGGCCAATAATGCAGAACAGGTCGCACCCCAGCCGTTGGCGGCGGAACCGGCTGCGCCGGGCGGGCGCGATGCCTTGCATGGACGCGACAGGGAGGCACGCTAATGAAACAACATACCGGTAATATTCTGGTTGGCGCGATTGCGCTTTTGGTGCTGTTCAGTTTGAGCATGTTTGTGGTGGATCAGCGCCAGACTGCCATCGTGTTTCAGCTCGGTGAAGTGGTGGGCGAGAAGACGGCACCCGGTCTGTATTTCAAAATACCGCTGGTGCAGAACGTGCGCTATTTCGATTCGCGTATCCTGACGATGGATAGCGTCGAACCGGAACGTTTCATCACGGCGGAAAAGAAAAACGTGATGGTGGACTCCTTCGTCAAATGGCGCATTGCCGATGTGAAGCAGTACTACATCAGCGTGGGCGGGGACGAGGATAGGGCGCGAACCCGCCTGATGCAAACGGTGAATGCCAGCATGCGCGAGGAATTCGGCAAGCGTACCATTCATGAAGTGGTGTCCGGCGAGCGCGAAAAAATCATGCAAGTGTTGCGCGAAAAAGCGGATTCGGATGCGCGCAAGATCGGTGTGGAAGTGCTGGATGTGCGTCTGAAACGCGTGGACTTCCCGACCGAGATCAGTGATTCGGTTTATCGCCGTATGGATGCGGAACGCAAACGGGTAGCCAACGAGTTGCGCGCGACCGGCAATGCCGAGAGTGAAAAAATCCGTGCCGATGCGGATCGCCAGCGCGAAGTGACGCTGGCCGATGCGTATCGCGATGCCCAGAAGATAAAAGGTGAAGGCGATGCCAAAGCCGCCTCGATTTATGCCTCAGCGTTCGGGCGCAATTCGGAGTTCTACTCGTTTTACCGCAGTCTGGAAGCCTACAAACAGAGTTTCAAAAACAAAGGCGATATGATGGTGATTGACCCCAGCTCTTCTTTCTTCAAGTATCTCAAGAGCGCCGGAAAATCAGGCAAGTAAAAAGATGCAGGAATACTGGCTGATCGGGTTGGCATTGATGCTGGTCATTGAGGGCGTCATGCCATTTCTGTTTCCGGCCGGCTGGCGCGGGACGTTTCTAAAACTGGTTCAACTTACCGATGGACAACTGCGCTTTGTAGGTATGACCTCGATGTTGTCCGGTTTGCTGTTGTTGTATTGGGTGAAATAATTCATGTCGAATTCAAATTGGCTATTGCCGGAATATATTCAGGACATGCTTCCGGACGAGGCATGGCGCATTGAGCGCATGCGTGCCGATGTGCTGCAATTGCTGCGTCTGTCCGGCTATCAGCTGGTGGCGCCGCCCTTGCTGGAATATGCCGAGTCACTGCTGGTCAACGGCAGTCACGACATGGATTTGCGCACCTTCAAACTGGTAGACCAGTTGAGCGGGCGCACGCTGGGGCTGCGTGCCGATATCACGCCACAGGTCGCCCGAATTGACGCACATTTGCTTAATCGCCAGGGCGTGAATCGTCTGTGCTACGCGGGCAGCGTGTTGCATACCCAGCCGGCAGGACTCATGCGCACGCGCGAACCCCTGCAAATCGGTGCCGAGTTATACGGGCACCGCGGATTGGAGAGCGATCTGGAAATTCAGCGTTTGATGCTGCAGTCGCTGGGTATGCTCGGTATCGCGGGGGTGCACCTTGATTTGGGGCATGTCGCGTTGTTCCGGGCGCTGGTCAAACATGCGGGAATTTCCAAAGAACTGGAAATTGAATTATTCGGAGCGTTGCAGGGCAAAGATACGCCCGCATTGCAGCAGTTGGTTGAAGGTTTGTCTGCACCGGTGAAAACGGCTTTACTGGCGCTGCCGCAGTTATATGGCGGGGTGGAGGTGATTGCCCGTGCCAGAGCGACGTTGCCGGCGTATCCGGAAGTGACTGCCGCGCTGGATGAGTTGGAGCAAGTCGCAGCCCGTTTGCAACCGCTGGCGCACAGCATCGGCATCGATCTGGCCGAATTGCGCGGCTACCACTACCACAGCGGCATGGTGTTTGCTGTCTACCATGCGGGCAGCCATGATGCGATTGCATTGGGCGGGCGCTATGACGATGCGGGCAAGAGTTTCGGGCGCGCGCGTCCTGCTACCGGATTCAGTATGGATTTGCGCCAGTTGCATGGCTTGCTGAAAAAACAGGAGCAACCCGGCGGGATTCTGGCTCCGCATCGGGCTGATATTGCGCTGCAGGAAAAAATCGCGCAGTTACGTCTTGAAGGTCATACGGTGGTGGTAGATTTGCTGGGTAATCCGGAGCACCATCGTGAATTGAATTGTGACCGCACGCTGGTGTTGTGCGATGGCGCGTGGGTTGTAAGTTCTAACCCCTCCTAACCTCCCCTTGTCAGGGGAGGAACTTGAGCTCCCCCCTGGCAAGGGGAGGCTGGGAGGGGTTGGTTGTGAGTGAGTAACGATCAATAGCAAATTAGGAATCTGCAATGGCTAAAAATGTAGTGGTAATCGGCACCCAATGGGGCGATGAAGGCAAGGGCAAGATCGTTGACTGGCTGACCGATCATGCTCAAGGCGTGGTGCGTTTTCAGGGCGGCCATAACGCGGGGCATACGCTGGTTATTAACGGCAAGAAAACCGTGCTGCGGCTGATTCCCTCCGGCATCATGCGCGACCACGTCATCTGTTATATCGGCAATGGCGTGGTGGTGTCCCCCCAGGCATTACTGAAGGAAATGGACGAATTGGCACTGGCGGGGATAGATGTCTATCAGCGCCTGAAAATTTCCGAGGCTTGCCCGCTCATTCTCCCTTATCACGAAGCGATCGACAAGGCGCGCGAGTTGGCCAAAGGGGATGCCAAGATCGGCACCACCGGCCGCGGCATAGGCCCGGCCTACGAAGACAAAGTGGCGCGCCGTGCGATACGTTTGCAGGACATATTTTTCCGCGAACGTTTTGCCGCCAAGCTGGGCGAAGTGCTGGATTATCACAATTTCGTGCTGAAGAATTACTTCAATACCGCGACAGTGGATTTTCAGAAAACGCTGGATGAAACACTGTCACTGGGCGAACGTATCAAGCCGCTGGTGATGGACGTGCCACGCGCATTGTATGAAGCCAATCAGGCTGGCCAGCATTTATTATTTGAAGGCGCCCAGGGGGCGTTGCTGGACATAGATCATGGCACGTACCCTTTTGTGACCTCCAGCAATTGTGTTGCAGGAGCGGCGTGTGCGGGGGCGGGAGTGGGGCCGCAAATGCTCGATTACGTACTGGGAATAACCAAGGCTTACACCACGCGCGTCGGATCGGGCCCGTTTCCGACCGAACTGTATGACGCCGTCGACAAACGCGATCCTATCGGCGAGGGGTTGGCCAAGCGCGGGCATGAATTCGGCTCCGTTACCGGGCGTGCCCGTCGCTGTGGCTGGTTCGATGCCGCAGCACTTAAGCGTTCCATTCAAATTAACGGTGTGTCGGGATTGTGCGTAACGAAACTGGATGTAATGGATGGCATGGATGTCGTGAGTCTCGGTGTAGGTTATCGCATCAATGGCGTGGACAGCGACATTCTTCCTGTAGGTGCGGATGCACTGGCGGATTGCCAGGCGGTGTATGAAGAAATGCCGGGATGGAGCGAGAGCACGCTGGGTGTACAACGCTACGAAGATCTGCCCAAAGCCGCGCGGAATTATCTGGAGCGTATTGCGCAAGTCTGCGGCGTACCGGTAGACATGGTCTCCACCGGCCCGGATCGCGATGAAACCATCGTGCTGCGGCATCCGTTCAGTTCATTCTGAAACCCTTTTGTCCACGAAAGGCACGAAATAAATCCACAAAAGACATTTAGCCACATAACCTGTGACCAAGCTGGCTAAAGATGCCAGCCAAGTCGCAGGTTATGTGGCTTGAATTTTTCGTGTTTTTCGCGGATAGTTTGCTGTTCCAAAGTTTATTGCATGAACCAGCCGTGACTCACCACGAGCGATTGCCCGGTCAGCGCGTTGCTCGGAAATGAGGCAAACATCAAGGCTACCTGTGCGACATCTTCCGTGGTGGTGAATTCACCGTCGACAGTTTCCTTGAGCATCACATTCCTCACCACGGCCTCTTCGCTGATGCCGAGCACTCTGGCTTGTTCGGGAATTTGCTTTTCCACCAGAGGGGTGCGCACAAATCCCGGACAGATGACATTGGCCCGTATATTGTGTTGCGCGCCTTCCTTTGCAACGGTTTTAGCCAGCCCGATCAGGCCGTGCTTGGCGGTAACGTAGGGCGCCTTTAACATCGAGGCTTCTTTGGAATGGACCGATCCCATGTAGATGATGCTGCCGCCCCGGTTGCCGGCGATCATCTGCCTCATGCAGGCGCGCGTGGTTAGAAATGCCCCGTCGAGATGGATTGCAAGCATCCTTTTCCAGTCTGCGAAACTGAACTCTTCGATGGGGTGGACAATCTGGATGCCCGCGTTGCTGACCAGAATATCGAGGTTGCCGAAAGCGTTGACAGCTGTTTGCACTGCGGTTTCGACCTGTGCCTCATCGGTGACATCCATCGCGATGCCGATTGCTCTGCTGCCGAATTGCCCGATCTCTGCGGCGGTGGCTTCGGCTCCCCGCTGATTCAAATCCGCGATAACAATGTTTGCACCTTCACGCGCAAATTCAAGCGCGATTTCTCTGCCGATCCCGCTGGCCGAGCCGGTGATGAATGCAACTTTGCCTTCGAGCCGTGACATGATTTACTCCCTTTCCGGTGCAAGATAGTCGTACACGACTTCGCCCAGGTCGAGCGTCAAATCGGCGATAAAGTGCAGGGCGGATTCAATTTTTAATACCGGTAACTCGGCGACCGGAGCGAGCGCGTGCGGGTGCAATTCCAGCGAGCCCGGCGCGGACCAGGCGCCTTTGAGCGTTACCTGGGTGGTGTGATAGCGCACCAGTTCGCAGATGCGCGCCGAACCGTCTACATGCGGAATAATTTTCAGCAGGAAATTGGGGGCGGCGAGCGAGGCCAGCACCGCGTTGTGGTCGGCCGTGGCATGCTTGAATCCCATCGTGGCTTTGGCGATGCGAACCTTCCCGTAATCAAGCGTTCCCACCAGCGTGTCAATCTCAGTCTCAAGTATGGGCGAGGCGAGTTTCTTCGGAAATCCCCACAGCTCCCTTCCGCCGGCGATGGGGGGATGATCGTTCAAATACATTGCGTGCGCGTAGTTGCCGCTTACGCCGTTAAAACTAACCGGAATAACCTGGCCCGACTCGGTGTAATTCCCGAAGCCGGTCGAGTCCGGCATGCGGATGAATTCAAATTTCACCAGCGCTTCCGAGATTTCCAGCGGCTCGGGAACCACTGCGCGCAGTGCATCCCTATCCGTCCGATAGGTAATGATCAAGAATTCCCGATTGGTGAACCGGTAAGGGCCGCGCGGGAACGCCGGACTGGTCAGCGGCATTGCGAATGCATTGGCCTTGATTTCTGCGATTTTCATTTTTCGGGTATCCTTGTGCATTCGCTATGTTGCTCGGCCAGCA